>SXGR01007889.1_pt1 | contig 101362 bp, 96 predicted proteins | sample 3174711 | NCBI WGS metagenome assembly SXGR01 (sample SAMN11356860, study PRJNA531348) | freshwater metagenome | isolation source: freshwater sample F1-60 | place: China: Fuxian Lake, Yuxi | collected 2017-12-25 | reverse complement strand
GCGCCTGCTGCGACAGGTCCGGGACACCATCCGCAAGACGGCACCGAAAGCCGAAGAGAAGATCAGCTACCAGATCCCGATGTTCGTTCTGCACGGCAACCTGGTGCACTTTGGGGCTTTCGAGAGCCACATCGGGTTCTACCCTACGCCGACGGGGCTGAAAGAATTCGAAAAGGAATTATCGAAGTACGCGGGCGCGAAAGGGTCGGTGAGATTCCCTCTCAACCAGCCGATGCCACTCGCTCTGATCACCCGGATCGTGACGTTCAGGGTCAGGAAGAATCTAGAACGGGCGGCAAGCAAGAAGTAAACACGCGCCCCGGTGATCCAAAGGGGCTTCCCATAAAGCTCCATGAAGGTCCAAAAAGCGGTCTGACGATCGCGGGGTTGAGCGCCGCCGAAGGCGGCGCCCCACCCCGCGTCATTCAGAGACGAACTGACATCTTCGACCTTCTTGTCACCATAAGTCAGCGGTTTGCCTGATCTCTTCATGGAACTTCATGGTGAATGCTCTTAGAACTTCAGGCTGAGGTGCGTCTGCGCAAACAACGCGAGGGCCTGGACTAGCCGATCGGCGAACGAGGCTCGACTGTTCACCGAGTCGCGCACGCCTGAGAAGTTGCACTCAATCTGCAAACCGGGGATAGTTGACGCGTAGCGGCTGGTGCTGTAGCCGCCGCTGAAATAGTCGTCGTTGCCAGGCGTGGGAATGGACGGGCTCGGCACCGACGCGACGTCTGGCTCGAGGAATCCGCCAAGGCTTGTCGGTCCACGGAGTAGTTCTGAGAACAGCAATGGCGATGATTGCGCGATCAGCCTGAGACTGCTGGCTGGGGCAACGCCTGGCGCATCAAGTTGCGTATTGGTGCCGTCGAGGGTGGACGCCGAAAGCAGGTAACCAAGTTCCAGTCGCTGCTTCGTGTGGCCGTGCCCATGCAGGTCGATGTAAACGCCCGTGCCTGACCGCTGCTGAACGGCCGCCATCGCCTGTTCGATGAATGCGTGGTACTCGTTCCAGGCCTGGATGGCGTCCGCGTTCCCTGCCGCGGCTTCAGTGATGTCCCTGTTCGCATCCAGCTTCGTTCGACGAAGATGCACGATCACCAGGTGGGGCGCACGGGCCGAGCGATTTGTCATTGCGGTCGAAATCGCTCGGCTGAGTTCAATCGTGTTCAGGTCGGTGGTGGTGGTGCCGAGCGTCCTGTCGGGAATGGATGCCGGTGTCAGTGCGCCTCCGTGCGGCACGCTGATCACGATGGGCAGGTCGCCCGGGATGTACTCGATGTAGTTGTTCCTGCCAAAACACGAGACTCCAGAGGTGCTGCAGGCCGCCGGTCCAGGTGGCGGCACCGGCGGCTGGGGCGTGGAGGGCGACGTGGAGGGCGCTGTGGGACCGGCGCACGACAGCGCGGCGGCGGTGACGACGCACTGGACAAATGTGAGACGTGTCCGCTTCTTCACTGTTGGCGGGGCCAGTATACGGCGTAGACTCGGCGCATGAAGGCTCCACCGCTCTCGAATTTCATCGGCGGTCGTTGGGTTCCTTCCACCGGCAGCCGCACGATCGACGTCCACAACCCGGCCACGGGGCAGACTATTGCGCGAACGCCGCTTTCGGGCGGTGCCGATGTGGCGGCCGCTGTAGCGGCGGCGACCGCTGCGTTCCCCGGATGGAGCGAAACGCCACCAGTGGTGCGCGCACGCACGATGTTCACCTTCAAGGCACTGCTCGAGTCCCATGCTGAAGGGATCGCGCGCATCGTGACCACCGAGCACGGCAAGACGCTGGATGAGTCGCGCAGCAGCGTCCGCCGCGCCATCGAGTGCGTGGAAGTGGCCTGCGGCGCACCGTCGATGTTGATGGGGGATGCACTCGAAAACGTCTGGGCGGGCATCGACTGCACGTCGATGCGACAGCCGATTGGTGTGTGCGCGGCCATTGCGCCTTTTAATTTTCCGGCCATGGTGCCGCTATGGTTCCTGCCGTTCGCCGTGGTGTCGGGTAACACGTTTGTGTTGAAACCCTCGGAGCAGGTGCCCCTTTCCCAGCAGAAGATGTTTGAACTGCTCGAACAGTGCGACCTGCCACCAGGCGTGGTCAATCTCGTTCATGGCCAGCGCGAGGTGTCAGAAGCCATCTGCGACCATCCAGGCATTCGCGCGGTGTCGTTTGTCGGATCGACGGCCGTGGCGCGCGCCGTCTATCAGCGCGCCACCCACGCCGGCAAGCGCGTCCAGGCGCTCGGTGGCGCAAAAAACTTCATCGTCGTCATGCCCGATGCCGATCTAGAGCGGGCAATTCCGATCATCAGCGAGTCGTTCTACGGGTGCGCAGGCGAGCGCTGCCTCGCGGGCAGCATCCTGGTGCCGGTGGGCCCGGTGCATGCCGAGGCACGCGACCGACTGGTAGAATTTGCGCGCACCATGAAGGTGGGTAACGGGATGGAGGCCGGCGTGGATATGGGTCCGGTTATCAGCGCAGCTCATCGCGATCGCGTGTTGGGATATGTGGAGCGCGGTGCGGCCGAGGGGGCGCGGTTGGTCCTGGATGGACGCACGCGGACGATGTCAACGGACGGCTACTTCGTGGGGCCGTCGATTTTCGACGCGGTCACGCCGGCCATGACGATCGGGCGCGATGAGATCTTCGGCCCCGTCGCCGCCATCTGCCCCGTGGAACGACTGGAGGATGTGTTCCGGCTAATGGAAGCGCATCCGAACGCAAACGCTACGTCCATCTTCACGTCGAGTGGCAAGACCGCGCGCGAGTTCGCGCATCGCGCGACGGCGTCAATGGTCGGGGTCAACATTGGCGTGGCCTCGCCCATGGCCTATTTCCCGTTTGGCGGGGCGCGCGACAGCTTCTTTGGAGATCTCAAGGTGCACGGGCGCGACGCGTTCGAGTTTTATACAGACAAGAAAGTCACAATCAGCCGCTGGTTCTAATTGGTGGGGCTTGCCGCACCCGAGGGGGGGGGGGGGCAACTTCGTAGGCCGCGTCGCTATCGGCATCTTCATCACACGCTCCGAGTTCACTTATGACAAGCAAAGAAATGATCGAGCTTTCCACGCGCCACACCATCTTCGAGTGGTCGGCTCAAGGCGCCATGGACCCCATCCCCGTTGCGCGCGCCAGCGGCGTCTATTTCTACACCCCCGACGGCAAACGCTTCATCGATTTCAACAGCCAGTTGATGTGCGTGAACATCGGCCACGGCGACGCGCGGGTGGTCAAGGCGATCGAAGCCCAGCTCGCCGTACTGCCGTACGCCAATCCGTTCATGGCCACCGAATCTCGGGCCAAGCTTGGTGCAAAGCTGGCGAGTGTGACCCCCGGAGACATCGACTGCTTCTTCTTCACCAACGGCGGCGCTGAGGCAAACGAAAACGCGATCAAGATCGCGCGCGCCTTCACTGGCCGCCAGAAGATCCTGGCGCGATATCGCTCGTATCACGGCGGCACCGCCGGGGCCATCGCCGTGACCGGCGATCCCCGACGCTGGACCGAGCCGCCCCTGCCAGGCATTGTCCACGTATTGCACCCGTATCGTGGAATTGCGAGAGGCTGGGACTCGGCGGCCGAGGCGCTCGAGTATCTCGATGAAGTGATTCAACTCGAGGGACCGAAACAAATTGCCGCGTTCATCCTTGAGCCTATCACCGGCACAAACGGCATTCTGATTCCCCCTGACGGCTACCTCGAAGGCGTTCGCGCCATCTGCGACAAATATGGAATCCTCATGATTTGCGACGAGGTGATGTCAGGCTTCGGCCGCACTGGTGCCTGGTTCGCCGTCGACCATTGGAAGGTCGTGCCAGATTTGATCACGATGGCGAAGGGGTTGACGAGTGCGTATGTACCCCTGGGCGCTGTCGGCTTGCGCAGGCCCATCGCAGACCACTTTGCCGATAAAGTCTTTCCGAGTGGCCTGACGTACAACAGCCACCCGCTGGGATGCGCGGCTGCGTTGGCCACGCTCGCTGTGTACGAGGAGGATGGGCTCATCGCACGCGCGAAAGAACGCGGCGTCTTGATGCGGTCACTGCTCGAGGACCTGGCAGCGAAGCATCCCTCGGTCGGCGCCATTCGCTCCATCGGTCTCTTCGGCATCGTCGAACTCGTGCGCGACAGGGCGAAGAAGGTGCCGTTGGCGCCGTTCGCGGGGTCGTCGCCGGAGATGACGGCGCTTGGCCGCTTCTTCAGAGACGAGGGTCTCTACACGTTTGTGCGGTGGAACTCGTTCTTCACGAATCCACCCCTGACGATCACTGCGGACGAATTGCGCGAGGGGTTCGCGATCATCGATCGCGGTCTAGCGATCACGGATGGTGCGGTGCCAGACTAGTCTGGTCGTGGCCTGTTACGGCCGAATCGTGACTTTCTTGATCACCTGCCGCATCACAGGCTGGCTCATATTGCCATCGCCGCCCATGACGGTGGCTGTGTTGGCAATCGCATCAACCACGTCGAGGCCCGCAGTGACCTTGCCGAAGATGACGTAGTCCGGCTGCAACGGATAGTCGTCGTGCATGATGAAGAACTGGCTGCCATTGGTGTTGCGGCCACTATTCGCCATCGCGACGATTCCCCGTCGGTACCCGTTTTTGTAGAGGTCAGAGTCGGGCGCGATCTCGTCCGGGAAAGACCCACCCCATGCGCTCTGGCCACCGGTGCCGTCGCCTGCAGGGTCGCCACCTTGCAACATAAACCCCTTCACGATGCGGTGAAAGGTTAGCCCGTCGTAGTAGCCGTGTTCGGCCAGGAGGCGGAAGTTCTCCACCGCCTTCGGGGCGTCAGTTCCGAAGAACTCAATCTCGATCGCGCCTGATCCCGTCTCGATGATTGCGTGTTTGCCGCCGGTGCTCTTGGCGCCAGCAGGCACCCGAGGATTCCCAACCACTTCAGGTTCAGGTGGCGCACTGCACCCCGACAGCGTCAACAACACCGCGAACACACACCCACTCTTCCAGCGCGATCCCATCATCTTCAGGTCAGCCATACCCTAAAGATTAACGGACTTTTGCGCGCTCGATCCAGGCCTTGACTCTTGCCTCGACCACGTCGAGCGGAACCGCGCCCGAGGCCAGAACTTCGTCGTGGAAGCTTCGAATGTCGAAGGTCGCCCCGAGTTGTGTCTCTGCCGACGTGCGGAGGTCACGAAAAGTGATCTCTCCCATCTTGTACCCCAGCGCCTGGCCGGGCCAGACGATGTAGCGATCCACTTCGACGGTAATGTCCTGCTGTGTCTTGGCAGTATTCGTAAGAAAGAAGTCGATGGCTTGTTGCCTTGACCATCCCATCGAATGGAGCCCCGTGTCCACCACGAGACGCACGGCTCTCCACATCTCATAGGTGAGCTGGCCGAACCGGGAATAGGGATCTTTGTAGAAGCCCATCTGCTCGCCAAGGCGCTCGGCGTATAACGCCCACCCTTCCACGTACGCGGTGTAGCTGGAGTGTTTGCGGAACTCCGGCAGGCCGGTCAGTTCCTGCGCGATGGCGATCTGCAGGTGGTGACCCGGCACGGCTTCGTGCAGCGTCAAGGCCTCCATCTCGTATTTTGGCCTTGCGTCGAGCTTGTACGTATTCGCGAACATGTAACCCGGTCGGCCGGCCATTAGGGAGCCGGGTTCGTAGTAGGCCGTGGTCTGTGACGGCGCTACGGCATCGGGCATACGGATCACGCCGTAAGGCGTCGCGGGGAGCCGCCCAAACAGCTTCGCCAGTTCGGGGTCCGCGCGTTTGGCAACATCGCGGTAACCGATGACCAGCGCGTTGGCATCGGTGTAATAAAAGCGTCGATCTGTACGCAGGAAGCGCACGAAATCGCCAAAGCGATTTGGATAGCCGGTCTGCGCGATGACCTTCTCCATCTCGGCCCGGATGCGCGCAACCTCGGCGAGGCCGATCTCGTGAATCTCCTTCGGCGTCTTTGCGGTCGTGGTGTGCCACTTCGCGTTGTATTGATACAGCGCCTCACCCTTCGGCAAGGCATTGGCGCCAATCGACTCACGGCATGCGGGAATGTATTCGTCCACCAGGAACGCGTGCATCCGCCGAAACGCGACCGCCACCTGCTGTCGATACGCGGCCGAGGCCTGCTCCACGAGGCCAGGCCACTCAGATCCAGACACACCCGACGGCCGTGTCGCGAACGCGGCGAGCATCGGGCTTGACAGCGGGTCCTCCACCACCTGCGCCAGGACCTGGCCCGGCAGGTCACGCAGGACGATGCGGGGAGGCGTCATCTTCTCCACGATGCCCTGCCGCATGAGCATTATGGTCTGATCCACCACGGCCGGAATTCCGCGCAGGCGCGCGACGATGTTCGCGAGATGTGCGGACGACTGCGTGGGCATCAGGGCGATGGTGCGCGGAATGTCCTGCTGCATGCCCTCCATCTGGTTCATGGGCATCATCAGGTTGCGCGCGGTCACACCTTTGATGGGGACCGCATCATTCTGCAGGTCAAGACCCTCAACAGCTGTCTCAAGCATCTGCCGGTAGAGGTCGTAGTTAAGCTGGTCGGCTTCGCCAAGTGTGGTGCGGTCAACGAACTTGAGACGCTCGAGACTCTCGCGCACGTAGGTGGCCCGCGTCGCGATGGCGCCTGCGGAGTAGTCGGTCCAGCGCCCCTCGCCGCCAGGGACGCCGAGACTCACGGCCAGCTCGGGGTGTTGGGCCATCCAGTACTGCCAGTCGCGATTGAACTGGTTGTACATCGCTTGCGCAGGCAACCCCGAGGGGGTCGCGCCACACGCGGCCATAGAGACACCGACTGCAGCTACGACCATCAGCCCTACCGCCCCTCTAATCATCGTCACGCTGCATTCCCTTTCACGTTCCTTCAGACCTGCATGCCTGCATGTAAAATATGACTTCATCCTAGCGCCCTGACGATATCTGAGCGGGTGATGACGTAGGTCTCATCGCTTTTGAAGTCGCGGACGAGCACGGCGGGGTTGTCGGCGGTGAGCATTGACGCCAGCGCGTCGATGCCGGTGGAAATGTCGGCGAACGGAAATGCCGACTGCATGATCGACGACACCGGCTGGGTGCGAAGGGCGGGGTCTTTCACCAGCGCGCCGTATAAACGGCCCTCGTTGATGGAACCGACCAGCCGGCCGGCCTGCATGACGGGGATCTGCGAAAAATCGTGTTCGGTCATCACATGCACAGCCTGGGCCACGGTGTCGGTGGTTTCAATAAACAACATCGGCACCGTCTTCTTGGCGGTCACCAGATCGCGCGCGGTCAGGCCCGACTTGTCGAGGTAGCCCATCTTGCGCATCCAGTCGTTGTTGAACATTTTTCCGAGATAGCGGGTGCCGTGGTCGTGGAAGATGACTACGACGAGGTCGCCGGCCTTGAAGCGGGCTTTCATCTGCATCAGGCCCGCCATGGCCGAGCCGGCGGAGTTGCCGGCGAAGATGCCTTCCTCGCGCGAAATCCGACGGGTCATTACCGCCGCGTCCTTGTCGGTGACTTTTTCAAAGTGATCGATGACGGAGAAGTCCACGTTCTGCGGCAGGAAGTCTTCGCCGATGCCTTCGGTCACGTACGGATAAATTTCGTTTTTATCGAAGATGCCAGTCTCTTTGTATTTTTTGAACACCGAGCCGTACGTATCGATGCCCAGCACCTGGATCTTCGGGTTCTTCTCCTTGAGAAACCGGCCGGCACCGCAGATCGTGCCGCCGGTGCCGACGCCAGAAACCAAGTGAGTGATGCGGCCCTCAGTCTGGTCCCAGATTTCGGGACCCGTCTGCTCGTAGTGGGCCTGCGAATTCGACACATTGTCGTACTGGTTGGCCTTCCACGAATTTGGTGTGTCGCGTTCGAGGCGGGATGACACCGAGTAGTACGAGCGAGGATCTTCGGGTTCAACGTTGGTCGGGCACACGATGACCTCGGCGCCAAGCGCCTGCAGGGCATCGACCTTTTCTTTCGACTGTTTGTCGGTGGTGGTGAAGATGCACTTGTAGCCTTTGACCACGGCTGCAATCGCCAACCCCATGCCGGTGTTGCCCGACGTGCCCTCGATGATGGTGCCCCCGGGCTTGAGCCGGCCATCGCGTTCGGCGTCCTCAATCATCTTCAGGGCCATGCGGTCCTTGATCGAGTTGCCGGGGTTGAACGTCTCGACCTTGGCCAGCACGGTGGCCGCAATGACGCCCTTGGTGAGAGCATTGATGCGGACCATCGGCGTGTGACCGATGGCCTCGAGGATGTTGTCGCACATTTTCTTGGGCACAGCAGGCGTCCTTTACGCGCCTGATTCTATAATGCGTGGCGATGTCCCGAATGTTCCCTCTTGTCCTCGTTGGCGTACTTTTCAGCTCCTCAGGCCACATCACGGCCGCCCAGACGCCATTCCCCACGAAGTTCTCGCCGGCCATCGCCGCCAGAGCCGACGTCAGACTGGCCCTCACGTACATCGACCGCCGCTTCGACGCGCAGGTGGAGGAGTGGATCCGGGTGACCGAGATCCCCGGCACTTCAGGGCATGAACAGAAGCGCGCCGAATATGTGAAGGCGGAACTCCGCAAGCTCGACATGACGCCTGAGACCGATGAGGTCGGCAACGTCTGGGCTGTGCGCAAGGGCACCGGCGGCGGGCCGACGGTTGTGTTTGCCGCCCACATGGACACGGTGCATCCGCTCGATACACCCCTCAAGGTACGCCGCGAAGACAATGGGACGCTGCATGCGCCGGGCATCTTCGACAACACCGCCTCAATCGCCAGCCAGTTGCAGACCATGCGAGCGTTGCGCGAGGCAAACATTGAGACCAAGGGCGACATCATCTTTCTGTTCACCGTGCAGGAAGAGGTGGGCCTGAAAGGGATGTATCACTGGGCCGAGAAACACCCGGGCCTTACGGACATGCTGGTGGGCGTGGATGGCGCGCTGGGCCCGGTCAACTACGGCGCGCTCGGCATTTACTGGTCGCGCATGAAATTCTCCGGCGACGGCGCACACACGCTGCAGTCGCGCGACCAACCCAACACCGTTCGCGCGTCAGCGCAGTGCATCACGGACATCTACACCGTGCCCCTGCCCCCGGCCAACGACCCGATCCCCGCCATCTACAACGTGGGCGGCATGCTCTCGGGCGGCAACGTTGTGAACGCCATTCCGCAGGAAGTGACGTTTACCGTGGACCTTCGGACAGTTGATGCCGAAATGCTTCAGACGCTCGATGCGGCCATCGTAGGCAAGTGCGAGGCCGCGGGCAAGGCACACCGCGTGAAGTTTGTCCGTGAGTGGATTCAGAAATCGGAAGCTGGTGGCCGGCCCGATCAGCTCACGGCCCAGCGCGCGCACCCGCTGGTGCAGACGGCGATTGATGTCCTGCGATTCCTCGACGTGCCCATGCCCGCAGGGCGCGAAGCCATCCCGACCGGCTCCACCGACGCCAACGTCGGCGTCGTCCTCAAAATTCCCGCGATCTCGGTGGGCAGGTCTCGCGGCGGTGGCGGACACACGCTCCAGGAGTGGGCGCACATCGACTCGGCCAAGACCGGCGCGCAGCAACTGGTGCTGCTGGCGGTGTCGCTTGCGGAGTTGGGAGGTAAATAGTGTCCATTCGTTCAGTCTCACGTATCGTTTCCGCGCAGTCGACCATGGAAGGCGCGGGCGTCACACTCCATCGCGGTTTCGGATTCGGCACCACGCCGGAGTTCGATCCATTCCTGCTGTTCGACGATTTCAGGGGCGAGCGGCCGGCGGATTACCTCGCCGGCTTTCCCTGGCACCCGCATCGAGGAATCGAAACCATCACATATGTGCTGGCTGGCACGGTCCATCATGGCGATAGTCTCGGGAACGAGGGCGCGCTCACCGCAGGCGACGTCCAGTGGATGACCTCAGGAAGCGGAATCATCCATCAGGAAATGCCCACCGGTGACGCCGAGGGTCGCATGCACGGCTTCCAACTCTGGGCGAACCTTCCGGCGGCGCTCAAGATGACCGCGCCTCGGTATCAGGAAGTGCACGCCACCGACATCCCGGTGGTGGTGGATGACGATGGCACGCGGGTGAAGATTGTGTGTGGCGGGTTCTGGGGGAAACGCGGTCCGGTGGATGGAATCGCGGCCGACCCGGTGTACCTGGATGTCTCGGTCCCACCCGGCGTGCGAAAGACGCTTCCCGTGGAGACGACGCGCCATGCATTTGCGTATGTCTTTGCCGGTGCGGGGTCGTTTCGCGATGCGTCTGCGCCACAAGGCGTGCTGACCGACACCACCGGAGAAATCGACGAGGCCCCGGTGCTGGACCTGACGGGCAATCGGTCGCTAGTGCTGTTCGATCGCGGCGACGAAGTCACGGTGCAGGCGGGTCCGGAGGGTATTCGCTTCCTGCTCGTCTCGGGCAGACCGCTGGGCGAACCCGTCGCCTGGCACGGCCCCATCGTCATGAACACCCAGGACGAAATTCGGGAGGCGCTCTCAGACTTGCGTCAGGGCACGTTCATACGGGCGTGAACGTGAAAATAACCTCTGAGGTCGTTTCGTGTACACACACGGGTGGAAACGACCTCAGAGATCGTTTTTCCGTCAGGCTGACGGCCTGAAACGCAGCAGGTCTGTCGAGGGCGGCACGCCGCCGACCATGCGGATCTGGCTGGCCACCTGGCCGCGATGGTAGGTGGCGTGGTTGGCGACGTGGTGGAGCAGGAAGCCCAGCTTCGCGCGATCGGCGTCACCGTTAATCCGAGTGAATGAAATCTCGCGGTCGAGGTCGGCGTCGGCCAGTCCGCCGATAAATTCCTTGCGAGCCGCATGGATGCGCCGCCATTCCTCATGAATCTCGCTCACCGAGCCGATGGCCCAGGAAGGCCACCCCTTCGGGCTCTCGCCGGTCCAGCGGCAGAGCCAGATCCAGTCGGCAGCGGCCATGTGGGAGAGCGTTTCGCGAATTGAAGGGAAACTCCCCCCGACCGCCCGCGTCGTTTGTTCGTGTGAAAGCGCCGCTGCGGCGTCGAAGAGCTGCTCGTTGGCCGATTCGGTGTAGGCGAAAAGGAAGGCGATATCCGAAACCGTCATGCTGAAAAAGGTACACCTGAACGGGTGTGGGTACACAAAACGACCTCTGAGGTCGTTTTGTGTACATCTTTATTTTCGGGTGAGCCAGACGACGAGGGCGGCGACATACAGCAGGCCGGCGACCGCCAACACATACACCGCGCCGGGCAGGATCTCGAAAATCTGCTCGGCCAGGTAGGCCTGGGCGTAGCACAGGGGTGCCATCCCGATAAACGTGCCCAGCGCCACGCGCCAGACAGGCACGCCCACTGCCCCGGCCATATACGACACGATGTCTGACGACGTCAGAGGATTTACGCGCAGGAGCAGGACCACCCACAGGCCACGGGCGCGAATGGCATCGCGGTATTGAGCGGCCTTCGTTCCCTCGACGCGCCGCGCCAGCGCGTCCTCGCCCACCGCGCTACCGACGCCGCACGCGATAGCTGCTCCCAAGGTGTTGCCGATGAGCGACAACGTGCCGCCCATCAGACCGCCGAACAGCGCTCCAGCGGGCGCATACAACAGCGTCCCCGGAACAGGCGCCACCAGCACCTCGATCACGACCGCCGCTACATAGACCACCGGTGCAAGGCGCCCCCAGCGGTCCAGGGCGGCCCGCAATGCGTCAAGGGCTTGGCCGGAATCGCCCAAACCGGCGGCGCCGTCCATCAGGATGCGGACGGTACCTCCGGACATGTAGGACCACACGGCTATCGCCAGTGCCAACGCGAAAGCGACCAAGGCCGAGGCATTACGAATTCGGGCGGTCATTCACAACTCCGGTCAGTGCTTTCTCGTCTCATGAAGGGTGACCAGGCTCACATCCGCCCTCCGCACCTTGTTCAAGGCCCCATTTGTCACGACCATTGCCGCGGTCTCGCTGGCTCTGGGGATTGGCGCGAACACCGCTATCTTCGCACTCTTCAATCAGATGCTCCTTCGGCCCCTGCCCGTACAGTCGCCCGACAAACTCGTGAACCTCACGGCCCCTAGCCCAAAGCCCGTCGTCCTCAGTCACGCCTACTGGGTGGCGCGATTTGGGGCCGATGAGTCGGTGCTCAACAGGTCGATCATCGCCAACGGCCGACCCATGACCATCGTCGGAGTAGCGCCGAAGGGATTCTCAAGCACCACGCTAGGCTCGAACCCCGAGATACGATGCGCTCTCACAAGCTGAGTCCGAGGAACAACTCTTCGGCATGAATGGCCACGACCCCGTGGTCATTGCCGCCGCCTTTGTGGTGCTCAGCGTTGTAGCGCTCGGCGCGGGCTACCTCCCCGCGCGGCGCGCATCACGGGTGGACCCGATGCGCGCGCTGCGCTGGGAGTAGGGGTGCTTCGCCTGTAATGGCGAAATGTCACGAATGTCCCTTACTACCGACTGGCGATCTCCTGATACAAGATCGCCGCCGACACTATGCCTCCATGGAAGTTGGCCAGGTCCAGCTTCTCGTTCGGCGCGTGGGCGTTCTCGTCGGGAAGGCCGACGCCGAAGAGCACTGACGGAATGCCCAGCTCTTCCTGGAACGTCGACACCACTGGAATCGATCCGCCCTCGCGGCAGAATACCGGCGCTTTGCCAAAGCCCTGCTCGATCGCGCGGCCGGCCGCACGCACGAAACTATTGTCAAAGTCAGCCATCCAAGGTTTGCCGCCGTGCATTCGCGTGACCTTCAGCTCTACGGTCTTTGGCGCCACCTTGCGCACGTACTCCTCGAACAGCGCGGCGATCTTGTCGGGATGCTGGTCGGGCACCAGTCGCATGCTGACTTTCGCCATGGCCGTGGCAGGCAGTACGGTCTTCGCGCCTTCGCCGGTGAACCCGCTGAGCAGGCCATTCACTTCGAATGTCGGCCGGCCCCACCGGCGCTCGTTCGTCGTATAGCCAGTCTCGCCGAACAGTTTCGGCGCGCCTAGTTCCTTGCGGTATCGCGTGTCGCTCCACGGCAGCTTGCGCCACTCTGCGCGCTCCTCGGTGGTCAACTCCCTGACGTCGTCGTAAAACCCTGGAATCTTGATGCGGCCGCCCTTGTCGCGCATCTGCGCCAGCATCTGCGCCAGCACCATCGCGGGATTGGCAACTGAGCCGCCAAAGACTCCGGAATGAAGGTCGCTGTTCGAGCCGCGCAAGTCGATCTGGAAGTACGTCAGGCCGCGCAGGCCGTAGCAGATGGACGGAATGCCGCGCTCGAACATCGCCGAGTCGGAAATGACCACAACGTCGGCACCCAGTTGCGCCTTATTCGCGCGAATGAAGTCATCGAGGTTGTTCGACCCGACTTCTTCTTCGCCTTCGATGATCACCTTCAGGTTCACCGGCAGGCGGCCGTTCTGCTTCATGTGCGCTTCAATCGCCTTGAAGTGCATGAACACCTGGCCTTTGTCATCGGCCGCGCCGCGCGCATAGATTTCCCCATCGCGCACGGTGGCCTCAAATGGCGGCGTCTCCCACAAGTCGAGCGGGTCAACCGGCTGCACATCGTAGTGCCCGTAGAAAAGAATCGTCGGCGCGCCCTCGGCATGCAGCCAGTCGCCATAGACCACCGGGTTGCCGGGAGTCTTAACGAGGCGCACGTTTTCAAGGCCGACGCGAGTCATTTCCGCGCCCGTCCACTCGGCGCAGCGCTTCATGTCCGCCTGATGCTCAGGCAGCGCGCTGATCGAGGGAATGGCCAGGTAGTCTTTGAGTTCGCGGACGTAGCGGTCGCGGTTGGTGTTGATGAAATCGATGACGTTGATCATGCTCCGCGTAGAATACGCCAATGCGACGTCTGATGCGTGTGCTCCGCTGGCTGTTACTCCTGGTAATCCTCCTTGCCCTCATCACCGCGGGATGGGCCTGGGTGCAGTTGGGACGCAGCCTGCCCCAACTCGATGGAACCCTCGTCGTTGCCGGACTCTCGGCTCCGGTCACCGTTGATCGCGACGCGCTTGGAGTGCCGACCATTAAGGCCGCCACAAGACTTGACGTCGCCCGCGCACTTGGTTTTATCCATGCGCAGGATCGATTCTTCCAGATGGACCTGTCGCGACGCCGTGCGGCCGGGGAACTGTCTGAACTGTTTGGGCGGGCCGCGCTCACTACCGACCAAGGCGCAAGACTGCACCGCTTCCGACATCGTGCGGCCGCTGTGATCGCCGCCACCAGCCCGGCCGATCTCGCCCTGGCCGACGCGTATGTTGATGGCGTCAACGCGGGCCTGCAGGCCCTGGACGCACTGCCATTTGAATACCTGCTGCTGGGCAAGACTCCGGCCCCATGGACCCGTGAGGATTCGATACTCGTGATTGCGTCGATGTTCTTCAGCCTGCAGGACTCCACCGCCGGCGCCGAGGCGCGCGCCGCCCTTCTGCACGACGCCTTCCCCGCCGATCTCTCGGACTTCCTGAACAGCACGAGCAGCGAGTGGGATACGCCGATGCATGGCGAGGCCCTGCCTCCGCCAACGCCTCCACCGGCCACAGTGTTCGACCTGCGGAACGGAGTGCCTGCTTCGCCGGCTGCAAGCCAGGCAGTGGCGAGCGAGTCGTTCCTCGCGTCGATCGGACTGGCGACACCGGAAGACGCACGCGGCAGCAACAACTGGGCGGTGGCCGGCAGCCGCACGGCAGATGGCCAGGCGCTGATCAGCGACGACATGCACCTGGGCCTCAGCGTGCCGAACATCTGGTACCGCGCGTCTCTGGTCTGGACCGGCGACCTCGGCCCTCATCAGGTTTCTGGCATCACTCTGCCAGGCACACTATCGGTCGTGGTCGGCAGCAACGGCCATGTGGCGTGGGGCTTTACCAACACCACGGCCGACTGGAGCGACCGCGTCCTCATCGAGCCCGTTCCCGGCGATCCCACCCGTTACCTCACGCCGGAAGGTCCGCGCGCATTCGAGGTGAGTCGCGAGCGCATCGGGGTGGACGACGAGGAAGACCAGTGGCTGGACGTGCGCGAGACAATCTGGGGACCGGTGGCGGCGCCCGATCACAAGGGCAGGCTGTTCGCGATTGCCTGGGTGGCGCACAGCCCCGAGGGTATGAACTACCGCATGTCACAGATGGAGTACGCGGCCTCGCTCGAGGAGGCGATCGCCGTGGCGAATCAGGCCGGCATCCCTGGACAGAACTGCGTTATCGCCGACAGCCGGGGTCAGATTGCGTGGACGGTCGCGGGCCGCATACCGAAACGCGAAGGCTTCACCGGCCAACTGCCGGTCTCCTGGGCTGATGGTACCCGGCGCTGGAGCGGTTGGTACGACTCCGCCACCTACCCGCGCATCGTCAATCCCGCGGACGGTGTGATTGTCACCGCGAACAACCGCATCGTGTCTGGCGAGTATCTGGCGATGCTGGGTGATGGCGGCTATGACCCTGGCGCGCGCGCACGGCAGATCCTCGACGGCATTCGCAAACTGGAGCGCGTCACTGCCGCCGATATGCTGGCGGTACAACTGGACGACCGCGCGCTGCTGATGGAGCGTTGGCGCTCACTCGCGATCGAGACCATCGGCTCCGACACCAACGCGGGCCGCGCTGAGTTTCGCCGACTGCTGCAGGAGAGCTGGACCGGTCGCGCGTCAACTGACTCTGTTGGCTATCGACTGGCGCGGCAGTTCAGGGTGAAGACGGCCGAGTTGGCGTTCGCGCCGTTTGTCGCGAAGCTGAGGACGATGGACCCGGCGTATCCGTCGACGCCTGGACGCAGCCTCGAGGGAACTGTGTGGGCAATGGTCTCTGCGCAGCCGGCGCATCTGCTCAACCCTGCGTATGCCAGCTGGAAGGCGTTGCTGCTGGACGCCGTCGATCAGACTGCGGCGGCACTCACGACAGATGGCCGCGCGCTGAAAGACCGCACGTGGGGCGAGGCGAACACGCTTGCGATTCAGCATCCGATCTCACGCGCCGTGCCATTCCTCGGACGGTGGTTCGACATGCCGCGCGTGGGAATGCCAGGTGACAGTCACATGCCGCGCGTGCAGAGCCCGACCGCCGGCGCCTCGGAGCGCCTCACGGTATCGCCGGGGAACGAAGCCGCAGGGTACTTCCACATGGCGACAGGCCAGTCAGGCAATCCACGGTCGCCCCACTATCGCGATGGCCATGACGCGTGGGTGAGGGGCGAACCGACACCGTTCCGGCCAGGGGCGACTGTAAACAGACTTGTGTTGCGGCCGCAGTAGAGCCTGCCCGTCACCGACGGGAGATTCGACCTCGAAGGACAGCGTGAACTCGAAACTGCGGACTCGGGTTACGAGTCGGCGTAGCGGGCGGATGCCTCGATCTGGCGCCCGGAGATGTCCTGACCGTTCCGACCGGAATGCCGCGGCAGTATTCAAATCCGGCCACCGAGACCGCAGTTGTCTACGTTGTGCGAGGCGGCGATCATCCGGCGGCTCCGGTGTTTCACCCGGCCGTTTGATCCGTCACGGGTGGCCCTGATCACCAACCCGCAGTCGGTCTGACCGGTACACGACTGACCTCTTACCTCTTGGGTCTCTCTATCGGTAAGTCTTCCCGGTCGCCCCACTCTTTCCACGAACCCGTGTAGGTGCGGACGCGGGGAAAGCCGGCCAGGCGCAGCGCGAGGTAGGAGTGAGCGGCGCGGTAGCCGCCCTGGCAGTACGTGACGACCTCGCGGTCTGGAGTGACGCCGAGCGATGCGTACATCGCCTTCAACTCGTCGCTCGACTTGTAGGTGCCGTCGGCCGCGAGGTTGTTCGTCCACTCGAGGTTCACCGCGCCGGGAATGGCGCCACCGCGTTTAGCGCGAACGGCTTCGCCGTAGTACTCCGCTTCGCTGCGGGTATCGACGATGGCCGTTTCCATCTTGCCGAGCCGGTCCTTCACGTCCGACCAGGTGGCCAGGCGGCTGGAATCGGCTTCTCCGTGCCAGGTGCTCGGCACCGGCACGACAGTGGCGGTTGTCAGTGGAAGGCTCGCGCGGGTCCAGGCGGCCACGCCGCCGTCGAGGACGCGCACATTCGGATGGCCGAGATATTCGAGGAACCAGAACGCGCGGGCGGCGCGCATGCCGGAGTTGCTTTCGTACACCACCACGGGACGATCGGGCGCCACCCCTCGCAGTGAAAAGAGGTGACCGATCATCCACATGAAGGCGCGCAGCGGTGCTTCACTGGTGTCGATGAGGCTCAGGCCCCAGAGGTCCAGGTGAATGCCGCCGCCGAGATGGCCGGCGGCGAATTCCTCTGCGGGCCTCAGATCCAGAAGCAGCGGAGGCTGTGCGCCCAGCAGTTCCCTGTGCAGCGCCTCCGGTGTGATCAGCATGGCGCGTGTGAAGGACGATGAATCAGGCATAGGTGGGTCGGCCATCCTCGCGCAGTTTTTCCAAGAGTGCCTCGACGGTCAGCCGGGCAGCAGGCCACAACGCCCGCGGCGTTTCAGTATAGACGGACGTCACGATCGCGTCGATGTCGATGACGCCGGCATCGAGACACGCCACAACCTGGCGCTCACGTTCAGCGCGGTGCACCAAATACTCGTGGATGCGTTCAACGGGCCGGCTGATGACGGGGCCGTGTCCCGGCCACGCCGTCGCTGGCTGCAGTGCGACGAGCCGCTGCAGCGACTCGAGGTACGCACGCAGGCTGCCACCGCCTGCGGCCGGCGGAACCATGATGGTGGTGGTGGCGGTCATCATGTCTCCGCAGTACACGTCGCGCGTGTCCGGCTGCCAGAAACATACGTGATCGGGCGCGTGCCCAGGCGTGTGCACCACTGAGAGCCACCTGTCGCCGGCGCGAACACGATCGTTGTCACGCAGAGGTCGCCAGCCGGGGTCGGAGTCGGCCAACCACTTGCAGACCTCGATGCCCGGCCAGCGCGAGCGTAGCGCGGGCACGCCCGACGCGTGGTCCGGATGCCCGTGCGTCACAAGCACGCGTACCAGTGCGCGCCCACCGAGATGCGCCGCGATGGCGTCAATGTGCGTCGCATGACCGACGCCCGCATCGATCAGCGCCGGCTCCGCGCCGTCGAACAGATACGTGTTGTTCCCGGGGCCGGTCAGGGTGCCGGGGTTCTTCGCGGGGAAGGGGATCAAGCTGCTGCCTGGATGATCAAGATAGGGGGACGGGTGTCGATCTGTGGAAAACTCAATTTGATGACGTTAAGTTTTCCACAGATCGACACCCGTCCCCCTCAAAACCTAGGTCTCCACACGACCCAGGCTACTCAGAATTGGTACCTAATTCTGGCCGAAACGAAGTCTCTGTCCACAAATCGCCCGATCGTGTCGGTGCCCTGACCGATGAAGGCTCCGCCGGAGCCTTCGAGCGTCAGGTTGTCGCGCACGCTCCATGACGCCAAGGCGCGGACGAACCCCGAGCGGTCTTCGGGATTCACCACACCGAAGACCCGCACCAGGTACCTCTCGCGCGAGAAACGGCGGTCAAGCGAGGCAATCACATTGAGGTGGTCGCGGGTGTAAGACGACGAGATGGATGACCATTCGCGATGCCACACGAGCGACCCAAAGACGCGGAAGTCGCCGGCCGCTCGGTCCACGCCAACGCCGGCATCAACCGCCTTACCCTTGACCGGACCCAACGGCCCGTCCAGGGTCTTGTCCACGAACCCGGCCACTTCGCCCCGGATGGCCCAACCACCGCGGACCGTTTCCGCGTCGGCCGCAAGCATCGTGAACCGGGGATAACTCTCGACCAACTGCCCCACAACCGACGGAGTCGGGCCGGATCCTGTCGGGAGCGTGAACGGCACGAAGCTCAAGAAACCAAACCCCTCGAACCCACGCCACGCCGACACGCTCATGTCCACACGACCGGCGGTGGTTGAAACGCGGACGCCGCCCTGGAGATTGCGCCAGGCCGCCGGGATCGACTCGCGCCGAATCCCCAAACCAGGCAGAACTGCTGGCAACACAAGATCCCTGGTCAGGTTGAATGGCGAGGTCTTTTCGTCCAGCCGATCGAATCGGCCCCTGCGGCCCGGGAGTGCGACAACCGCCTCGACCGTTGTGTCGCCTGGCAAAAATACACGGGTGCGCGTGAACGCCACAGGCAGCCGGGCGGCTGTGCGGCCTTCGAGAAAGAAAGTCGCCGTCTCGATCGGATTGATCACGTCAGAGGGCATCACCTCATCGAGCCGGCCCCACACCAATCGTCCGTACCCCGCTCGAATCTCGAAGCTGTCTTGCCGCACCTCAGCCCAGGCGTCACGCAGTGTTGCAATGGCGTCGTTCACACTGCCGCCACGGTCGGCCCACAAGACCTCGGCGGTTCCCTCAAGGCGCAGCCGCAGCCACGGCTTCAGTGACGCGGTGATGTCGAGCAGCGCGCGCGTGCGCAACTCGCGCGTATCTTTCTGCTTTGAGTACGTGATCGCCAGTGACGACACCTCGCCATGAATCACGAGATTGCCCGATCGCGAAGCTGGTGCGGCCGCAGTCTGCACGGCAGGCACCTGGGTCACAAGCGAGGCGATCAACCACCAGCCGCTCACGCCCGCCCCACTCTCTGGGCGTGCACCCTCTCGGCGCCAAACAACGCTGGGAACAATTTGATCATCGCGGGAAGAATGAACACTTCGGACAGGAAGGCCACGACCATCGTGAGAGCCAGCAGGCCGCCGAACCACGCGCTGGGCCGATACTCCGAGAGCGTCAAGACGCCAAACGCGCAGCAGTTGATTACAGCCGTCGTGAGCGCCGCACGGCCTTCCTGTGTCGTCGCGATCTCTATCGCTTCGTCAGTGGTGGCTCCCGCAGCCGTCTCGCGCCTGTAGCGGCTGATGAAATGGATGGTATCGTCATCCACCACGCCCAGCGCGACACTGGCCACCATCACCGTGGCCACGTTGAGCGAAATGCCAAGCCAGCCCATGACGCCGAATACGGCGAGCACCGGCACCAGGTTTGGTGCAATCGACAGGAGCCCGAATCTCCACGATCTGAACACGAGAAAAATCACACCGAACACGGTGACAAACGCCGTCGCGAAGCTCGTGATCTGCGACCGCACCAGGTAGTGGTCCAGCATACTGAACAACCGGCCCGACCCCGTCACCGTGGCCTTGACTCCGGATCCGACGAAGATCTGTTGGGCCAGACGGTCGGCCTCAGTCACCTGCTGGAATACCAGGTCGGAGCTCATTGAGGCCAGCTTGACCGTCACCTGGGCCCGTGAAAAATCGCTCGCCGCCATGCGTTCAAGCTCCGCCCGGCCTTCGTCACCCAGACCAAAGACCAGCAACTCCTGCGCAACCTCGGCCGACGTCTCAGGAATCACGAAGGCCTCTTGCTGACCATCGTTCAATTCACGATGCACGCGCTTGACGTAGTCGGCCACCGACGTGACCTTCCTGACAAACGGCAACGCTTCAAGCTCTGTACTTAGGCGATCCATGCGCTTGAGGATGTCGGGCTGCTGCATAGAATCTGGCGCACCTTCCAGAAACACCTGGAAGGTGTAGATCCCGGCGAGCTTCTTGTCCATCACCTGGGCCGACGTATAGAGCTCGTGATGCTCGCTGAAGAAGTTGATGTGATTAGTGTCCACCCGCAAGCGCGACATGCCCACGCCAGCCAGCACCACCAGCCCGAGTACGACGGCCATGACCGCTCGCGCGTGACGCGTGGAGAACATCGCCACGTTTCGCAAGGGCTCGAGAAACCACGACTCCTGTGGCGCCGCCACCCGTTCCTCTTTCACCCATCCGAGCATGGTCGGCACCAGGATGATCGAAATGACGAAGTCCACCATCACGCCAATGGCCGAGCCCATGCCGAACTCGCGCACGGCCACCACCTGGCTTGTGGCCAGCGACAACATGCCCAATGCGGTTGTGGCACTCGCCCCGAACAACGGCGCCATCAGGTGCCGCACGGTGCCGACGAACGCCTGCTCGCGGCTCCGGGTGCGCCGCTCCAGCCCATAGTGCTGCAGGATGTGCACGTCGTCGGCCACGGCCAGCACAACCACCAGGGGGATGATCATGCTGCTCAGCACGTTGTAGCTGAAGCCGAAGAGGTCGTAGAGCCCAAGCGTCCACAACAGGCTGACAAGGATCGCGCCGAAGGTCAGCAGCGTCTTCTTGACCGACCGGAACATCACGAACAGGGCCAGTAGGGTCAGGCCTAGGATGGGCGGCGTAAAGGTGGTTTGATTTGCGAGTGTGACCCGGTTGTACCACTCGGTGATCTCGAGGCTGCCGTTGTAATGGGCCTTGAATCCGGCGGGTAACTGCGTGTCCACCAGCCGGCGGATCTCGGTGAGCACTTCGGCGCGCACGTCGTCTATCCGGGCTTCGTCGAAAAACAGAATCAGTGCCGAGACCGCACCGTCCGCGGAGATCAGATCTCCGCGGAATAACTCGTCGTCCATGGCGCGCTGTCCGACAGCCCCCGGGCTCGTTGTTTCAAGGTCTTCAATCAGCCGCCGTACCTGCAGGCCGCCGTCGTCATTGACGCCCGATGACGGCAGCACGTCCACCACCGTGGCGGTGGCCAGGCTGCTGACGCGCCGTACGGCCTGTACCCGTTCGATATCACCACTGACCTTGTCGAGAAACGCGAAGCCTTCCTCGCTAAACAGACGTTCGCGGCTCGGGGCCTCAATGGCAATGATGACCGTGCGGGTGCCGCCAAACTCGTCCCTGAAACGGACATAGTCCTGATACACCGGGTCGTCTGGCGAGAACCACGCGGTCAGGTCGTTGTCAATGAGCTGGATCGGCGCTCGCGGCGCGAGGATGAGCGCGCCGATGACGATGGCGCCTGAGAGGAAGAGCCGCCAGTGGTAGATGAACTGGGCGACCCGAAGACTCAACGGGTCGTGCCCCGCTCGAGTTCACGCCGGCTAAAGTTAGCCTCCTTGAGGCCAACGTTGTACTCAATCTTCTCCACCACCAGTTCGGTCCGCGTACGCGCCGGGGTGTCAGACATGACCATCTCCATGACCGTCCAAATGCCACTGACGCGGTCGAGCCTCTTCACCGCATAGATTTTCTGCAGTTCATCGCGCCTATTGTGGATTTCACCATGGACGACCACGGAGTTGTCTTTCCTGACGAGCGACACCACGCGGGGGAACCGGGCGCCCGCAGCCTTCGCGCGCGATTCGAGGCGGTATGCAGGGTGCGACGCGCCGTCGGGCGCTGTCCATGTGCTCGTTTCATCAAGTAGTGCGTACGTGTAATCGTTCAACTCGCGCCCGCCAATATCCTCGTACGTGAAGTCGCTGCCGACGAAGCTGTCCTGGGTTTCGTTGCCGGCGATGCGGCGGACCCGGCCCAGGGATGGCAGGTAAAGGAAGCGCTCATCTTCGCCCGCCGGGTTTTCCCAGACGAGGAATCCGGTGCCATTGATATCGTTGGGATACGTGAAGCGCGTCAGGGAACGATCACCGGGCACCAGTCTGCCAGGCCCGCCCTTGAGGCTCAGCGTGGAGAGGACGCGCTCGCGGACTCGGCCCTGCCGGTCGAACAGGCGCATGCGCATGGTAGAACGGCCGTCGTTGCCGGTGTCGCGCTCCTGCACCTGACGCGCCACCCACTCGGCCTTCGCCTGCGGCGTTCCGCCAGGCTGGGAAAATAGCTCGTTCCCGGCCCAAGTATTTAGGAAGAGGGCGATGAGGACGTAATTACAAAGGCTGGACATTGGACTTGCGTTAACAAGCAACTTCCGAGGATAGCTGCGCGGGTTGATTGCTGTATTTGGGCCGGAAACGACACTAGGTATTATGTGAAATGTTTCACAAAGAGTCAAGCCTGGACCCAATCGCTTTCTAGGCGCCGAGCAATTCGGCGGTTCTTTCCGCGGCCCGAAGGGAGTACCCGTCGGGGTCGGAACCAGGGCAGGCCAACGCCAACATGACCCAGCCGCTGAAGCCGGCATTCTCAAAAGTGCCGCGGACATGAGCCCAGTCGATCGACCCATCGCCTGGCGGCAGGTGATCGTCCCAGTAGCCCTGGTTGTCATGCGCATGCAGGTGCTCTAGCCGGGCGCCCGAGACCTCCACGAATCGCCGCCAGTGCCCGCCTAGCGCCGTATGACCGGTATCCAGGCAGACCTTCACCGATGGGTCGAGCGAGTCCAGGATCGCCTTGAACTCGTCTGGATGACCGCCGATCAGATGTGGCAGGGGTGACGCGACGGCGATGGTCACGCCGAGCGCCCGGCAGTTACCAGCGAGAGTCGCCAGACGGCTCGCGCAGTCAGCCAGCCGGCCGGAGACATGGTGGCGCGACCGCTCGAGATCGGCTGGGGTGAACGACGACCATCGACCCACCCAGTTGTCTGACGGTTCGCGCGGCCGCCAGGATGGCCTCGATAGCTGCCATGCGGTGATGCGGGTTGAACTCGGCCAGATCCAGAAGACCGCCGAACGGCGCATGGATCGACACGACGTCCAGTGCCCTTTTCCGCAACTCAAGAGAGAGCGCCTCAATCTGGCCTGGCTGCCACACATCAAAGTGCCTTGGCGGAGTGCTGAACCTCCAGGGTCCGGACCTGGCTCGCCGCCAGGGCTGGCAGCATGTCGAGAATGGAGCGGTCTGTGCAGGCGCCGGTGGACAATCCGATGCGCAGGATCATTTTTTCCCGTGCGGTATGGCATCGAGACGACGTCGCGTCCTGAGGTGAAGGCACTACCGAACCGCGGGTAGGCCCTACGCCTCGGATGGTGCGTCGAAGAAATCGACAGCACCCGTCTCAAGCGAGTACTCGGCGCCAACGACCAGGAGCCCGTCGCTGGCGACCAGCTGCGCCAGGACATCTGAACCGTGCCTGAGATGGCTGACGGAAGCGCGGATGTTGGCCCGGACGGCCTGATGCACCAGCTCATCGGGCTGATGCCTGAGGTCAGTGGCGAGCAGCGGCTCCACTGAGGGCCTGATGCGGTCCACGATCGAGCGCAGGTTCTTGGACTGATCCTGCGTCGGCTGGCCCAACTCTTCCAAGGTCGCCATTATGGCGCCGCAACTCGAGTGGCCCAGCACCACGACCAGACGCGCGCCAAATCGTTCGGCGGCAAACTCCACGCTGCCCACCTGCGAGGGCGCCACGATGTTGCCGGCCACACGAATAACAAACAAATCACCAAGGCCCTGATCGAACACCAGCTCGGCTGGCACTCGCGAATCGGAGCAGCCAAGAATGATCGCAAACGGTTCCTGTCCGGCCGCAAATTCAAGGCGGCGGGTGCGGCTGCTGGGGTTGTTGGGGCTGCGGACTTCGTCCATAAACCGGCGATTGCCATCGCGAAGAAGGGCCAGAGCCTCGGGAGCTGAAATCATCGTTCGGACCTATTAGACAAGGCGTAGCGTGAGTCCATCGTGGGGTCTCCAGTAATCACGACACGACGGGTGTGCTGAGTCTGGCGCGCAGGTCGTCGGACAGAACCACCGGAACCTGCGCTACATAGTCGAAGTGCACCTGCACGGTCTTCGCCGTCACAACCACGCGCTGCGACGGGACGTCGACTATTTCATACTCGTAGCGAAAACTCGATCGACCGAAGCCTTCAAGACGCAGGCGCACTTCGAGTTCATCGCCGTAACGCGACTGCGACCGGAAGTCCACTTCCGCGCGCGCGAGAATCACACCCGCCACGCCCTGTGTCTTCCAGATGGCGAATCGCGCGTTCTCAAGGTACGTCAAGTACACCGCGTTGTTGACGTGCCCCAGCGGATCACAATCGCGAAAGCGCACCTGGATGCGAATGGCCATCAGCCACGGAGAGGACTCGGGATTGATCCTCACGCCTTGCGTTTCGCCTCGAGCCGCCGCTCTTCCTGCAGCCGCTCCAGCTCCACTTCCGAATGGTCCGCGTATTTCATGGCTGCCGCAATGGCATGGTGACCTGCGCGCTCCGAAATGAGCGTATGCATCTGCTGGCACACACGACGATAGGCGGGATGACCCTGTGGCGCAGTGCGCAATTCGATCACGTGCATGGCTTCGCGGGCGTTCATGTCCATGACGAACCGCACGCGGTACGCCATGGGCACCACATATTGCGCAACCTGGGTCAGGCCCGCAGCCACAAGACTCTCGTGGACATCCGCGCAGGTCTCCATCACCCGTCGCCAATCTTCGTTACCGCCAGCGTCCACAATCGCCTGGGGCTGAGTGTAGCCGTGGGCCATCGACAGCGCCTGCCAGTCGATCGTGCAGAGTCGATGCCGCTGCAGATCGCGGAACGCGCCGTAGTCGGTCAACACGTCGAAGCGATACCCCGTGCGCTCGAACGCGCGTCCCGGCTTGTGCCGTCGATTGGCGCGCTCGCCCACATATGCAGCGAGCACTGCCGCGCGGTCGTCGGCACTCATGCGCCGCGCCACGTCCAGCAACTGGTTGTCAGGAAGAGACGACGAGGCATACAGCGCCGCCGCAACAACTTTGACTTCGCCGTCTGGATCAAAATCGCAGAGCACCACTTCGGCACGGTCCTCGACCGGCTCGCCACCGGTCACACGCGATGCGACCGCTGACACTCCTTCTCGCGTGTCGGCGAAGTACGCGCTCCAGCGTCCACCCCGGTCAGGCTGATCGACACGTGTGAAAAACGCCGGCACTACTTTACGCAGTTCGGTGAGCATGACGTCCGCGCATTCACGCATCTCGACCAGCGGATGGGCGCGCATGCGCAGCAGCAGCGACTCATACGCCTGCCCGGTGCCGTAGATCCCGACATTCGACCTCGTCGCCGCCGGCAACAGGCCCCGCAGCGTGTCGAGGGCTTTTGCGCGAATCGCCGACGTGTACACCGCGTCGGAATCGCCGGGCGCCTTGGGATACCGCGCCTCAAACCAGACGCGCATGGGGTTGATCCATCGCGCGTAGGTTTCGAACGCGAGATCCAGTGCGGCCACGTACCGCGTTCTCAAGTCATGGCCATCAAGCTCCGCCGGCACCAGGTAACGCCAGGTATCGCCCTGTCGCTGGGTATATGGGATGTAGCGCGTGGACTGCTCCAGATACGCCATCAGGCGTCCACGTTCGAGCACCTTGGTCAGCAGGTTCGACACGTCTTCACACGCCAGATGCACTCCGCCGAGCTGCGCGACAGAGTCGTCTCCGTACTCATTGAAAATCCGCATGTAGAGCTGGTCGGCGCGTGTGGCGCCAACACCGTCGGTGGCTGCGGCGCCGGCCCCTGACACCTGCTCGAGGAACTCATCCAGGAACAGGCGGCGCAACGATTTCGCGGAACGCGAATACCGCGCGAACAATGCGCCCTTCACGGTCTCGGGCAGGTTGATCAGTGCGAATACGGGCAGATCGACGTTCGTAAAATAGGGCGCAAGGGCCGCACTCTCCGCGTCGGTGAACTCCCTGCTCACTCCGCGCCCCCGTCATCACCTTCGTGACGCGCCCAGTAACGGTCATATTCCTCGAGGTAGCTCAGCGACTCGAAAGACTCCATTCGGTCGAGGAACAGAATGCCGTCGAGGTGGTCGTATTCGTGCTGGATGACCCGCGCCGGGAAGCCCTTGGCCGTAAAGCTCACCTGCGCGCCTGTCCGGTCCCAGGCCTTCACACGGACGGCGGCTGCGCGCGGTACGCGGCCCCGAATCTCAGGGATGCTCAGACATCCCTCCCAGCCCATCGACGTCGGCTTGCCCACCAGCGTGACCTCTGGATTCACGAGCGCCATCATCGGCATGTCATCGTCTTCACCAATTTCAGGGCCGAGTGGACCGGGGCGAAGGCCGACCACAAACATTCGCACGCCCTCGTGCACCTGTGGCGCCGCCAGCCCCACCCCCGAGTACTCGCGCATCGTGTCGAACATGTCGTCGATGAGGCGCTGCACGCCCTCGGAGGTAATGGACTTGGGGTCCAGTTCGTGGGCCCTGGCCCGCAGGACCGGGTGCCCAAGCCGCGAGACCTTCAGAATCGCCATAAAAAGATTATAGAAGCGCCAGGCTTTGACCGATAATCCCGGGGTGACTTATTCAGCAATCGCCCTCACTCTGGTTCTGGCCATGTCCAGCCAATCGTGCATGGACTCACTCAAGTCAAATCCAGCCAGCCCCACCGGTTCTGCAACCGGAACGGCGGCGTTCAGCGGGACCTGGGCGTCGGTGGCCGCCAGCACCGTGCAGGAGACCTGCACGAGTTTTCAGTGGTCGGTGACCAATATCTCGCTCACCGGCGCGTCGGGCACCTGGAGCGCGAAGTGTTGGGGCACCGTCGCGGTTAGCGGCACGGCGTCGGGCACTCTGGACGCCACGCGACTCGCCTGGACCGCAACCGGGACGGGTACGGGCGCCAACGGCGGAAGCTGCGCGGTGGCGCTGACCGGCACCGCGACCCTTGAGGGCAATCAGATTCGGATTCCCTACTCAGGCACGACGTGTTTCGGCCCCGTCTCGGGCACCGAGATTCTGCGGAAACCGTAAGCCGGCGGCGCGAGCCGCCTCAGCCGACTTCGTCGGCGCTTTTCGCGCCGTAAACCGAGAACCATGGGCTGGCGGGCCGCACGGCCTCGTTCACATTCCTGATGTTCTCCACGCCCTTGGTTTCGAGCCACGCCCGGAAAGCAGCCGAGCCTTCCTTGGCGAACACAGAGATGCCGTCCTTCCACGTTGCACGACCGCACAACACGCCCGAGTAACGGACGCCCGACTCAGCGGCCACCTGCAGGCCTTCGGTGAACTCGGCGTTGCTCACACCGGCCGACAGGTAGATGAACGGTTTGGTAGAAGCCGTTGCGGCATCAAGGAAGAGCTGCTTGGCCTCGTCGCGCGTGTAGGCCACCTGGCCCGTCTTGTTGGCCTTCGCGCCTTCAACAAACTGCATGTTGATGGGAATCTCGACCTTCATGACGTCCACGCCGTATCGATCCTTCGTAAACTCACGCATGGCGCCGGCCACCACCTCGGGCTTGCGCTTCGCGTACTCGAGTCCCTTTTCGTCGGCGCCTTCCTCGTAGCCCACAAACTCAAGGAAGTACGGCAGGTCGTTTGCTCGGCATTCGTCGCCGATGCGCTCCACCCAGGCGTGTTTGAACTCGTTAATGGCGCTGGAATCGAAGGGCGTGTAGTAAAGCAGGATCTTCAGGCAATCGGCACCGGCTTCCTTCAGGCGGCGCACCGACCAGTGATCCAGTAGATCGGGCAGCCGGCCGGGCGTGTTCGCGTCGTAGCCGGTCTTTTCGTACGCCAGCAGGAGGCCGGCATTTTTCGAGCGACGTTTCGACGGGCCGATGCCCCATTCAGGGTCAAGCAAGATGGCGCTCGCGTGGGGTGTCAACACCTCGGTGACGAGGCCCTTGAACTCCTCCATCATGGCGCCTGACACGTCCTTGCCGCTTTCCTTGGCCAGCGCTTTCTTGAGCGACCCGCGCTGATCCATGGCCGCGGCCGCGATCACGCCACGTGCGTCCGACACAGCCTTCATTCCCGCGAGCTTCCCCGGAGTCATCTTCATGTCTCTCTCCTACGCCAATAGACGCCGAACTTTATCATTCTCGACCACGGTGCGTAGCCCGGAGCCAGCCGGAAACATTCTCTCTTCCACAACGGTCTCGCGGAGCGCTTGCGCCACGAGGGCTTCGATCTCCAGCAGGGCCTCGGCTGCTCGCGCAAACTCGATCCGACCAACTAACGATGCGACGTGCCGCACAGCAAGGTCCGCAAGCAACGTCCTGATGTTGCGCAGCAACGCTCCAATGAACCATGGGCGGCCCTGCCCCTTGAGCGCCAATTCCTCAAAGTGGACGATGACGGATGTCACAGAGTGATCATAGCCGCGGCGGCCGCGCGATGACCGCTCAGGACTGCGCCTTCGATCGTCCCCGGCAATCTGGTGTCGGTCCAGTCGCCCGCGAGAAATATGCCGGGTACCTGCGTTTGGGTGCTGGGTCGGGGCGGCGCGCCGGGCGCCAGTGAAAACGTCGCGCGGGATTCTCGCACCACAAGCGATCGTTCGCACACTGCCGCGGCAGCGTCCGGCACACAGGCACGTAATTCGCGTTCAGCCAGCGCCGCCAGTTCGTAGTTTTCCTGCCGCAGCAGCCCCTCGGCGCCGCTGGCAACGAGTGAGTAAAGACGTCGGGTGTCTTTTTGTCGACCCTCGTCAAAACGACAGCCGACGTCTTTATGAAACGCCCAATGAAACTGTGTCCCGACCAACCCGACCTGACGCTCGGTCATCACCGGCCGGTCGAACCACAGGTTCACCGTCACGATCGGCGCCGCCTCCATCTGACGCGCGGCCTCGGCGATTCCAGCCAGCCGCTCCGGCACCTCGTGGCGCCACAGGCGGTCAAACGCATGCCACGGCACCGCGCTGATGACCGCGCCTGGACAGAGAATGTCCTCACCCGCGTAGACGCGATGTTCCCGCCCGACCGGGTCCACGTCCACCAGCGCTGTGGTGCCACGCAACACGTTCCCACCGCGACTCTCAATGAATCTCGCGGCCGGCTCCGCGTACAACTCATCGAGCGGCACACTTGGCACCCCAAGCGACGCCGCACCGGGAGCGCGACCGAAGAGTTCACCAACAACCCGCACGAACGGCCGAGCCGCGGCCACGCCCGGATCCTGGTTCAGGGCGGCGAAAGCCAGCGGATGCCACAACCACTCGCAGAGCGACGCCGGCTGGCGGTGTTGGCGAAGCCAGTCGGTGACGGTGAGGTCCGGTGACACGCGCGCGGCCGCAGCCTCGGCGCCCTCGCGTCTGACCACCGAGAACAGGCTCGCCAGTCGTGTGGCGGCAAAGCGGTCACGCAACGGCAGGGCGTTCCACTTGAGAAGGCCACCCACCAGATGCCACGGCGGCGGCCACGCGGGGCAGGTCAGCGTAGACGTCCGTCCCCTCGCATCCGCCATCGTCAAGCGAAGCGTAGGGTCGAGGGGCGCGAGATCGGCCGTGCCGATGACGCGCAGGAAGTCGTAGGTCTCGCGATAACAGCCGAAGAGCGCGTGCTGGCCGTTGTCGAGCCGTTGCCCGCTCTCGCGGTGGGTGAATGCCGTCGCACGACCGCCCAGCCTGGGCGCTTCTTCGACGACCGTCACAGCCTTGCCTCGCACAGCAAGGCGCACAGCCGCGCTCAGGCCCGCGAAGCCCGCGCCAACGACCACGACGTCGCACTTGTCAGTGCTGCGGAATTCGGCCACGGCGAAGGACCCACCATGTGCGAAGTGCCAGTCGCGCCTGCGCCGGGCGCGGCACTCGCACGAGCTGGCTGAACACGTCGAAGTTGGCGACTTCGATCCGCTTGAGTAGCTCGAAGTAGATGCCGTGCATGATCTCGGCGGCTACGAATCGCGAAGCGTCTTCGCGAGGCAACACATCCACTGCGCGCGCGAAGAATGCGCGGGCCTTTGCGGCATGCTGCACCAACGCCGCGCGTACCTGAGGTAACTGGACACCCTGCCCTGCCTGCGCCACTTCGCGACGGATGTCTTCCTCGGCGCAGCCGCACGCCGCCAGGTCGGCAAGCGGCAGGTACAGGCGGCCGCGCCGGTAGTCCACGCCGACGTCGCGGAGGATGTTTGTCAATTGCAGCGCCACCCCGAGTTCGCGCGCGTAGGTGAGCACGGCCGGGTCCTTGTAGCCGAAGATTTCGGCGCACATCAAGCCGACTGACGATGCCACGCGGTGACAGTAGGGCTCGAGATCCTCGAACGTCTGGAAGCGCATGGGCGAGGCGTCCATGCCGACGCCGTCGATGAGCGCGTCGAACTGCTGCCTCGGCAAGCGGAACGGTTTGACGAACGGCTGCAGCACCTGGCCCTGGGGCGTCTTCGGCTGGCTGCCGGCAAAGACGCGATCCACCTCGTCGCGCCAGAAGCTCAGCGCGGAAATGGCTCGAACAGAGTCTGTCTCAAGGTCCACCGCGTCGTCTATCGCGCGGCAGACGTCGAACACGGCGGTGATCGCCTTGCGCTCTGCCGACGGCAGCACCAGAAACGAGTAATAGAAGCTGGTCTTTCGAGTCATGACGTCACGCGTGAACGTTGCCAGGTCACCGCGCCTGCAGCAATCCCCGCCGCGTCGCGCCAATCGAGAGACGGCCGGGTGCGGAAGACATCGTAGTCTGCCGCGGTCAGCCGGTCGAGGATGCGCCGGCCACCCAGCCAGGTGGCTCGCAGTTCCCACCTGAGGCGCCCCCGCACGTTGTCGGCCACGGGCCGACCTTCCGTAAACAACGCCTGAGTTCGTGCACCCACGTCGGCGAGGGCTGCGCGCCACCCGGGCGTCCAGTTCCCGTGGTCCAAATCCACGAGTTGAGCACCGTGGTGGCGAGCCACCTCGAGTGGGATATACAGCCGACCATTGCGCCAATCCCGCGCCAGGTCCTGCCAGAAGTTGGTCAACTGCAGGGCGGTACAGACTGCGTCAGACCGTCGCGCCAGAGCCTCGTCCCGGTATCCGGTGACGAGCAACACGAGGCGTCCGACGGGATTGGCCGACCGCCGGCAGTAGTCCAGCACCTCCGCCCATGTTTCGTAGCGCTTGGTCGTCACGTCCTGCCGAAAAGCGCTGAGGAGGTCGCTAAGGAGGCCATGATCGGCGGCGGAGCCGCGAAGTGTTTCGGTGAGCGCCACACAGACGGCATCATGTTCGGGGTGCCCGACGAGAACCACTCGGCCTTCGGCGGCCTCGTCGAGGCGGCGTTGCCAATCCGCCAGCAGCGCGAGCCGGTCGCCCGCTTCCCGAGCGCCTTCGTCGGCAAAATCGTCGGCGATTCGCGCAAAGGCATAGATGGCCGCGATGTGCGGGCGTGCATCCGCAGGCATCAACCACGAGGCGACCGGGAAATTTTCGTAGTGCCGGCGCGCCAGTCGCTGGCACGTCGCGTACGCGTCGTTGATCAGCACGCGGCTGCCGGGCTCACCACTCGGTTTCGGCGACGCCCGCGCGCGCGTTGACGGCACGCGCCATGACAAACAGCAGGTCTGAAAGGCGATTCAGGAAGATGAGGACATTCGGATCGACCGCCTCGTGCCCGAGCGCCACCACGCGCCGTTCAGCGCGACGGCACACCGTTCGCGCCAGGTGCAGCACGGCGCCGGCGCGAGTGCCGCCGGCGAGGATGAATCGCTGCAAAGGCGCGACCCCGGTTTCCAGGGTGTCGATCCACCCTTCGAGCCGCGCGACATCGGCTTCTCCGAGCAGGGCCTTTTCGACGCGCACGGCAATGCGGTGCCGGGGGTCGGCCAGCATGGCGCCAAGGGCGAAGAGGTCGCGCTGCAGGTGTTCGAGCATCGCGGCAATCTCGGCGCCTACACCTTCGGCCCTGGCGTAACCCAGCCACGCATTAACTTCGTCCACCTCGCCGTAGGCGTCCACGAGGGGGTCGCCTTTGCTGACTCGGGTGCCGTCGAACAGGCCCGTTTCGCCCTTGTCGCCGGTCTTAGTGTAAATCTTCATTGGCCTCAGCCGATTATAGTGGCGACTGTGAAGAATCCATCCCCCCTGCCACTCCCAGCGCGACGCCAGTGGTTTCGACGCAGGCTGCTCGACTGGTACCGCAAGAACGGGCGCGACCTGCCGTGGCGCAACACCCGCGACCCGTACCACATCCTTGTCTCTGAGGTGATGTTGCAGCAGACCCAAGTTGACCGGGTGCTGCCGAAATACCACGAATGGCTCGGTCGGTATCCCAGTCTGGAAGCGCTCGCCGAAGCGTCCGAAGCCGATGTCGTCGGCACGTGGTATCCACTCGGCTACAACAGCCGTCCCCGCCGCCTTCAGGCGATCGCGCGCGAGTCCATGGAGAAGTACGGCGGCGAACTGCCCGGAGACGAAGAGACCCTGTTGTCTTTCAAGGGCATCGGCGCCTATACCGCCGGAGCGGTGATGAGTTTCGCTTTCGGCAAACGCGCCGCCATACTCGACACCAATGTCGCTCGCGTACTCTTCCGCATCTTCGTGGGAAAGGGTGAGCTCAAGAGTCATGCGATGGTGAAACGGCTCTGGGAACTGTCGCGCCTGATGTTGCCCCACAGACACGTCTTCGACTTCAATCAAGCCTTGATGGACTTTGGAGCCACCGTTTGCACGGCCCGTGCACCGCGGTGTCCCACCTGCGTGATGAAACGGGGCTGTACGTCTTATTCCTTCGTGGCGAAGCGCCGATGACCTCCCCGATCATCGTTGTCCTCGCGGCCGTCATCGAACGCGACGGACACTTCCTGATGACCCGCAGGCTGAAAGGCGCGCACCTGGCGGGCACGTGGGAATTCCCCGGCGGCAAATGTGATGAGGGTGAGAGTCATGAGGCGTGCCTCTCTCGCGAACTTAACGAGGAACTGGCGGTGCGCTGCGAAGTCGGCGAAGAGATTTTCACTGTGGAACACGGCTATGCCTCACGCACAGTGCGCCTGCACTTTCGGCGCGCCACGCTCATTGGCGAGCCGGCGCCTCAGCTTGGACAGGAAATGCGATGGGTGGCCCGGGGCGACCTCAAGGCCCTTGATCTGCCCGAAGCCGACAGGGGCCTGGTGGATCTGCTGAGCCACTGACCCGTTGCCCATCCGTGAGATGCTTCTCCGGCCAATGGAGCAGGTCAGGCCGTCGACAATTAGGCTCGAAGCCTCTGCCCACTGCCAGCTGGGATGTCCGTTCTACCCGACCACCACGAAAGCCATTCACCCCGCGGTGGGCAGTGGCCTGCTGTGCCTTGAAGCGTTCACGCGATTGGCGCCACCGAGCAAGCGGCCCTGATTGGGAATCAGCCGGACCCGCTGGTCGGCCAGTGCCTCAGGCAGCAGGATCCGGACAACAAGGGGGATCCTTTCAGAACTCTATCTTGCGCATGACAAACCGCGGTAGGTGCTTGATGACGAGCATTACCAGTCGCCAGATGCCCGGAGTGTAGATGAGCGGGCGCTTGCGGTCCATCGCCGAGACAATGTCACGCGCCACGGCGTCGGGCTGACCGGCAAATGGCGGCACCTTGAGGTTGGCCGTCATCGCCGTCTTCACAAAGCCGGGCTTCACACACAACACCCAGAGGCCGGCCGCACGGAACTTGTGGTCCAACGCTTCGAGGTACGTGGACACGCCGGACTTGCTTGCGCCGTAGATGGCCACCGGCTTGCGCCCGCGGTCGCCGGCCACCGAAGACACCACGGTCAGCCATCCCCCGCCGTGTGTGAGCAGCCGTTTTCGCGCGTGCTCGCAGAACGTCACCGTATTGGCGAAGTTCACCGTCGTCAGCCGTCGAGTGAGTTCGACATCAGCTTCCAGTTCGGCTTGCGTCGCAAACATCGCGGCGGTGACGATGGCCGCGTCGAAGTTGCCGAGCGCCACGTCGGCAGCGTCGAGTGCCGCGGCGAAACCGGACGGCGATTCCATGTCGCAAAGCGCCCACTGAACCCGGGCCTGCTGTGGATGCCGTGCCATAAGATCCGCCGCACTGCGCGCGAGACTCGCCTCGTCATAGCCCAGCAGAAACACAAGGTCACCGCGCGCGGCCAGCCTCTGGGCCACTGCGCGGCCAATGCCTGCCGTTCCGCCAAACACCACTGCCTTCATGCCTTGTCTCCAAACAGCCTGCGCGACTGCGCGCTTCGCAACCGCCCGGTGGGATCCCATTTGGCCCTAAGTGCCTGGAACTGCGGCAGACGCGGCTCCATTGCCCGAAAGTGTTCGGCCGTTGTGAAGCGGTCTTTCGTCAAATACACACGGCCCCCCACCGAGATAATGAACTCGTTCAGGCCATTCACCACGCGCTGAATATCGGCCGACACCGGCATGTCCACGGCAATCGACGTCCCTTCCAGGGGGAACGACAAGACGCCGCGGCCTTCCGGCCCGCAGTCCTTGATGACGCAGAGCGGCGACGCCGCACCAAGCGTCGTCAGCCGTTTCATGAATTCGTACACCGCCGGAGGTCCGGCCGCCCGCGGTACCACACACTGATACTGCGTGAACCCACGTGGCCCATACGCACGATTCCATTCGAGGATGGCGTCAAGCGGGAAGAAGAACCGTTCGGGTGCCATCGTAGCCGAGGCGCGGTTGCGGACGTGGCCCCAGAAGATGCCGGCATTAAAGAAACCTGTGGTGGTGCGATTGAGCGCCCAGTTGGGAAGTTCCATGGGCATGGTGATCTCGTGTGGCGAACCCGGATGCCGAGTGGGAGCTTCCTCGGTCGTCGCCCATCGGCCGGCCATCAGCAGCCCGCGGCCCATGCCCTTGCCGCGTTTGACGCAATCAATCCAGCCCATGGTCATGGGCCACTGCGGAGCCGCAGTCGCAATGCTCTCGAGAAATGCCTGAATATCAGAGACCCGCTCGCGCTCCATCCAGATCCACGGCGATGGAATGCGGTGCATGGCGAACTCCACCTCGAGGATGTGTCCGAGCAGCCCCATCCCGCCGAGACAGCCGTCGAACAAGTCCGCATCTGATTCGCGGGAACATTCCACGATCCGGTCGTCCGCCAGCCGCACGCGGAGGGCGCGCACGTGCGCGCCGAAACAACCTTCGCGGTGGTGATTCTTGCCGTGCACGTCACTGGCCACCATTCCGCCAAGCGTCACGAACTTTGTTCCTGGCACCACGGGTGGGAACCATCCTCGCGGCAACATGAGGCGCACCAGATTGACCAGCGTAAGCCCCGCCTCGGCGCGCAATACCCCTGTGCTTTGATCGAAGGCGATGATGCGATTCGCAAATCGGGAATTGGCAACCCGGTCTGAGGCGTTTGCCGGCAGCGACGAGTCGCCGTAGGAACGGCCGAGTCCGCGCGACAACACCGCGCCGCGAGTGAGCGTCTCGAAGTCTTCGTCGAGCAACTCGCGCCCGGGCTCAGGCAACCGGCCCCAGCCGGTGAGAGTGTCCATCACTACTGGCCTGTCCTGGTCATGTGTGCCGTGATTTTCCGTTGCGGCGCCTGGATGGCCAGGCGCGAGGAGTGAGAATACTCACTGTATTTGAGCGACGAGCAACGCCGCCAGGCGGGATGCCCCAGTGGAAACGCACGGCACACATGACCAGGACAGGCCACTAGCGGGCGGCAGACTCCATCAGCGCCCGGGCCTCGGTCGGGTGGCGCTTGCACTCGAGCAGCGCGCTCAGCATGAGGGGTACGACAATTGTTGCGTCCGACTCGATGACGAACATCGGGGTGTCTTCGGTCAGTTTGTCCCAGGTGATCTTTTCATTCGGAGTGGCGCCAGAATACGATCCGTACGACGTGGTCGAATCTGAGATCTGGCAGAAGTACGTCCAGGGCTTGGCCTCCCTTTCCATGTCGTACTTCAGTGACGGCACCACGCAAATCGGAAAGTCGCCCGCAATCCCGCCACCAATCTGAAAAAACCCGACGCCGGCGCCTTCAGATAACGCGCCGTACTGATCGTAGAATGCGCCCATGTACTCAATGCCCGACTTCGCGATGCTCGCGTGGCAGTCGCCGGCCTTGACATGCGCGGCGAAGATATTGCCAAACGTGGAGTCTTCATATCCTGGCACCACAATGGGCAGGTTGGCCTGGGCCGCTGCGAGCAGCCACGATTCCTCTGGATTGCCCTCGTGAAGATCATCACCGATCGTCAGCACCAGCTCGTAGAAGTACTCGTGCCAGAAGCGTCGATCGCCCTTCTCGCTTGCGCGCTTCCACATCGGCACGACGAACTTCTCGACAGCGCGAAATGCTTCGTCTTCCGGAATACTCGTGTCGGTCACGCGACGCATGCGCTCATTGAGGATGCGGGTGTCATCCTGCTTCGTGAAATAGCGGTACTCCGGAAAGTCCTTGTAGCTGTCGTGGGCTACAAGGCGGAATAGCGACTCTTCAAGATTCGCGCCGGTCACCGAAAGACCATGCACGAGTCCCTCTCGTATAGCCGGAGCCAGCGTGATACCTAATTGTGCTGAAGACATCGCGCCCGCCATGGCCCAGAACATCCGCCCGCCGTTGTCAACATGGGCCCAATACGCTATCAGGGCATCGCGCGTGGCCCGGGAGTTGAAATTTTTATAGTTCTTGAGCACGAACTCGAGGATCGGCGTCGACATGGAACATCCGAGGGTAGCACGAAGCAGAAGGGCCGTAGCAATCCGGGTCACAATACGAGGGCTCAGCGTGGTTGAGGAGTCGTACCGAACGGCACGGCGCGTCGCTCGTTTGGGAATTGGCGTCAGCGCATTCCTGGCGCTCAGCAACATCATCGTTAGTCTCTAGGCGCATTCCACGTCAGTGCTGGCGATGGGATTCGAAGTCGCCTGAGATGTGCTGGCATCGAGCATTGTCGTCATCGATATGGGAGTGGCGGCACTACCGGTCGACGATGACTATCCGGCTGGGCATGGGCGCTTTGAAACGTTGTCGGCCTTCCTTGTGGGCGTGATCCGGGCAGCCGGCGGCGTAATGATCTGTTACCAGTCGCTTCAAGCCATCGGCGCGAGCCATGCACCATCCGGTCCGAGCGCAGTTGCGGCGCTGCTGGTTGCCAGCATTCTTCGCGGCGTCATGGCGTCATGGAAGTTCCGAGTGGGGCGCAAGATTCGGAGTTCAGCCCTGGTGGCCGACGCCTGGAATGACGCGGTAGACATCCTGTCGGCCGTGGCGGCGCTCACGGCCGTGGACCTTGCGATGTACGAACCCGGCCGGTTCCTTGTGGCCGATCACTATGGCGGGTTCGTGGTCGGCATCGTGGTGGTCATCACCGGCCTGCGAGTGGTGAAGGGTGCGTCCAGCGAGCTTGTTGATGCCATGCCACCTACGGGGCTGTCGGCCCAGGTGATCCCAGTGGCCAGAACGGTACCGAGCGTCCTTGGTATCGACACAATGTTTGTACGCAAGACCGGACTGCAGTAGCACATCGACCTGCATATCGAAGTGGACCCGCTCATGACTGTTGCCGCATCACATGCCGTTGGCGGGCACGTGCGGGCCACCCTCAAGCGGGATCTGCCGTGGGTAGCGGATGTGCTGGTTCACGTTGAACCGTCCAGCGACTGAGCGACGAGCCCACAGTCACATAGCGCCCATCCCCAGCGCTGTCGCGATGCACGTAGCCGAGCGCGACCACGCGGCCGGCAGTTGGCCCGAGCGCCGCACTGGTCACGGCCCCAACTTCGCGACCCTGGTCGAACACCGGTGTGCCGGCACCTGGAATTTCAGTCACATCCAGACCGGCCACGAGCTGGATGAGATATTTCGCCACGCGTCCGCCGCCACGATGCAAGATGCGAATGATGACTTCCTGGCCCACGTAACAACCTTTCGTGGTGCTGATCGCACGGTCGAGCAGGCCTGCCTCAAGTGGGATCGTGTCGGCTGTCATGTCGATGCCGAATAATGGATGCCCGGCCTCGATCCGAAGGGCGTCGAAGATGGTGCCCTGCCCCGCCGCGCTGGCCGGCTTCACGTCGACGCCACCGGCGGCAATCACCGCAGCCACAGTGGAGTCCCATTGAAGGGTGGGCATCCAGATTTCAAAATTCGGGAGCGTCACGTCGTCCGTGCGGATCAAAGTAAGGCCGTTATGCGTGATGTGGTCAAGAATCGAGAGTTCCGAGATTCGGGTAGTCGGAACGCCGGTGGCATCGGACAGCACCTGCGCCGCGCGGCCGCCAAATACACAGAGGGCACGTGTGTCGCCGCTGTCGTCAGCCACGGCGACCTTTTGGGAGAAGATCAGATGATCGAACCGGACGGCCAGGCCTGAGGCGAGGCCCGCCGGGACCTCGGCGAGGATGGCCTCGGAAACACGCAACAGGCGCAAATCGGTGACCATTCGTCCCTGCGGCGTGAGCAGCGCGGCGTAAACGCCCCGGCCAACAGGGACGTTCGCGACGTCATTAGTGACAAGGGCGTGCAGGAACGACGCCGCGTCAGGACCGTCGAATCGCAGGCGGCCTCGAGCGCTCACGTCGAGCCATCCTGCGCCTGTCGCGATGGTGCGATACTGGGGAGTCATGAAGCAGTGGTTCAGGCATCTTAGCGTTGGGCTTGTGGCCTTCACAATGTGGAGCGCCGGGCCGGCCGGACAATCTGTGCAAACCGGGCAGGAAGACCAGACCGGCGAGGCTGTGTTCACGGTGTTTCTCCGCGGCCAGCGCATCGGCTCAGAGGAAGTCACGGTCGCGCGGCCTTCAGGCGGTTGGGTGGTGACCGCCACGGGGCGCACCGGACCGCCTCTTGAGTTCAGCTTTGACAAGTTCGTGGCGCGCTATGGCGCCGACTGGCAGACGCAGTCGCTTGAAGTCTTGGGCCAGATGCGCGGCCAGGGCCTGTTGCTGAATACCGAATTCAGCGGCGGCACCGCATCGTCTGACGTGGTGCAGGCAGGCAAACAGGCGCGGCTCTCACACAAGGTATCGGCGGACACGATTGCGCTGCCAAACAACTTCTATGGCGCCTACGAAGTGTTGGCGCTGCGTCTTCACACGGCGCAGGCAGGTTCGGCTTTTCCGATCTATGTCGCGCCCCAGGCAGAAATCCAGGCCACGGTCATAAAGATCACACCGCGTCGGATGGAAACATCCTCAACGAAATACGAACTGCGCCAGTTCGATCTGTCGTTTCAGAATCCAGGGGGTGCGTTGCTGGTGGAGGTCTGGGTGGACGCGCGCGGCCGGCTGGCCAGATTCGCCATTCCCGTGGCCTCACTGGCCGTGGTGCGTGACGACCTGTCGAGTGTCATGTCGCGGCTTGATTCGTTCAGCCATCCGCGCGACGAGGCGGCGTTCATCCCGGCAAACGGCTTCAGCCTGGCGGCGTCGTTTACGAAACCGGAAGGGATCGCCAAGCCGCCAGTGGTCATTCTCGTGTCGGGTTCGGGTCCGCAGGACCGCGACGAAACCGTGTTCGGCATCCCCATCCTCGGCCAGGTGGCGGGGCGATTGTCGGATGCCGGGTTCTTCGTGGTGCGTTACGACAAACGTGGCGTGGGCCAGAGCGGCGGACGTATTGAGACCACCTCAATTGAAGCGTATGCCGAGGACCTGCGCGGAGTGGTCGACTGGGTGCGCAGGCGCAAGGACGTGGACACCGATCGAGTGGCGGTGGTGGGACATTCCGAAGGCGGCAGCGTTGCGCTCCTTGTCGGGAGTCAGATGCGCGGACAGGTTCGCGCGCTGGGACTGCTTGCAGCGCCGGGACAAACCGGGCGCGAGATCACGCTCATGCAGCAGCGCCGGGCGCTGGACAAACTGCAGGAACCGGAAACTGCGAAACAGGAAAAAATCGCCCTCCAGAACAGGATCATGGATGCCGTCATTTCAGGCGCCGGTTGGGAGACCGTGCCGCCGGAACTGAGGCGCCAGGCAGACAGCGTGTGGTTCCGGAGTTGGCTGCTGTTTGATCCCGCTCAGGTCGTGCGACGGACCAATCAGCCGATCCTTCTGCTGCAGGGCTCGCTCGACACGCAGGTGCCACCCGATCAGGCAGACAAGCTCGAAGCGTTGGCAAATGCCCGCCGCGCAGGCCCGTCGGCCGTCACTCGCAAGATCGTGGTGCCCGGCGTCAATCACCTGCTGGTGCCCACCCGCACGGGCGAGGTGGAGGAATATGCGTCGTTGCCGGTCAAGACGGTGTCGCGTGAAATCACCGATACGCTGATTTCGTGGTTGAAAGAGGTCCTTCCGGCAAAGCGGTAGTTTTCGTCTACACTCGAGCGCCATGGCTGGCTGGATTCTCCAAAGCAACGACGAAACGCCGCGGCTGTTGCGGCTCACCCCTGGCACGGCGCGCACCATTGGTCGCGGCGCCCACGCAGACTTTGTGTTCGAAGCGCCGCTCGTTTCCCGCGTGCACTGCCGGCTCACCGCTGACGCATCCGGGCAACTGGTGATGGAAGACCTTGGCAGCACGAACGGCACATCCGTGAACGGCACGCCGACAGCGCGCGCCGTCCTCCGCCCCAACGACGTCCTCGGCGTCGGCCGCGTGTCTTTCACCGTGACGGAAGGCTAAGGGGTTGGGTCCCCCTATTGTCCCGAATGCAGGAACGGATTCCCTCTGCGTTCCTCGCCAATCGTCGTGTCCGGACCGTGGCCGGAGTGCACCAGCGTTGCGTCGGGATACACAAACAACTCGTTGCGGATTGAAAAGAGCAGCGTGTCCAGATCGCCGCCTGGCAGATCGGTCCGGCCGATCGACCCGGCAAACAGCGTGTCGCCCACAAACAGCTCACGGCCGTCCTGGCCGGCCTTGCCAATCGCCAGGCAAACACCCCCTGGGCAGTGGCCTGGCGTGTGCCTGATGTCCACCACGTAATCGCCAAAGGTCAGTGACTCGCCTTCCACGTAGAACCGGTCAGGTTTAGGCTGGGGGTTCAGATGCAACCCGAACATCCGCCCCTGCTCGGCCGCGCGTTCATAGAGGAACAGGTCGTCGCTGTGGAGCCACACCGGCACGCCGAGCGCGGCCTTCGCGGCGCCAACGCCGGTGACGTGGTCAAGATGCGCATGGGTCAGCAGAATCATCGTGACCGATACGCCCTCTCGCTTCACCACCGCCAGTTGCTCTGCTACGTCATCACCCGGGTCGATGACGATGGCGTGGCGGGTGCGTTCGCAGGCTACGACGTAGCCGTTCTTGTAGAAGGGGGGCGCCGAGGTTGTCCACACATGCATAATCGATGACCGATGTCCCATTATCCCGGAGTCCGCGTCCCCACACGAGCCGACGTTGAAGCGGCGGCACGGCGCCTGGCGGGCATACGCATGAGCGGGTCGGGCCGCGTCTGCCGATCTCCGATGCTCAGGTCGGCATGGTTGTCGGACCGGGTGAAGGCAGACGTATGGCTCAAGGTCGAAACTGTTCAACCGGGCGCGTCGTTCAAGATCAGGGGCGCGCTCAACGCACTGCAGTTGCTTCATACCGAGCGCCCGGATGTCACGACGGTCGTGACGGCGTCGGCGGGCAACCATGGCACGGCGATGGCCATTGCGGTGCAGCACTTCGGCCTGCGACTCCGCGTGCACCTGTCTGTGAGTGCACCAGCGGCCAAGCGCAACGCCCTACTGTCGTATGGCGCCGAACTGGTGGAGGCCGCCGACTACGATGCGGCCGAAACTGCCGCCTGCGCTGACGCCGCCCAGACCGGCGCGTCATACATCTCGCCGTATAACCACCCGGACGTGATCGCAGGTGCGGGCACCGTGGCGCTTGAGATGCTCGACGACGAACCCTCGCTCACAGCCATCATCGCGCCGCTTGGCGGAGGAGGCCTTCTTGCCGGGGCCGCGCTGGTCGCGCGCGGTCACCAGAGCGACGTACGTGTCATCGGCGCCGAGGCAGAGAGTTCGCCCGTGTTCACAGCGGCGCTTGCGACCGGTGAGATCACGACCGTCAAGGTGGAACCCACGCTGGCAGACGGCCTTGCGGGCAATCTCGAGCGCGCAAGTCAGACGTTCAATCTGGTGCGCGATCTGGTTGACGCCGTCGCGCTCGTGACAGAGTCGTCGCTCGAGACCGCCATGCGCTGCCTCATCTACCGCGAACGGCTGGTCTCTGAAGGCGCGGGAGCGGCGGCAGTTGCGGCCCTGCTGCAGGGCGGTCTCGACCTGGGCGGAGGTCCCGTCGGGGTGATGCTGACAGGTCGGAACGTGGATGAAGCCGTCCTGAGGCGGATTCTCTAGTACGCGCCAGCTGCCCCCATGCGCACTCTGCTCACCCTCGTCAGGGACAATCGCAACTTCCGCCTGCTCTGGTTCGGACAAATCGTCAGCCAGCTCGGTGACTGGTTCAACGTCGTCGCCCTCTACGCGCTGCTCTTCGAACTCACGGGTTCGGCCACGGCCGTGGCCGGCATGATGGTGATGCAGTTGCTGCCAGTCGCGATTGTAGGACCCATCTCCGGAGTGATTGTGGACCGCTTCGATCGGAGGCGCATCATGATCGCTGCAGACCTCGTCAGAGGCGCGGCGGTGCTCGGCCTAATCCTGGTCCGGTCTTCCGACACTGTGTGGCTCGCGTACGTCGTGACCGGCGTGATGGTGGCGTGTTCGGGTTTCTTCGAGCCGGCGCGTTCGGCCACCGTGCCGTCGATCGTGCCGCGCGAGCAGCTTGTGGCGGCCAACGCCATCTCGACGGGCACCTGGTCGGCGATGCTGGCGATAGGCGCGTCGCTCGGCGGCGGCGTGACCGTGCTGCTCGGCCGCGACGCGGCCTTTGTCATCAACGCGCTGTCGTTCTTCACATCGGCCGTGTTCCTCTGGCGGATGCGTGTGCCTGCCAGGGAGGCGTCCGAACGGGCGACGCTCGGCCTTCAGGGGGTTATGGATGGCCTGTCCTACATGCGTCGCCACGGCGATGTGGCTCGAATCGCACTCATCAAGGGCGGGTGGGCCATTGTGGGCGGCGCGCTCCTGCTGCTCACGGTCTTTGGCGACAGGATTTTTCGCATCGGTGACTCGAGCGATGCGGGCATTGGCATCTTGTTCGCCGCGCGAGGCATTGGCGCCTTTGCCGGCTCACTCATCATCAGTCTGATTGCGGCGAGGCAGGGCAATCTGATCCGCCTGATAGCGCCGGCGTATTTCGTGGCCGGCGCCTGTTACGCGGCGCTGGCAATTGTGCCGACGATCTGGTTCGCCGCGGCTATTGTCATTGCCGCACATGTTTTCGGGTCGATGTTGTGGGTGGCGAGCAATGTGTTGCTGCAAATGCGCGTGCCCGACGCGTTCCGCGGCCGCGTGTTCTCGGCAGAACTCATCGTGATGGCGCTGGTGCAGTCGGCGGTGGCGTATTCGACGGCGGTGGCGCTGGACCTGTGGCATGTCGATCCACGCCTGCTGGCCGCGATCGTCGGCCTGGGCCTCTGGGTGCCGGCCCTTATCTGGGCACTGGCGCCTCGGCCTTCCCATCGCTAGGGGGACGGGTGTATTTTCCACAGAAACGCGGGAAATGGGGACAGGTCTCGGCCCCCCTTTCAACCGAGACCTGTCCCCATTTCCCGCGTTTCTGTGGAAAACACACCCGTCCCCCTACTTGGTCCGCGCCGGGCGGATCTCGACCTTGCTCGGCAGGCTCCGCGAAGGGTGGCGAAGCAGGTCCATCACGACTTCGGCGATGTCGGCAGGCGTGAGCTTCCACGACTCGTCGTCGTGTTTTCCCGACGGCCCCGTGAAGTCCGTGGCCACCGAGCCAGGCATCACCACGCTCACCCGAATGTTGTCGTTTCTCACCTCAAGCATGAGCGCCTCACTAAACGCCACCAGGCCCGCCTTCGATGCGCAGTAGGCCGATGCATTCGCGAAATAGTTGCGGCCCGCCAGGCTCGCGATGTTGATCATCCATCCGCCGCCAGCCTGCCTCAAGGCGGGGATCGCGGCTCGGGAACAGTAGAACACCCCCGTAAGATTCGTCTCGATGACGCGGGCCCAGTCTTCGTCCGTCGTCTGCTCCACCGCGGTGAACAGCCCGACGCCGGCGTTATTGACGAGCGTGTTCAGTGAACCGAACTGCCTGACGGCCTCAGCAACCATCGCGTCAACCGCCGCGCGGTCGCGCACATCCACCGCCCGGCCGCTCACGCGAGTGCTCTTTCCGGCGCCGGCACCCAACCTCCCCACAGCATCCGCCACACCGGCAGCATTCCTGCCAGTGATCATTACGCAGCCGCCCGCGGCAAGCAGTGCCTCCGCAATGCCGTAGCCAATTCCTTTTGTTCCACCGGTGACAATTGCAGTGTGCATGGGTCTACCATGGCAGGTGTGCCAACCTTTGTGAAGAGCAGCCTGATCAACGCGCCTGTGTCAGTGGTGTTCGCCTTTCACGACCGGGAAGACGCATTGGCGCTGCTGTCGCCCGCGTTTCCCCCTGTGCGCGTCAGCTCACGAACCGGGGGCATTCGCACCGGTGCCCAGGTCGTTCTGAGAATTGGCCCAATCACCTGGGTGGCGCATCATACGTCGTTTGTACAGGACGCACTATTCGTGGATGAGCAAGCCAGCGGCCCCTTCGCGCTCTGGAACCACCGCCATGAATTTCTGGACGAGGGCGGCCGCTGCCGACTCACAGACCGCGTAACATTCGCGTTGCCTGGGGGCTCGGTCATGAATGCTCTGCTCGGCTGGGCGGTGAAACTCGGGCTGCGTCAGATGTTCGCCCATCGCCACGCTGTGACGCGACGGCACTGTTCTTAGCCGTTACGAGTCGCAGTTGACCAGCTTGCGGACCGAATCCCACACCTTGAGACGCCCGGGCTGAATCACTTTCGCGTTCACGCCTCGAAGGCCGAGCATCCTGCCCTCTGGTGAGTTGACGAACTTGAGCGCATCTCTGCCAAAGCGCGCCGCGAACTTGGTGCACCCCGTGTGGGGCTGCGGCGTGATTTCGATGACGGCATCGCCGATCGACAACCGTGTGCCCGGCGGAATGTTGGCCTGGCTCAAGTCGAGATCGACGTAAAGCTGATCGCCGGCAAGCGGCCATCGCTTGATCTTTCCAGCAATCGCTTCAATCACGCGCACGTTCATCAGGTTGAGCTGCATGTCCGGGTGCGGCGATCCGTCGGGTGTTCGCGAACTTCTCCGCTTGTTCCATGTGTCGCCGGCCAATCCTTCGAGCAGATTCAGCTCGCCTTCAGGCAGCACTTCACGCGCGTCAACCTGGGGCCGCCGGACAATCAACGCCAGTACGCCCTCAACCTTGGGTGACTGTTGAATGTGCGGCAACTTCGCCGACAGGGTTTCAAGGGCCTGAGGTTCCGGGCGGTCAGTGATGGCACAGGTCATGACGAGGCGCTCGTGGGAAAGGGGTCCGTGGCCGAGAGGATCCACGCCTGCGGGTGGTGCGTGAAGCCGATGCGGGGGTAGTAGTCAACGGCGGCTGGAGCCGCGAGCAGGATCAGCTTCGACTTCGGCCCCATTGCGGCGCGGGTCCTTTCGATCAGGCCGATGCCGATGCCCTGGCGCTGACACCGTTCGTGAACTGCGAGGTCCGACAGATAGCCGACGTAGACGAAGTCGGTCAACGTCCGCGAGATGCCGACAAGTTCATCGGCGTCCCACGCCGTCACCACCAAATTGGCGTTCTGCATCATCGCTTCGAGAGTACCTGGATCATCAATCGGCCGGCGCTGGCCGAGCGTGGATGCCTCGTACAACGCTTTGACCTCGTCCACCGGAATGTTGTTGCCAACGCGATACGTGATCATGAGAACACCAACTTTGCGCCTGCGATGAGGAGTACGAGCCCGAGGAGACGCCGGAACGCCGGCGTGCCGATTCGTCGGCTGCCAAGTTCCGCTCCAATGAGTCCGCCGACAAACACGGCCCCGCCCCACAGTGGCAACTCTGGAGGCAGGTTACCGAGACTCGCCGGATTGCCCGCGAGTCCGGCCAGGGAGTTCACCAGAATGAATGCCGCCGAGACACCGCCTGTTTCGCGGGCTTGCGCCCAGCCCATGAACAGCAGGAGTGGACTGAGGAATACCCCACCGCCGGTACCGGTCAGCCCTGCAAGCAACCCAATGGCCGACCCGGAGAGCACCGCCGCCACCCTTGGCGGCGCGTGAGTCGTGACCAGGCGGACATCCAGCCACAAGCGCAGCGCGGCGGTCCAAAGCACGAGCCCCACAAGCGTCCGGTACCAGTGCCCCGGCAATGTAATTGCGCCACCAATGTAGGCCAGCGGGATAGAGCCCAGCGCGAACGGCCAGAACAACGGCCACGAGAAAAATCCCGCGCGGGAGAACCGAATGGTCGCAATGGACGCGACAAGAAGATTGAGCACCAGGGCGGTGGGCCGCATCATCGGCGTGGCCATCCCGACAAACGCCATCCCCGCAAGATAGCCGGACGCGCCGGCATGACCGACGGACGAATACAGCACCGCCGCCACAAAAAACGCTATGGCGAGCCATGTGGTTGAGTGTTCCAGCACGCAGGTAGTCTAGCTACAATGAGGACGCGATGCCGACTGTTGCCATCCTCGGGGCCGGGCTGATCGGTGCGAGCGTGGCGCATACACTGGCGCGCCGCGCGCGTGTGCGTGATGTCTGCCTAATCGATGCTGCGGCTTCCGTGGCTGCCGGCAAGGCGCTCGACATCAGGCAGTCTGGTCCGGTTGAGGGCTACGACACCCGCATCTCGGGTGAGGGCGATGTCCTTGCCGCCGCCGGCGCCGGCGTCATCGTCATTGCCGACAGCCATGAGTCTGGTGGGTGGGAAGGCGATCGCGGGCTGGCGCTGGTGCGCCAACTTGTAACCGCCGGTGCAACTGCGCCGTTTGTGTTCGCCGGCCCTAAACAGACATGGCTGATGGAAGCGGTCGTCCGCGAACTTGGCGTACCAGCCGACCGCGTCCTGGGCACAGCGGCAGCCGCGGTTGCCGGGGCCGCGCGTGCACTGGTGGCGCTCGAAGTGAACGGTTCGGGCGCGGACGTGTCGCTTGCGGTGGCCGGACGGCCGCCCGCGTTTGTGATCGCATGGTCCAGCGCCACCATCGGCGGCGCCCTCATCACCGACCGGGTCCCCGCGCATCGGTTGGTGGCGATTTCACAGCAGACCAAGGGCCTGTGGCCGACCGGCCCCTCCGCGATTGCCGCAGCGACGGCGCCTGTTGTGGAGGGCCTCCTCTCTGGCACCCGCGCCCAGATTCCGGCTGTGACGATCGTTGACCGGGAGTTTGGCGCTCGCAGCCGCGCTGCCCTGCTCCAGGTATCGCTGGGCAATGGGCGCGTGTTGGCGCGGCACAGCCCCTCATTCAGCCCGCAGGAGCGCGTGGAATTCATGAACGCGCTCACGCGCGAGTAGGGGCAAACACAACTTCACACCCGCGCACGATCGCGTCCTCGATCTCCGCCAGCGGGACCCGTCGGCCGAGTCCCTCTTCCACCGACGTCACACCCTTGTCCGCGATGCCACACGGAACGATGAGCTGAAAGTGACGAAGGTCGGTGGCCACATTGAGCGCAAAGCCATGGCTCGTAATCCACCTGCTGATACGAACACCGATGGCGGCGATCTTCCGCTCCTGTCCCTCAGGGCCAACCCAAACACCGGACAGCCCCTTCACACGGCCGCCTTCGATGCCGAACCCGCGAAGCGCGAGGATCAAGACTTCCTCCAAGTCACGCACGTACTTGTGCACGTCGCACCGGTCTGGCTTCAGGTCAAGGATGGGATACCCGACAAGTTGCCCAGGTCCGTGATACGTCACGTCTCCGCCTCGGCCGGTCTCGTGAACAGTCACGCGCTGCCGCGTGAGTTCCTCATCGGACGCAATGATGTGTTTCGAACCAAGGCGCGTTTTGACGCCGAGGGTAATCACTGGTGGATGTTCAAGCAGCAACAACGTGTCGCCGATGCGCCCCGCGCGCCGGTCTTCAACCAGTGCCGCCTGCAGATCGAGGCCGGCCTGGTAGTCGACGCGACCGAGACGCCGGACGGTGATTTCAGTCATGACACTTGGCGCGGCACAGTTCTCGGCCTTGAGACCCAGGCCGAGCTACGTTGGACTCTGGCCCCTGAACCCTGGACCCTGGACCCTAGACCCACCCCTCGTCGAAGTCCTGCAGCCGCTCTTTAAGGGCCTGCAAGAATCGGCCGGCGTCGGCGCCATCAATCAGCCGGTGGTCGTAGCCCAGCGTCAGGTAACACATCGGGCGAATGGCGATCATGTCGTCAATCACCACCACGCGCTTGTCTACACTGCCCACACCCAGAATGGCCACCTGGGGCTGGCTGATGATCGGCAGGCCGAACACTGCGCCGAAAATACCCGGGTTGGTGATGGTGAACGTGCCGCCCTGCACTTCGTCTGCCTTCAGTTGCTTGCTCCGCGCGCGGCCCGACAGGTCCTGGATCGCGCGGCAAATACCGACCATATTCCGTTCGTCGGCATTCCTGATGACGGGCACGATCAGTCCCTGATCGAGCGCCACGGCAATGCCGAGGTTGATGTCGCGCTTGTAGACGATGTTCTCGCCATCGATTGACGCGTTTGAGAACGGAAACTGCCGGATCGTGTCTACGGTGGCCTTGGCGATGAAGGCCGTGTAGGTCAACTTCGCGCCAGCCGCTTCGTACTCGGCCTTCTTCTTCAGGCGAATCTCGTCGATGCGGCCGAAGTCCACCTCGTACGCCGAGTACACATGTGGCGACGTGCGAATGCTCGACACCATGTGCTCGCCGATTTTTTTGCGCATGATGCCCATCGGTTCAATGCGCACATTTTCGATAATCTTTGCAATCACAGGCGCCACGCTTCTACCCGCGGGTGCGGCCTTCGTAGTCGCGCCACTCTCGACGAAGTCGAGGATGTCCTTCTTTGTCACACGACCGGAAATGCCGGAGCCATTGAGCTGACGGATGTCGATGCCGTGTTCCTTCGCGATGTTCCGGACAACAGGCGACGACTTCGTGCGCAGGCGCGCTTCGAGTTCGTTTGCGTACTCGACGTGTGCGACCTCAGCTGCGGGCGCTGCGGCCGCGGGTGGTGCGGCCACAACTACGGGTGGCGCGCTGGCGCCGTTCGTGGCAACGGCCGCGGCCGCCGACACAGACGCCACCGCGGCCTTCTCGCCAGCCGCGCCGATCCGCGCAACGACGCTGTTCACCGGCACGGTCTCGCCTTCCTTGACCATGATCTCGAGCAGCACCCCGGCGCCAGGCGACGGAATCTCCGCATCCACCTTGTCAGTGGAGATCTCAAACAGCGGCTCATCGCGGTCAATCGCGTCGCCGACTTTCTTGATCCAGCGGACGATGGTGCCTTCCGCAATTGATTCGCCCATCTGGGGCATTACTACTTCAGTTGCCATTCTCTTTCCTCTTGTTCTCGGCCTTGAGGAACAGGCCGAGCTACGTTCCACTACGAGTGTATTGCGGCGCCGTGCACCGCATGTGCGGCTTCGCCTACCGCCTCGGACATGGTGGGATGCGCATGAATGGTGCGGATGAGTTCTTCTACCGTGCACTCAAGCCGCAGCGCAACACCTGCTTCAGCCACCAGTTCGGTGGCCCTCGGGCCGATCATATGCACACCAAGGATCTCGTCGTACTTCTTCTCAGCCACGATCTTCACGAAGCCTTCCGTCTCATTCGCAATCTTCGCGCGCCCAAGCACACCGAAGGGAAAAACGCCGACGCGCACATCGAACCCGCGAGCGATTGCTTCCTGCTCAGTGAGGCCGATGCTGCCGATCTCGGGATCACAGTAAGTACAGCCGGGCACCTGATCGTAATTGAGGGGCTTCACATCCATGCCCGCCAGGCGCTCGGCCAGCAAGATGCCTTCAGCCGACGACAGGTGCGCCAACTGGGGATGGGCGCCATTGCCCATCGTAATGACATCACCCACCCCTGAAATGCCCGGCACGTTTGTACGGAACAGTGAGTCGACCTTGATGTAGCCGCGTTCCATTTCGAGGCCCAGTTCCTCGGCGCCCAGGCCATCGGTGACCGGGCCCCGGCCCGTAGCCACCAGGAGCTTCGACACCCTAATCGACTCGGTCTTGCCATCGGCGCCCTGCATATCGATGGTCACGCCGCCGTCCTTGACGACCGCAGCGGTGACTTTGGTGGCCGTCTTTGCGGCGATGCCGCGTTTCCTGAATGCCTTCTCGAGCTCCGCCGACACGGCTTCGTCTTCGTTGGGCACGAGACGCGGCAGCAGCTCGATCACCGTGACCGCGCTGCCGAATCGCCGATAAATCGACGCAAACTCCACGCCCACCGCGCCGCTCCCCATGATAGCCAACGAGGCCGGCACTTCGTTCAGCGCAATTGCGTGATCGCTCGTGATGATGTGGTTGTGATCAATCTCGATCCCCGGAACGCTGCGCGCGTAAGAGCCGGTGGCGACGATGATCTCTTTGGCTTGCAGGGTTTGCGGGGCGGCTTCGGGCGAGGTGACGTGAACCTGGCCACCGCCGCCAAGCCGCGCGCTGCCTTTGACCCAATCGATCTTGTTTTTCTTGAAGAGAAACTCAATGCCTTTGGTGAGCCCCGTCACCACCTTGACGCGGCGCGCGTTCACGCGGGCCATATCGATGGACGGTTTGATGTCGCCCAGTACGATGCCCCACTCCTTCGCGTCCTGCGCAATCTTCAGGGCGTGGGCGTTTTCGAGTAGGGCCTTGGTTGGAATGCAGCCCCAGTTGAGGCAGGTGCCGCCCAGGGTGGGCTGACGCTCGACTACGGCGGTCTTGAGGCCCAGTTGCGATGCGCGAATGGCGGCGACATAACCGCCCGTGCCCGCGCCAATGACCACTACGTCGTATTCGTGTACCACAGCTGTCACGTTAACAAAAAAAGACACCCGTGGACCAGCGTGACGCCAGACCACGGGTATCAAACTTTTCGGTCGGAAGCGGCGGCCGCGCGAGCGTGTGCGAAGCCTACTTGCGCGGAAGGACGGCGTCCTTCAGCTGCTTGGCGATTCGGGCCTTGACCACGGTCTTGGCTGCAATCTTGATCGTCTCACCGGTGGCCGGGTTGCGCCCGTCCCGCGCCAGGCGATGCTGCACAACCAGCTTGCACATGCCGGGAACGGAAAACTCGCCTGTCCGCTTGAGTTCCTTCTCAGACAACACCAGCAACTCGTCAAAAAGGTCTCGCACCACAGTGCGCTTCAAGTCGAACTTGTCAGCGAAGTGAGCGAACAACTCCATCTTCCCCATGCGCCTGGCGTCTGCCATCGGTGTCTCCATTCCTGAATCGGCCGTCAATTTGGTCGCGTACTCACGTGTGGCGCCCGGTATCGTATCCTCGCCCCCCCGGTTACTGTCAAACTTCAGTCCCACGTCCTGCCGTTTACAATATCAGCATGGCCGCTCCGCTCGACACATTCCCGAACCCCCGCCCTGACCGCGACTACGACATCGACATCCGGTGCCCGGAGTTCACCTCCATGTGCCCAAAGACGGGCCTGCCCGATTTTGGCGAGATCCGCATCCAGTACATTCCCGACCAGGCCTGCCTGGAACTGAAGGCCCTGAAGTACTACCTGCTCGACTATCGCAATCAGGGCATCTTTTACGAGGCGGCCACGAACAAGATCCTGGATGACCTCGTGCAGGCGTGCCAGCCCAGGCGTATGACCGTGACCGGCGCGTTCACCGCGCGCGGCGGCATCATCACCACTGTGGTGGCCACGCACCCCTCGCGCTGAACCTGGCCCTGGCCTTGCTTCAGTAGAGGCGTGCAGGCGCCACCTAACCCGTGCCAACGGACCAAAGTGGCAGATTCTGCAATGTCGAGCGCCTCGGGGAGTGACAGCAGGTGCGAGACCTGCCTGTACAAGGCGACCTGATCTGGATCCGGCAACGGCGCTGGCGTGTGCAGGCCACCCACTCGGGCGCCGGCCTGACGCGCGTGGTGGTGGACGATGGGCGCGCCACGCGCCAGCGGACCTTCCTGCTGCCCGTCGAGCCGTGGATCACCGACCAGCCGGGGCGCACTCGCGGCGTCTCACGCCAACGTGCGCTCGCCTGGCTTGCGGCGTGTTCGGCCCGCGCGTGTGCCGCGTCCACGCCCACATCCATGGTGAACGCGCACACGACGGTCTTCGCGTATCAACTTGAGCCCGCGCTGGCTGTGCTCGCGGGCGCACGGCGAGTGCTCATCGCGGATGGCGTAGGCCTGGGAAACACCGTGCAGGCCGCGCTCATCGTGGCCGAAACGCTGCGGCGCGAGGCTGACGCGCGAGTGCTGGTGCTGGTGCCGCCTCCGTTGATGGCGCAGTGGGCAGACGACCTGAAGACGCGCTTTAGTGTGCCGGTCTTTCCGACAGACGCTGCGTCGTTCGCGCGGCTTCGGGCCGACCGTCCCTACCTGGACAACCCCTGGGAAAGTTCGAGCATGTGGCTGGTCTCGTCTGACTACCTGAAACAGCCACACATCCTCGAGACCCTGCCGCGCCGCGGCGGAGGCAGGTTATAGTCGCTGGGCGTGCCTAATTACGGCTTCGTTATCGATTTGAAGAAGTGCATCGGCTGTCACGCCTGCACGATCGCCTGCAAGGCCGAGCACGACATCCCGGTGGGCGTGAACCGCTGCTGGGTCAAGACGGTCGAAAAGGGCCGCTTCCCCGACGCGCAGCGGCTGTTCCTGCCGGTGTTATGCAACCAGTGCGCAGATGCGCCGTGCATGAAGATCTGCCCGACCAGCGCCCTCTTCCGTCGCCACGACGGCATCGTCGATCTGCATGGCGACTCGTGCATCGGATGCAAGGCGTGCATGGCCGCGTGTCCCTACGACCAGCTCTTCATCGATCCGAATACGCGGACCGCCGAGAAGTGCAATTTTTGTGCGAACCGTGTGGAGAATCACCTGGAGCCCGCCTGCGTGAGCGTGTGCCCCACGGAATGCCGGATCTTCGGTGACATGGACGACCCGACGACGGAAGTTGCACAGATTGTGCAGCGCGAGGCGTTTACCGTCCGCAAACCTGAGAAGGGCACGGGCCCGAAGGTCTTCTACCTGTCGGCCGACGACAGTATTATTCAGCCAGAGATTGCGTCGCGTCCTTTCATGTTTAAGGAGGGCGGGGTGCACCTGCGGCCGCTGGGTTCGAAGGAACCGGATCCCCAGTCCCCTGGCGACCCGCGCGTGGATTACGACGTGCCGCACAAGAAGGCCTGGGGGATAGACCTCGTGCTGTACCTGCTCACCAAAGGCATCTCGACCGGAGCGTTGTTCCTGGGCGCGATTCTCTGGCTGATGGGTGACCGCAGCGCGCTGTCAGGCCTTGCCGCACCGCTGGTGGCATCAATCTTTTCTACGCTGACCGCAGCGGTGCTCGTCATGGACCTGGAACGTCCGGAGCGGTTCTACTACATCCTCATCCGGCCCAACTGGAACTCCTGGATGGCGCGCGGTGCATTCATCCTTACAGCTCATGGCGCCGTCGGTGGCCTTTGGGTGCTGGCCTGGCTGCTTGACGCACCGACGCTGATCACGGGGCTAGCGGTACTAACACTGCCGATTGCGCTCGCGGCCACGGGCTACACAGGCCTACTGTTCGCGCAAGGCCTGGCTCGCGATCTGTGGCAGGGCCCGCACGCGACCATTGACCTCATCGCGCAGGCAGCGATGGAAGGCGCCGCCGCCCTGCTCATCGCCGCCCTCTTCACCAACGTTGATCCCTGGGTGTTGCGCACACTGGGCTGGACGCTGGCGGGGGCGACCTCGCTTCATCTGCTGATTCTGATCTCCGAGAATCTGCTGGCGCCCAGCCCAACGCTGCATCACGAATTGGCCGTCCGCGCGATTCGACATGGTGCGTACGCGCGATTGTTCTGGGTGGGCGCACTGGGCCTTGGTGGCCTCGCCCCTCTCGCCCTGTTTGCGGTGGCCGCCACCACGGGCTTTTCAATGACGATACTCATTCCGATGGCGGTCGTCACGCTGGCCGGCAGCCTGGCGTGGGAATACATCTGGGTGGAGGCGGGACAATGTGTCCCCATTTCGTAATGGGCCAATAGGCCAATGAGGCAATGGGGTAATGACTGAGTTCAGGAAGCACCCGCCCGTATCCGATTGGGACAACTATGTCGATTTTGAATCGACGAGCTGGCCGAAGAAGGATCGGCGCAAGTACTGGATCATCCCCAGCATCTGTTTCAACTGCGAGTCGGGCTGTGGCGTCATCGCCTATGTCGACAAAGACACGCTGGACGTTCGAAAGATCGAAGGCAACCCCCTGCACCCGGGCAGTCGCGGGCGCACGTGCGCTAAAGGCGTGGTCACACCGAATCAGCTCGAGGACCCAGACCGCATCCTGTATCCCCTAAGGCGCGTCGGAAAGCGCGGCAGTGGCGAGTGGGCGCGCGTGAGCTGGGATGAAGTGCTCGAAGACATTGGCGGCCGCATCCGGAAGGCGATTCTCGAAGATCGCCGCCGCGAGGTGATGTATCACGTCGGCCGTCCCGGCGAAGACGGCTACGTGAACCGCGTGCTGCAGGCGTGGGGCCTCGACGGCCACAACAGCCACACCAACGTGTGCTCGTCATCGGCGCGCCTAGCGCACTTCCTGTGGACGGGCGCGGATCGTCCGTCTCCCGACTACGCGAACGCAAAGACCATTTTGCTGCTGTCGTCACATCTCGAGTCGGGGCACTACTTCAACCCGCACGCGCAGCGCATCATCGAAGGCAAAACCAAAGGCGCCAAGCTCATCGTCATGGATCCACGCATGTCGAACACGTCGGCAAAAGCCGATGTGTGGATGCCGACCAAGCCGGGCACAGAGGGCGCAATCCTGCTGGCCATCGGGAAGTACTTGATTGACTCGGGGAAGTACAACCGCGACTTCGTCAAGCGCTGGGTGAACTGGGACACGTATCTGACGACGAGCCGGCCAGACCTTCCGGTGACGTTTGATGCGTTCGAGATCGCGCTGAAAGAAGAATATGCGCAGTTCACGCCGGAGTATGCGGAGAGTGAGTCGGGTGTACCCGCGCACAAGATCCTTGAAGCGGCTGAAGCGATCGCTGACGCCGGCACCGCGTTCTCGACCCACAGTTGGCGCGCTGCGGCTGCTGGGCACTTGTGGGGATGGCAGATTACCCGTGCGCTCTACTTCCTCGTGGTCCTCATGGGTGCGGTGGGGGAAAAGGGCGGCGTGAACCTGCACGTCACGAACAAGTTCGTGCCCAAGCACCCAAATCCGCCGCCGGCGCCCGATTACTGGAACGAGCTGCTGTTCCCGAAGGAGTTCCCACTCGCATTCTTCGAGATGAGTTTCCTGCTGCCGCACTTCCTCAAAGAAGGCCGCGGCAAGCTCGACGTGTACTTCACGCGCGTCTACAACCCGCTGTGGACGAACCCCGACGGCTTTTCATGGATGGAGATGCTTGAGGACGAATCGAAGGTCGGCCTCCATGTGGCGCTCACGCCGATGTGGAGCGAGACGGCGTGGTTCGCCGACTACGTGCTGCCAATGGGCCTTGGCACCGAGCGGCACGACACGATGAGCCAGGAGACTCATGCCGGACGCTGGCTCGGCTTCCGGCAACCCGTGCGGCGAGTGGCACTCGAAAAGCGGGGCACGCCGGTTGGCGCCACGCATGAGGCCAACCCCGGTCAAGTGTGGGAAGAGTCAGAGTTCTGGATCGCGCTCTCGTGGAAGATCGATCCAGACGGCTCACTCGGCATTCGCAAGTTCTTTGAGTCGCCGTATCGCGCTGGAAAACAGATCACGGTCGATGAGTACTACGGCTGGATGTTCGAGAACTCCGTGCCAGGCCTTCCCGAAGCGGCGAAGAAGGAAGAACTGACTCCGCTCCAGTACATGCGCAAGTACGGCGTCTTCAAGGTAGACGACGTGGCGTACAGCAAGGTGCATGAGCAGCCGGTGGAGACCGGTGGCGTGGAGATCGATGGCAAAAGGATGACGGGGTTTAATACGCCGTCACGTAAACTCGAGTTCTTTTCGCCGACGCTGGCCGAATGGGGCTGGCCTGAGCACGCGATTCCGCGGTACGTCACTGGGCACGTGTACTGGCGCGACCTCAACCCGGCGGAGAACGAGTTCGATCTGCTGCCGAACTTCCGGTTGCCGACGTTGATTCACACGCGGGCGCCCGTAAAGTGGCTGTATGAGATCGCTCACAGCAACCCACTGTGGATCGCCTCCGGCGACGCGGCGAAATTGGGTATCGCGATTGGCGATCTGGTGAAGGTCCATACCGGTATCGGTTTCTTCATCACGCGGGCATGGGTCACCGAGGGCATTCGTCCCGGGGTCGTCGCCATGTCGCATCATCTCGGTCGATGGCGCCTTGACGAAGACCAGGGGGGCGCGCGCAACGCCTCAGCGCTGGTGCGAATTGCGCGCAGCGACGACGGCAAGTATGAAATGCGCCAGGTGCACGGCACACAGCCGTTCAAGAGCGACGACGCGGACAGCGCACGGGTGTGGTGGACTGAAATTGGCGTGCACCAGAACCTGACGTTCCCTGTCCAGCCGGATCCCGTCAGTGGGATGCATTGCTGGCATCAGCGCGTGCGGCTCGAAAAGGCGGCGCCGGATGATTCGTACGGCGACGTGATGGTTGATACCGCGAAGTCGCATGCACTGTACTTGGAGTGGATGGCAAAGACGCGGCCGGCGCCTGGCCCGGACGGCACGCGGCGTCCGCTGTGGTTCGATCGCCCGCTCAAGCCCGTCCGCGCGGCCTACGACTTTCCCTAGGGCCACACCTTCACCGCGACGGTGTACGCGAGCAGTACGAGCACGGTCACACCAGCGGCGGCAAATCGCCATTCCTTGAGACGGCACTCGATGAGCACGACGTCGATGACGTTGAGGACCGGGATGGCGACCAGCATCCCGAGTCCGAGCCACAACAGCGCCTCAGCGACTGGCGCTGCCGGGCCGGACACGAACAGCGAGAGGGCCAGCCCCATCGCGAGCGTCGCGGAGGTGGCCATCAGTGCTAGCCGCAACCCGCGCTTCAACGCAGACAACTCCAGATGGCTGGTCATTTGAAGAAGAGGTATTGGGACGCGACCACGATAAGGATAACTGCCAGCAAAATTTTGAGTGAACGCACTTTAACCTTGGCGCCGATCCAGAAACCGGCGCGCGAACCCACGAGCACACCCAACACACCGCCGGCAGCCAGCATTGGGCTAGTGAGGTGTCCATCCGCGAAATTGTCAATCACGCCAGGAATTGCGGTCACGCCGAGAATGACTGCGCTCGTCGCGGCAGCCACTCGCATGGGGACGCCGCACCACGAATTCAGCGCGGGGACCACCAGCACTCCCCCGCCGATCCCGGCAAGCGTCGAGATCACTCCGGCGCCGGCGGCGACCCCAACCGCAGCGGGAACGCGTTTAAGGCGATACGCAACCAAGTCGCCCGTATCGTGATCCTGAAACCAGCCACCCAAAAATCCTACATCGTCGACGTGCCCGTGCAATACGTTGCGCTGGTTGAGCCTTGAGAGGATCACCGCAGCAACCACGATCGTGGTCCCGCCGAAGACCTGCTCGCGCGTACGCATCGACATGTAGTCCAGCATGTAGGTGCCGCCAATGGCTCCAATAGCCGAAACCAGTTGCAGCAGCATGGCCAATCGAATGTTCGCTGACTTCTGTCCGGCTGAGGCCAGGGACACGAAGTTCGAGGTGGCGATGACCGCCACGAGGCTGATTGCCATCGCCTGCGGCAACGGCATATCCAGCGCGATGTTCAAGACCGGCACCAGGAAGATACCCCCGCCCAACCCCAGCATCGCTCCCAGGCTGCCGGCGCCTATCCCGGCGAGGAAGGTGAACAGGACGATCATCTGGTGACCCAGTGTAAATGGGCCATTGCCTCATTGCCCAATTGCCTCATTGCATTGGCCCATTGCCTCATTGGCCCATTTTCAGGTGTGGCCTGAGTGCCGCATACAGGGCCCGCATCATTGGTGTCTCGACGCCAACCGCGCGCCCACGGCGGATCACCGACCCGGGGAGTGATTCCACTTCGATCCGCTTCCCGATTGACAGATCAATGAGCAGCGACGACCGCGTGCTGGCGGGAATGCCGGCCGTGTAGGCGGCGACCTTCTCGACGCTGTCGGCCGCCACGTTGACGCCCGACGCGCGCGCCACGCGCTCCACCTCACGCACGGCGTCCATGAACGCCGCGCGAGATTCCTCGTCAGCCCAGAGCGGGCCAATCGGCAGCCGAGCCGCACCGGTGAACGCGGCGAATGGCGCGAGGTAGATGAACTTCTCCCACAGCGGCACGCGCGCGTCCGCAACGGGCTCAGCATGGATGTCGGCCGCCAGCATGAGGTCCGCCAGCGCACGCACTCGCGGCGTGACTTCGGACGGTGGATCAAACACCTCGCCGAACACAATGCGCCGATGGGATCCGGTCTGACGAATGACACCTGGCGCGTCAATCGCGGTCGCGATATAGGTGGACCCAGCGAGGACCGCGGCCCTGCCTACTGCTTGCGCGAGGTCGTCGGCGCTGTCCACGCCGTTCTGGAGCGTCAAGACGGCCGTTCCTTCACGCATCAGCACCTTCGCCAATGGGAACGCCGTGTCGTTGTCGTAGGTCTTGACCGCGATGATCACCATGTCAACGGGGCCGATGCGCGCGGGGTCATCTTCGGCGGCGATCTTGACAGTGAAATCGCCCTGGACGCCGATGATGCGCAGCCCGTTGGCGAGAATCGCATCCCGGTGCGCGCCCCTGGCCACAAAACTGACATCCGCGCCCGCCCTGGACAACAGCGCACCGTAATACCCGCCCACCGCACCCGCCCCGATAACCGCGATCTTCATACCGGACTCCACAGAAAAAAAGACGTCGGGTGTCTTTTTCCTCTAGAAAGGCACCCGACGTCTTTTCAGGTTGTTCCCCGAAATACCCGCTCGACACGATACCGGCCGTCCGGCAACGGCGCCAGCATCATCACATTGGCTGGCGCGCCTACGACGATCGTCGAATCCCACTTACCTGCGGGCAAGGCCAGTTCGGTGCCGACCTCCGCACCGGGTCGAAGCGGCGCCAGCACCTTGCCCGCACCATCCACCTCGAACAGGCCACCGGCCGTGCGCAGATCTCCGATGTCGTCAATCGAATGCTGCGTGACAAGCACTCGCTTGCCGTCTTCGATGCGTACGCGCCGATTCGCCACAAGGCCGACATCGCCGGTAAACGACGGGATGCCGGTGCCTGTGACGATCGATACATTCCGAATAATTGTGTAGAACCCCCCGGTCTGGTTCTCCGGCAGCGAATCGTACCGGGCCGCATCGGCCTTGTGTACCGACCCATCCGCCAACGCGTGAAGCGCGTGAATCAGGGCGGTGTAGTTCAGCCGCAGCAACATGGGATCGGGGTTGACCTCGGGCCACGGCCCAGTCTCCACCAGCAACACCGGCGTTCCCCAGAGCGTCAGGTTGTCACCGAAGGCGCGCACCTCGAAGCTGTCGTCGTACTTGCCGATGCGGCCCAGTGCAAACGGCTCGAGTGCATCGCGCACCACGGCACCAAGGCGCTTGGTCAGCAAACGACCAGGGCTTACCGAGCGCTCTTCGTCGTAAGCCACGGAAAGCAGCGAGATGGCCGCGCCCTTCGGCGGCTTCCCGACCGTGGTGCGCCAGCTCTGATTGTGGAGGTTGAACCCCACAGCCGGGTTTAACTCGTCCCGCAGCGACTTAAGCAGGCGCCCCTCCGGAGTCTGCAGCAACAGCGCATCGCGGTTGATGTCGATGCTCTGCACGTTGCGCCGCTGGAATCGCTCCGAGCCGTCAGGATTGAGCATCGGCACCGTGTGCACGGTCAGCGCCGACAGCACCTGCTGCACGGCTGGTTCCTTTTCGTGCAGACGGATGTACTCGTAGATGTCGAATAGTGCTGACGTCGCCGTCGGCTCGTCGCCATGCATCTGCGACCACATGAGGACTGTGGTGGGACCCGTGCCGAATGTGACGTCCCATACCTCACGACCTTCAAGGGACCGCCCCACCTCGCGCACTCGGATCACAGGGCTGTCCGACGCGGCAATCGCCTGGATGCGCGACTTCACCTCGGCATGGTCAACAAGGGGCGACACGAGCGACGACACGTGCTCGGCGTCCCACATCCTGGCCAGAACCGGTGGCGAGGGTGCCCCCGCCCGCTGCGCCTCAGGGCCAGCGCCGATCGCCGCACCAGCGGTGCACGCCAGGACCAGTACTGCGCACCGCGACCGCCACCGCCGACGACAGGTCACGGCTTGAACCGAATGCGAGTGGTGGTGCCGTTGACCACCACAAAATACATGCTGTCGTACTCATCATCGGCCATCGTTACTGCGGAGCCGCCAAGAGCTTTAACGACTGCGGGCACGGTATTGGAGTGGCCGACTACAAGAACCGCACCTGTCTTGTGCAACTTGACCTTCGCAATCAGTGCTGCCGCGTCACGCGCTAGCACCACCTCGGCCATCACGCCGGTCTTTGCCGCAAGAGGCGCCGCCGTGTCCTTCGTGCGCTTGTATTCGGTGGTGTAGATGGCCGTGATGCCCGCATCACCCAGCATCGCCGCCAGTTTCTGCGCCCGTGCCTTTCCCGCCGCGGACAGTTCGGGGTCGGGGCTCGCGGTCATCGATGTGCCCGGCGACGCGCCGTCGTCCGCCCGCTCGGCATGCCGCACCACAATCACCATCTGCGCGTTCGCAAATACTGGAATCGCCATCGCTACCATCACCACACCCAGAATGAACATCTGTTTCATCGCGATCTCCAGCGAGCCACAAGATACAACGCGGCGCCCACAACCAGTGCGACGAGGCCCACCTGCAGCTGCAGCGTCGTGGCACCGCCGAGAATAGCCAAAGACACCAACAGCGCGACTACAGGAATGACGGGCCCGCCGGGAATCATAAATGCCGCACGTCCCTGCCGGCGAAGCACCAGCACCGACGCGCACGTTCCCGCGTACACCATCAACCTGCTGACCGCGCTGCTGGCCGCCAGCGTGACAAAGTTCCCCGACAGCGCGAGCGCCAGCGCCACGAGCGAGGTCACCACGATCGCCACGGCAGGTGTGTGGAACCGCGGATGGACACGGCCGAACACGGACGGCAGATCGCCCTGTTCCGCTAGCGCGTAAAGGTTGCGCGATCCCGACAGTGCCTGTCCCATGTTGTTGCCGCTCATCGAAACGGCGGCACCGGTGGTCATGAGCAGGGCGCCCCACGCGCCGATGAAGATCAGGGACGCGTCCGCAAGCGGCCTCTGCGACCCGGCGATATTGGGCAGCGTCCCCATGGCAACCACCTGCGCCAACGTCATCACCACGGCGACAATGACGGTGGTCATGACCATGGCGAAGGGCACGGCGCGTTTGGGATCCCGGGTTTCTCCGGCGGGAACACCCACAACCTCGTAGCCGCCGTACGCAAAGATCAGGAGCAGAGCCGACGTCGAGATCTGCGTCCAGGTCAGCGCGACGTCCGGCCGAAGAGCGTCAAACGCCACATACGGCAGACCAAAGAGGATGAAGATCACAAGCGGCATCAGCTTGCCCACCGTCAGCGCGTTCACCACCCACGCGCTCTGCCGGATGCCGAGCACGTTGATCGTCATGATCGTCAGGACCACGCCTGTGATGACCGCTTCGCGGGCCAGGCCTGGTTGGTTGGCTCCAAGCGCGAGCCAGTAGTATGCAAGCGCCGTGGTGAGCCCGTTGACGACCGAGGCCCAGCTGGTGACGCGGGTCACCCACATCATCCAGCCCACTTCGAAGCTGAAAAAGCGCCCAAACGCCGCGCGTGTGTAGAGATACGCGCCGCCGGTGCCGTCAAACCGGCTGCCGGCCTCGGCGAAGTTGAGCGCGATCATCAGAGAAAGGATCCCCACCAGCGCCACTGCGATGGCGCTCCATGCACCGATCTGCGTCGCCAGAGGCGCCGCCATGAGGAAGACAGCGCCGCCAATGACCTGGTTCACCCCAATGGCAGTCAGGTCCCACTTGCCAAGTTCACGCCGCAGACGGCCGGAGCGTTCGCTCATGTGGGCTCGGGCAGTTGTATCACGCGGCGTAGAACAAACTGCGCGCTACGGCCCTGAGTGTCACGCCGTCTTTCTCGCCGGATTAAAAAACGGCGTCATCGTCACCACGGCGGGCGCACGGTGGCGCACAGCCTCGACGGTGTGCTCCACCTCCACAGTGGTGCCCACAGCCATGTGGGATGCGTTGACGGTGGCCAGGCCGATCATCTGTTTCAACACCGGCGACCAGGTGGACGACGTCATGCGGCCGATCTGGACACCGCCCGCATACACGGGCACGGCAACGCGAGAAGCGGTGGCAAGTGCCATCGGTGGCAGGCCGACGGCTTCGTACAGCCGCTCGACCGACGGCCAGTCGAGTGTGAGGCCGACGATGCGTCGTCTCGGAGCGACGGTACGTTCCGCCACCAGTGCAGCGCGGCCAACAAAACGTTCCTTGTTGAAATCAACCAGTCGGCCCAGGCCCAACTCAAAGGGCGAATAAATCTGCGCGGCAGTCACCGCTTTTCGTACGCTGAAGAAATCTACGTCAATCAAGAGCAGACCCGCCTCGACGCGCGAAACATCCAGAGCCAGCATGCCGGCGGGCATCAGTCCGTACGCGGGTCCGGCCGCCACGAGGACGTCCCAGACTTTGAGCGCTTCGGCACGGTCCATCCACAGTTCATAGCCAAGATCGCCGGTGTAGCCTGTGCGGGACACGTCAACGTCGGCGCCTGCAATTTTCACGCTCGTCATCCCGAAGTACTTCACGCCCTCAATGTCCCCGTCGACGATGCTTCGCAGGAGAGCCGCTGACGTAGGGCCCTGCAGCGCGAGGGCCGCGACCTGCTCGGAGACGTCCTCGATATGGACATCCAGGCCGGCCGACTGCTGGCGGAGCCATCGCAGGTTTGGTTCTGCGGCGGTCCAGCGGAACGCCTGCTCCCCCAGTCTGGTCACTGTGCCGTCGTCGAGCACGCGGCCCTGCTCGTTGCACCATGGGGTGTAGACGACCTGCCCTGGTCTCATCCGATGCGCGTCGCGAGTGATGACTCGGTCCACCAGATGGACCGCACCGGGTCCGGTGATCAGGTACTTGAACAGGGGGGAGATGTCGATCAGCGCCGTGCCGTTCCTGATGGCGTTGTATTCGTGGTCGTGATGGGTTTCGTACGCGCTCGCCGTGTAGTAGCCGGCCCAGTCGCGGTAGTTGAGGCTCTTGCAGAGCGGCAGGATACGGTCGTGAAACGGCGTGCCGACGAGCATAGGGAGAATATTACTCGAGGTTGCGTGAAAGTGCCCTGACTCCGGTCCCCCTCGACTTTGAACCCAGGATTCCGAGTAAAATTCAAGCAGATGCCCTCGCACTACGACGCCATTGTCATTGGTGCCGGACACAATGGCCTGACCGCCGCCGCGTATCTCGCCCGTGCAGGGCGCAAGGTCCTGGTGCTCGAACGACGGCATGTGGTGGGCGGGGCGGCAGTCACCGAAGAGATCTACCCAGGGTTTAAATACTCAGTCTGTTCCTACGTCGTGTCGCTACTGCGGCCCGAGATCATCCGCGAGCTGGAATTGGCGAAACATGGGCTGGAACTGTTGCCACTCGACGGCACATTCACGCCCATGCCGAGTGGTGACTACCTGTGGCGGACCAACGATCACGCACAGACGTTCCGTGACATTTCGCGTCATTCGCGCGTAGACGCTGAGGCGTATGACGAGTACGGCTTGGCGATGGTGGACATGAGCCGCTTCGCGAAGCCGATCCTCGGCATGACGCCGTCGGATCCCTTCTCGCGAAAACTGCGCGACCTCAAGCCGTTGCTCGACATCCTGACCCGCTTCCGCGCGATGCCCGACGCGAGCCGATACAACCAGACGCAGTTGCTCACCATGAGCGCGGCGGATTTCCTCGACCAGTGGTTCGAGACGGATGTGCTCAAGGCCACGATGTCGGCGTCGGGCATTATCGGCACGTTCCTGGGCGTGCGGTCTCCGGGCACGGCGTATGTGCTGCTGCATCACTACATGGGCGAGATCGACGGCGCCTTCAGGTCGTGGGGTCTGTCGCGTGGCGGCACGGGCATGCTCTCGGAGTCGATTGCATCAGCTGCCCGGGCGGCCGGTGCCGAGATCCGGCTTGAGGCATCGGTCAGCAGGGTTCTTATCAGCAACGGCCGCGCGACGGGCGTGGTGCTTGAGAACGGCGACTACGTGCTCGCCGACACTGTGCTCTCGAGCGTGGACCCGCGGTTGACGTTCATGAAGATGGTGGGCGAATCGCATCTGCCTGGGGACTTTGTCGAAGACATTCGCCACTACAAGTTTCGCGGCTCGTCAGGCAAGGTCAACCTGGCGCTCGACGGATTGCCCGACTTCACCGCACTCAAGGGCGCAGGCCCGCACCTGCGTGGCGCGATCTCGATCTCGCCGAACGTGGACTATATGGAGCGGGCCTACGATCAGGCAAAGTACGGTCAGTACTCGCGCCGCCCCTACATCGACATCGTCATACCCAGCCTCACGGACTCCACGCTCGCGCCGCCTGGCAAACACGTGATGTCGTGTTTTGTGCAGTACGCGCCATACGATCTGCGGGAACCCTCCACGGGTGACACGCCGTTGTGGGATCAACATCGCGAGGCGTTTGGTGACGCGGTGATCGACACCATTGCCGAATACGCGCCCAACCTCAAAGACCTGATTCTGCACAGGCAGGTGGTGACGCCCCTCGATATCGAACGCACGTTCGGGTTGTCTGAAGGCAACATCTTCCAGGGCGAGCTCACCCTCGAACAACTGTTCGTGCTGCGTCCGGCACCCGGCTGGGCCGACTACCGGACGCCGATCAAGGGACTCTACATGTGCGGGTCCGCCACTCATCCTGGTGGCGGCATCATGGGCGCACCTGGCCGCAATGCCGCGATGAAAGCGATGCGGCGATGACCGACGTCGTCATCGTCGGTGGCGGGATCAATGGTCTGGTGGCCGCGGCCACCCTGGCTCGGCACAAACTCGCCGTGGTGGTGCTCGATCAGCACGACCGGGTGGGCGGCGCCGCCATCACCAACACATCCATACGGGGATTCAGTGCGCCGCGGCTGAGCCACTCGCTCGGGCCGCTCTCGCCGGAGGTGGTGCGCACGCTCCACCGCGGGAATTCCGCACTCGCGCGCGCCAAGCTCAAGTTCCTGCTGCCGGACCCGGCGCTCACAACGCTCGGTCACAACGGCGAGTGCATCACGTTCCATCGCGATGACATCCTGACGGCCGCCTCGATCAACCGGCTGTCGGCCCATGACGCAGGCCAGTGGCAGTCCTTCGTGCTGACCATGCAACGACTGTCTGGCGTGATGGCGAACATCAATCGCCATGCGCCGCCGTCAATTGATGCCCCGTCCTACCGGGAACTGCTCGACCTGTTTGGCACCGGTCGCCGGGTCCGAGCCCTCGGTCGGCGCGACCTGGGCAGGCTTGCACGATATGCGCCCATGGCGGTGGCGGATCTGGTGGCCGAGTGGTTCGAACACGATCTCGTGCAGGCCGCAATTGGCGTGCGCGGGGTGTTCGGACATCTACTCGGTCCGTGGTCTGCCGGAACCGGCGCAATGCTCATCAACCGCATAGCCGAAGACCCGATGCCCGTTGGTGGCGGTGTCACCATGGTTGGCGGGCCGGGTGCGCTCGCTCAGGCGCTGGCTGAACTGGCAGAAGCGTCTGGGGCGCTGATTCGAACACAGGCCAGAGTTGCACGCGTATTGACGCACGATGGTGTGGCGACCGGCGTGGTGCTCGACACCGGCGAAGAGATCGCCGCGCATGCCGTGGTCGGCGCGGTTGACCCCAGACACTTGTGTCTCAACCTTCTGGACCCCGCTGACCTGGCCCCGTCGTTCCTGCAGCGAATGCGTCAGGTCCGCGGACGGGGCGTCACGGCGAAGGTCAACCTGTCCCTCTCGGCCGCGCCGGCATTCCCCGCGCTGCATGGAGACGAGCTGTCGCTCAAGGGTCGCCTGTTGATTGCGCCCGATATCGATTACATCGAGCGCGCGTTTGATGCGGCCAAGTATGGCCACCACTCGCCCCACCCCTGGCTTGAGTTGGCAGTGCCGACCATGAACGACTCCACGCTCGCACCCGAGGGCCAGCACGTCATGTCGGTGTACGTGCACTACGCACCGCGAACGTTGCGCGAAGGGACATGGTCGGGCACGCGCGAAGCGTTGTATCGCTCGGTCATGAACACGCTGGCGCCACACGCTCCAGGCCTTGAGGCGTCGGTCGTCGAACGCGAAGTCATCACGCCAGAAGATCTCGAGACGCACTGGGGTTTTGTGGGCGGTCACATCTCTCACGGCGAGCAGACACTCGATCAATGGTGGGTCAGTCGTCCCGTGCAGGGCGCGGCGCAGTACCAGACACCCATTCAGCGTTTGTACTTCGCCAGCGCGGGAACCCATCCCGGCGGCGGTCTCACCGGCCAGTCGGGCCTGAACGCCGCACGCGCGATCGTTCGCACGCTCAAGCGGCGCTAGAACACGTCCGTCTGCCAGTACACCGCGCGCGAGTAATCTGGCTCCACGCCGCTGATCGAACGAACCATCATGACTTTGGGTGACGGTTCGCTCTTGATCACCTCAAGCTGAAGCGGCCGGAACGACGCGGGCAACACAGCACGCATGGTCCGGTCCATCTGTGAGGGATCGCGCTCAGCCAGCGATTCGAGCATCGCACCCACCCGTGCACCGGACGGGTCGCGATCGCCGCATTCCTCGAGCACGACCCCGCCCGGCCCCCGCGAAACCACCACGTACGCCACTGCGCGGTAGCCCTCTTCGGCTACGAAAAACTCCAGCGACCGGAGACCCGAAGGACCCAGCCCGGCGAGTAAGCGCCGCCGCAGAACGCCAAACTCCAGCAGCGACGCCGGCCGGTCGATCGCGAAGCCCGTGTCGCCGGAGTAGAGCATGGAGATCTCGGACAGCAGCGGCAAGTCACTCGGCTCGGCCGCGCGCACCAACACCGCAGGCGCGCCCCTCCGATTGCGCGGCACCTCGATGGTCAGGCGCGGGCGCTCGACAACCGAGAACCCCAGGCGAGCGTAGTAGTCCGCGCCGATCTCCGAAAACAACAACGCGACGTCGCACCCGCGCACGCGCCCTTCGTCAATCATCGCTTCTATCAGTCTTTGGGCCAGGCGTTGGCCGCGACGATGCTCCGCGGTGAAGACCGCGCCGATTCCAAGGACCTTGATCGGCCGCCCGTCAGCTTGGGCATCGAAGAGATAGCGTCTGGCGGAGACCACTACCTCGTCGCCCTCGACGAACCCGACCCTGGCCACATGCTCACAGCCCCAGGCGGTCATCCCCAGGGCCCGGTTCCACGACCCGTAGGACTGTCTGGACAGGCCTTCCCCCCACACGGGATACGTGGCGTCCAGAATCTGGTCCAATAGGGAGGGATCCGAGATGTCTCTTACCATCCACTGATTCTGTGGGTCCAAGAGGTTGTATGACAAATTACACAGGAATCCTCGGACGCGCGGTCGGCGCTGTGGTGGCGTTGGCGGTAGTCCTTCTCGCCCCGGTCGTGATCGCGCAAAAGGGACCGAGTGCGGTGCCCCGCACGTCCGACGATGCGACGGTGGCGCATGTGCTGAATCGGCTGGGTTACGGGCCCTCCCCCGGTGATATCGCCCGCGTGCAGCAGATGACGGTGGCCGCGTACATCGAGGCACAGCTGCATCCGGAGCGGATTGAAGACGCCGACCTGAAGGCGCGACTCGCCGTTTATCCGACCATTGGACTTTCCACAGCGGAGCTCGCGCGTGACTATTACGGTCCGGCCGAGCAATTGCGGCGGGCGGAGCAGCGCACCCAAGCCAATCAGCCTGCACGATCGGCCGCCGGTGCCCCGGGACAGGCCACGGCGGCCCAGGCCTCCGGCCAGACGATGGCGGGTGATCCGGCGATGGCGGGGGCACCACAACGCCCGCAGGACCGCGACCAGTCGCCAGAGTTGCGGGCCGCTCGCCAGAAGGAGCAACAGATCCTGCAAGACCTGATGCAGGCGCGGCTGGTGCGGGCGGTCACTTCGGAGCGCCAGCTTGAGGAAGTGCTGGTGGACTTCTGGTTCAACCACTTCAATGTGTTCTCTGGCAAGGGCCAGGTGCGGGTGTATCTGACGGAGTACGAACGCGAGTCGATTCGTCCGTATGTGCTTGGCAACTTCCGCGACATGCTCGGCGCGGTGGCCGAGAGCCCGGCGATGCTGTTCTACCTGGACAATTTCCAGAGCGTTGATCCGAAGGCCGCAGGTCGTCAGGCGGATGAGCAGGCCGCCCGCCTGCAGCAGGCGGCGTTACGTGGCCAGGGTCGAGGACGCGTGCAGACGCCGCGACAGAACGCGCAGGGGAACCAGACACCGGCAGAGCGCATCCAGCAGCTTCGCAACAGGGGTCTGAATGAGAACTACGCGCGTGAGCTGATGGAACTGCACACGCTGGGTGTCGACGCCGGCTACACGCAGGCCGACGTCATCGCCGTGGCCCGGGCGTTCACCGGCTGGACGATCGACCGGCCCAGGGATGGCGGCAGCTTCCAGTTCAACGCAGTCATGCACGACAACGACCCGAAGGTGGTGCTTGGAAAGACCATCGACGCCGGCGGCAAGGCGGATGGTGAGCGCGTGCTGGACCTGCTCGCGACGCATCCGGCGACGGCGAAGTTCATTGCCACCAAACTCGCGCGGCGCTTTGTGGCGGATGAGCCGCCGGCGTCAGTGGTGGATCGCGCAGCAAAAGTGTTTCTGGATACGAAGGGCGACCTGCGCGAAGTGACGCGGGCCATCATCACGTCTCCGGAATTTTTCTCGACCGAGGTGCGGCTCGCAAAGGTAAAAACGCCGCTCGAGTTCGTGGCGTCGGCCGTGCGCGCATCGGGGACGGACCTCAACAATCCGCAGCCGCTTATTGGAGCACTGCGATCGCTCGGGATGCCGCTCTACGGTGCGCAGCCGCCCACCGGCTGGGGCGACATCGCCGAAGACTGGGTCAGCACCGGCGCATTGCTCAACCGGCTGAACTTCGCCGTGCAGTTATCGAACGGCCAGCTTCGAGGTGTGCGCGTCAACGTGCGCGAGCTCGCGCCCAACACTTCTGAGACCAGCCGAAACGCCCTGGTGCAGTCACTGCTCCATGGCAACGCGTCGCAAATCACCCGAGATACTCTGGCCAGGGCCGAGTCCCCGCAACAGCTGATTGCACTAACACTCGGGTCTCCGGAGTTCCAGAAACGGTAACCCCATGATGAACCGAAGAATTTTCCTCAAGAACGGCAGCCTGGCTCTCGTCAGTCTTGGCTTCGCGCCGGCGTTTTTCACCAGAGCCGCACAGGCCGCTCAGACGAAGCGCAAGGTGCTGGTCACGGTGTTCCAGCGCGGCGCGGTGGACGGGCTCAACATGATCGTCCCCTTCGGCGAGAAGGCCTACTACCAGGCACGGCCGTCGATCGCGATTTCGAAGCCGGGTGAGCCGAACGGCGCGGTAGACCTGGATGGGTTCTTCGGCCTCCACCCGCGCATGGCGTCGCTGCAGCCATACTTCAGGCGGGGCGAGCTGGCGATCGTCAACGCCACCGGTTCCAACGATCCGACGCGGTCGCACTTCGATGCGCAGGACTACATGGAAAGCGGCACTCCTGGTCGCAAGAGCACGCGCGATGGCTGGCTCAATCGATACCTCCATGCGAAAGAGCATGAAGAGGCGAGTGCGTTTCGCGCCGTATCGCTCACGCAGCAATTGCCGCGCGCGCTGCAGGGCACGGCTCCGGCGCTGGCCATCGACCAGCTCGGCCGATTCGGCCTGCGCGCCGGCGACCGCGGCGACATGATGCAGTCGTCGTTCGAGGCCCAGTACGCGGCCGCTGCAGATTCGCTGCTCAAGCCCATCAGCAAGGAGGCCTTTGACGCGATCAGGCACCTGGAGTCAGTGGATCTGGCCAAGTACACGCCGCAGAACGGCGCCGTCTATCCCAACAGCGGTTACGGTCAGGCGCTCAAGCAGATCGCGCAGCTCATCAAGGCGAACATGGGCCTGGAGGTGGCGTTCGCTGAGTCAGGCAACTGGGACCACCACGCGAACGAGGGTCCACAGATCGCCAACCGCCTCGACGACTTCGCCAGCGGTATCGCGGCCTTCGCGCAGGACCTTGGCGACGGCATGGCCGACGTGATGGTGCTCACGATGTCTGAGTTCGGGCGGACGGTGTCCGAGAATGGCGCGCGCGGTACTGACCACGGCCACGGCAACGCGATGCTACTGCTCGGCGGGGACGTAAAGGGTGGAAAGGTCTACGGCAAGTGGCCCGGTCTCGAGCGCGAACAGCGCTACGAAGGACGCGACTTGGCGATCACTACCGACTTCCGCGACGTCTTCTCGGAGGTGCTCGGCGGCCACCTCGGCACGAAGGACATCAGCTCGGTTTTCCCGGGCTACTCGGCCAAGAGCAAACTTGGGATTATTCGCTGACAGGATGCGGACGGTCGGCGTCATTCGCCAAGGCGCCTACCGTCAGCGCAAAGCGGTCCAGTTGGCGCCTTTAATCGTCCGGCCGTCCTCACTCACCATGCCCGTGTAGTGCTGCCCCCCGACAGTGAACGTGAAGTCGTTGCCCAAGAGCTTGCCTTCGGTGATCGCGGCGGTGCCCATCGTGCCGCTTACCATCTGGAACTTCTGTGTCAGCGTCAGGGTCCTCGTGCCCATTTTCCAGACACCCTCGACTTTGGCCGGCACCACGTACAGGATCGCCGTACACCAGCTAGTTTCGCAGGGGTCCACGCGTTTCTCCGCCTCCGGCAACCACTCATCGTCACCCGAACCCATACGGAAGGTATTGGTGACCACGCGCGTGCCGGGCGTCATGTTCAGGATGGTCGGCCGCAGCTGTTCGTTGAGGCTCGGCAGCAGGAACATGGTGAGCACGTTGGCTTTTGAGAAGTCAGTCTTGAAGAAATCACCCTGGACAAACGTGGCGCGCGCAGACATCCCCGCCTCTTGTGCTCGCTTCTGCGCCAGCGCAATCATGTCGGGATTGAATTCCACCCCCATGGCCCTGGCGCCGCGCTGGGCGGCTGTGATGACCGTGATGCCGTCGCCAGAACCCAGGTCAACGAGGAAGTCGGCCTTGGTCAACTTCGCCATGTCGAGCATCGCGTCCACGGTGGGCTGCGGCGTGGGGACCCAGACCACGTCTTTACCAGCCTGACCGACCTTGGGCTCGAACGGCTTTTGTGTGGTTGCCACCTGCACGGCCAACACGGTGCCCGCCATCAATACAGCCGAAGCTCCGCCAGAAATCACTCGTCGTGCAAACTCAGTCATGTGAAGCAACCCCCACACCTTGCATTTTAGGCCGAAAAGACGCCCGACAGTTTTTCGCAAGTGTCTACAATTACTCACGCCATGCCACTATCCCCCCGATCGCCCTATCCCGTCGTCTCGGCCAGCCGCCTGGCCGCGAACATCGCTCGGATGCAGACACTGGCCAACCACGCCGGAGTCCGCTTGCGGCCGCACGCCAAGACGCACAAGAGCCCGGTGATCGCTCGCATGCAAATCGACGCGGGCGCCGTCGGCATCTGCTGCGCGAAACTATCGGAAGCCGCCGTGTTTGCCGACGCGGGCATCACGGATATCCGGGTTCCCTATCCGGTCAATCCGTCCAACGCCGATCGCGTGCTCGTGCTGATGGAACGGGTTCACCTGTCGATCATCGTTGATGACGCCGACGTTGCGGCTGACTGGTCGGGCGCGATGACGCGCGCAGGAAAGGTCCTGGACATCCTGGTGAAGGTGGACGTGGGCACGCACCGGTGTGGTGTGAATCCGGAAGCGTCCAATGTGGTGGGGACGATTACCCGCATCGCGCGACTGCCCGGCCTGTCCTTCCGCGGCCTGCTGAGCCACGCGGGACACACCTACAACGCCGAATCGGCATACGCCCTTGCGGCCATGGTGACCAGCGAAACAGCAATCATGACCGGCCTGGCGCAGCGTGTGCGTGAGGCCGGCGTGGCCGTGGAGGAGATCAGCGTTGGGTCCACGCCCTCCGCGGCACTTGCGGCAACCCAGAAGGGCATTACCGAGATGCGGCCGGGTACCTACGTGTTTCTGGACCGATCGCAAGTCGGCCTGGGGTCTGCAACCTACGAACACTGCGCGCTCTTTATCGTGGCGACAGTCGTGAGCCGGCCCGCTCCCGACCGCGCGGTCCTCGACTGTGGGAGCAAGACCTTGACCTCGGACGGAGCCCGAGGATTCGCGGACCTGCCTGGCTACGGCGCGGTCTTCCTGTCTTTGAACGAGAATCAGCCCGACACGTCGATCGTCATCGAGCGCGTCTCTGAAGAACATGCAATCTGCCGCGTGCCTGAGTCGTCACCGCTACGGCCCGGCGATCGTGTCCGTGTGCTCCCCAATCATGCTTGTACTGTCACAAACCTCACCGATCGCCTGTGGTTGGCCAACGATCAGGGCGCGCTCACGCCGCTGGCTGTCGCTGCGCGCGGACGCAACTGGTGAACCCCGTTTGCACGAACATCTTGTGGTCTGTTGAGATTGCAGCCTGATGTTCGCTCAGTCCAGGCACCATCGGCATCATCACCACCCCGGCCATCCTGTGCCGCGCCTGGCCACTTTGACCAGGAGGGCACGATGCAGGGCACCGATCTCGCCTGGTTCCGCCGTCTTCGCGCCGCCACCAGCCACGAGATCACGGCCGCCAGATCCCGCGCGCCGACCTCGCCGGGCTGTCGTAGCGGTGGCACTCGTGGTAAAGTCCAGCCCTGATGACACCCAAAACAGTCCCATCCGGCGACGCACTGGGAATGGTCGAAACGCGCGGCTATGTCGGGATGGTGGAAGCCACCGACGCGATGCTGAAGACGGCGAACGTGACGTTCGTGGGCTGGCAGAAAGTGGACGCCGGCCTGGTGACCGCCATCGTGCGCGGCGATGTCGCTTCAGTGAAGGCCGCGACCGACGCTGGCGCGGCTGCCGCCCGCAAGGTTGGCGACCTCGTCGGCGTGCACGTCATCCCGCGCCCGGCCGACGACGTAGGTCAGATTTTTCCGATCGATTAAAGCGTTTGTGGTTTGCGTGTCCCGATCACTCGGGCTTGAGAACCATCCCAAGCTTCCGGATCGATATCCGCTCGTGCGTAGCTCGACCTTTTCGAACGTCGCTCGGCCTGGGTTTCGAGGCCGAGGCCGATACACAAACGCAACACACTCTCGCTAGCGCGCTCCCGTCAGCGAATTGAAGATCACCTTGAAGGTGCCGAAGGTCTGACCACGCCACTGTGGGCGGAAGCCGAACAGGATCACGCGTCCCTCACCGTGCTCCACCTCAAGCGCGGCGGCCTTGCCCCGCAGGTGCTGTTCGCCCAGCAGGTAACCTGACGCCAGCGGCGAGCCCGTGTCGGCGTATCGCGCGAGGATGGCGCCCCTGAACCCGACGAGGGTTTCGAACGCCGGGCTCGAGTTGAAGAACACGGCGGTTGTCTTCTGCAAGCCGGCCATCACAGGCTGCGACGGATCGACCTCAACGTTGAGCAACGAGCCGCCGACGAAGAACTCCTGACGGCCGAGTCCCTGAAGCGCGTTGCGCACCGGCAGCTTCAACTGGTCGATGGCAAAGGCCGAGCTTCGGTTCAGGCAGACGAGCGTGCCGCCCGCGCGCACGAATTCATCGATCGCCTTGACGCGATTCGCGTCGCCCTCGGGCAACGCAGAGGCCCCCGTGGCGCCGGCTCCGGCTGCGCGAGCTGCTCCGCCAGCACCACCAGCTCCAGCAGGCCCGCCGCGTCCACCACGGCCCGCGCCCGCAAGAACGCCGCGTGGCTCGTCGGTCACAACGATCGCGTCAAAACGCGAGCGGAGATTGCCCGCGGCAATTTCGTCGGCTGAGAGCCTGGTGAAGGGAAACTCGAAGCGCTCGAGCACCCAGCGTGTCCATCCCTCGTCCATACTCGCGCCTGGGTTAAACAGCGCGATGCGCGGCTGACGAAGGCTCATGGTCGGCGCGGCGACGCGTTCCGCACGCAACGCGAGCGCACGCACTAAAGTGTCCTGCGCTTCGGGCGTGAGACCCGAAATGACGTAGCGGCCGGCAGTGCTAGCGGCGCCTGGCGCCCACCCGACTGTCGCGCCACTCTTCCAGGCCTGATTCGCGGCGCGGAACGCGTTGTTCTGCGCGGGATCGATTGCGAGCGACGGCCCCGTGCCAGTGAGGGCACCTGCTGGCGGCATGATGGCCGCAGCCAGAGGAATGGTCTCGAACCCAAGTCCTGGCGCGCTGTCATACGGCGCAGGATCCGCGCCGCCGATGGAGTCGTACTGCGACGTGCGAGCGGTGGGCTCGGCCACCTGACCCAGAGGCTTCAACACCTTCTTCAACTCCGCCCGCTTCGCGTCGTCCAGCGTGCCGACTGTCTGCATCGCCACGCCCATCGAGAGCGGCAGTGTCCAGCCCGCGGCGTCGTAGGGCTGCTCGGGGGCGCCGCCAGGCGACTCCCGGAGGTCCGGATACTTCTGGACGTCGAGGACCTCGCGGGCGAGCGCGATGAACTCCTGATCGGTGGGCACCACCCAGCTGCCGGCCGCGTACGTCACGTCACCCATGGTGAAGTCGGCGGTCAATTCCGACACTCGCACACCGCCAAACGCGATCCGCTTCAACATCTCGACAGCGGCCACTGGATCGCTCTGCGTCTTCGGCACCACGTACGCCGAAGGCCCACTCGCGCGATGCTGCGTGATCTGGGCCATCCCCGACCGCCACCGGTTCATCAGGACGTTGTCCTTATATTTCGCGGCGTAGTCAAGCACCGACATCGACGCCGTATGCATGTAGGCCACTGAATCGCCCAACCCGAAGCGCCCGCCTGCCCACGGGCTCGGATACAGGCTCTGCGGCCGCAGGTCCTGATACGCCTGCGGGATGTCCTTGATGGTGTAGTCGCGCGGCGATGCCATGTTCGCCAGCGCGGTCTCAGTCCAGAACGCGGCAATGTTCTTGAACATCGGCGCGTAGTCGATATACCCCGCGTACCACGCGTCGAACCCCGTGCCCATGTGCGTGGCGCCCACCTGACCGCGTTCCTCCAGCCCCTGTGCGATGGCCATGCCGATCGTGTTCACGGTGCGCGACATCAGGAACGGTGCATGCAGTGCGATGGGTTCGGCAAACGGTGGCAGCCAGATACGTGTGGGAAACGGGGCGGTCTGGTGATGTACGTAAACAATCTGCGGTTCCCACTGCCGCCACGCCTGCTCCATCACGCGCGACTCGATCATGTTGAGCATGTACGCGTCGCGGTTGTTGTCGTGGCCGACGTACTCCTGGTACAACACAGGCAGCGTCGTGCTCGCGCCTGGCGTCCCGACGTTTTTCATGTAGTGCTCAGCCACCATCTGATGGCCATCCGGATTGATGGTGGGCCACAACATCAGCACCACGTTGTCGAGGATGCGTTGCACCTGTTCGTCGCGGCCCGGCTCATTCGGGTGCGTGGTGAGCAGGTCGTAGGCAAGTTGCAGCGTGTGCTGCGGTCCCGCCACTTCGCTCGAGTGCAGACCGCCATCGATGTGGACGATGGCCTTGCCTTCGCGCGAGAAGGCGCGGGCCTGCGCCTCGGTAAGGCCTTCGGGCGATGCGAGGCGTCGCGCAATCTCGCGGTACCGATCCACGCGCGCTAGGTTGCGCTCGGTGGAAATCAGCGCAACGTAGTACGTCCGTCCCTGCGTAGACGTGCCCATCGGCACAAGCTGCATCTTCGCGGTCGCCGCATCCAACGCCCGAAAGTACTTGATCGTGTCGTCGTAAGTGGCCAGCTTGAAATCAGCCCCGGGCTTGAACCCGATGACGGACTGAGGCGTCGGAACTCCGGACTGGGCGGACAGGGACACTGATGCGAGGATGAGGAAGGCTGCGAGCAAGCGAGCTGTGCGAGACATAGGGGCATGTTAACTGACGGAAGTGGCGGAACTGCGGAACTCTGGAATTGGCGGAGCTAACTGGCGCTTTTCTTCCTCACGGCCTTCCCCTTGACTGGCTTCAGCTTGAGCACCTCAGCACCAAGCAACGCCTGGGTAGGGTCCACGAGAAGGTCAAATACGTGGCCTTGTCTCGTCTCAAGGAACAGCCCGACGCCATTGGTCAGCAGTCTCAAATCCCCCGCATCATCCAAGGTTTCAAAGAGGCGGCGGCGGAAGTAGTCGCGCAGGGCCTCCATCATCTGCTTGAGTGTGGCGTTGTCGAAGCCGCGACGGCGCAGGTCGGCGAGCGCGAAGAGTTCAAGCACGTCCACGGGCGAGTACCGCCGCTCGGTGAAGCCACCCTGGTCGGTTTTCCGCGGCGCGATGGAGGGCTGGAAGACGCGCGCCTCATCCCACCACTGCAGTTGCTTGCCGGTCAGCCCGGTTTGGGCCGCAACGTCGCGGGCGGAGTAGGAAGACTTCAGCTTCATCGGCGCGTCACGGGGTGAGGAACCTGGCATCGGTCGCCCTTGCGGCCGCCAGGTCCTTGTCGGTCACACCGCCCGCGCTGTGCGTGGACCACGTAACGGTGACCTTTTGATAGCTGATGAGCAGGTCGGGGTGGTGATCCACGGACTCGGCGTAGGTGGCGACGCGGCCCGCAAAAGCCATCGCCTCGGGGAACGACAGACAGGTGAACGTTCGACTGATAGCCGACGCGTCAGCCACCCAACCCGGCAGGCCCGCCAACGCCGCGCGAAGTTCAGTGGAGTTCAGGCTGTGCATGCTGGCGCGGACTACTTCCTTGGGACCAGCTTTAAAATTCGCCCCTGCGGGTTGTCGGTGAGCAGGTAGATGGCGCCCTCAGGGCCCTGGCGCACGTCACGAATCCGCTCGGCCTTCGGCTGCAGGTCCTTGAGCAGGCGCTCCTCACTCACGACGCGGTCACCCTTGATGTCGAGCCGCACGAGGTTCGTGGTGGCAAGGCCGCCGATGAACAGGCTGCCCTTCCATGCCGGGAACAAGTCGGCGGTGTAGAACATCATGCCGCTCGGGGCAATCACGGGGTCCCAGTAGTACGCCGGCTGCTCCATGCCGTCCTGCGCCGTGATACCGCCTGTGATCGGCTTGCCCTGGTACTCGATGCCATACGCCGTCACCGGCCAACCGTAGTTCTTGCCCTTGCGCACGATGTTGAGTTCGTCGCCGCCGCGCGTACCGTGTTCCACTTCCCACAATTCGCCGGTCGCGGGGTTGATGGCGGCTGCCTGGATGTTACGGTGACCGAGCGACCAAATCTCCGACCGCGCGCCTGCCGTGCCAACGAAGGGGTTGTCCCTGGGGCTCGAACCATCCGGATTGATACGTACAATCTTCCCCTGCAGCGAGTCCATTTCCTGCACGAGTTGGCGACCTGCTTGTACCTGCCGATCCCCTTGTGCCACAAACAACGTACCGTCACGTCCGAACGCGAGGCGGCTCCCGTAGTGCCCATTCGACCGCAGCGACGGCGCCTGTGTGTAGATGATCTGGGCATTCTCCACGCGCGGTTCGGTGCCATCGACGAATTTCCCCCGCGCGACAGCTGTATGGCTGGTCATGTCTTCCTGCGCTTCGGAGAAGCTCCAATAGACGAGTTGAGTGGTGGCGAACGCCGGGTCGAGCGCCACGTCGAGCAACCCACCCTGTCCGCGTGTCGCGATCGGCGGCATTCCGACGACGGGCGCCGACAGCGTGCCGTCGGCCGCCACCACTCGCAGGCGGCCGGGCTTCTCGGTCACTAGCATCTTCCCGCCCGGTAGAAACGCAAGTCCCCACGGAACCTCGAGGCCCTGGGCAACGGTGACGACCTCGAACGCGACATTCGTCAGGCGCTCAGGCGCATCAGTCTGGCCAGCAAAGGCGGGCTTCTGGTCGGGCGCATTGGCCGGCCGCAAATCCACGCCCTGCTGCTGAGCGTACATCGCGCCAACTGCGGCGCACAGGCTGACGGCAAGAGTTCCGAAACTTCGTGTCTGACGCATGGGGAAATACTAGCCTAGACTGCCGCGGTCATGGCGGGATGTAACGGCAAAATCGTTTGTTTAGAAGATCAGCCTCACGCAGGGGCACCGGCTGGTGCTGGCGAGCGAGCCTGCCGGCTTCATCAAGGAACTGGCTCCCCTGCCCGACGATGTGGTCGTGGTCACTAGGGGCAACAGTCCGGTTGACTGCGTCATTCTGTTTGCCGACGAGGCCCGCACACTTGCATCCAGCATCGTCCGTTGGAAGGCTCGATTGGTACCGGCGGGCATGATGTGGATCGCGTGGCCGAAGAGGGCGTCGACGGTTGTCACCGAAGCGCTTATGCGCAGGAGCGGCCAAGGCACGGTGTAACAGCGCGCGCCCCACACGGAGCGTTGCGGCAATGCCGGCCCGGGCCACTTCAAATGCAGCAGTTATCCGCGGATGGGCCGCTTGGGGAAGACGGGCCCATCGGCCACACGCACGCGGCGCGACCAGCTACCGGCGGCAATGACGGCATGGTCGAATTCATCTACGCGGTTGCCGACGCGAACACGCACGACATCACGCTTCTGGTCGATCTGAATAATCTCGGCCGGCGTTTCACACGTGGCGCACCGCGCACGCGCCGACGCCATCAGGGCCGTCACGAGCGCCGGCACCTGCACATATCCGTGACCAGAGATTGCAAGTCCCGCCGGCGCTGACGTGCTGACCGTCGGCTCGAACCTGCGCAGCGCACCGCCCTCGAGCCACTAATGGCCGATGCCTTCGGCTGCCAGCCAATCGCGCGCACTTCGCAGATGAGCGACCTCGTCGGTGCTCAGGGCAATCTCGAGTGTGCCGCACCGGTCATACGCAAAAGGCACTGCGGTCTTGGCGCGGAGCCGCTCCACCCATCCCTCCCACATGGCGAGGCTGCGCGCGCCGAGCGCAAGAAGGGGGCTGCCCGGCGAGCCTTCCGTATAGGGACACAACACGCCGGCCGAGGCCTGCGACGCGCCTGCGCCTGGGGATCGCCTGTCGTACATGGACACCCGGGCGCCCCGCGCGGTCAGTGCGTCAGCGATGGCCGCGCCGATGATTCCAGCACCGATTACTGCGATTCGTAAATGAGCCAATGGGCCCATTATTCCCCACGCCCCTGTAGCGCCGCGTGGACACGCCATGTCCCCAATGGTTGGCAAATGTCCGGACGTCCGCCGACTATGATGGCAAAGGCCCAAGCGGCGTGGCATTTGGAAGAGGTACGGGCCTTGCTATCTATTGTACTTGTGTCGGCCAAACTCCTTGGGCTCGTGAGCGTGGGGTGCCTGGCGGCGGTGGCCGGGGGCTACATCGCGATGCGCCCGGCGGCATCGGACCTGGCCCCGGCGGCGGCGATTTTAAATCCAGACCCAACGCCCGTCCCGCCTCCTGCGAGGCCGGCACAGACCACCACCCCGAGGCCCTCCTCTCAGCCATCAGCAAGAACCCCAGAACCGGTCGGCGCTGTGTCGCCGCAAACAGCCCCGGTGGAGACACCTGTTACCCAGCCGCCTGCCGTGTCCGTGGAGCCGCCAGTCGCGCCGCCGGCCCAGCCTCCTGTACCTGTGGAACCGCCACGGTATGTGCCGGACGCGCCCGTGCAGGTCGCCGCGCCAGTTTCAGAACCGCAGCGGATTCAACTTAAAGAACTGACCGTCGAAAAACACTCGGTCATCGGCATCCGTCTCGACGAAGCTGTCTCCACTCGCACCGCTCGCCTCGAAGACCGCGTGTCCGCCAGCGTTAGTCGCGATGTCACGGTGGATGGCCGCACGGCGATTCCCGCCGGCACACGACTGGAAGGCACCGTGTCATTGGTGGAACGTGGTGGCAAGTTCAGGAATCGTTCACGAATCGGACTGCGGTTCGACCGGATGATTCTGGCGGATGGCATGCGCGTGCCGATCAAGACCGACACGATTTACCGCGAGGGCGACTCGCCGACTGCCGATGCGACAGCCAAGGTCGGTGCAGGCGCGGTGGCCGGCGCGATCCTGGGCGGATTACTCGGCGGCAAGAAGGGTGCGGTCATCGGAAGTGTCGCTGGTAGTGCCGGTGGCGCGGCCACAGTGATGAACTCCGAATCCGGCGAAGCGTCCATCGCCGCCGGCGCGCCGTTGACAGTACGGCTCGCCGAAGAGGTGGCCGTTGCGATTAGCCGGTAATTTCGCCATCCTGCCTCCGGCCGTATAATCAGGGCATGATTCGAGCTCTGCTTGTCGCCGCAGTTTTCGCCCTCGGCGGTGTCGGACAGGCGCAGACGTCAACCGCTCCGCCCACTCCCACAGCCCAGAAGGAAACTATCGAGGGCGTTCGGAACTACACAAAAGTTGACGCCACCGTCGGGTGCGCCGGAGCAACGGACAGCAAGGCACTGGCGAACATCGCGAAGCTTGGCTACAAAGCCGTGCTGAACCTGCGCGAGGCGATCGAAGCCGGCGTGTTGATCGACGAATCACAAACGGCTGCCGAAGCCGTCGACCTGAAATACATCCACCTGCCGTTCAAGGGATCCACGCCGGATCCGAAAGTGGCGGGCGAGTTCCTGCAGATCGTGGCGAACACCGACAACCAGCCACTGTTCATTCACTGCGGCAGCGCCAATCGCGTTGGCGCCTTGTGGCTGATCAAGCGCATGCTGGTGGACAAGTGGCCTGAAGAACAGGCCGTGGCCGAAGCGAAAGCGATTGGCCTCTCGAGTGACGCGTTGCAGAAATTCGCGCTTGAGTACGTCGCGACGCACAAGGGATGACACCCGCACAGCCGCCGTTCGGTGACATGCCGCCGGACGACTTTCGGCGCTACGCGCACACGCTCGTGGAATGGGCGGCCGATTACTTCGAACAGATCGAAACGCACGCGGTCCTGTCGCAGGTGTTACCTGGCGACGTGCGAAAGGCCCTACCCGACCACGCGCCCGAGCAGCCTGAACCGTTCGAGCAGGTCATCGCAGACCTCGATCGCATCATCCTGCCGGCGGCCACACACTGGAACCACCCGGGGTTCTTCGCCTACTTCGCCATTACTGGCAGCGCGCCCGGCGTCCTGATGGACCTGGTCTCGTCGGCCCTCAACCAGCAGGCGATGCTCTGGCGCACGTCTCCGGCGGCCACCGAACTCGAAGAGGTCACACTGCGGTGGCTCGCGCGCCTGATGCATCTACCCGATCAGATGGAAGGGGTCATCTACGATACGGCTTCCATCTCCACGCTGCACGCACTGGCGGCGGCACGTGAAGTGGCTGTGCCTGATGTGCGCACCAAGGGTCTAGCGGGCCGCAGCCTGCCCCGCATGCGCGTCTATGCGTCCGAACACGCGCACTCGTCGGTGGACAAAGCCGTTATCGCCCTCGGCCTTGGTCACGATTCGCTCCGACGCATCTCGGCAGACAGTGCGTTCAGCATGCGCATCGACGCGCTCGAGGCGGCGATTGCCGAAGACCGAGCCGCCGGCATCACGCCGATGGCGATCGTCGCCACCATCGGCACCACATCAAGCACATCGGTCGATGACGTGCCAGCCGCTGCGGCGATTGCCAGGCGCGAGGGCGCGTGGTTGCACGTGGACGCGGCGTATGCCGGTGTCATGGCCATGGTTCCTGAATTTGCGTGGATGCGCGCTGGCTTGGACCAGGCCGACTCGATTGTTGTGAACCCCCACAAGTGGTTGTTCACGCCGTTTGATCTGAGCGTGCTGTTCACTCCGCGCATGGACGTGATCCGCCAGGCGTTTTCGCTGACGCCCGAATATCTCAAGACGCCGGAAGCGGGCGCAGTGAAGAACCTGATGGACACCGGCATCCAACTGGGGCGCAGGTTCCGGGCGCTGAAGTTGTGGGCCATCCTGCGTTACTTCGGCGCCGAGGGTGTGCGCGCCCGCCTGCGCGAGCACTGCCGGCTGGCGCAGGTGTTCGCCGCGTGGGTCGATGCCCATCCGGACTTTGAACGCGTGGCACCTGTGCCCTTCTCGGTCGTGTGTTTCAGGTCTGCGCCACATGCCTATGCTGGGAACCTTGACGTACTCAACCATGCGCTGATCGAGCGCGTCAACAAGTCCGGCGACGTCTTCCTCTCGCACACATCACTGAACGGACAGATCGTGATTCGCCTCGCCGTCGGCAACCTGCGCACCGAGGAACGTCACCTCCGCCGCGCCTGGGACCTACTGCACGAAGCCCTTGACGCGTTTCGCTGACACCCCAGGATTTTCACTATGAACAGCATGACACTTCATGGATCTTCATGGAGATTCATAGTGAGAGCTCCAGCTCTACCGCACTTTAAAGAGCGCGTCGGCGAGGAGCCCGTTGAACTCGACCGTGGCGATCCGGAGTTCGCCGACCACCACACCGTTCTGCGTGATGCGGATCATGTGCGCCACCGGCACGTCGTCCACGGTGCGATAGTCTGATAATTCCACGTCGGTCGCAGGACCACGGCCGGCTTCGGTGGTGACCTTGAATTCCAGATCGGTCTCCACATCGAGATAAAAGTGCTGGGCCGGCATGCTTTTTCGGCTCACCTTCAGGTGATGAGCCTTCTTTGCGCCAACGCTTTCCGCGCCGACCAACTCAACAGTGTGGCCCTTCGCGCGATACTCGATCAGCGACCTGTCAAAGTCAGACTGCTCCTGCATGGTGTCAGCCTTCGGCCGCTTGCCGTAGATCGTGATGCCCGCCTCAGCACCCTGTCCTATCGCAGTGCCGGTCATTGTTTGAGTCTAAATCGACTTCCACTTCGCGGCACCGCCCCTGGTGGCGTAGTCTTTCGCCACGATGTCGTCCACTGTTCGTGCAAATGCGTGAGCCAGGCCAATACCGCATGTGACGAGTGCGAAAACCAGGAGCGCAAGTGCCATCCCTCTGACTATGTGAAATAATCTTCACCCGCCCATACGGCCATGTTGGATGAGGGGTCTGGCCCGTGGGTGAACGGCGGACTGGCGTCGGTCAGCTCCGCCAGATTTCCGACCATGTCAGACCATGGTCATCGCTGGAAAGAGCCACGGCGCCGTGCTGCGGCATGGGCGCACTTGAGGGTGACAACAGGCATAAAAGGGCAGGTAACGACGGCCAATGGCCCACAAGCGCCAGATCCCTCGACTGCTGCTGAATCGCCGTATGGATGATGCCGGGGGAATCATCAGGACTGAGTCCGCGCACCATCTTGAACTGGGCAAACGGCGCACAGTTGCGAAGGAACGCTTCTCCGGTCTGTCGTGCGCGCAACTTGCCGCTGTGCCAGATCACTGCCGGGGCTGCGCCGTGTTGTTTTGCTGTCAGCGCCAGCCGCAAAGCGTGTTCGTAACCAGGCGTGGACAGGGGCTGCTGCGGATCGACATCCGGCCCGACGGCGTCAGCGTGGTGTATGAGCAGCAGTCTCATCGTTCACGAGCAGCTTCACCACGTCCTTGCGGATCTGCGCGGGCGTATTCACCGATCCGTACCGCTTCACCACGTTGCCGCCGCCATCGACGAGAAACTTGGTGAAGTTCCACTTGATCGCGCCTATGCCAAGGATGCCTGCCTTCTGCGAGGCCAGCCACTTGAACAACGGATGCCCGTTGGCACCCTTGATGCCGATCTTCGCGAACATTGGAAATGTCACGCCAAACGTCGCCGTGCAGAAATCCAGAATCTGCTCATTGCCGCTGGGCTCCTGGCCGCCGAATTCGTCACAGGGAAACCCAAGCACCACCAGGCCCTGGTCCTTGAACTCGCGATACAGCGATTCCAGACCGTCGTACTGCGGCGTATAGCCGCACTCGCTGGCCACGTTCACCACGATCAGCGTCTTGCCCCGATACTCCGACATTGACGTGGCCGTGTCGTCGATCCGCGTCACCGCAATGTCGTACAGGCCTGACACTACTTCGCCCCGTCGCGCTGCAACCGCGCCAGCAGTACCGCCATACGTTTGGTCATCGACGGGAGCGTACGCAGGTCGGCTGTTTCGTTGACGGTGTGCCCGCCCGCTCCCATCAACCCGACACCGTCGAGAATCATCCGGGCCTGTCCGGCGATAAACGACACGTCGGCGGCGCCGGCTTTGTCGGGATCAACCGCCACCACCTCACCCGCGCCCACATCAAGACTGGCGCGATTGTACAACGTCAGCAGTCGTTCATTGCCAGGCGTTGGGGCCAGCGGCGGATAGCCATCATCAAATGTCAGCGTCGCGCTCGTCTGCGGCAACGACTGAGCAACGATGTCCTGCATCATCTTCTTCGCAGCGGCGAACTGCTCCAGCGACAATGCACGCACATCTCCCGCTACCACGGTGTGTTCGGCAATGACGTTGCCCTTGCCGAAGCCCGTCCCTTTCGACGTCGGCGCGTCAAACTCCACCGACGTGCCACCGAGCACCACGCCGGGGTTAAAGGTCAGATGGGGCTGACCGGCTAGCTTTTCGCGAAACGCATTCAGGATGCGCGCGGCCTCAAACACCGCACCGAAGCCATTCTCTGTGTTAAAGATTTGCGACGAATGCGCGGGCTTCCCCTTCACCCGCAACTCCCAATTCGTCGTCCCCCGCCGAGCGATCACGGCCGTCGCCGGATTCCCGTCACCATCCTCAAACCCGATCGCCACGGCTGCGCCCTGTGCCGCCTTGACCAGTGCCGCCCGCGACGTGGCGAGCGGCCGGCCTGCAGACTCTTCATCCCCAGTCATCACGACCACGATGTTCATGGACTTCAGGAGGCCCACCGACTGCAGCGCCTTTAGCGCCTGGAGCATGACGACGTTGCCGCCTTTCATGTCGGTGATGCCTGGCCCTTTGGTGGCGATGGCGCTGACGCGTTCGAACTTCTGGAAGGGACTGTCGGCCTCAAACACCGTGTCGAGATGGCCGATCAGCAGCATGCGCGGACCTGGACCCGGATGGTCCGCCACCAGGTGACCCGCGCGGCCGAACGGTGTGCCATCGACCCATTCGGTCTTAAAGCCGAGGGCGTCGAACTCCGGGCGGAACGCGGCGCCGACCGCGCGCACGCCCGCGAAGTTCATAGTGCCGCTGTTGATGTTGACGACCCGCTCGAGCAGCGCCAGCGCGCGATCGTTGTCGCCATCGATGAACGCGGTCAAGGCGCGCTCTTCAGCAGTAAGTGTGACTGGTTGCGTCAGCGCGGCAGTCATGGCGAGCACGAGAAGCAGTCGAAGGGGCATGTCGCATCGTAGCAGTCTTCACCAGCGGAAGGTCGTGGCGGCGGCCTCACGCGCGAGCGCCACGCGCGCGTCTTCGGCAATGGGACGAGAGAGGTACGGAATGTCGATGCGGTGCGCGCCGGCACCGGCGGTATCGACGCGAAGGCAGGCCATCGACCAGCGCCGGTCGAACGGCGATTCTTCGAGATCGACCGCCTGGATCTTGTCGAGCGGCACCATCGTAACCGCCCTGCGAATCCAGCCGCTCTTGAATGCCATCACGCGATCGGTCCGCGCCCAGCCGAGGCTCCTGACGTAGAGCCGCGCCGACATCACCCACCACACAGCCAGCAGCAGGCCAACGCCGGCCGCCCAGAGGCCACCCAGCCATGGCGCGGTCGCGCCGCCCATGACGCCCGCCCAGATGAGGGCAAGGTCGCGGCGGCGCCGGAATCCACGGGGGTCTACCGGCTGCCAGTCGAGCGCCGACAGGTCGGCCTCGGGCAGCACCTCAGCCACAAATGCCGGCAGGTCGGCCATCTTGATAATCGGCGCGATCCACTCACGTTCGGTAGCTGATCTACCTGAGGGACTTCCGCCGGCCGTTTCCACTCTGACCGATGCGCGTCCGGCCCAGAGGTGGCCGGGCCCCCTGAAGATCTTGATCGCCTGCACACGACGCAGGGGAATCGTGGCCGTCACACGCGTCAGCGCCCCGTATTCGATGCGCAGGTCGCCACTGCGCCGAGCCACCAAAAATCCGTGCAGCCGCACCGTGGCCCACACCATCGAGAGAATGGGTGCGATCACGAACAAGCCGACCAGGACGGATGCAAACATCGGCCACGGGGTGGAATCCCAACCTTTGAATCGGTACCAGACGCCAGACTCAAAGAGCAGGCCCCACACGGCGCCAATCACCACCCACCCGCGGTTGTCCAACAGTCCGGCCAGGGCCAGTTCTCGCGATGGCAATTGCAGGAGCGTCCGTGGCGCACGGGCGTGCGGCATCGGCGCGAGCTCGACCCCTTCGGCACTCGGTTCGACGGCCGCTGCAGCTGACTCCGAGGGCCGGCCCTCGAACACCTGTTGCCGCATTTCATCAAGCGCGGCAAACGGCAGCACACTCAGCGTCGCCTCCGCTTCACCGCCTGTGCCGGTCTGCACCTTCACGTCCACCACGCCGAACCACCGGTGCAGCACGTTCTGCACCGCGTCCACACTTTGGATGCGCGCGTAGGGAATGTGTCGTTCGTTCTTGAAGATGATGCCCGTGCGCACGACGAGCTCCGTGGCGTCGTAGCGATACGTGGAAGACAGGTAGCGGGCCACGGCCGCAATGGTGCCGGGCACCAGGAACACGAGCAGGAATCGCTCGACGCTGTTGCCGCGGCTGGCGGTCATCGTGGCGAACAGCGCGGGCAGCAGGAAGTTGCGCAGCTCACCTCCGAGGGCAAACAACACCGTGAGGGGGTGAAACCGCTGATTGGAACTGCTAGACGGCATCGCGTCCATCGCGCGGCAGCAACTGGTCGCGCAGCGCCAACGCATCCTCCCGGCTCAATCCCGCCAGCGCCACCTGGGCATGCTCGGTGCCCGCGGTATGGACGATAAGTGTGCTGAGGTCGTGACTGCGTTCGATGGGCCCCTGCGACACGTCGGTATGCTGCACGCGCGTGTGCGGTACGTTGATGACCTGCCGCCAGATCACGCCGCGCCGAATCTCCAGACCCTCGGCATCGAGCCGGTATGCCGCATGGGCGTACGCCCGGCGGGGCCAGACCCAGAGCCACCAGGCCAGCAGGCCCGAACCGGCGAGCCACGCGCCCGCGCCAAGTCCGGCCACCATCCACGACGCGCCAACTGCCAATCCCAACGACCCGAGCGCCAGCAATGCGACGGCCGAGAACACCCCAGCTGTGATCAGCCCGGTAATCTGCTGCACGTGCACAAAGCGGGGATCGAGGCGATGGAAGCCATCAGGGAGCATTCCGCCGATTATTCCACTTTCGTCCTGGGGTACACCGCAGAGAATCGCTGACGTGGCTGATGGCTGCCTCGAGACTCAAGAGCGGCCACGCGGGTGCCATTTCAAATGCACCCGCGATTAGGCACCCCGTCGGCCCTTTGGATGGAGCGGGAATGGCTCGGGAGTAGTTCGAGCCGACTTTACCGAGTGGCGCAATACCTGGCGTAAACATTTCAAGGACGAGGTAAAACGGCTCGACTGGGCACGTCAGCCAGGCGGCGACGAAAAGTCCGTAAGCCACCGTCTTGTCTCGTTTAAGGCAGCCTCGACGGGCCCCGGGCCGGTCGATTGCGGGGTCAGACGGGCGGCGACGGCCGCCTCGGGCGTGATGGCCTGAAACACCCCCTCCTCAAACAGCAGGTGATACTGCTGCCAGTTTTGAAGGTCGAGCGACGAAAAATCGCGACCCGTCTCATACAAGTCTCGGACGATCTGGCCGGAGACTTCATGGGCCGTCCGAAACGGCAGGCCTCGGCCTACAAGGTAGTCGGCCACCTCGGTCGCCAGGAGCAATCCGGACGCCGCCTGCCGCATCACAGCCGGGCGTGGAGTCAGGGTGCGGACCACTGCAGAGCAGGTCATCAGGCAACCTGCCAGGTCGTCCTCGGCTCCGAACGCCAGAGCCTTGTCTTCCTGCAGGTCCTTGTTGTAGCCAAGAGGCAGCCCTTTCATCGTCGCCAACCAGCCCGCCAGCACCCCGATCGCGCGCCCGGTTTTCCCGCGCACCAGTTCCATGGGGTCGGGGTTCTTCTTCTGCGGCATGAGACTGGAACCGGTGGCCACCTCGTCGGCCAGTTCGAAGAAGCCGAATTCTTCGCTCGTGAACAGAATGACGTCTTCGGCGAGCCGGCTCAGTCGTGTCATGCACATCGCGCAGGCGAAGAGAAAACTCGCGACAAAATCCCGATCGCCCGATGTGTCGATGCTGTTCAGGGTGACCCTGGAAAACCCGAGTGTCCGCGCCAGGAACTCGGTGTCGATTGGATAGCTCGTGCCGGCAATGGCGCCCGACCCCAGCGGCATCAGGTCCGCTTCGCGGCGGGCGGTCTCGAGCCGGTCCCAATCGCGTCGAAGGGCCGCCGCATGCGAGAGCCAGACATGCGCCACAAGGACAGGCTGGGCGCGGCGCAGGTGCGTGTACGACGGCATGGTCGCCTGCCCTGCCCATTCTGCCTGCGAGACCATCGCTTCGACCACTGCCACCACGCCACGTTGCAGCGCGGGAATCCGTCGCCGCAAGTACAGGCGGAAGTCCACTGAGACCTGCTCGTTGCGCGAGCGGCCGGTATGCAGCCGTTTGCCGGCGTCCCCGATGCGGGCCACCAGTTCACGCTCCACGAACGCATGCACGTCCTCGTCATCAGCGCGATCGAGCAGGGTCGGGTCGGCATGCACCGCCGCGCGCACGGCCTCCAAACCCGAGACAATCGCATCAGTGTCGGCCGCCGTCAGTACGCCGGCTTTCGACAGCGCCTGCGCCCATGCGCTGCTGCCGGTCAGGTCGTCGTCAATCAGCCGCTTGTCCACGCCCAGCGACTTGCCAAAATCGAAGACCTCGGCGTTGGGCGCACCCTCGAATCGGCCACTCCATAGGTTCGACATCAGATGGACACCTCTTCGATATGGCACTCGCCCAGATGACAGTTGAATCGCACGGTTCCGCGCACCGCCGGCCACATGGCAGGCACCACCGCTGACAGCGCTTTCATCGCCTGGTGCAGGACGACGGGCGCGGGCGCTTCTTCGACGATTCTCGGGCGCACGCCAGCGATGGCGGGAAAGTCGAGCCGGCCAAGGCCGCGAGATCCCGCGATGGTTTCCAGACTGGGCAACAGTTCGATCAGAGGCATCACCACGCCATTGAGTGACACCGGCACTCCGTCTGCAAACTCAAGATCGAGCATCGCCGGAGTATCAGACCAGTCCGCGACCGGGCGCGTGAGCGTGAAGTCGGCTGGCGGCACTTCGGCCCAAGGGTCGCTCAGCAGGTTGCCGGTGAGCGCGCGGCCCCACAGGTTACGCACGGCGCTCAGATGATCCACCGCGGACGGCAACGGCACACCCCTGGCTCTCGCGAAAGGTAACACCTGCGGGGGAGCCAACGTCCAATCGCGGCAGGGCGCCATCACGCGCAGTTCACCGCTGCCAGCCGCCACCAGTGCATCGAGACCTCCGGCGTCCGACTGAGGCACATGACTGCCATGGGCCACGAGGGCCGTGCCCTCAATCGCGGCGACCTGCGCCAAATACCTGGCCACCATCGGCCGCGCGAGTGCAGCCACCCGTGGTTCGCCCACACCCAAGGCCAGCGCCGGCGCCATGGCGGTGCGGGCAAACTCTTCGCGCACATCAAGGACGTGCGCACGCACGGCGCCGAGCGCCAGCGCGCGATCGCGCACATCGGCCAGATCATTACCTTGCCCAAAGTCGAGGGTCATCGTCACCACATCCGTCTGATATTGCTCCTCGAGCCACGCCACTGCCACCGACGACTCGAAATCGCCGGCGTAGGCCAGCAGAATGACATGTCCAGTCGGAGTCACCCTTTCACCACTCCGTTCCACCGTGTTTCAAGCGCGCGCGCGGCGTCTTCGCCTCGACCGATGATGAGAATCGTGTCGTCGCCGGCAATCGTGCCGGCGACCTCAGCCGGTTGCGCCCTGTCGATCAGGATCGCCACCGGCTGAGCCTGCCCGGGGTCGGTGCGCAACACCACCAGATTGCCGACACGCTCGAGATTGCGCACAAGCGTCGCCACGGCGCGTCGCAATTGCTCATCGGTCGCTGGGGAACTGCGCTCAATACCGGGCCGCACGTACGCCCCGTCGCCGGCCCGCTTCACCAACTCCAGTTCCTTCAGGTCGCGAGAGATCGTGGCCTGAGTCGCCTCAATACCCTTGCCCGCGAGATGACGCCGCAGTTCCTCCTGGGATGCCACGGCCTCCTGGTCCACAATTTCGAGAATCTGCGATTGGCGCCAAGACTTCATAAGTATTCAGTCCGACACTAAGTATACAGCCAATTTATGCATTTGATGGCCGTAATTTACGATTTATTTGTTGATTTAATGAATTCTGGTTCGTATACTTAAGCTATATTATGAATATATATCCAGTTCCAGTTCGTGTGGCGATTGCCGGGGCCACCGGTTATGCGGGCCAGGAATTGTTGAATCTGCTGGTTTGGCACCCGAAGGTGCACATTGTGGCCGCCATGTCGTCGAGCGCCGAGTCGGTCGCGCGACCGTTGCCCCGGCTCGCGCGGACCTGGGATGGCAAGATTGAGCTCTTCGACCGAGGTCAGCTCGAGACAGAAGCGACGTTTGTGTTCCTGGCGATGCCCGAGGCTGCCGCGGCGGAACTGGCGCCGAAACTCCTGGAGGCCGGCGTCAAGGTCATCGACTTGTCGGGTGCCTTCCGGATTCGCGACGAAGCCATGCGCGCGAAGTGGTATCCGGCCACGAGCCTTATGCCCGGGTCAGTCGCCTACGGATTGGTGGAACACAACCGGGAGGCCATCAAGAACGCCTCCATGGTGGCGTGCCCCGGCTGTTATCCCACCGCCGCACTGCTCGCGCTTGTCCCACTAGTCAACGCCGGCCTGGTGGATACGTCCTGCGGACTGATCATTGACGCCAAGTCTGGCATCTCGGGCGCGGGCCGGACGGCGAGCGATCGGACCCACTTTTCCGAAAACCACGGATCGATGGCGGCCTATGGCGTGATGGGCCATCGTCACGTGGCTGAGATGGAACAGGAACTGGGCAGCGAAGTGACGTTTGTGCCGCACCTGGTGCCGCTTGACCGCGGCATTCTCGAGACCATTTACGTCAGGACACGACCCGGCACGACCAACGAGGCTATTGGCGAAGCCCTCGCGCGCGCCTACAAGGACGAGCCGTTTGTGCGCCTCACCGAAGAAGCGCTGCCGGAAATCAAACACGTGACCGGAACAAACTTTTGCGACATCGGCTGGGTGTTTGATGCCGCCAGCCGGCGCTTGATCATGGTGGCGTGCCTGGACAATCTGGTGAAGGGCGCGGCCGGGCAGGCCGTCCAGAACTTCAACGTCATGTGCGGGTTTGACGAGCGGATGGGCCTGCGATGACCGGGCCACTCGTCCTCAAGCTCGGCGGCGAACTGATCGAGACCGCCTCAGCGCGCGCGGCGTTCGCGCAGATGGCCATAGCCCTTCAGGCGTCGCGGCCATTGGTGGTCGTGCACGGCGGTGGACGCGCGATTGATGCGGAGCTGGCGCGGCGTCAGATCGCGCCACAAAAAGTGGATGGCATCCGGTTGACCGACGCGCCCACGCTTGAAGCGGTCGTGGCGGTGCTCGCCGGCACCGCCAATACTGAACTGGTCGCGGCGCTGGTAATGGCCGGCGTGCGGGCCGTCGGCTTGACCGGCGTGGATGCGGGAATGGCCGAAGCGGCTCGCGCATTGGACCTGGGCCTGGTGGGCGACCCTGATGATGCGGATCCGTCGCTGCTTGAGCTGTTGATGACGCAGGGATACGTGCCGGTGGTGGCCAGCCTGGGGATCGAATCCGGCCTCACGGGCGCCGGTATCCTCAACGTCAACGCGGACGTCATGGCGTGCCGCCTAGCGGCGGCGCTGGGTGCGGAACTCATCATCGCCGGCACCACGGTAGGGGTCCTCGACGCGGACGGTGTACTGATTCCCGCGGTGACGGTCGCCGGCGTCGCCGCATTGATTGGCGACGGCACCGCCACGGCGGGCATGGTGGCCAAACTCAGCGCCTGCCGCGCGGCGCTCGAAGATGGTGTGCCAAGCGTGCGCCTTGTGGACGGTCGAACTTTTGGTGCGGGGGTGAATCCGGCGGCGTTGCCAGGCACGACTCTGACACAACACGCGGCCAGAAAGACCGCGCAAACGGTGGGACAGCGATGCACACATCTTCAACGGTGACGCATTCGGTTCAGGAACTTGAAGCCCTGCACATCCTGCAGGTGTATCGCCGCACGCCGATCGTGTTCGAGCGCGGCGAAGGCGCACACCTGTTCACCGGCGAGGGGTGCAAGTACCTCGACTTCATCTCGGGCGTGGGCGTGGTGGCTCTCGGCCATGGCCACAAGGGCCTGGCCGACGCCATCGGCGCCCAAGCGCGCGCCCTGCTGCACACGTCGAACCTCTTCTACCATCCCCTGCAGGCCGAAGTCGCCACGCGGCTGGCCGCGCGCACAGGACTTGACCGTGCGTTCTTCTGCAACAGCGGCGCAGAGGCCGTGGAAGCGTGCCTGAAATTCGCGCGCCGCTACTGGTATTCGCAGGGCGCGACCAGTCGGACAAAGTATGTCGCGTTCACCCACTCCTTCCACGGGCGCACGATGGGTGCGTTGTCGGTGACGTGGGACGATCACTACCGTGCGCCATTTGCGCCGCTCGTCCCGAACGTTGTTTTTGCGGATCCCACTGATGTGGCGGGATTCGACGCGCTGGTTGATGACACCACTGCAGCCATCGTCGTCGAACCGATTCAGGGCGAGGGTGGAGTGCGGCCGATTCCTGCGGCGATGGCGGCCGCCATTGAAGCGGCATGCGCGCGCACGGGCGCGCTGCTCATCGCCGACGAAGTGCAGAGCGGATCGGGGCGGACTGGTGCGTTCCTTTACAGCCAGACGCTGGGCCTGACTCCCGACCTGGTCGCACTGGGTAAGGCTCTGGGTGCCGGGATGCCGGTGGGCGTCGCGATGTTCTCGAACGCCGTGGCCGCCGCCGCGACGCCGGGTGATCACGGCAGCACGTATGGCGGCAACCTCCTGGCCTGCCGAGCGGCGCTGGTGTTTCTCGAGGTGTTGTCCTCGCCTGCGCTCACCGCGTCGATGTCGGCGGCTTCGGATCGGTTGTTCTCGGGTTTGCGGGCGATGCAGCGCCGGCTCCCGGCCATCAAGGATGTCCGCGGCGCGGGACTGATGGTGGGCGTGGACCTGGCGTTCGACGCGGCGCCCGTCGTGGCCGCCGCGTTTGAGCGCGGTCTGCTGATCAACCGCACCAGCACCACCGTGGTGAGACTGTTGCCGCCGTACATCATCACGACGGCGGACGTGGATGCGGCGCTGCCGCTGCTCGAAGACGCCATCATGGCGGGAGGGACTGCCCCGTGACCGATCTGATCATCCGGCCCGCGACTGCCGCGGACGCCGAGGCGATTCACGCGCTTGTGACCGACCATTTGGACGAGGGTCATTTGTTGCCACGCGAGCTAGCGGAACTGCGCGTCCACGCTGATCGATTCATCGTCTGTGACGTGACTGGACGGATTGCGGCCTGCGCTGAATTGGCGCCGCTTTCCAAGAAGGTCGCCGAGGTGCGGTCGCTCGTCGTCTCGCGCGACTTTCGCGGCGTGGGCCTCGCATATCGCCTGGTAGGCGAACTGCGCACACGCGCGCGGACGAGGGGATTCGATACACTCACCGCGTTCGCGCACGACGCGCGATTCTTCGTGCGGCAGGGGTTCTCGATCGTGCCGCACGTGTGGGTGCCCGAAAAAATCATGACCGACTGCGTCGGCTGCCCACTCTTTCGCAAGTGCGCACAGCACGCCGTAGTGCTGCCGCTTCAGACGCAGCAGTTGTATCGTCGCAGCAGTCCGCTGGTGACCGCGGAGCGCTCGCGCGCGCGGGTGGCCTGACCATGACGGCGCGTCTCATCGAAGGCGGCGTGACCACCCCTGCAGGGTTTACTGCGGCCGGCGTCTACTGCGGCATCAAAAAGCCGAACCCCGTCACACACCCGCTCGACTTGTGCCTGATCGCGTCCACGCGCGGCCCCGTGCCTGCGGCGGCGGTGTTCACCACGAACCTGGCCGTGGCTGCGCCGGTCGTGGTCTCGCGGGACCACCTCGATCAGTCCGGAGGCCTCTGCGCGGGCGTAGTCGTCAACAGCGGCTGCGCTAACGCGTGCACGGGGGACGCCGGCATGGAGGTGGCCCGGCAAATGTCGGCGGCAGCAGCGACGGCGCTGGGCTGTGACACCGGCCATATCTTTGTTTCGTCCACTGGCGTCATCGGCGTGCCGTTGAACCTCGGGAAGATCAAGGCGGGCATCGCCCAGGCGACCGCAGCACTTTCTACTGACGGCGGCGCCGACGCCACACGCGCCATCATGACGACGGACCCGTTTCCGAAGTCGTGTGCGGCCGTCATCGACACACCAAAAGGCCGCGTGACTGTCGGGGGCATGACCAAGGGCTCGGGAATGATCGAACCGCGGATGGCCACCATGCTCGGCTTTCTCACGACCGATGCCAGCGTCGCCCCCGAGGTCCTCAAGGTGGCACTGCGCCAGGTGTGCGACGAGACATTCAACGCCATCACCGTGGACGGCGAATGCTCGACGAACGACTGCGTGCTGCTGATGGCGTCCGGCTTTTCGGGCGTGGACATCACCGACCCGGCGGACCCCGCGCTAATGGAACCGCTGCGCGTGGTGGCGGGCTACCTGGCGCGAGAGATCGTGCGGGGCGGCGAGGGTGCTACCAAACTCGTGACCCTGCGGGTCACCGGGGCCGCATCGCTGGCTGACGCGAGGCTCGCCGCGCGGACGATCTGCAACTCGCCGCTGGTCAAGACCGCCATCCACGGCAGCGACCCGAATTGGGGCCGCCTGATCGCCGCGGCCGGACGATCGGGCGCCCGCTTTGTGCTCGACGCCGCATCCGTACACATCGGCGATGTGGATCTCTTCGTCAATGGCGTGCCTTTTGACGAGCGTGCCGCAGCCGCCGCCACGGTGCTTGGGCAGGAACGGATGGTCATCACGGTGGACCTGGGCACAGGCGGCACAGACGAGGCGACGATGTGGACCTGCGATTTCAGTCAGGAATACGTCAAGATTAACGCGGAGTACCGGACGTGACGCTCGGGTCCAAGGACTTTCTTTCCATCCTCAACCTCACACCTGAGGCGCTCGAACAGGCACTGGCACTGGCGGCGGTCTTCAAGGCGGATCGGCTGAGCGGCCGCGCGCACGCGCAGGTGCTGGATGGCCAGCACGTGGCGCTGCTCTTCGAAAAACCCTCGTTGCGCACGCATGCCGCATTCACGATTGCGGTGCGTGAACTGGGCGGCGACGTCATCGAACCGTCGAGCGACGTGGCCTTCGGCGGGCGCGAGTCGGCCAGCGACGTGGCCCGCAACCTCGAACGCTGGGTCCGCCTCGTCGTGGTCCGTACTTTCGAGCAGGCGCGACTGGAGCGTTTTGCCGCCGCGTCCGACCGCATGCGGGTGATCAACGCCCTGACCGATGAAGAGCACCCGTGTCAGGCACTGGCCGACATGCAGGCGCTCATCGAGCGCTGGGGCCCGTTGAAGGGCCGCACCATCGCGTTCGTTGGCGATGGCAACAACGTGGCGGCGTCGCTCGCGCAGGCGTCGGTGATGCTCGGCATGCACGTGCGCCTGGCCACGCCACAGGGATTTGAGCTCAATGCGGGGCTGGCCAAATCAGTCCGCAGGGTCGCCCGCTTCGATACCACGTTCACGCAGGGCCATGATCCAATCGCCGCCGTCAAGGGTGTGGATGCGGTCTACACTGACGCCTGGGCATCCATGGGGCAGGAGAGCGACGCGGAACGCCGGATCGGGATCTTCCAGCCCTATCAGGTGAATGCCTCGCTGATGGCACAGGCGGGCCAGCATGCCCTGTTCATGCACTGCCTGCCGGCGCACCGGGGCCAGGAGGTGACCGACGAGGTCATCGATTCGCCTGCATCGATCGTCTTTGACCAGAGCGAGAATCGGCTGCACACACAGAAGGCGCTGCTCGCCATGATGTCGTCACGGTAGGCTGATGCGGATTGCGCTGGGAGTGATCGCCGCGACGTGCGCCACACCCCTGGCGATTGCCGCGATATTCGGCGCCCTCTATTTTTTTCAGGTGGGCTGGTTCGGAGAGCGGGGCTGGCCCCTCGTGCAGGACAGCATCCTGCTCTACGCCGCCTTCTCGGCACCGGTCGCGTTTTTCCTCATTGTTGCGGCCGGTGGTCCCCTGGCGCATCGGCTGGCGCATCTGGGACACACCGGCTTCAGGCGCCACGCGATGGCCGGTATCATCCTCGGCTCAACCCCGTTCCTGTTGTTTGACGGCTACGTCATGGGCACGAATCTTGTGCTCGACGTCCGTCCGGCCCCGGACATGGACACCGTAAAGATGGCCTTGCGCTGGGCCGCGCTCGGCGCGTGGTGTGGCCTCTGGTCCGCCGGCGCCTACTGGTTGATCGTGATTCGGAGTTCCTCAGTTCCTAACTTCCCAACTTCCCCAGTACGCTAGAGTCTCTGAAAGTTCCATCTCCCTGGAGGCATCATTGGCACGTCGAGGCATCCGCTCTTTCGTTCTTGGATTGGCGCTGATTGCGGCAGTTTTGATTCCCGAGTCTGCGGCGCGGCTCTCGGGCCAAGCCCCGGTTCAGGCACCAGGCCCCTCGGTCGTCGCAATTCGGAACGCGACACTGATCACGGTGTCGCGAGGCACCATCAACAACGGCACCATCGTGATGCGTGGCGGCAAGATTGCCGCCATCGGCGCCAACGTCCAAGTGCCGGCCGGCGCGACTGTCGTGGACGGCACGGGCAAGTTCGTGACGCCCGGCCTCATCGATGCGCACTCGCACATCGGCAACGACGCCATCAATGAAGGCGCCACGGCGGTCAGTTCGATGACTGACATGGGCCAGGTGCTCAACCCGACCAACATCGCCATCCAGCGCGATCTGGCGGGTGGCCTGACCACCGCCAACATCCTGCACGGCAGCGCCAATCCGATCGGCGGCGGGTCGGTGACGATCAAGCTGCGCTGGGGGGGCGAGAAAGGTGACGACCTCATCTTCGAAGGGTCGATGCCCGGCATCAAGTTCGCGCTCGGTGAGAATCCCAAGCGCCAGGGTGGTGGTGCCGGCGGCCTGCAGGGTGGCGGTCCGCCCCGTTATCCCGCAACGCGGCAAGGCGTGGAGTTTGTCATCCGCGACGCATTCACACGCGCAAAAAAATATCAGAAGGACTGGGCGGCCTACAACGCGTCGGCCGACAAGGCGAATACGATTCCACCGCGTCGGGATCTGCAGCTTGACGCACTCGTCGAGGTTCTTGAGGGCAAACGCCTTGTCCACTGCCACTCGTACCGCGCCGACGAAATCCTGATGATGATTCGAGTCGCCGACGAGATGGGCTTCAAGATCGCCACCTTCCAGCACGTGCTCGAGGGTTACAAGGTGGCCAAGGAAATTGCGGCCCACGGCGCGGGCGCGTCCACCTTCTCTGACTGGTGGGGCTACAAGATCGAAGCCGAAGATGCCATCCCCGGCAACGCCGGCCTCATGACCCATAAGGGCGTGAACGTATCGATTAACTCGGATAGCGCGGAACACGCGCGCCGGCTGAACACCGAAGCCGCCAAGTCCGTGCGTTGGGGTGACGTCAGCGACGACCAGGCCATCGCCATGGTCACTATGAATCCGGCACGCCAGCTGCGCATTGAGAACCGCGTGGGCTCCCTAGATGTTGGCAAGGACGCCGACGTGGTGCTCTGGAACAACCATCCGCTCAGCACGTTCGCCATCGTTGACCAGACATACATCGACGGCAAGGTCTACTACGACCGCGTGGTGGATCTGGCAAAGGCTGCTGACGTCGAGAAACAGCGCGCATCATTTCCTGGCGGCGGTGGCCGCGCCGGCGACGCCGCCACTGCACCGGCCGTCACCGCGAACCTCTTCAACATCACGCCTGAGGCGGGCAAGGTCGCGTACAACGCGAATGGCGGCACCTGGGCCATCACCAACGCCCGCATTCATCCGGTGTCTGCACCGGTTATTCCGAAGGGCACCGTCGTCATACGGGGCAATCTGATTCAGGCCGTCGGCGCCAACGTCAGCGTGCCTTCGGGCGCTCGTGTGGTGGATGCCAAAGGCGGCAGCGTGTATCCGGGATTCATCGACGCGCAGACCGACCTCGGCCTCAACGAGCCCGGCGTCCGCAGCTACGACGATGTGAATGAGATGCTGCCGTTCAACCAGATGCTGCGCACGCGCGTGGCGTATCAGTCGGACAGCGACGCCATCGCGGTCGCGCGCACCGAAGGCATCACGTCAGCGGGCATTTTCCCCGGCGGCGGCATCATCGGCGGCGAAGTGCCGCTCATGAACCTGGATGGCTGGACGTGGGAGGAGAACGTGGTGCGGCCGGCTGCGGGGCTCGCGTTTTCATTCCCGGGCGGTGGTGGCGGAGGCCGCGGTGGCGGGTTCCCGGCGGGCGGCCGTGCGGGCGGCGCCGGCGGCAATTCGGGATTGCGCGAACTTGAAGCGCTTCTGGCACAAGCCAAGGTCTATGGCACCAATCCGGCGCGAGAGAAGAATTGGAACCTCGAACCCTTCCTGCCCATCCTCAGCAAGCAGCAGGCGTTTTACGTGAGCGCCGGCAGCCAGGCGGCCATCACACAGGCGATGGCCTGGGCGCAGCGCCAGGGGGTGAACATCGTGATTCGGACAAGCCCGGCGACGGCGGTGGCCAGCGCGGCGGCGCTCAAGGCGGCGAGCGTACCGGTCATCATCAGCAACGTGCTGGAGTTGCCACAGGGCGACGACGCGTTCCACGCGGCCACGTATCAGGCGGCGGGCGAACTGGAGAAGGCTGGCGTGACGTTCGCATTCTCGAGCGGCGGCTTCCAGAACGTCCGCCTGATTCCCTTCCAGGCGGCGATGTCTGTGGCCTGGGGACTCAGCAAGGAGGGCGCCCTGCGCGCCATGACGCTTGATGCCGCGAAGATCTTCGGCGCCGACGCGCTTGTGGGCAGCATTGAACCCGGCAAGGTGGCCAACCTGGTGGTGACCAACGGCGACGCGATGGAAATCCGGTCGCGAGTGCTGCACGTGGTCATTGCCGGGAAAGAAGTGGCGCTGCAGAATAAGCAGACGGAACTATTCAACCGTTACATGGGGCGGCAGTAGGAGAAATCGACATGCGAAACCTGAGAACATTCATCATTCAGGGCGCTGCGATTCTCGTCGCGACGCTCACGTTCACCCTCACGGGGGGCGCGGCACCGGCCGGCCTCACGTACGCCATCAAGGGCGCAAAGATCGTCACCGTCGCAGGGACGGTGATTGACAACGGCTCCATCGTCATGCGCGATGGCGTGATCCAGGCGGTGGGGGCGAACATCGCCATCCCGGCTGATGCCATCGTCACCGACGGCACCGGGCTGACGGTTTACCCGGGTCTCATCGACATGGCCAGCGCGGCGCCGCTCGAAGCGTCGGCACCAGCCGCACAGGATCCAGCGGCAGGACGCGGGGGTAGCGGGAGCCGTGGCGGCGGAGGTGGCGCGACGTTTGCCACGCTTGAGGAAGTCGACCGCGCGAAGCGCGCGGCCATCCTTCGTCCCGATTATCAGGCCGCTGAAGACCTCGTCGAAGCGAGCGACGCCCTGAGCCAGATGGCGCAGGCCGGCATCACGAGCGTCCTGGCTGTGCCCTCGCAGGGCATCTTCAAGGGCCAGAGCGCGCTGGTCAACACCATGTATCCGCCCGAGGATCCGCAGATCAGCACCATTGCGGACTATCGACGCGGTCTCGCCGTGGTGAAGGCGCCTGTCGCCCAGCATGTGAATATCGGCGGACGCGGCGGCGGGACGGGGTACCCGAACTCGCTCCTTGGTACGATCGCATTTACGCGTCAGGGATTCCTGGACGCGCAGTGGCAGCGTGATGCCACGGCGATCTACGAAAAGACTGGCGCTCGTGGACCGCGGCCGCTCGTGGAGCCGTCGCTTGACGCGCTAAAGCCGGCGCTCGCGAAGCAGATGCCGGTGGCGTTCGACGCGAACGAAGGCCGCGAGATCGACCGGTCGCTGCTAATGGCGCGTGACTTCGGCCTCGACCCGATCATCGTGGGCGGCGCCGGCGCGGGATTGCGCATCGAAGACCTGCAGAAGGCAAAGGCGAGCGTGATCTACGGCGTGAACTTCCGCGGCGCGGGCGCTGGTGCACCTGCCGGTGGCGGCGGCGGAGGGCGCGTGTTGACGATCTCGGCTTTCGGCAGCGGGGATTCGCTGCGCGCGATGCAGGCGGCGGCCGATGCCCCGAAAGTACCGGCGATGCTGGCGCAGGCCGGTGTGCCCTTTGCCTTCACGAGCGGCGGCACATCGCTGCCGTCAGACTTCGTACGCAATGCCGCCCGAACGGTCAAGGAAGGCAACCTGACGGCTGACGCCGCGCTCAAAGCGCTGACTCTTGAGGCCGCGCGAATCGCCGGTGCCGCCGATCGCGTGGGCTCAATCGAACAGGGCAAGATCGCGAACATCCTCGTCACCGACGGCGACCTGTTCGAAGCCGCCACGCGCGTGCGTCACGTCTTCATCGACGGACGACCCATTGAGATCACTATGACCGCGGCGGGTGCGGGACGGGGCGGTGGCCGCGGCGGCGGGCGCTGAAGGCAACTGATCCGCGCTACGGTTTTGCAAACAGCCACTCCAACGCCCTCAGGCAGGCGTTTCGCCCAGCGATCCTCTGTGACCTGCTAGGCGTTTTCCAGACCAGTTGAGACCTGACAAAATAGCGCCCTCGGGAAATGAGAGAGTCCAGTATCGGCGGTTTAGGTTGATGAGTCCGGACCGCGCGCATCGGCTGTGGCGGCCGGCGGGCTTGCAGGTGCCCCGCCGCCGCCCTCGCAAGCGCGTGGCGACGGGCCGGCCACGTCCGGTAGCCGCGCAGGTCGCGACTCAGGTGTGCGCGTACGACT
>SXGR01135973.1_pt1 | contig 101686 bp, 83 predicted proteins | sample 3174711 | NCBI WGS metagenome assembly SXGR01 (sample SAMN11356860, study PRJNA531348) | freshwater metagenome | isolation source: freshwater sample F1-60 | place: China: Fuxian Lake, Yuxi | collected 2017-12-25 | reverse complement strand
CCCCTGCCTTGCGGCAGGACCCGCGCGCCGCGAGTGTGCTTCGGTCACGCCGCGACAATCGTGCGGTTGACCGTGGAAATCAGGTTGGTCCTCGGAAAAAGAAAAGAGAGCGTAAATGGAAGAGGACAGAGTGGAAAGGGAATTCAGGGGGCCCTCAAGGCGCGGAACCCGACGTAGAAGCTCGAGTCGTCAGGCGTGTAGCCGCTGCGGTAGGAGGAACGCACGTCGTACGTGAAGTCGTACCACGAGCCGCCGCGCAGCACGCGGTACAAGCCAGACGACGGCCCCTGCGGGTTCTGCGCTGGGCTCGATGCGTAGTAACTGTGCGAGTACCTGTCGTTCACCCACTCCCACACATTCCCGCTCATGTCGTGCAGGCCGAAGCCGTTGGCTGCCTTGCCGCCCACTGGGCGGGTTTGGCCGCCTGAGTTCGCTTCGTACCAAGCGATGTTCCCAACTTGGCTGTCATCGTTCGTCCCGCTTGGGTTCGCTGGCCAACCGTGGAACGCCGTTGTCGTGCCTCCTCGGCATGCGTACTCCCACTCCGCTTCCGTCGGCAGACGCATACCCCTCTGCGAGAGGAACCCTTGGATCGTGTTCCAACTCACTTGCTCCACTGGGCGGTTGAGATCGCCCTGGTAGTAACTCGGGTTGTTCCCCATCGTCGCCTGCCACTGCGCTTGCGTTACCTCGTAACGACCCATGTAGAACGCGTTCGTCAGCGTCACTTGGTGAACGGGGTTTTCATCGCCATCGCACCCATACAAGTTCGACGCGCTGCAGCCCATGTTGAATGTCCCAGGCGGGATCAGCACGAACTCCATCTGCGTCGCCGTGTCGCGAACGCGCCAGGCAAGGCCCGTCGCGAGGATGCGCTCGCGGATCACTCCGTTGGTGACCACATCTGGATTGGGGACCGCCTCGATTACTTCGGCCCATGATGGAACGGAGATACACGGTCCCCACGAGGTGAGCAGGAAGTGCAGATCGACCCCAGAGATCGCCCCGTCGCCGTCGAAGTCAGCCAAACATCCCTTCGAACCGCCCTGTGAGCATTGCCCCCAGTCTGCCAGCACCACTGTCAAGTCTGCGGAATCGACGGCTCCGTCACCAGTGATGTCGGCGGGGCAGGGAACTACCTCGCCGCCTGCGCGTACGGGTAGCACAACCGCAGTGAGTGCCGCCAGAGCGGTCATCCACCAGAGGCTTGATCGCCTTACCGCTTCTCGAATGCATCGCACGGGTGTACCCCTAAAAATCGGTCAGCCTATTAATCCACAGAAGGGAGGATGGAAAGGTACTCCGCCCTTCGGTGTTGGCAAACAGGCAGGCACAAATAGTTGCCACGCGGTACGGGGGGCCTGCCACCCCCACCCCAACCGTGTGAGGCGGCGGCACGATCCTGCTGGGCGAGTTCTCGAGCCTGCGAACGCGGGGCGCTAGCCCCGTGGAGCAGGCGAGAGCTGTCTGAGCCCCAGCAGGTCCGTGCCGCCGCCCCTGGCGTGGGGATGTGCGTCAGACATGCTTTTAGCCGCCGCCGACGGCGGTTACGGTGTGCCGATCTGTGGCGGCACCGGCTGGACCTTGCCGCTGCGATCAATGCATGCAAGCGTCGTTTCCCCAACGACGAGTTCGTCGTGGCCTCGCCTGAGGCGATACGCATGCTCAATTTTCACATGTCCCACATCGCGCAGCGTGGTCTCGAGCGTCAGGAGTTCGTCGTACCGTGCTGGCTTGCGGTAGCGCAGTTCGAGTCGCGTGACCACAAGGAACAGTCCATCCGCTTCCATCTGCGCGTAGGAGCCGCCGCGCGCGCGGAGCATTTCGGTGCGACCCATCTCGAACCAGACTGGGTAGACGGTGTGATGCACGAGTCCCATCGGGTCGCATTCGCAGTAGCGAACGCGGATGTCGATGGTGTGTGTATTGCTCACGAGTGGGTTGTAGCAGAGCGGCCGGATCACTTGCCGATGCAGAAACGCGCGAAGAGTTCGCCGAGCACATCGTCAGGCGTGCGGTGACCGGCGACGATGCCGAGTTCGTCGAGCGCGCTGCGGAGTTCGAGTGCGACAAGTTCGGCCGGGTCGGCGCTGCGGCTGCCGCGCGCGACGGATGCGTCGGCGAGTTCGGCGGCGCTGCGCAGGTGGGACTGCGCGGACGCGATGGCGCGGCGGTGGCGTTCAAGGAGGAGTGGCTCGTCGCTGCTTGCGGCGCTGTCGAGGCGATCGGCGATGGCGGCGCGGAGAGTGTCGAGACCTTCGCGCGTGTGGGCACTGGTGCGGATGCCGGATGTCGGGATGAGGGTTGGCGATGTGTCAGACTTGGTCCAGACAAGGAGCGCGGTCGTGTCGGCGCTTGGTGGGGCGGAGCCGATGGGGGCGCAATGGAGCGCGAGTCGCGCGCGGTCGAGCGCGCTGCGGCGGGCGAGTTGCATGTGCGCGGCGAGTGCGTTCTGCGGGTCCTCGATGCCTGGGAGGTCGCAGAGAAGCACTTCGGCGCTGCCGATGCTGAGGGGTTCGACGATCGCGTCGCGGGTCGAGCCGGGGACCGCGGATTCGACGGTGCGCGTTCGTCCGAGCAGTGCGTTGAAGAGGCTCGACTTCCCTGCGTTGGGCGGACCGTGCAGCACGACGAGCGGCAGTGCGCGGAGCGATTCTTCCGGCGTGGTACGGCGGACGATGCCGTCGATGTGCGCGGTGATGTCGCGGATGCGCGCGGCGAGTTCGGTGGCTTCGATGGCCACGACATCTTCTTGATCGCTGAAGTCGATGCCCGCTTCGACGAGCGCGAGGAGTGCGGTCACGCGACGAGTGGCCGCGTCTGCTGCCGCCTGCACGGGTGATGCGCGCAGGGATTGTGCTGCGGCGAACTGTGCGCGCGACTCGGCCGCGATGGTGAGCGCGATGCGCTCTGCGTCGGCGATCGGCAGGCGACCCGCGGCGAATGCGCGGGCGCTGAACTCGCCGGGGTTGGCGCGGCGCGCGGATGGTGCGGGTGCACGCGAATCGGTCAGGGCGTCGACGACTGCTGCAAGCAGATGCGGGTTGCCGGGGAGCAGGAGTTCGACCGTGTCCGATCCGGTGAACGATCGTGGGGCTGGCATGACGAGCGCCGTGGCTGGGCATTGGCAGCGGTTGCCGGCGACTTCAATGGTGAGTCGAACGAATTGGATCGAGCGGGCGCGTTCAAGCGATCCGACGGCGAGCCGCGCGCCGAGCACCGCGAATGCATCGTCGCCACTGATGCGCACGAGGCCGCGCAGTGAACGCCCGGGGGGCGACGAAATGGCCACGATCGCGTCGGCTGCCTCCGCTGGGCGGGGCGCGGCGGCGTTCATCACCGATCCTTGAACTTCTTGGATCGCTGCTGCTTCTCTTGCGCGCGCTCCATCGCCTTCTCGTACAAGCGTCCAAGCGCGTCGCGCGTCTTCGAAGGCTTCGGCGGCGTCGGGTTGCGTTCTTCTTCTTCCACCTGTCGGCGGACCATCTTGCTTTCCCAGATGCCGATGAGCGTGGAAGTCATGATGTACAGCGTCAGCCCCGACGGCGCGGCGTACAGCATGAGCGGAAACATGACGACGGTCATGACGCGCATCATCTTCTGCTGCTGTGCCTGCTCGGGGGACAGCTGCGTCTGCGGAGGTGCCATGTACTTCTGCTGCACATAGAACACTCCACCCATGAGCAGCGGGATGATGTTGATGCTCGACAGGGTGAACAGGAACAGGTTCACGGAGGTCGGCAGCGGGATGAAACGATCCTGCGCACTCAGGTCGCCGAGGAACTCCCAGCCGCCGAAGAGTTGGAACACGCCGAAGAAGGCTGGCTGCTGCCTCAGTTCGAACGCGAGATAGAGGACTGCATAAAGCGCCATCCAGATCGGCATCTGCAGGAATGTCGGCAGGAAGCCGCCGAGGCAGCCGACGGGGTTGATGTTCTTCTCTCGGTAGAGGCGGAACTGTTCCTGCTGCATGCGCTTGGGATCGTCGCCGTATCGCGCCTTCAATGCATCGAGTTCGGGCTTCAGTGCCGCCATCCCCTTGCTGATGCGCTGCATCTGCACCTGCGACTTCTTCGAGATCGGATGCAGCAACAGTCGCACCACGATGACGAGGGCGATGATGGCGAGCCCCCAGTCGAAGACCAGATACCCGTGCAGCAGTCCGAGGAACGACACGAGGATGTTGGCGAGCCAGGCGAAGGTGCACCATGAGCAGCAGCCGCCGAGCGAGTATGCAATCAGCCCCACCATCTCCAGGAGCGAGTAGGGAGCGGTCGTGGCGAGCAGGTTGCGATCGAGCGGGCCTGCGAAGACTCCCACGGAAAAGTCGGCCGTGGCTCCCGGTTGCACATCGGTCAGCGGCGACTGCACGATGGCGAACAGCGATGGCGCGCCGGTCGGGTCGCTTGGTGCGGGCGACCCCAGTTGTGCGCGCACCACTTCGACCACTGGCGCGAGCGACTTGCTGACGGTTCCGCCACCTTCGCTTGCAGGCAGCGCATGGAGCGCCAGTGCGAAGTAACGGTTCGTCGCACCGAACCAACTGAGGTTGTGTTCCTCCGCGCGTTGCTGCTCGTTCGGCCAGACATCGAAGCGCCCCGCCTGCACCGACTTCACGACATCCGCACGCTCGAGCATCGCATCGTTGGAGAGCACCGACGCTTGCGCTGGATCGCGCCTCGTGCTGAGCAGGTAACCGAACTTCAGCCGTCGGATGTCCATCATCTCATTCGGTGAACGCGCCAAGTCGCTCGGCGCATAGTGGATGATCTGGACCTGCCGCGGAATGCCCGAGAGGTTTTCGACCCCCTGCTGCAGCCGCAGGTCGAAGCCGCCGCCCGCGGCAGCGACGATCGAGTAGGCTCGCTTGACTCGAAGCACCGATTGCCCCTGCGCATCATCGATGATCGCGACGAACTCACCCGGCTGCGACTGCATCCATGCCTTGCTGAACAGGTCGACACGAACGCCGTCGATGATGATCGAGTGCATCGCCAACAGCGGCACGCTGAAGCCGGACAGCTTTCCCTCGGACTGCAACTGATAGCGGGACTCGATCGGCGGCATCGGCGGCGCTTCGCCGAGCGATCCACCGGCCACTGCGGCGGCGTGTCGCTCTGCAGCGATGCGATCCTGCGCGTTCACCCAGAATTCGGAGAAGATGATTCGGTCGATGCCCGCGCTCGTTGGTGCAAAGTCGATGCGGAAACGGTGCTGCGCTGGGTCGAGCGATCCGATGCTGTCGGGTCGGATCGGTGCTGAGAGCGGCGGGCGCACGGCGTACTTCGCCTTGCTGTTCGGCGCCGCGGTGTCGGCCGACTTTGCAGCGGGCGTGGCGGCTGCCGTGGGTGCTGGTGCTGGTGCGGGTGCTGGTGGGGTCGTGGGTGTTGGCGCGGGCGCGGGCGCGGGCGCGGGTGGAGCCGGCGCCTGCTTGGTCGATGGCTGCGTTCGGCCTGGGCCGAGAATGGTGACCGCCGCGACGCTGGACGCGAGCAGCACGATCGCCATCGTGAGGAGAATGCGCTTCATCTTTGGTTCCATCTTTGGTTGCTTCCGCGCCAATGCTCAGAGGTTCATGCTCAGCGGCCCTGCAGGAGGCGCTCGCCAAGCCAGTCGCTCAACTCGCTGATGGCCTTGATCTTGTCGACCGTGCGCTGAATGTCGTAGTCGAGCCTGAAGAACTGGACGGACTGCGGATCGTGGTTTTCGCCCGTCTCGAGGATCGCGTAGGACGCGCGTGGATCAAGATCGCGCGGCTGACCGACTGAGCCGGGGTTCACGATCACCGTTTCGCCCGCGGCGAACCGATGGATGCCTTCCGCCATCTCCGCCGCAGGAAGGAAATCCGGGTCGTCGGTGAACACGCCGGGCACATGGGTGTGTCCCACGAGGCAAACGCTCGCTGGCTTGATGCGCTTGAAGATGTCCTGCACCTTTCGCGCGCTGTTCTGCGCGTCCTCTGGGAAGATGTACTCGTTGATCGGTCGTCGCGGCGAACCATGCACGCAGAGAAAGGGTCCGAACACCACGCGGACACGCAGCTGACCGAGGAAGTCCCATCGCCGCGTTGCATCCGCCACTTCTTCGGCGCCCGTTCCATTTTCCTTCCGCGAAGGTTCGAGTTGACGCCGCGTCCAGTATGCGGCTGACTCCGCGGCCGCATTGAAATTGGTGGGCTCGTAGAGGACGCCGAAATCGTGATTGCCCATCAGGCTCCACTCGCAGCGCTTTGCGACGAGGTCGACGCACTCCTTCGGATCGGGTCCATATCCGACGATGTCGCCGAGGCAGAGGATGCGGTCCACGCCACGGCGGTCGATGTCCGCCAACACCACCTCGAGTGCCGCCAGGTTTGCGTGAATATCGCTGATGAGAGCCGTGCGCATCGTTCGCCAGCAGTCGGGCGGCGAGCGCGGAATCCTAGCAAACTGTTCGCCGCATGATGGCTAAACTTCCCACCCCTATGGCTGAAACACGGCACTTCGATCTCATCGTGATTGGCGGCGGACCTGGAGGCTATGTCGGTGCGATCCGTGCCGCGCAGATGGGCATGCGCGTGTGCTGCGTGGAGCGCGACAAGCTCGGTGGCGTTTGCCTGAACTGGGGTTGCATCCCGACCAAGGCGCTGCTCCACAATGCGGAGCTCTACATGCATGCGATTCGCCACGGCGATGCCTGGGGCATCGAGGTGAAGCCCGAGCATGTCAAGGTGAACTGGGAGAAGGTGATCGGGCGAAGCCGCAGCATCACCGGGCAGCTCAATGCGGGCATCGCGTTCCTCTTCAAGAAGAACAAGATCGAACATGTGGCGGGGCACGCGAAGATCGTGTCGGGCAAGACCGCCGGCGGTCCGTGCAAGGTCGAGGTGCGGAAGTCGACTGGGACCTATTACAAGGGCAGCGGCGAGGGCGATGCGCAGGTGCTGACCGCTGATCGCGTGATGATTGCCACGGGCGCTGCGCCGCGGCAACTGCCCATCGCGCCCTGTGACGGCAAGGTGATCATCTCGAGTGCCGAGGCGATGACGCTGCCCGCGCGCCCCGCTTCGATGCTGGTGGTCGGCTCTGGTGCCATTGGCGTGGAATTCGCCTACTTCTACAACGCATTCGGCACGCAGGTGACCGTTGTGGAGATGCAGGATCGCATCCTGCCAGTCGAGGATGATGACATCTCCGCCGCTGCGCTGAAGACATTCACATCGCAGGGCATCGCGTTCCGAACAGGCACGAGCATCAAGTCCATCGACAAGACGGCCAAGGGCGCGAAGGTGACGCTGTTTGACGTGAAGGACGAGAAGAAGACGGAAGTGATGGATGTGGATGTGGTGCTTGTTGCCATCGGCGTCGGCGCGCGCATCGATGGACTGTGTGATCCCTCGCTCGGACTTCGTCTCGTAGACAGCGGTCCTGCCAAGGGCCACATCTGGACCGACTACCGCGACAAGCCCGAGCCGACCTATCAAACGAGTGTGCCGGGTGTGTACGCGATCGGCGATGTGATTGGCCCGCCGTGGCTTGCGCATGTGGCGAGTGAGGAAGCCGTGGCGGCCGTCGAGCGCATGAAGGGGCATCACACGCTCGGCGTGGATTACGCGTCGATCCCTGGGTGCACCTACTGCACGCCGCAGGTCGCATCGATCGGCATGACGGAGCGCGAAGTGAAGGCGAAGGGCATCAAGCACAAGATCGGCAAGTACCCGCTGAAGGCGCATGGGAAGGCGATCGCCGTTGGTGCCACGGACGGGCTGGTGAAGATCATCACGAGCGAACCGTACGGCGAGATCCTCGGCGCCCATATCTTCGGCGAGGATGCGAGCGAGCTGATCGGTGAGATGGGGCTTGCCAAGCGCCTGGAAGCGACGGCGGAAGACATCATTTCCACCGTTCACGCGCATCCAACGATGCATGAGTCGCTGCACGAGGCCGCGCTCGCGACCGAGGGGCGCGTCATCCACGGCTGATCGTCGCGCGTCTGCCCGCGCACGGTGGCAGTCGCAACGACGATCGACCCTCGTCGCACCGGAGTTCGGTGCACGAGGGTCGTCGACGCCGGCGCGCGGCATGGTGAGTGAACGCCGCCGACTGGATGAGTTGTCGTGGGTTCAGCGCCTGTGCTCGGGTGGCTTCGGCTTCTCCTTGCTCTGCTTCTGACACCATTCGATGTACGCGCGGCGAACGATTCGCTCCTGCACCGTGTGCATCCAATACTCGCCGTAGCGAACCTCCATGAATGCACAAAATGGGGCTGGATACGGGGTGCTGCGCGTTCCATGCAGCGGCGGAACGGCGAACGCGCGACTGCCAGCCAGTGCAGGCATCCAGAGCGCACACAGCACTGCAGCACCCAGTGCGGTGAGTCGCAGCATGCAGCCGCGCGAGTAGCAGCGATTCTTTGGGGGATTGTTCATGGGTATCTCCTCTGTGCTCCTCAGGCGGACTCGAGCGCTCGCGCACTCTCCAAGATTCGCCAACCGGTTTCTCGGAAGCCGGGGAACCGCCCCATCGTGCCAGCCACGATTCGGATGTCCTCGTCATCGAGCAGCCAATGGTCCGCAGATCCAATCGCTTCGAACTGCCGCTGCCTTCGCAAATGCTCGAAGGTGAACGCGCGTTCGCGCATCGACCAGTTCTCGAGCCGCTCGGCGATCTCCGATGCCTTGTTCGAGAAGACCGCCATCGCCCGATGCAGTTCCGGCCCGCTCGATCCACGCAGGGCAATGTTGCACCCGAATACTGCCCACCAGCCATAGCTCTCCAGCCAGTCTCCAGGCGGGTAGGCGTCGACATCCACGACTTGCTCAAGCCCTTGCATCAGGGCATCGATCGCTGCATGCGTTTCCATGGTGCCGAGTGCCGCCGCACACTCCAAGACGGCGCCGCGACATGTGTTGGCAACACCTGCATACGACGGATCATCGAACTCGCTCGCGAGATCGTCGTACAGGGTTTGCGCTCGAACGAGATCTCCGTGCGCTGCCTTGGCGTGGTGGTTCGCGCCCTGCGGATCGCTCTCCATCATGCGCCGCCTCGAGTGACCGCGGACATAGTGCCCAAATGCGTTCACCACCCGCTCGACCCTCGTGCGCGGCTCATCGGCGGTCCACCGATCGACCAATCCGCTCGCGACGGCGTGCGATTCAATCAGATGCCAGAGCGCGTAATGGGCGTTTGCCAAGTTCACTTCCAGCATCATGCGAACATGGGGCGGCACAGCAGGCTCTGCCAACCCCGCCTGCAGTGCCGTCAGCGCCTTCGTGTATCGACCAAGTCCATCCTGCGCTCCAGCGAGGCGATTGCATGCGGTGGCGCGTTCCACTCCCGTCTGCGCAGCGAGGGTCATCGCACGAGCGAGCGTCGTCATGCGGCGGTAGTCACCCGCGCGGTGCGCCTCGATTGCTTCGCGATCCAGCGCGAAGAAGCCCCGCTGCGCGAGCGTCTCGATCTGCGCCTTCTCCTCGGGGTCCTCGCGCCACACTCCCTCCGCGACATCGCCCACATCCCAGTCGAGGACATCCGCCAACCCGATCACCAGATCCAGTTTCGGATTGCCACTCTCTGGAACCATCTTCGACGGTTCACGCCCAAGCGCCTGAGCAACCTGCTGCTTGGTCCACCGACGGTAGATCCTTGCGAGATCGACAAACTGCTCAAGTCGATCGCGCCGAACATCGTCACGCGACATCGAGTCCCCACTTTCGGCAGGACATCGGGTCCTGCATCCGCCACCATGCACTCGGAGGAAGGCGGATCGGGAAGCCCGCATTACACGAATCACACGCCGTACACTGACGGAATGGAACACGCTTCCCACGGTCTTCTGCTCGTTGTGAGCGGACCTTCGGGCGTCGGGAAGACATCCATCGTGCATGAAGTCGTGCGCCGATTCAAAGGCGATTTCAGCATCTCCGCGACCACGCGCTCTGCGGGACCAGGGGAAGTGGATGGGCGCGACTATTTCTTCATCGACCAGGCGCGCTTCCAACGGATGATCGATGCCAACGAGTTCTTGGAGTACGCACAGGTCTTCGGTCGTTCGTGGTACGGCACGCCGCGCGCCCCCGTGCTTGCCGCGCTGGCTGCGGGTCGTGTCATCGTTCTCGATATCGATGTGCAAGGTGCGGAGCAAGTGCGCGCCACACATCCCGACATGTTCGGCATCTTCATCCTGCCGCCATCCGAAGAGGATCTGCTCCGTCGTCTGCGTCATCGTGCGCGTGAGGATGAGGCAGCGATTGAACGCCGTCTTGCCGAAAGCACTCGCGAGATCGATCGCGCGCGGAGCAGCAGCACCTTCGACACCTTCGTGGTGAATGATGATCTTGCTCGGTGCACCGAGAAGGTGTGCGAACTGCTCGTGACTCGTCTTGGTGCGGACGCGGCGTCAACGCGCCACTAGCCACGCTTCGAGCGCTCCATCGACTTGGCATGCGGTCCCCCGCGCCTGCAGCGTTCGGACAGTCCGCTCCAGATCGATCTCCAAGAACGCTTCACGCGTGATGTCGCGGGGAGACTCGCTCGCACCAAGCCAGTACGCAACAACTCCACGGATCCGATCAGCGGTCGCTCCTCGCTCGGCGAGCGCCGCCACGGAAAGCGCATCATGCCGCTTTGCCAGCCGCTTCCCCGCCGCATCCCTCACCAGCGGAAGATGCCACCAACGCGGCGGCGTTGGCTGCTCCGCAAGCAGTGCATGCAACCGCTGCTGCAGAGCCGCACTCGGCAGGAGATCGCTGCCTCGGATCACATCCGTGACCCCCTGCGCGATGTCATCCGCCACGACGGCGAGTTGGTAACTCGCCACGCCAGCCTTCAGCCACACGAGCGGATCGCCCCAGATATTCGCTGGATCGAATGTTCGCGTCCCAAAAATCTCGTCGTGAACGCACTCGTGGCCCGTCTCGAGAGCCAATCGGTGGTTCATCGCTCGATCCGCGAATCGCCAGTGATCGCGGGGCGGACGAAGTGACGCAGGGAAGCGAAGGACATCATCCCCTTCGTGTGGCGCGTCCGCGCCATCGGACGCACGTGTGTTCGCAGCACCGTCGCCCCGCGACTGCGCCTCGCGTGCGTCGGATCGGAGCGCACGAAGTTCCGCACGAGACTGTGGCGCTTCAAAGACGACTCCCTTCGACTCAAGCACCCGCATGCACTGCACATGCCACTCCACGCGTTCCGACTGTCGCACGGCTTCGCCATCCCAGTCGATGCCGAGCCACTCCAGCATCCACCGCACATCCGCTTCGGCCTCGTGGCGCGCACGCTGCGCGTCCAGATCCTCCAGCCGCAGCACAATGCGCCAACTGCTCCGGCGCGCGACTCCCCAGGCGATCAGGAAACTCCAGACGTGCCCGAGATGCATGCGCCCCGTCGGACTCGGCGCGAGTCGAGTCACACGCCCACCTCCCTCTCCATTCTGCATGCTCTGCGTGTCACCCATCGACTTCGGCGAACTGTGGTGACGGTGTGCTCCGCGCGAACAGCTCACTTCGCGAGGCGTTCACGGATCCCGCGGCTCACCTGCTCGAAGACCACCTCGGGTTCCTGCGATGAGTCGACCACGAGGTACCGCGTGGGCTCCTGCCGAGCCTGATCGAGATAGCCCGCGCGAACGCGCGCGTGGTAGTCCGCGCCCTTGCGTTCCACCCGATCGAGCGTGGGCTTCATGCGGCCCTGCGCAGTGTTCCAGTCGACATCGAAAATCACCACGAGATCCGGCCAGCGTCCCCCGATGGCGATCCCACCCACGGCTCGGATCTGATCTTCGGGAACGCCACCCGCGCTGCCCTGGTAGGCGAGCGTTGATGAGATGAAGCGATCCGCCAGCACGAACGCACCCCGAGCAAGTGCGGGCTGCACGCGTTCCTCCATCAACTGTGCGCGGCTGGCCATGTAGAGAAGCATTTCGCACCGACTGACCATCTCGCCGAGCGCTGGATCGAGCAGCACATCGCGGATGCGTTCGCCGATCGGCGTGCCGCCCGGCTCGCGCACTTCGACGGTTTCGACCCCTGCAGCGCGCGCCGCATCTGCGAGTGCGCGGAACTGCGTGCTCTTGCCGCTGCCATCGGGCCCATCAAACACCACGAATCGTCCCGGCAGCAGTGATGACCATGCTGCATGATCGCGCATCGCGATCGAGTCTAGCCGCGCACGAATCTGCATCGACCGCTGATCGATCAGTGGTTGCACGACGATCGATGGTGTCACGGTGTCTCCTGGTCAGTCGTGGTTTCGACACTCGGCACACCGATCACGGCAGACCCGACGCGCACGATATTTGCGCCAGCTTCGATCGCCAGTTCAAAGTCAGCCGACATCCCCATCGAAAGGAGGTCGAACGCTTCGCCGGGCCCGTTGCCCACGCCAATGCCGGTACCGAGCGCACCGCGCACATCATGGAAGAGTTCCGCGCCGCGGCGGAAGGTCTCGCGCGCTGCATCCAAGCCACCCTCCAGCGGCGCCATCACCATCAGACCGCGCGTTCGCAGGTTCACCATCGTGTCCATCTGCTGCACCACATGTCGAACCGCAGCCGCGGTGATGCCATGCTTGGAAATCTCCCCCGACACATTCACCTCAATCAGCACATCCATGGGTTGCGGACGGCGCGCAGACTGCACATGAATCTCCTCCGCCAATCGAAGGCTGTCCACGGAGTGAACGAGTCGGACGAGTTCGACCATCTTGCGCACCTTGTTGCGCTGCACCGAGCCGATCATGTGCCAGCGAACATCCGGCGCCGAGCCGCGCAGCTCGCGCAGCCGCGCACAGTGTTCATCGATCTGCGCCGTGCGCTGCATCAACTGCTGCACGCGATTCTCGCCGAAGTCTTGTTGCCCAAGTGCGATCAGCTCGCGGATCTGCTCGATCGTCGCGGACTTCGTCACCACGACCAGCTTGATCTGCTCGGGGCGGCGACCACTTCGGCGCGCGGCATCGGCCACGCGTCTCTGAACGGCTTCATATCGCTCGCGGAGTGAACCTTCCATGGTCAGCGCTGATGCTCCTGCCTCCTGCATGTTCGCCTGTGGTGGAGGGTACCCGAGCAGCACTCCACGAGCACTCGAGTGCGACGGGAGTGGATCGTGGCGATCGCTACCCTTTCGGTCGTGCCAGTGCCGACTCGCCATGTGCCCTGCGTGCTCATCGTTCGGGATGGGTGGGGCGAAAATCCTCACCCGAGCCAGGACCCGTCGAACGCCATCGTGCAGGCGCATCCTGCTGTCGATGCACGGCTTCGGAGCGAGTGGCCCTGCACGCTCATTCGTACCAGCGGCGAGGATGTCGGATTGCCGAACGATGCGCATGGTCCCGTCATGGGCAACTCGGAAGTGGGTCACCAGAACATCGGGGCCGGACGGATTGTGGATCAGGAACTGATGCGCATCACGCGCGCCATCCGAGATGGTCGCTTTGCATCCAACCGAACATTGTGCGAAGCCATTGACCGCGCACGAGACACGGGACACTCCCTTCATTTGATGGGATTGGTGAGTGATGGCAAGGTGCACAGCGATCTCGCCCATCTGCTGGCGCTGATCGATCTTGCATCGTCGCGTGGCCTTCCCTCCGAACGACTCTTCGTGCACGCATTCACCGATGGGCGCGATACGCCACCGCACTCGGCGTCGCGGTTCATCGAGGACCTCGAGCGGCACCTTGCGACGCGTGGTGGACGAGTGGCGAGTGTGATCGGTCGCTTCTGGGCGATGGATCGCGATCATCGCTGGGAACGCGTCGCGCGTGCGTGGTCGTGTCTCGTTGGACGCGATGGCGATGTGAGCGCCACAGCGCTCGATGCCGTGAAGGCCCATCATGCGTCGAAGGGGCGTGAAGGCGGTGACAGCGATGAGTTCCTTCCGCCCACGCGCATCCGAGGCGTGGATGGCGCCATACGCGATGGCGACAGCGTTGTGTTCTTCAACTTCCGCGGTGATCGCCCTCGTGAGCTGGTCAAGGCATTCCTGCTCGATGACGCTGCGTTCGCGGCGCTTCCGCGTGGCGGGTTCACGCGCGGCGAACGGCCGCGCGACCTCTTCTTCGCCACCATGGCGGAGTATGAAAGCGGACTGCCGGTGCAGGTCGTCTTCCCACGCCCCGAGAAGATGGCCGACATCCTCGGCTCGTGGATTTCGGATCAGGGACTTCGTCAGTTTCGCTGCGCCGAAACGGAGAAGTTCCCACATGTGACCTTCTTCTTCAATGACTACCGCGAGGAACCCTTTGCGGGCGAGGTGCGGACGATCATCCCGAGTCCACGCGATGTCGCGACCTATGACCTGAAGCCCGAGATGAGTGCGTACGGGGTGCGCGACGCTGTGCTCGCCCGAATTGCTGCAGCAGACTGCGAGGATCTGTTGATCGTGAACTTCGCGAACTGCGACATGGTCGGTCATACGGGCAGCTTGCCCGCTGCGATCAAGGCCGTGCAGGTGACCGATGGGTGTGTGGGTGCGATTGTCGATGCGGTCCTTGCTCGCGGCGGATCGCTGATCGTCACGGCGGATCATGGCAATGTCGAACAGATGCGCGACCCCGACACGGGGGCTCCTCACACCGCACACACGAACTACACCGTGCCGCTCTTGGTGATCGGACTCGCATTCCAGGGCCGACGGCTGCGCGATGATGGACGCCTCGCGGACATTGCGCCGACGCTCCTGGACATGATGGGAATCGCCCAGCCTGCAGCCATGACGGGCCGCAGTCTGCTGCTCCCCTCGTAGCATCTCCCCATGGCGAAAGTGCCTGGCATTTTTTGCCTCGAGGCGGACTGGTTCGGGCTCGTGCGACCGATGTCGATGAAGCCGGTTCTCGACCTCCTGCACGGAAGCGATGCCAGGATTCCGTATGTGCTGCGCGATGTCGCGACGCGCGCCGAGATTGAGTTCTATCTGCGCCGCTCGTTTCAGGCGCGCTATCAGGCGTTCGATCTCATGTGGTTTGCGATCCACTCCCGCCCAGGCGAGTTGCTGCCCGGCGACATGCGGGTTCCGCTTGAACGCATCTCCATCGATGCACTCGAAACTCTGCTTGCAGGCAAGTGCACTGGTCGGATCCTGCACTTCTCCGGCTGTCGTTTTCTCCGCCTGCCGCGCGCACGCATCGACGCATTCCTGCGGCGTACACGCGCACTCTGCGTGAGTGGATTCACCGAGGAGGTGCCGTGGTTGGAGGCGACCATCTTCGAGTCCTACTGGATCGCCTTGCTGCAATACGAGGCACGAACACGATTGGGTGTGCGGAATGCCGCCCGGCTGATGCGGCGCGAGCAGGGTGCGCTGTGCAGGAAGTTCGGCTTCACGATGCGCATTCGTGCCTGATGCGCGCGGCCCTTCGGCGCGGCGGCGATATCCTCACCCCAAGCACATGTTGCCAATGATCGCCATTGTCGGACGGCCGAATGTCGGCAAGTCCAGCCTCTTCAACCGTCTTGTCGGCGAGCGCATATCAATCGTCGATCCGACGCCAGGCGTCACTCGCGACCGCATCAGTGCCGTGGTCACATTCGGTCCGCCCACCGATGCGGCTGAGGATTCCCTGCCACGCGCGGCAGAGGTGTGCGACACGGGCGGCTACGGGATCTACATGGCGGAGGGCGGACGTTTCGATGACGCGGGGAAGGATCTTGCGGCGCTCGCGCCCGACATCGAGGGGCAGATCCTCGGCGCAATCTCCAACGCAGCGATCGTGCTGTTCACCATCGATGCGCAGGATGGCATCACGGCGCTCGACGAACGGATCGCATCGCTCATCCGCAAGGGAGGGAATACGGCGCGCGTGATGACGGTCGCCAACAAGGTGGATGGCCCATCCTGGGAAGCGCATGCGCTCGAGGCTGCGGCACTTGGATTCGGACAGGTCATTCCCGTTTCCACCAAGGCGGGATCCGGGCTTCGGCTCTTGCGCGAGGCGTTGTGGCAACGGCTCGAAGGGCGTACCAACGATCAACCACAGTCGGAAGAGATGAAAGTGGCGATCGTCGGTAGACGCAATGCGGGGAAGAGCAGTCTCGTGAACGCGCTTGCCGGCGAGCCTCGCGTCATCGTGAGCGAGATCGCGGGCACCACGCGCGACTCGGTCGATGTTCGCTTTGAGCAGGATGGTCGCGTGTTCGTGGCCATCGATACCGCGGGCATCCGAAAGCGCAAGAGCTGGGCGGATGATGTCGAGTACTACTCGAACCATCGAACCCAGGAGGCGATCCGCCGTGCGGATGTCGCCCTGCTACTGCTCGATGCCACGGAACCCATCTCGCAGGTGGAAAAGCACCTGGCGGGCGAACTTGCGGCCGCCTTCAAGCCGACCGTGCTCGTCATCAACAAGTGGGACTTGGTGGAGCGTGCGCGCGTGCCGAAGGACTATCTCGAATACATCACGCAGGAGTTGCCGATGTTCGACTTCGCGCCGATGGTGTTCACCAGCGCGCGCGAAGGCAAGGGCGCGAGCGATGCCATCGCCATGGCGTTCAACCTGCTGACGCAGGCGCGGCACCGCGAGACGACGGGCAAGCTGAACGCGCTCGTGCAGCGCATCCTGACGGAGCGCGGGCCGTCATCCAAGCTCGGTACGGTGGCAAAGGTCTTCTACATCGCGCAGGTCGAGACGAACCCGCCGACGATCGCGATGGTGGTCAACAAGCCAACGATGTTTGAGGGCAGTTACGAACGATTCCTGCTGAATCGAATGCGCGATGAGGTGCCGTTCTCGGAAGTCCCGATCAAGCTTCTGTTCAGCGCGCGCAAGCGCGATCCCGCTGCCGCGCCACCCCGAAAGGGTGCCTCGCGCAAGAAGTCGGCGCCGCGCAACAAGTCGACCTCGCGCAAGAAGTCGGTGCCGCGCCGCTGATTGCTCCATGTCGATCCACCCACTGCCGATCTTCGAACGCGATGCGGATCCTTCCTTCCGTGGTGCCGCAGAAGATGCCACCGCGTACGCGAAGTTGAAACCACCATCGTCGATCGTGGTGCGTGCGGGCGTGACACGCTGGATCGCCGAATATCCCTACGACGGCGATGCGAAGCCCGGCTGCGGCAGCAAACTGGTGGCGCGGACCCACCGCGGCACCGAACTGGTGGAGATGCTCACCACCACCTGCTCGAACTCGGGTTGCGGCAAGAGCGTCTCGCGTCAGGAGATGCTGGAGTACATCGAGCAATCCGGCGGCAAGGATTTCCCCTTCCACAATCAGGGACAGATCCTGCGCGTGGCGACCCCGGAGGATCTCTCGCAGTGGACCGCCGTGCAGGCGGAGGCCGCGGCGATCGCTCCGACCGCAAAGCGTCTCCTGATCGAGAGCGGGCTGCCGATGAAGTTCGTCCAGGCGGAACTCACTCTCGGACGAGAAGTTCTCACGATCTACTTCCTGAGCGAGGAACGCGTCGACTTCCGCGAACTCTTGAAGACGCTTGCCGCAAACTTCGCCGTCCGCATCGAACTGCGACAGATCGGCGCGCGCGACGAGGCCAGACTGGTCGCGGATTACGAGAAGTGCGGGCAGCACTGCTGCTGCCGCAACTTCCTGAAGGTGCTGAAGCCCATTTCCATGAAGCAGGCCAAGCTGCAGAAGGCGACGCTCGATCCCATGAAGATCAGCGGACGATGCGGACGGCTGATGTGCTGTCTGCGCTATGAAGACGAGACCTACGAAACGCTGAGCAAACGAATGCCCAAGGTGAAGGCGCGCGTGCAGACACCCGATGGACCTGGAACCGTGCTGGAGTCTCGGACGCTCGTTCAACTCGCTCTCGTCCGACTGGACCAGGGGCAAGACCACGCTTATCCGGTCGAGGACCTTCAGGTGATTCCATCTGGCGGATCGAACCCTGGTTCGGGCGCTCGGCCAAAGGCACCTGGCTGATGCCCATCGGTAGTATCGCGCGCGATGAATGCGCGTGATGCATCGCCAACTTCAGCCGCGCCCACGAGCATGATCGACACGGTGCAATCACTCATCGTGTCATTTGTGTTCGCGATGATCTTCCGCGGTTTCATCGTGGAGGGATATGTGATCCCGACCGGCTCCATGGCTCCCACCCTGATGGGATCTCATGTGCGGCTGCGCAGTCCCGCCACTGGATATGAGTTCGCCGCAGACAGCCAGGAAGTCGTGATGACTGCGATGGCGGGCATGCGCGGCGATCGCCCGATCCTCGACCCGATGATCAGCCATCAACAGCCGATCGCGACGATGCCCAACGATGCGCTGGCGCGCGAAAGTCGGCTCGGCGATCGCGTGATGGTGGTGAAGTACCTCAAGCCATTCACGGCGCCGCAGCGATGGGATGTGACGGTCTTCAAGAACCCAACCGATCCTGTCGGCGAATCCGTGTACTACATCAAGCGGGTCGTTGGACTGCCGAACGAGTCGTTCGCCGTCGTTGATGGAGACATCTACACGGGACCACTCGGCGCGGATCCCGAGCAGTTGCGTATCGAGCGAAAGCCAGAGCATGTCCAGCGCGCCGTCTGGCAGCCCGTTCATGACAGCGACTTCGAACCCGTTGATGTGCCGCGCCTCGAGTCTGCGATGAAGCGTCCGTGGCAGGGCCTGCCGTGGATCGCGAATGGCGGCTGGGACATCCAGGGGAAGCGCGCTTGGGAGTGGAAGTCATCCGCGCCAGCGACCTTGACATGGTCGAATCAGATCATCGCGATCGACGATTGGAACGCCTACAACTGCTATCGACGCGAGATGCCGCTGTTTCCGACTGGCGATGTGTGCGTCGCTGCGGCGATCGAGTCCCCCGCCGCTGATTCGTTTCAGTCTCGGCTGATGATCCGCACCCGAGGACTCGAGATGGCATTTGCCCTCGCGCGTGGCGAGGCCGTGCTTTCGGTCACTGAGTCGGAGTCGCGCCGGGAAGTGGCGCGACAAGCAGTGCCGTGCCAACTCGCTTCCAATCGCACCCACTGGATCGAGATGTGGCATGTGGATGAGCAGCTCACGCTTTGGCTCGATGGACGGGCAGTTGCCGTTCTTCCCTACACCAAGGGTGGGCCGCGCGCGCGCACCGAGGCATCCCACTTCGGACGAACGGCGGAACAGGTGATCGCGAATCCCGTTGCGCAGCGACCGACACCGACGCAACTGGAGTGGCTGTTCGAAGGCTCGCCTTTCGTGCTGCGACGCGTTCAGGTCAAGCGTGATCTCTACTACCGACCGGACTTCCTCAGTGCCGCCAACCAGTTCCCGACGAATGGCGAACCGCTCTCCGGACTCTCGTACGGCGCGAATCCCCTCCAGCCGGCGCAGACCGGCAACGAAACCTATGTCATGTTCGGCGACAACAGCGCAGCGAGCAAGGACTCGCGCGTCTGGGGCTTGCCTCACCCGCTGGTGACGGAGGAACTCGGCGTGTCCAGTCCGTTCGTTGTGCCGCGGGAGATGGTGATCGGCAAGGCGTGGTCCGTGTACTTCCCAGCGCCAATCACACTTTCGCCGGGGGGCAGGGCTTTCATTCCTGACTTCGGACGGCTTCGTTTCATCCGCTGACACGCGAGTGCACATGGCCATGAAGTTGCCAGTGTGGACCGCAAACGGCGCCTTGCTGCTTTGCGCCGTCTTCTGGGGAACGGGATTTGTCGCGCAGCGTCTTGCCGCGCAGCAAATGGGGGACACGCCATTCACCTTCAATGCTGCGCGTTTCCTGATCGGCGCCCTGCTGCTTCTGCCCTTCGTGATCATGCGTCCTTCGCTGCGTCGTTGGTCCACATGGCGCGGCGGTTCGATCGCTGCCGTCGCCATGGTGATCGCCGCGTCCCTTCAGCAAAAGGCGATGGCAACCGTCGCGCCTGGTACAGCTGGCTTCATCACTGGAACCTATGTCGTGTGGACTCCGCTCCTCGGACTGCTGTGGGGCATGCGAGTCTCCAAGCGGATCGTGCTTGGAGCACTGCTGTGTCTCGGCGGACTGTGGGTGATGAGCATTCACGGACAACCTGACATTGCCACAGGCGATCTCTACCTGATCGGATGTGCCATCATGTGGGCTGTCCATGTCCATGTCATCGGCTGGTGCGCCTCGCGCGACGATGCACTTGGCATTTCGCTCGTGCAGTTGTTGGTGACGGGCGCGCTGTCCGCCACCATTGCCCTTGCCAGCGAACCTGTTTCAGGTGAGATGCTCCGCGGCGGCGCGGGACCGATCCTCTTTTCCGCAGTCTTTTCCATCGCACTGGCGTTCACACTGCAAGTCATCGCGCAGTCGTCTGCATCACCTTCGCACGCTGCCGTACTGCTGTCCCTCGAGTCTGTCTTCGCAGAAATCTCCGGCGCGCTCTGGCTCCACGAGTCCTTCGACGGCCGAAAGTGGATCGGCGCAGCACTCATGCTTGTTGGCGCGCTCGTCGCCACCGTCACTGCACCCCGCGGTACGGTCCCTCCTCGCCAATCGTCTCCCCCGTCGCCACGGGAATCGGGTTGAAGACGAATCGGGTCTGGATCAACTCCGGCTCGAGCAACTTGAACGCACCGAATCCACTCGGCCACACCACGATCTCCACGCGCACCTTCGCGGGATCCTTGCCCGCGAGGAAGCGAAGCACGGCATCCTTCGCCTGCGCTGCATTCTGCACGATCTCTCCTTGTCCCTGGGGTTCACGGATTCGTTGCAGACGATCCGTGAAATTCGCGCTGCACAATCGTCCATCCGCACAGAGCAGCTGAACGGTTTGCGGGCGACTGTCGGGGCGCAACTTGGCAAGTCGGATGAACTGCCGTGGCTCCGCCTTTCGTGAGCGCGCGAACTCCAGCTCCTTGATCTCCTTCTGCGTGGATGTCATCGTGCGGCGCAGTTCCGAGAGCGCTGCGAAGGCGGCCGCCTGCTCCTGACGCTGCGCAGCGAGCGACTCGCCGACATTTCGAAGCTCCTCAGCTGTCCTCGCGAGTTCGGCCTGACCTGTCTTCCACTGCTCGAGCAGCTTCGGATCACCACGCGGGGGAAGCGCCGCGATCGCCCGCAGGACTTCCTGCAACTGCGCCTCGGATGCCTTTGCCTGCGCATCCGCCGCTTCGATCGCCCTCTCCATCGACTCTGCATCCATCACCGAATCCGATGTGCCGGCGGACTGCGTAAAGATGACGATCATCAACATGATGAACATCACGACGCCCAGCGCGTTGCAGAGGGCATCGAGAAACAGGTCGAACGAGTCCGAGGATGCCGTCGCTCCGCGACGGCTGCTTCGGCGGCGGCGGCGTCTCATGGGTTCCCCTTCGGCAGCGATGTCTCGAAGAATCCACCCTCCGATGCGTCCCACAGTTGGCAGCCTGCCTCCCACGAATCCGCATGCAGATTGGAATAGAGACTCAGCCCCTCGGGTACTGCATCACTGCGGATGATGAAAAGTCCATACCAACCCATGCTGCTCCCATCCTTCGCCGGCGGATAGTCGATCAGCAGCCGCTGCATCGCTGCAGCCCAAAGGACGGGAGCATCGACCGCCGCTGCATTGGGCAGCACACTCTTGAGCGTTGGGGTTCCTCGCTCATCGAGTGTGCCCACCGCGATGCCATCGGGTCGAACCTCAATGACGACGGGTTGCAGCGGCTCTTGCGGCCCCGACTGGCGCTTGACGCGCGACTGCATGTCGAGATCGATCACCTCCTGGCGAAGTCCCTTCGCACGCTCCGCAGCAAGCTGCACCTCCTTCGTGAGAAGCTGCACTTCACTGCGCGACTTCTGCAGTTTGGACGCACCGCTCTCGAGTTGGCGCGTTGCTGCCACCAACTTCGTCTGCTCGGATTGCTTGAGCTGTTGCAACTTCTCCAGTTGACGACCCGTTACCCGTTCATCCGCGCTGGACTGTTGCAGCAGTTCGCGCGCCTTTGCGACTGCCTCTTCGGCACCTCCCGCTCGCTGCTGCGCCGCGCGGAGGCGCTCGATCACATCACTTGGCGGTGATGGCGTCGGACTGATCATGGGCACATTGCTCAGCGGGTCGAGCGCAAGGATCAAGGTGACGAGGATCATGATGCCCGTCACGCACGCCATGATGTCCTGGAAGGAGAAGAACGACATGGGGGCGGATTCCTGCTTGCGTCCCATGGTCTGCTCCGATCGGTCACCAGTCCGTCAACTTCAACCTGCTCGTGATGTGGTCCGTGCAGTACTTCGCGCAGTCATCCAGCAGGTCCTCCTCCAGCTTGTAGATGAATGTGCTGAAGAGCTGGATGCAGACCGCGGCAACCAGGGCCACCAGTGTCGTATTGAACGCCGTCGCAAGTCCGCCCACGACGGGCGACAACTTCTCGCGGATGTTCCCCGCAGCCTCTGCGCCGCCGCCCGCCGCGATCACATCCGTGAAGCTGCCGATCGCGGTCCCCAAGCCGATCACCGTTCCGATGAACCCGAGCACGGGGATCGTCCAAATGAGCGCTCGGAGCGCCGTGTAGGAAGAGTCAATCGTGCTGGCGTCGTTGTCCGCCTGCGAATCGAGGACCGCGCCGACATCACGAACCTCTCCGATGTTGCCCAGGTTGGAAAGCGCCATCCAAACGCGATTGAACAGGAGGAATTCCCGCGGACGCGCTACCCGCTGCGAGATCCGCTCCAGAATTCCATCCGAAGAGCCTGGCGAAAGGACGAAGTCGCCGCGCGTCGGGAAAATCCCAGACAACTCGAGCGCCCTTCGTTGCACCCGCACCTTCTGCCACTTCGCAAGCAGAATGCACAGACACCACCAAGAGAGCAAGATGCAAAGCCAGTTGGTCTGCCATCCACTCTCGATGACGACCCCCAAGTAGGTGCCACGAAAGGGAATCAGCGCCAGCCAGCAAAGCACCGTCAGTGCAACCGCCACTCCAAACCAGAATGGGCCGTGCGCACGCGTGTAACGACCGGATGAGAAGCCGAGCGCACACTCGATGTCTCCATCGGCCGAGTCAAGCAAGCCCACGGTCGTGGCTGAACCGCTCTGTGTGGATGTCATTTCACTCCTTTGGGTGAACGAGGACGCCGATCAGTGCCCGCAAACACGAGAGATCCTGATGGCTGCGTGTTCGGCAGCGCATCAAGCACAGGAACGCCCTTCGCGCCGACGTTCCCGATCTGCAGCAGGGTCCCTGAGTCGGTCATGGTGAACAGCGCTTCGCCTGGCTGCAATCGAACGCCGACCCCAAGCCGCAGGGAGTGCTTCGGATCGATGGAATCCACGATGCCGACTGGGCGCAACTTGCTCTTGAGCCAATCGCGAATCGCATCCATCGCCTGCTTCCGATCTGCAAGCCATGACTCCACGGGTACATCGACACGCAGTGCATCGGCCGCCTTTCCATGTTCTCTCCTGCTCTCTGGAACGCATGGCGTCATCCAGTCGACCCCGGTAAGGTTGAGCTGCCCCAGAAGCGCTAGGCACCTCTCGATCTGCTGTTTGAGATCCGGGAGCGCCACCTGCACATGGGGCAAGAGTCCCTCCAGAAGCACGCCGCGTGCGATCGGATCGACCTTGGAGTCATCACGGATCATTTGCACAACCTGCAAAGCGGCCACTCCGTCCGTTCGCGCTGCACGACCACTGATGATCTTCTCGATTCGCTCACGGAGTCCGAACTGCGGACTTGCAGCATCGCTGACGATCTCCTTCCGCGCGATGACCTGTGACTGTTTCTCTCCCGCCGTCCAGTTCTTCCACACCATGTAAATGGACGACTCGGTCCCCCGTGTGATCGGTCGATCCTTCATGTCGTAGAACAGGCGAACACCCGACTTCAGTGTCACTTGATTCGTCTCGAGCGGAGTCCATGTTCGAAGCGTGTTCCGCAGCCACTGTGTCCAGGCGCTGCTGTCGGCAAGAAGTTCCTCATACCGACGAACAGGACCATCGACGGGGCTCATGGGATTCGCCGTGCGGAAGCGCTGGAGGATTCCCCGGATCCGCGTGCGTTCAGCCTCTTCCGCCGGAAAGGGGTCGGATCCGATCTCGGCCGCGATTTCGCTCCAGCGAACAAGCGCCATCGACGGCCCGCACTCACCCGACACCTCGGCAAACTGCGATGCGTACGGGGACTGTGGGAACCGAGCAGCGAACTCTCCAAGCATCCGGCACCAACGATCTGGATCGCTGAGAGCGGCTTCGAGCGCCTGCAACTGGCTCGCCTCATCTCGTCGGTCCTGATCGGCGCGGACGATCGAATCGACTTCGGCACGCAGCGCTTGGACCCTCTTTCGTTGCGCGTTGAACGCACCACTCGCATCCGCACCGACACCCTCCATCGATCCCAGTCTCGTCAACGCTCCCTCGACCTCGTCCAGCGTCTGCTGAGCACCTTGGTTGGTCATGTCTTGGCGCTCGAGTTCATCGATCCGCATGGAAAGAGCGCGTACCTGCGAAGCGAACTCGGCAGTTCGCTTGGACTGCTCCCGAGACTGCGCCGCCACATGCACTTGTCGCCACCGCGACACACGCTCACGCTGCTCATCGGTCCGCGCGAGCGATGCTGCCGTTTCGACCGCGGTCAGCGAGACCATCGCATTCTCTGGGTCTCCAGCCGTTGACATGGCATCCTCAAACTGCGCGTCACGAGCCACCTCCTCGTCCGTCCACTGCTTGTGAAGGGCCACCGAGGCGACGGCACGCGGATCCGCCAGGAAGCCACGGCGAATCGCCTCCGCATCCTCCATCAACCGCTCGACTTCCGACATGTCACGGCGCTGAACCGCGGCCTCCAATCGCTGGAGATACTCCGTCAACTGCATTTGCCGAAGCAGCGTCGATGCCCCCCAGACTGCCGCAGCCAGGACAAAGGCTGCCGCAACACTCAGAAGTGCGACCTTCAAACGCCGGCGGTTCCGCTGTTGCAGACGATGAGCGCGGAGACGATTCTCCAGAACATCACGAAGCGTCGGAGGCAGATCACAGCCAATGCGCTCGGCTTCGATGAGCGATGCATCCAGAAGGAGTGGCGAGGCACTCGTATCCACCGCAAGCCGTTCGAGCGTCTCGAGCGCACTTGTTCTCTCTCGGTGCAACTGCTGTTCATCGAGCCGCCGTCGCAGCCACTCCAAGATTGGAGCGACTGTGGCTGCAGGGCCTTCAGGGATCTGCATCTTCGCCCGCTCCAGGCGCTCACACAGGCGGGACCAGTGCCTCGACTGCGCTTCCACCCGCTCGATCGCCTCCGCCATGTAATCCGCATACATCGCATCCGCTGTCTCTTGCGCGTACCGATGAGCAAATCGCCCCCATGCGTCGTTCAGCCGGGCCTCGGATTCCACGACAATGCGGCGTGCGGCGTGCGGATCACGCCACTCGGCACCTTGCAGGTGATCGAGAATCGACTCCGCTGCGGCGAGCTCTCCCCCCACCAGAGCTGCTTCGAGATCTCGCTTCAACTCCTCCATGCGAGCAGTCTCGAGTCGCAGCAACTCGTCCGCCCAAATCGTGTTGCCCTTGTCCCGGCGAGCGATGAGCCGCACGGTCTCCATGCGGGACTCGATGGACGAGAGTCCAAGACACTGCCGGCGGTAGTGGCGGTGCAACGCATCGAACCGCGGCTTTGTTGCACGGCGCAGTGCGCCGCGCACCTCATCCACAACGCTCAGTGATATCTCCGGGGCAACTTCAAGACCATTCTCGCGGCAATAGATGCTCCACTCCGAAGCCAAACGACTTGGGGGCTTCGCCGCAGCAGCCAGAAGCGAACTGATCTCGCTCGGATGGGTCTTGTCTTCCAAGTCAAAGTCGCTGCTCAACACATTGGTATCGAAGTCTTCGGCACTCATCGTTGCCGAGAGTTGCTGCTCCTCACTCGTCAGGTCCAACTCAAATGACTCGCCCGAATCGCGCGCCGTGGGGGGCGTGATTGCATCGGAATCAAACAGGAGTACATCCATCGCAGGCAAGAGGGACGGCTGAGCATCGACAACGCTCCGGAGTTCCAGCCAAAGGCCGCGCCGTGCAAAATCCAGGGCGACAGTCAACCGTGCGTTCGCAGCGCGCACCGCCTCGGCATACTGGATCGCTGACTGCTCAGGAACGGATCCCGTGCGACTTGTGCCCCTCAGCACTTCCTTCACACGTTCGGTGATCTGCTGCAAGTGTCTCATGGCTCAGTCCCTTCCCCCTCGCACGATCGCCGTGGCATACAAATGACCGCTGCCCCTGCCTCGAACCACCAGTAACCAACTCCCGGCGATGCCGCCACCGTGGGCTGCGGCGACCTTCGCCTCCAACGACCGCACATGCTGCTCTTGCGGACCCACCTGCAATGCATAGATCTTTCGCTGTGCAGCCGTGAGAAATGGCTCGAGCGACTTCATCTGCCGAAGCTTCTCGCTCTCAATCTTCAGTTGCTCAAACGGCGCATCCGCTTGCTGCAACGTGCACATGCCACCATCGATCACCACCGAGAATTCCACTCCACCCAGCAATCCCTCGACCTCGCCGGCAGCGTTGGCCGTCTCGACCCAAGTGGACTGTGCCAGAGGCAGCACCATGATCTCTCCATCGGTCGGCTCGCCGGGCTCCACCTTGAAACTTGCCGCAGCGCCGCCCGCCTTCCCAACTCCAAGCGTCAGTATCTCGAGCGGAACGGTTGGCGTCAGACGAACAGTCTGGCCGCCCTTCGTCGTGTACTCAAACACACCGTGCGTCAGCCATGTCCGAAACTCCGACAGCGCAGCGTCAACATCCTTGCGCGGAACATTGAGCGCAGCACAGAACAACTCCAAGCCCTTCGCCTCAATGCGGAAGAACGCCACCTGCTTTCCGAGTTGCGCGGAGAATCCGCGCACCTCGATCCAATCGGGCCCAGTGACGAACTGCATGGCCTGTGAGGGAGCCGCTGGGGGAACCGCACGCAGCGAATGAATCTCCTCGGTCAGCGTGCACACGCGCTCTCGGCGCAACCGCAGTTGGTCGAACGAATCGGTGGACAGTTCAAGGCATGACCGAGGCAGGAAGCGATATCCGAGTCCCTGCACTTCTGCCGACTGCGCCATGCACAGCGAAGACAGGGGGCACAACATCAGACACATCGCCAATCCCCGACCAGTTGCAACCCATCTCACTTGCGCACCTCCGTTGGTCGATCGATACGCAGCACAAACTCCGTGGATGGGATCCCTTCCGTCGGGCCAAACAGGAATTTCTTGCCGTTCACGCATTGGGCGATTTGCTTGCGCTTCTCCTCCATGCGATCTCGCTCCTTCTCCTGACCAGAGAGTGCGGCCTCCTTTTCCTTGATCTCTTTCTCGTTTTTCACTCGCTCTTTTCGCGTGTCAGGGTCTTGTATGGATCCGAGAAGCGAGAGCTCCTGCTTCTTGACCGTGATTTCCTCTTTCAACACAACAATGTCCTCCCTGAGTTTGGTGAGGACTTCATCCGAACAATCGGCGGGCCACTCAAAGAACACTGCAACGCGCTGATCCATACTGCTCCGGTTGGCATCCCGAAGGACAACGAGGCTTCCCTGTTCACATCCTGGAACACTGATCGAAACAGTTCCGGTGACAATCTCCCACTTGCCCCCCTCTGGCGCACAGTTCGAAGCGACAGACACGGGTATGTCGAGTGGTTCCGCCCCCACGGGCCGACTTCGCGGCGACGAGAACCGAAGCCACTTCGCCGAAGATCCTGCAGAGTCCCCCACCATCAACCCCACTTGCTCCACCTCCTTCGTCAGCCGTTCTCGCCAACCTCGCTCTGCCGAATCAACTTCACTCGTCACCGTCCAAGCAAGTGTCAGCCATCCATCCGAACACTTCACCTCCGCGATGCGCGCTGGCTGGACTCCAGGCTTCGCAAGCCGCATGGTGATGCCTTGCTCATCAAATCCAAAGCCACCGCGTTCCTTCAATCCGACCAATCCGACCCACTGCCACTGCGCGCCCTTGGCGCATTCCACGAGTTTGTCGGAGCCATACCACTTCCCGAACGAGTCCTTCTGGGCAGAGGGCAAGCCCTTCACTATCCACTGCGAAGTCGCCGACGGCATGATGGGTGTTGGATCTCGCGGTGCCCCTTTGGGTGGTGCTGCGACAAGCGCAGGCTTGAAAGGCTCCACCTCCGTGGATGGTGACGCGCTCGCTCGCACGCCCACCAACTCTCGCTCGAGTTGGGCGATGCGATCTTTCGCCGTCAACAGCTCGCGGCGAAGTTCCATCTCCCCTTCCGAAACGGCTGGCTGTGCCACAGCCTGAAACGGCGCTGCCTGAGAGTCTGGGATCTTCTTTGGAACTGCCGGTGGCGCAGCCGTCGCAACAGGATTCTTGACTGCAGGAACCGCAGACTTCTCCGACTGCATCAGCAACACGAGAAGAATGACGCTCAGGAGCGCAAAGAAACAAGTGCTCGCCACGAGAACAATCGGCATCTTGCGTTGACGCTGGACATCTGCAGCGGCGTCATGGATGGCATCACGGGGTCGTGAAACCGATGGCACCGCTCGACCGAGCACAGCGTCGAAATCGACAGGCTTCTCCGGCGCCAACGGAATGCGACCGCTCGAATCGCTCTCCACTGCGAGGTGCGCCTCTGACGCTGCAGTCCTTGCCGCTGGCATGACCCCTGTCCTGGCAAAGTCGATGAATCGACCGGCCCGGGTGCATGGAGCGCGTGCGCACAGATCGATGCATACTCCGCCGCCTGCCCGTGCTGCCGTGGCGGCGGGCGTTCCATCGAAACAGAAACGCCATGAACAGCGAACGCCGGCGATCGGCTCCATGAAGTACGAGGCGAATGTCACCCGCCACCGAAACTCGGCTGGAAGCAGCAACAGTGCCTCAGCGATCAGGTTGAGCGCCTCCGTACCCCGCGGCACGATCACCGAACAGGCTTTCGCTGGATCCAACATGGCGGCATTCGCCAACACTCCTGCCCACCCCGCATCACCACCCACACGCTGCCAGGCCGCACAGACTCCAGCGATCACTTGCCCCGAGGTTGGCATGCGCCTCTCCTGTGGCAACTCGCGCGGCTCGCCAGTCCATGCATCCGCCATCACGCCAGCCTGCTGCAGCAGCCATGCAGGTCCGGCCGCGACGCACTCTTCCTCGCGCAACAAAAGATGATGCGCAAACTTGTTGCTTCGCCCAGTGTGATCTGGTGGAGCCATTCGTACGGCAGACAACACATGCCTGTTCACCCCCCCACCTTCGACAATCCAGTGCGAGAACGCGGTGGGACATGCAGACGAATCCGTTTCGTCGCTCAGCTTGCGATAGCCAGAGAGTGCTTCGATGCGGGAGATGAACGGCGCAGGAAAACCCCGCGTGAGACCGACCGTACAGATGCCGCTCGTTTGCGGTCGGAGTCCGCGTGGAGCCGAGGTGTAGTAAAGCTCGTACGCCATGCGTTCAGTTCGCTCCCGCACGACTTCCGCGCCGTACTCCCACGATTGAGCCGAGACGCGCGAGATCGATCAGGAATGGCACGGTCACCCACCATGGACTGACCTTGGAAGCGCGGACACGAAGCAGCCCATCGCTCAGGACTGGCGAGCATCCAGTTGCGCTGACGGGCACGAACACCACCTCCTGCGCAATGCCGCGCACCGCAGAGACAAACTCAGGCACGCTCCGCCTCAACAGTTCCTCGACTGCTTCGCTCACGCGCGCGATGCGCTCCATGTCAAGCCCGCCCAGCTTGAGGCCATCGGACCTGACCTCCACGGCATAAGGATCCGTCTCGACATCGATGCCTGGCAGAAGTGAACGCCACACATCACTCTTGGTGACGACCACGACAAGCGGCTGCGAAAGTCGGTCGCTTGCAGACAAGCTGGTCATACGACGAATGCGCGCTGCCATTTCCTGCACGACGGTGTCCTGTCGAAATGGGCGCGAGGACTGCGTCAACTGCGGATCGGCACTTTGTCCATCCAACTGGCGGCGAAAGCGGACATCCTGTGTCGGGTCAAAGAGGAAGTAGAGCATCTTTGCCCGAGCAAGATGCTGTGTCGTTGGTGATGTCGCGAGATCGCCACCCGGGAGGAAGTGCTCGCCTGCGTTGTCGTACAGACACAGCAGTTCCGTTCGCTGCTGGGCTTCCGCTGCGAAGACATGGCCGGCAGACGGACGGACTGAGAAGAGATACGGTTCTGGCAGCGTTGTCGTTTGTCCGGGCTCGATCTGAACCGTGCTGTATTGATCGCCCTCCAACTGCGTCTTGTCGAGGGTCACCAAGGCGTTGGGATCCTCCGAAAGGAAGAGTCGCTGCTCATTTCGCGTCAGCGCCTGATTCGACTCTGGATCGGCATCCGCGAGCGTCAGCGCGAAACACTCCTCGAGGCGCTGCCGAAGCATCCATGCCGCAGCTGTCAGGAAGAATGTTTTTCCACTGCTCGGTGTTCCGACGATCGACAGGATTCGCGCTCGATGTTCGAGCATCACGGACGGAATCAGCAAGTGACACCGCGGACATGCCATGCGACGACATGTTGATCCCATGGCATCGATCCCCTCGCCCGCGGCCGTGTAGCACGAGGGGACAAATCGCAGTGGTGCGTCCGTGGACAGGACAGGGTCATTGCGAAGGTCCGGATGACTTGCGACCCAACAGATGTCCTCTGCTGGAAACTGATGCCAACAGTGAGGGCAGCGAATCTTTCGGAGGAGTGCTCGGCGCATGCGTCCCGTGACCTGAAGTGTATGGTGCACAGTGGATCACTCACCGATGGAACTTTCACTCGCTCAGACCGTTCTCGTACCGGCACTCGTCGCTCTTGCTCTGCTCTTGCTGCCGCGTGGACCTTGGTGTTTGCAGCGAATGCCCTCTCAGGTCACGCCTTGGACCGCGTGTTGCGCCCTGACCCTTGCTGTTGTCATCGCCATCGTTCTCCTCGAAGGCTCTTCTGTGTTCGCTCTCACGCAGCGGTGGTATTCGTTGTGGTTGGTCGCGGTTGTCTTTGCTGGAGCCTCCCTTCCCGCAGCACTCCCACTTCACATGCCGCGCAACTCTCCCATCCTTTTGGCAGGAGCCGCGGGATTGGCTTTGCTGATGCTTCGGCTTCCACCGCTGGAATCTTGGGAAGCACGACTGCTGCTCGTTGCAGGCGGAGCATTGTTCGCAGGTCGTTTCGCCGCTGTGGCGACGCGGCTACCGCGGGCGAGCGCCCTGGTCTTGGCGATAGGCATGGGGTCGATGGCCGTGACGCTCCTCGCGGCGGGATCACTGAAGGTGGGGTTGATTGCAATATCGCTCACACTTGCAGTCGGAACCGCGATGCTGCTTCCGCTTCGCGTACCAACTCTCCTTCTCGGAGGCGCATTCGCTGCATCGGGGATCGTCCTCCTCGTTTCGCTCGCGTGGTACGGCGCCGCGTATCACGGGGGTGGTGCGGTCCATCGGTTGGGCTGGGCTGCAATCGCCTGCAGTGGCGTATTCCTATGTGCACTGCCGCATCAGGCGCCTGGGCGCGGGCATGGAGCGATCACCTTTGCCACCATCGCTTCATGCGCTCTTTCCATCGCCTCCACTCTCCATGCACTGCTTGCAACAGCAGCATCCACCGAGTGAAACTCCCCGTCACTTCAGGGCATGTCGGGGAATAGACGAGAGCATCGGTGCTTCTCAGGGCGTGATGTCAGGAATGAATTGATACTGGCCGCCAGAGAGCTGTGCGACTTGGCGTAGGAAAGACTCCGCTGTGACTCCACCGAAGTTGATGACTTGGATCGTTTCACCACTCGGCAGGGCCAGCCCGAGCGCCTTCAGGCGAACGGGGTCGGAGGCAAGATCGCCAGCTGTCAGTAAGAAGATGGAGTTTGCTTTGACCGTTTGCACCGCGAAACGAATCCCTTCGATCATGTTGGGTGCCCCAGTCACCGACACGATTGGACTCGCAGGAGGGATGACCAAATCGCCTTGCTTGTCTGCCCACGCGAACATCTGCCTCTTGTTCGCATCGGTCGGTTTGACGGCCTGCTTTCCTGGCATTGGCACGACTTGGTCGTCATAGAAGATGATCGCAAACTCAAGCTGCGGGTCCATCGAGTGAATCGCCTTCTTCACTTCGAGCAGTGCGTGATCCATGCGCCGAAGTTGCGATCCCGCGGTGCTTCTCATGCTGCTTCCCGATTCAATCAGAAATGCGATCTTTCGCGCATCGTCAGGCGATGGGATGCCGCAGCAACTGCATGAACCTCCACCGCCTCCACCACCTCCACCACCACCAGCTGCGCCACCACCTCCGGCTGCGCCACCACCTCCGGCTGCGCCACCACCTCCGGCTGCACCACCACCTCCAGCTGCGCCACCACCTCCAGCTGCGCCACCACCTCCGGCTGCGCCACCACCTCCGGCTGCGCCACCACCTCCGGCTGCGCCACCACCTCCGGCTGCGCCACCACCTCCGGCTGCGCCACCACCTCCGGCTGCGCCACCACCTCCAGCTGCGCCACCACCTCCGGCTGCGCCACCACCTCCGGCTGCGCCACCACCCGCGCTTCCGGACGAGGCACCGCCCTGACCCGCGCCACCCTGACCCGCGCCGCTCTGGCCCGCACCGCTCTGGCCCTGCTGCCCTGCCGCAGAAGCTGAGCCCACATTCGGACGGAGTCCTCCAGAACCTCCCCCGCCTGAACCCGTCGGCGAGTAGCCCACATTCACCAACTGCTGCGCGGCCTTCGCCACTCCCTCAATGTCGAGCAGCACTTCCACCTTTCCTGCAAACTCACTGTCTGGGGGAAACACCAATCCAAAGTCCTTTGGATCCAGATCGAAACGCAGTTCAAAGCCAGCGCAGTTGCCCAGCTGCGTTCGCGACTGCCCCGTCCGTTCCGCTCGCACCGTGATGGGGCGCGCCTTGCCTGCGATCGTCAGCTCACCGTCGAGCGCAAATGAGTCAGCCGAACTCTGCGATCCAGCGAGCGATGTCGTGGTGAGCACAAACTCCGGATTCTTGTTGGTGTTCAGGAATCCAGATCCCATGTGAACGCGAGCAAAGTCCTCGCCGTCGCAGTCCAGCGACTTTGCGCCCACACGAACTTTGAGTTGCGGCCAGTTTCCTTGCGTCAGTGCAAACGAACCTGACACATCATGGAAGGCAGCCCAATACTGCCCCGCCTTCGCGTGTTGCACGCCAACGAACGCCGAGCTGAAGAGGTCTTCGATATCAAAGTGCTGCAGTCCTGCGGACGGCGCCACATATCGGTAACTCCCATTGTTTTCCGCCGCAATCTGCTTGCAGATCTGTTCCCCCACCTGATCGTGAAAACAGATCGTATTGATCTCCACCTTTTTCCCAGCATTGCCGGCTGCGATGACGGCTCCCGTCCTTGCCGCATCAAACACTCCGTCCGTCATCAGGAAGATTGCTTCTGGCTTCAAGCGTTGGAGCGCGATGTCGAGCGCAGCGCTTGGATCCGTCCCGCCCATTGACCGCGGCCCAAATGCCTCCCGCAGGATCCAATCGCATGCATCCTTCTTCGCCCGAGGCGAAGCAGTGATCATGGAACTGCCCGGCATGGGGACTGCACCCGTGTTGAAGAAGATGACAAAGAGCTTCGCGTCATTATCCAGAGACTGGATGCTCGTGCGCACTTCCGCGATCAGCTCCGTCATCTTCGTGGGCGACATGCTTCCGGAAAAATCGAGGATGTAGACAACCGAGTTTGCCTTCGTCTTCACACCAAAAAACTCGGCGCCGCCTGCGCTTGTCCTTTCCTTCTTTCGCGGGCCACGCGAATTGGTGAGTGCCGGCCGATCGCTTGGCTCGGGTGGCACCTCACCTGGAGGAGTCAGCCCAAGCCGCGGTCGTGTCGCTCGAGTGATTTGGTTGGGGTCGCCTGACCGTCGCTCGCCAGCGACGACTTCCTTTGGCGTCATCCCTTCGAGTGCCAGGATGAGACGCATGACACCAGATCCCTTCGCGTCGCCGAGATCCGCAGCAAGCCCGATGGTCGTGAGATCAACCTCGCACTCACCCACCAGACCCACCCGACCATTCTCCTCGCCGATGAATCGGAAGATCAATGGAGCGGTGATCTGCTTGCCGCCCATGGAGATCTTTGCAGCCTTGATCTCAAACGCACCCTTTGCTGAAACGGGTTCCGACTTCCCTTCCACCCGAATGAAGGGAAACGCTGCTGCGTTCAACGAGCTCGGATCGAGCATCTGCTCCTCGAGTTCCCTGTTGTTGCAGTCGATGGTCTTGACCCGAATGGAGGCGTCGAGTGTCACACCGAGTTTCTCGTCAAAGTCGAATGCGCCCTCGACACTGTGAAAAACTCCCCAGAACTGTGAACACGATGAGCGATCCGCACGGAACAACGCCATCGAGAATCGATCGTCAATTCGAAGCGTGCCTGCTGCCCCCGCAGACGGCGTTGGCTCTGCACGGATCTGCTGCGCGGACTTCGTCGCATCGGGCTGCTGCACAGGGGTTGGCTGACTCGCCGCGTCTTGTGCATGACACAAGACACAAACAGCCACTGCAACGGTCCACGCGGCGGCATATCTCCGCGCGATGCGAACAAGGCTGTGTCGGGCGACCGAGTGTTTCATGACGGATCGAGCCAACGGAGGCATCCAGGAACAGACTCGCGGGTCTCGTGGCTGAGCGCTCACCAATGCCCAGTCAACCGCTCCATGCTATTCGCACCGCGTGACTTCCCCGTCGCGAACACCTGGGTGGAACGGTCCGCTCAACTCGACGCAGCGATCGCTTCGATGGCGATGATGATCCTCACCTGATCGCCGATCGACCCCTGCTCGACCCCGTATGTCATTCCGTAGTCCGATCGCTTGATCTCGAATGTCCCCTCGAATCCAGCACGAGTCTTGCCGCCCATCGTCGCAATCCTTGATGCCTCGATGGTGACGCTCACCTGCTTGGTGACTCCATGCATCGAGAGCTCGCCGCTGACATCGAATCGATCGCCGCCCAATGTATTGGCGCTTGTTGACTTGAACGACATCTTCGGAAACTCGACGGCGTTGAAGAAGTCGGGGCTCTTCAGATGCGCGTCCAGCTTGCTGTTCCCACTGTCGACACTGCTCACATCGATGGAGATGTTGAACGAGATCGACTTTCCCTCCTCGTACTTCACTTCGCCCGAGACATCATTGAAACGACCCCAGAACTTTCCGGCTCCCATGTGTTGGACACGGAACAGAGCCATGGAGTGAACATCGTCGACGACGAAAACAGATGGCTGTGAAGACCCAGTCATTGCCGGCTCGCTTGGCTTCTTGCTCGGCGCCTGCGGTGCATGGAATGCGAGTGCAGCCACAAGTCCAACGATTCCAACAAGAGGAAGGAATGCACGCGAGAGACGACAAAGGGGACAGGTCATGAGAACGATCTCCAGTGGTTGATTCGTGAACGTCGAGAAACGACAGCCGAGTCAGGTCGGTGAAGACAATAGGTCAACGCGAACCGCGTCGGCAGCCATCCTCACCCACACCGAGGCCGTGGTGATGGATCGAAAGAAGTGCCGACAATGCGACAGTCTATACAGTCCTATAATTATTAGTCCGATAAACTGTTTGGATCGAATCCGAGTCGGTTGATTATCCCGTCAAACTGGTCAAGCGAAAAGAACTTGATGGTCATCGATCCGCTCCCAGACTTTCGACCCTTTCGAATCGAGACCTTGGTGCCAAGAAAAACGCCAAGCCGTCGCTCAAGATCCGTGATTGGGACGGAGGCCTTTCGCGCGCTTTGCACGGTCGGAGTGGATGGATTGCCGTTGACACTCTTGGCCCGCTGCACCTCGCGTTCAAGCTGTCGGACAGACCACTCGTCGTGCAAAGCACGCTCAGCAAGAGCACGCCTCACCTGCGGGTTATCGATGGACAACAGGGCTTTCGCGTGACCCTGGCTGAGTCTTCCGTCTCGAACGCACGATGAACTGAAAGAGTCCAAGTCATTCAATCGAAGTAGGTTAGAGATCGTGGCTCTGTCGAGTCCGACGCGTTCGGCTGCCTGCTGTTGCGTCCATCCAAACTCGCCAATCAGCTTTTCGAGCCCCTTTGCGCGCTCCATGGGATTGAGATCTTCGCGCTGAATGTTTTCAATCAACGCAAGCGTGGCGGACTGAGAATCATCTGCCACCCGCAGCAATGCTGGGACTGTGGACCGCTTCAGCACCTCAAACGCCCGAAGCCGTCGCTCTCCGGCGATGAGCTCGAATGTCTTTCCTCCGCGGGGAGCAGCCAACTTCCGAATCGAAATCGGCTGTAGAAGTCCATGCAGATTGATCGAATCGGCCAACTGGGCAATAGCCCGATCATCAAATCTCTCGCGAGGCTGACGCGCGTTGCGAGCAATGAGGGCAATCTGAATCTCCTGAACCACCTCTGTTGCTCCAACGATGTTCCCCGTGGAACGCTCAATTGCAACTGGAGACCTGGCTGTGTCCGATTTTGGTGCTACTCCATCGACTACCGAAGATTGGCTTGCAGGAGTACTGGTCAAACTAGTGATACGGGCAGGCCCCTTCGGTTGAATAGCCTCTGATCCGGACCGCGCTGATGCAGCAGTGACGGCTGTCGATTCTGGTAGCTCGGTGCCTCGATTTGTCCGAGCTGTTTGAACACTAGGGACCGCCGGAATGAGTGAACCAAGTCCGCGCCCCAAGCGGGAGACAACGCTCGACTTCGGCTGACTCGGCTTCCCATCACTTTGTGGCGCAGCTCCATCCTTCGTATTTTCAGCCATTTCTGAGTCCTTTCAGATGAGTTGGAAATGTGATTTGCAAGACAGTTCCCCGTGGAACATCGAGTAGGAAGATTACCGAGAATCACACGTCCGATACAAATCCACCCATAACATTGTGTGATAAATATAGTTATCGGACTTATTGCAACGATCTAGCATTCTCGGTGTGGGTGATGCGCAGATCATCAGGGTGGTCGAACAAGGCGCAGTTGCCGTGATCTCTATCCCTCACACCGTCATCAGCGCTGATCAAGCCGAATACCTCAGCGAGGGCTTCATGCGCGCAATCGCAGCGCTTCCAGCATCAACCACCACGGTTCATCTTGATGTTGCAGAAGTACTCGGCATGAGTAGCGGGGGATTTGAGGCGCTGCTCGCACTTCGGCGGTCATGCGAATCTCGGAAACTGAAACTCACCGTTTCCCAACTCCAGCCCACATTCCATCGGCTCCTCGCGCGTATGGGATTTCTTCGGCTGCTCGGCATCAGCGACTGATCGACAGCCGCGCGGTGATGAAGACCGCGCTGCACAACCAAACAGGTTTGTTGTCAGGCCACTTCGATCTGCTGCCCAGCGCTCGGCAACAGCACACTCGATACCCCGAGCGCGCGCACATCCGCAGCGAGCGCATCGCGCGCCTGCTCAGCGCCGTGATTCAATACAACCATCTTCGGAAGTTCGGGCATCCGGCGCAGCCACTCCAAAAGGTCGTTGGCATCAGCGTGACCAGATACTCCCTCGATTCGATCGACGCGCGCCTTCACATCGAGTGCCGCACCGTTGATCTCGACTCGAGTCGCACCATGCAGCAAGCCATGACCAAGCAGCCCATCGAGTTGATGCCCCGTCAACAACAGGCGCGAGTCTGGTTGATCAATTGCCAAGCGCAGGTGGCGCAGGATCGGACCCGCATCACAAAAGCCGGAACCAGCAAGCACCACACAGCCGCTGCTGACACGATCAATCGCCTCTGATTCGCGGCGTGACATCAGCGCGTGGAGTTCTGGAAAGTGAAGCGGATTCACGCCACGCATGCACTCCGCGTGAATGCTCGACGCAAGCTCTGAGGGATTGCGGGCGTACAACTCCGTGGCGCGCACAGCCATCGCTGAATCCAGATACACCGGCATTCCACCGAGAATGCCTGCTCGCGAAGCACTTGCCAGCAACTGCAGCAGCGTCTGTGCGCGACCAAGCGCAAAGGTGGGCACAAGCACGCGCTGTTGCCCTCGACGAGCTTGTTCCATGATGTTGAAGAATGCCTCCGTGCGATCCACCGCAGAGAAGCGGCGTGCGCCGTTGGTCGACTCCATGACAACAAGATCTGGCGCGTCTTGCGGCCACTGGTGAGGAGCCAGCAGGGGATTCGAGAGGGGGCCTACATCTCCTGAAAGCAGGATGTGAACTGCCTTCGACCGCCCCGGCAACTGGACACGCACTTCCACGCTCGCGGCACCGATCACATGGGACGCGAAATGAAAACGAACATCCACACCTTCGGCGATGCGTTCCCAGCACTGATAGGGCACCGACCGAAGCCGACGGATCACTGCCTCCGCATGGCGGTGCGTGAACAGCACGATCGGTGGCGACTTGCGAATCGGAATCGCCGTCACGAGATTCTGTGGTGCCAGGATGCGAGAAGTCGGCGCAGTGCCATCGCGATACTCATGAACGCGCGTCTGTTGCAGTGTGGCCGAGGAGAGCATCACGCGCGGCAGCAACTCCGCTGTGGGTTCCGTGCACAGAACGGGTCCATCAAACGCGAGCTTCGCAAGCATGCCAAGCCGCCCACAGTGATCGACATGCGCATGCGTGACAATCACCGCAGCGAGCGACGGAAAGTCCACGGGCGGCAGGACGGTGTTGCGCGGCTCCTGTTCGGGTCCCCCCTGGAACATTCCGAAGTCAACGAGGAATCGTGCGGTCGGCGTGATGATCTCCGTGCACGACCCAGTCACCTCTCCGGCTGCACCATGAAGGACAACTCGTACACCACCGATCGATGACATGTGTGCGGGTGTACCATCGAACATCGATGTTTGCTGTCGTACTGATGTCGTTCCTCCTCGCCGTTCATCACTCTGCGCCGACGGAAGATTGTGGAGCTCTCGACATCCCAAGCAGCAGCCGAGACGAACGCATGGCGGCTCTCCGAGCGTGCGCGGCGGCCGCTTCGCAGACTCCGCTCGACCACCTCATCGCACGCACCGAGAAACTGATGGCTGTTGATCAGCGCGCCGAGGGTTACGGCGATCTCTTGGCATCGTGGGATAAGGCTGAACTCGCCAAGCCAGAGATCGCCCAGCACCTGCTCAGGATCGTTCAGTCACCTTCGACACCTGCAAGCGCGCGCACCGTTGCACTTCGTGCGCTCGCGGCGCTCCCTGCGGAACAGCGTCCAGCGGGCACGCCGCCCATTCGGACACTTGAGATTGAGATCGCGGCTGTTCCGAGCGGCATGGCGTATGACAAGCGAGAGTTCACGGTCGAGGCGGGGACGCTCGTTCGGTTGACGCTGAAGAACCCCGATGCACTCGAACACAATCTGTTGATCTGCTCTCCCGGCTCGCTCGCCGAGATGGGGACGGCGGGGGATCGAATGGGGCAGACCGCAGATGGAAAGTTGAAGGAGTTTGTCCCCGAATCACCAAAGGTCCTTGTGGTTATGGGTCTCGTTGCGCCGGGCAAGAGCAAGTCCATGTGGTTCGTTGCCCCCGAAAAGCCAGCCACCTATCCATATGTGTGCACCTATCCAAGCCATTGGCGCACCATGAACGGAAAGATGAAGGTGATCGCAGCGGCGAGCCCTTCCTCGGGTGCATCGCCGACCACCGCGCCGCCGAAGTAAGTGCTGCTCGGCGCTTGGACAGTGGTAGCCTGCAATACTTTCTCTTGATCGTGCGAACTCGGATTCCAACACCTTTCGGAGGGGCATCATGCCAACCGCACCAGCAGCCACCACGACAACCCACACCATGAGCGCCGCCGCCCATGAACTGATGCAAAAAATCAAAGCCAAGACAGCCGTCATCGGCATCGTGGGGCTTGGCTATGTCGGACTTCCGCTTGTGAAAGCGATTCGGGATGGAGGATTCCCAGTCCTGGGCTTCGACGTCGATCAGCGAAAGATCGACGCACTCCAATCGGGAACCCGCTACATCCTCCACCTTGGCGACGACTTTTTCACCAACCTGAAGGCCGACAAGAACTTCACACCCACGGCGAACGCATCGGACCTCGCCAAGGCAGACCTTGTGATCCTTTGTGTGCCCACTCCACTCGGTCGTCATCACGAACCTGATCTCACCTATGTGCTCGAGAGCACGAAGACCGTTGCACAGACGCTGCGCAAGGGACAGTTGGTTGTGCTCGAGTCCACGACCTATCCAGGCACGACACGCGATGAAATGCAGCCGATTCTGGACGCGCGCGGGCTCAAGTGTGGCGAAGAGTACTTCCTCGCCTACAGCCCCGAGCGCGAAGATCCAGGCAGCATGGGTCGGACCGCCCAACACATCCCAAAGCTCGTGGGAGGCGTTGATCCAGTCGCGACCGACCTTGCAATGGCGTTCTACACCCAGGTCGTCAAGGAAGCGCACCGCGTGTCTTCCGCCGAAGTCGCCGAGAGCGCGAAGCTGCTCGAGAACATCTACCGAGCAGTCAACATCGCGCTCGTCAACGAGATGAAGATCGTTCTGACGGACATGAACATCGATGTCTGGGAAGTGATCGCAGCGGCAAGCACCAAGCCCTTCGGATTCCAAGCCTTCTATCCGGGCCCGGGGCTCGGCGGTCATTGCATCCCGATCGAGCCCTTCTACTTGACATGGAAGGCGCGGGAGGTGGGCCGGTCCACTCGTTTCAACGCGCTCGCCGGCGAGATCAACACCTCGATGCCGCACTATGTGATCGAGCGCACGCAGCACGCGCTGAATGAGCACTCGAAGTCACTCAAGGGCGCGAAGGTGCTTGCGCTTGGCATCGCCTACAAGAAGAACATCGATGACCCGCGCGAATCGCCATCCGCGGAGATCATCGAACTGCTGCGTGACCGTGGTGCCGAGGTCACCTATCACGACCCGCATCTGCCCGTGTTCCCGTCGATGCGCAAGCACCGAATCAATCTGAAGTCCGTTGCGCTGACTCCGACCACGCTTGCGGATGCTGATTGTGTCCTGATTTTGACGGATCATGATGCTGTCGATTACGCAGCAATCGCCCAGCACGCGAAGTTGGTCGTTGACACGCGAAACGCCATGGCCCGCGTCCCGTCATCCCACACACGCTGCGAGGTGATCAAGGCATGAACGCACTGCTTCCCATGATTCGGCGGTGGTGGCCCGTGGCTGTGGCGATCGCGTTCGTTGCATGGCCCTGCTTCGCGCAGGATGGCAACCCGAATGCTCCGCGACAGCCCACGGGAAAGAACATCACGTCGGCGTGGGTCGGCTATGTCGCCATGTTCTTCGTCACGGCAGTCATCGTCCTCGTCAGCCTCATGGGTTCGAAGCGTTCCCAGGAAAAGGATTGATCGGCTTCGGCGACCGGTGCTTGCCATGACACCATCCCCATCCATTCGCTCGACTCGCTTGAAGGCGCTGATCGCGACGAACCTGCTGATCGCTGCAGCGATCATTGCCCTGCCGTTTGCACGAAGTGCCATCGGGCAGGAGGGCGGAGCGGTCCGAAGCATCTCCACCTATTCGATGGCGGGCGGCAACATCGGCGGCATCGATTCGGGCGTGCTGTTCATCGTGGATGAGACTCACGAGGAAATGATCAGCCTCATGTGGAATGAGAAGTCGCGGCTCATCGTGCCCATTGGGTACCGCAATCTGAATGCCGATGCCGCGGGGAGTGGGAGACCGCGCCCATGAACAACTCCACGCGAGGGCGGATGCAAATCGAGTGGGGGCTGGCAACGACTGCATGCGTCCTCGCGACGGTTCTCCTCATGCTGTGCATGCAACCACCCGTCGGAAACGAAGCGCTCGCCGGCGACTCGGTGCAGCCACCTCTCGGCGGCATCAGCGTCATGACGCTGACGACGGGGCAGGGGCCTGACGCGCGACCAACCGAGTGCGCGTATGTCCTCGATACGCGTGGTGCTCGGCTCTTTGTGTACGCCATCGAGACTGTGGGTGCATCGCGCACCCTGCAACTGCGAACGGTCGAGAGCATTCCCGCGCTTTTCCGCGCTGCGCGCCCGCGCTGACCATGCGCACGCGTCCCGTGGATGCGGTGATGGTGATGGCGCGAGCAGCGCGTTTCACCAAGCGATCCATCAAGGCCTCATCGAAGCGTCAGGCACTTCGCATGGCGCTTTCCATGCTTGACCTGACGACACTCGAGGGACGCGATTCGCCCGAAAAGGTTCGCGCGCTTTGCCAGAAGGCACTCCATCCAAGCGACCTGCCGTTCGATCCTCCGCTGCCCTCTGCGGCGGCGGTCTGTGTGTATCCGACTCTTGTACCGGTCGCTCGTGACAGCCTTGCCGGCAGTCCCATCAAGATCGCGGCCGTGGCGACGGGTTTTCCGAGCGGTCAGTTCCCGCTTGAAGTGCGCCTCGATGACTGCAGGCGCGCCGTGGAGGCCGGAGCGGATGAAATCGACATGGTCATTTCGCGCGGACTGCTGCTCGCAGGTCGGAGCGATGATGTGCGCCTCGAGATCCGCGAAGTACGCGCCATGTGCGCGAGCGCAGCGGCGGCATGCGGCCGTCCGAACGACAGCGTTCACCTGAAGATCATTCTCGAGACGGGCGAACTTGGATCGCTCGAGCAAGTGCGCTGGGCGAGTGACTTGGCGATGGATGCGGCGGCCAGCGTGCCTGGACTGCCCGCGCCCAAGGACGGCGAGGTGTTCATCAAGACATCCACCGGCAAGGTGCAGCCCGCGGCGACCATGCCTGTGACCCTCGTGATGCTCGAGGCAATCCGCGACCATCATCGCGCCACTGGCGTGCGAATCGGCATGAAACCTGCCGGCGGAATCCGCGCAGCGAAGTCGGCGATCGCCTATCTCGTGATGGTGAACGAAACGCTTGGCGAGGAGTGGCTGCGACCAAGCCTCTTCCGCTTTGGTGCATCGACACTCATGAACGACCTCATTCGCCAGCTGATCCGCATGGAACTGCCGTCCCACGCGGCGCTGCCTGGGGTCGCGCGTTACATCGCTGGCTACGACTTGTCGGAATGAGGGCGCGCCGATCGATCGCGCGGGGGCGCGGTCATCCTCTGCCGAACCAATCACCAGTTGGCAAGTACGAGGGCGAGATCCGTTCCATCGACGATCCCGTCGCGGTTGCAGTCCTGCGACTGCGACGAAGTTCCCCACGCAGCGAGGACGCCCGCGAGATCGGTTCCGTCCACCACGCCGTCCAGATTCGTGTCACCCGCGGCACGCTCGCAGCGATCCGCAAGGGTGTCTGAATCATCGTCGGAGAATCGAAAACTCAGACGGACATCACCGCACGCCAAGCCATTGATGACTTCTCGGTACGCACCGATCGCAGCGACCTCTCCACGAAGATCGACGGCAAACCCATCGCGCACTTGGCCGATCGACTCCCACGAACCGCCACTTCGCACAAAGAACTCATGCTGGCCGTTGCTGTCCGTGATGCCCCACGAACCAACGAGCAGGCGATCGCCATCCACCGCGAGGCGTGCCCCGAACTTCGGTCCATTGACCGACGATGATGCCTCGATGAATTGCACGGGGTTCCAAGCGTTCCCCACTCGCTCCAACACATGCACGCCCGACTGTGTTGTGCCTGTCTGCGGCTCTACCCCAGGTGCGCCGACAAACACACAGTCCCCGCTCGTCGCCACCGCCGAGCCGGAACGCAGGCGCGTTGATGGCAACTGCTCGAGCCGCTCGGCAGATTGCCACACGCCCCCGACGCGGCGCGAGACATATGCGGCTCCCACTTCGAGCCCATTTGCATCGGTCACCAGGGGGGCACCAATCACGATTGTGTCGCCCGCGATGTCGACCGCGAGTCCGAAGCTGCCCTGATTCGTCTGATCCGATGGATCCAGGGTCTTGACGAGCGTCCAACCGCTTCCGCTGCGCTGATACACATAGGCGCGTCCACGCTGCGGTGGTCCGCTGCTGACCGACGACTGCGGTGAGCCCACCACGAGGACATCACCCTGCAGCGCGACGGCCGAACCGAATCGCGCCGCTTCGGTCGGTGTGGGTGGTGAGAGCGTCGCCTCAACTTGCCACGCCGAACCAGACGCAGACTTTCTGTAAACCGTCACATCGCCGACCGCCTGCAACCCAGCGACATCGCGCAACTCTGCGGCAATCGCGAGGGTTTGATCATCGACTGCCACTGCACGACCAAAGAGGTCGTATGCAGACGGACCGACATGGCGGAGTGTGGCAACGAGTTGTGGGTTGACCCCGTTGATCGAATACACCGCCGCACTTCCAGCGAATGCTCCGCCCACATCATCTCCATAACTGCCAACGACCAGCGTCTTCGCATCGGTTGCGACCACATAGCCAAAGAAGTTGTCCAATCCTGCGGGCTGCGGCGACACGCCAGTGATGACTCCGCCGTCACAGACAAAGCGCGATGGAGAGGCGCACAGTGTTGTGGTCTCGAAATCACACCGATCAAGCACGCCGTTTCTGTCACAATCGCTTGCTGCACCAGTCGCCAACTGCAGCACATCGATCCTTCCATCCTGATCGCAGTCACCGAACAAGCCGGGCGGTGCGGCACATCGAAAGCCGCGCATGGCTTCGAATGTCGTCGCCAGCGATCCTGCATTGTTTCGACCAGGATCGCCCTCGGTCGCGGCAACGCCCGTGGGCGTGCCGCCGAAACTCACCAGTGGATTCGAGAAATGATCAATGCGATTGCCTGGCGCATACGCCATCACCGTGCGGTACGTCGTGCCGTTCGTGGCCGTGAACCGGTGCCCCACGGACTGCGGAAAAATCCCACCCGATGTGCAGCCGCCTCCATCATTGGGCGCGTGGCAGCAGCCCATGTTGTGGCCGAGTTCGTGCGCAAAGGTCTGCGATGCAAGGCAACTCCAAGCCGTGACGCTGAAGCCGATGCCGGATGATGAGGGATCATTCGTCGGCAGCAGGTAGGCGATTCCGCAGTACTCGCCGGATTTCCGAATCATCGCCACCAGATCAGCGCCCGCCGCATCGCGCACCTGATGGATGAAGTCGAGCGGGCCATCCGTCGGACTCGCCAGCGTTGCGAGATCACTCCCGAAAAGCTGTTCTGTGTAGGACACACGCAGATCGAACAACACGCGGATGCGCATCGGTGTTTGGCTGTTGATGTAGGCAGCGTTCGCGCTGGTCTCGGCAAGATCCACGAGCGCACCCAGTTGCGCCGCTCCGCCCGCCTCCGACTCGGCTCCGGGCGTGGTCAAGACCAGCACATCCACCGTCTCTGCGTCGTTGCATGCACCCGCAATGCCGCCCTCCATCTGCGCCATATGACTCGCCAGCAGCAGGGGATCGGGCGCGACGACTGCACCGCCGCAATCCCGAAGGGCATCATCTGGAAGCGGATCGAATCGGAGTGCCGCTCCGACGGCGCCACGCGCCCACAGACGGGATCCGCCTCCATCCACAAGTGTCGCTGCAATCTGTCCATCGCGCTGAGCCACCACGACGTTCACGGGCCCGCGTTCATCATTCCCCCAGATCACGCATGATCGGCGATCGGGGGCACGACTGAAGATCTGCGCCTTCGCCACGCGTACATTCGACGGGAGCAACTGCCGCACTTCTGGCCAATCGCGCAGAGCCGCGGTTTCCCCGCTCGTGGCGCGCGCCGAATCGTGCGCAAGCGCTGCACACGCGAAGAGAACGGACAAGAAAGGGAAGCTCACTTATCCAGTCTAGGACGGAACGCGCGGGGAACAAACGGCTTTGGTGGGAACTTCAATCTTTCCACCACGGAACAGAGCCGCTCGACATCCGCAAGTGCAGCACGAAGGCGCGACCAGGGTCCGAACATCGCTTCTCGGTCCAACTCCTTCGCATGCTCAAGAGAAACCGACGAAGGCACGCGAAGAGATTCTCTTCGCAGCGAGTTCGTTGCCGCTTCCAGCGCCCGAAGCGCCAACTCGAGATCGGCGCGAGCCGCCGCGATGCGGACAGACGCAGGCCGTGGCGAATTCGGCGCAGAAGATCGCTTCCACGCATCGCGTCGTGAACCTCCGCCACGACCCGCGCCAAACCGCTTCGTCCCTGCGCGTTGGTCGTTGGATTCCGAGGATCGATCTGATTTACGGAAGTCACGACGAGGGGAACCGTTGCTCACGCGGTCATGCTAGAGACACGAGCCCGTACTCGTACGATCTCCCTTGTGACATCGCCGAAGGCACTCGCCACACTTGCAGCCGGTGCATCGGTCTTCGTTCTCGGCATCAAACTCGCCGCTTGGTGGTGGACGAAGTCGGATGCCGTCCTCTCCGACGCACTCGAGTCGATCGTGAATGTTGCAGCGAGTGTGATGACGCTGTGGGCCGTGCGACTGTCTGCCGTCCCCGCCGATGAAGACCACCCATACGGACATGGTCGCGTGGAGTTCATCAGCGCGGCCATCGAAGGCGGCATGCTCGTGGCAGCGGGCGCGTTCGTGCTGATGCACGCCATCCGATCCATCCTCGAGCGCCAAGAACCGATCTCCAACACAGGCTGGGGCATTGCGCTCATGCTCGGCGGCGGGATCATGAATCTCGCGCTGGCATGGCTCCTCATCCGCGCTGGGCGGCGGACCGGCTCCTCCGCGCTCACCGCCGATGGCATGCACCTCCTGTCGGACTCGATCACGACGGCGGCGGTCATCGCGAGTCTCTTGGCCGTTCGACTTCTCGGCGTCTGGTGGATCGATCCTGCGGTCGCCACCTGCCTTGGAGTCGTCTTGATCGTGATGGGCGGTCGGATCGCGCTGCGTTCGGTGGACCTGCTGATCGATCGTCAGGACGAAAGGGACATCCAGGCACTGCGTGTGCTGCTCGCGGCACACTTGCCCCACGGCGGCGCAACGCCCACGATCTGCTCGTTCCACAAGGTTCGCTGCCGCCATGATGGACGCGACCACTGGATCGACATGCACATCCGCCTGCCGCCCGACATGAGCGTCGAAGAGAGTCACGACATTGCATCATGCATCGAGACGCGAGCGTTGAACGCACTCGGCGGCATCGGCGATGCAACGGCTCACTGCGAACCCTGCCGCGAAGTTGACTGCGCCTGCAAACGTCGCAGCAGCAGTTCGTAACTCGCGCAGAAGAGTGCAACGAACTCGGGCAAGCCGCGCGTCACGATGCCGAGTCCAAAGTCGCGGAACACGCTCGCTCCGAGAGCGACGAGGGCCTCCCACGCGACCCAACTGAGCGGAAGATTCTGACCGCGAGTCAGACGCCAGGACAGCACCGTGGAGGCCCACCCTCCGAGGCGACCGCAGGAAGGATCGATCGCTGCGATGCCCGCGAACACGAGGCGGAACTGGAAGTAGATGCTGATGAAGATGAAGGGGACGCCGACGAGCATCACCGTCCACAGCATCGGCAGCATCATGTCGGCTGGATCGGGGGTGGATCCAAGCATGGCAAGCGTCACGACAACGCCAACGGCAACGGCTGCGATGATCCATGCCACGAGCGGCACCAGCCCCGATGCGATGAGCAGCAGTGCAAAGACACCGAACGCGATCGGTCGCCGAAACGGCAGCAAGAGATCCGAGGTGCGGGTGCGTTCATTGCGAACCGCGCAAACGCCGATGTACGCGGCTCCGTAGGAAAGCGGCAGTGCAAGCAGCAACAGGAACCCAATGCTGCCCACTGCACGCAGTCCAGCCGATGCGAGCACGCTGCCGAGAGCCTGGATCGCCTCGTCGGCTTGCAGGGTGGGGGTCGACGGTGGCACGGCTCCCGGTCGCAGCAGCCCGACCGCGCCAAGAATGAGCGGAACGATCGATGTGAGCGCAGTCAGTATCCCCACCCACACGAGCGCCGGCCGATGATGCTCGAGTGCCTTCGCCGCGAGTTCTCGTGCGTCACTGCAAAGGACTTGCCGCCGCATTTCCATCCGCCTCCTGCTGACTCAGCATGGCGTACGCCAGCCCGTACAGCGTGATGTACAGCGGAAGTCCAACCAAGAAGTAGGGTGCGCAGCACAGGACGAGCGTGAACATCGTCATCAGTCCTGCGGTGAGCAGCAGTCCAAACAGTGACAGGGCAGATCCCCTCGTGATCTGCCAAGACCGATTGATGCTCGCCCACGCGCCACGGCGAGGACCTGCGTCGTCTACCACGACAGGCAACCACATGATGAGCCGCAAACCGATCCAATAGATGACCACCACGCACACAGCAACCCACACCGCCGCAATGATGAGTGCTGTGACGAACCCACCGTCCCACGATTCATGGTCGTTCATCAACTGGTTGAGTTGACCAGTATCCCAACCGCTCTGAGACAACAGCAAGGCCAAGGCCACGCCGATTGCCAGCAGATAGGGCACGGCAAAAATGATCACGGAGAAGAAGACACCTCCGAGCACCGTTGGAAAGCGGCGAAATCCCTGGAAAATGCTGCCCACGGATGGGACCGTTCCGCGCGCCGCCTGCACGCCCATCCACACAAATCCGGCAAGGATCGGCAACGACACGAAGATGGACCACAGCACGGCAAAGCACCCGAAGATGCCGGCGAGTCCTGATGCCACGACCGATGCATCCTTCAGGTTCTGCGCAGTCTCCGGTGACTGAGATGCCTTCGCACCCACGATGGCTGTGGGGATGTTCACCAAGTTGGGCAGTTGCAGGGGCACATACACGGCGACGACGATGAGCGTCCCAAGGAACAGCGGCAAGAAGGAAGCCCACCACCTCGACCAACCCAGCCCCCACACATTCGTGAATGAGTACGGTGGCAATGGGGCTGAGCCTGCGACCTTCACATGTGGTGAAAAAGCGTCTTCCATCGATCTCCCCTTCTCTGGCTTTGCTGGTCCTCAACAACCGTGTGCCGACAGGGCGGCATGCTACGGGCGTGGTGGTCGATCCGCACCCACGCCGCAGGCCCACAGGATGCCGCCCCGAAGATGATCGCGGAAGAGCGGTTCGCGAAAGGACTCTTCCGTGTGCCCACCAGCGGTGTACCAGCAGCGCCCGTCCCCCATCAATCGCCACCATGCACAGGGATGATCGCCATCCATCCCGCCACCTTCGAAGGTCGACTCATCAAGATTCGCAAGCACATGGATTCCAGAAACCGAGCGCGGGTTTCGATGGAAGCGGTACCACTCATCCGTTCGTGGCCATCGCGCGGGAAGCATGCGCGTCGACTCGTGCGTGCGATCCTCCACGACGACGGTTGCGGACTGCACGGGTGGATGACCGATGAACCGCGCACCGATCATGTCCGTGAACCAAGGCCAATCATGCTCCGTGTCGCTTGCCGCATGGATGCCAGCGAATCCGCCGCCTCCCTCGATGAACCGTTGGAACGCGGCCTGTTGAGTTGGCTCGAGCACATCGCCGGTGGTCGACAGGAAGACCACGCAGGTGAACCGAGCGAGTTCCGCATCATTGAAGCGCGACGAGTCCTCGGTCGCTTCGACCTCGATGGTGCCTCCGAGAACCTCACGCACGCATTCGATGCCGATCGGAATGGATGTGTGGCGAAACCCCGTTGTCTTGGAAAACACCAGCACGCGGAGCGTGGACTGCTGTTTGGCCTGACCAGTGGGAGTGGTGTTCGGCGCACAATTCGCGAGCAGTACTGCACAGACGACACCACACGCGATCTGGATGGGGTGGACCATCAGGAGCCGCTGCTCGACGGCGTGGATGCCGCAGGCAGGGCGGGGGTGGCTGGTGGTTCCACCGGCTTCGGCAGCGCGGCGCCGCGATGACGCGCTGGCTGATCTTCCTTCGGATTCACCACCTCAGGAGGCAACCGAACCATGATCTCGTCAGCCGATGGTTCGCGCAGCAGTACTTCATCCCCTTCGCCGAGACCATCCACCACTTCCACTTGCAGTTCGCTCGACCGCCCAAGGCGAACTTGTCGCTGACTGAATCCCTTGCCATCCGGCACATACACATAGCTCGCCACACCCTCGCGGAACACCGCCTGCACCGGAATGCTCAGCACATCCTCCGCCCGTCCAAGCAGGATGGATGCCTTGCAGCGCATGCTCGGCTTCAGATCAAGCCCGTGGGAATCGTCGAGCAGCACGCGCACCTTGTAATCGCGCCTGTTCGGATCGCGCCATCCACCGCTCTCCGCGAGAACGCTCACATTCAGCACGGTGCCAACGATGGGCACATTCGGATTCGCATCACTGAAGACGGTGACTTCCTGGTCCGGCTTGATGCGTCCCGACAGTGCTTCGCTGACCTTGAGTGAAGCGACCATCTGCGAGATGTCGGGAATGATCATGATCAACTCATTCGGCTTGACTTCCGTGCCTGCCGTCGGCGGCGAACTCTCGCCACCGCCGCGGCCCCACCCGCCCGACTCCAGGCTGCTGGCATACACCACCAACCCATCGGTGGGCGATTCGATCGTCGTGTTCCCGAGGTTCCGCTGTCCCTGGACGAGGCGTTCCTGTGCGGTCTGGGCTCGGAACTGCGCGCTCTCGAGATCCGATGTTGCCTTCACGATTTCCGAATCCTTGCGCTGCTCCGTGCGACCGAGCTCCGCCGTCGCCTGATCGAGATCGGACTTTCGTTTGGCTTCGTCCTGCGGACGCTGGAACTTCTCGTAGACATCGATGTCGAGTTCCGACTGCTTCATTTTCGCATCCGCCTGGATCATCGCGATGCGGTCGCGCTCAAACTCGTCGCGACTGATGAAGCCCTTCCCCACGAGCGTCTCCGACTCCGCGAATCGCTTCTGCAACCGCTGTGAATCGATCGCGGCCGCCTCGAGCGCGGTCGCCAACTGTTGGCGCTTCGAAACCTGATCGCCACTGCGCCAGCCCTCGAGGGCCAATTCGGCGAGCTGCACCTGCAGACGAGCCTTGTCCATCTCGCTCGCCTTTTCGTTGCGCTTGATCGCCAACGCTTGCTCCGCCGAGATCGCTTCCGCCTGAGCAGTCTTGAGCTTGTCTTGCAAATCCTTGTTGCGGTCCGCAGTCTCTTCACTCGCAAAGCGAACGAGCACATCTCCCTTCGCGACGCGCTTGCCCTCCGCCACGATCTCCGTAATGACCGCGCGTCCCTCGAGCAGATTGCGCACTTCCACCTGACGCAGCGCAGACAACTCGCCCGACACGGGGATCACCATGTCGAAGTCGCCGCGTTCGACCACGACGAGCGCCGGCCCATCGAATCGCTCCGCCGAAGAGGCTGTCACTGTTCTCTGCGGCGACGACGGCATCAGGATGAACGCGCCCGTCGCTGCAACGAGAACCGCGCCGCCGATCCACAGAAGTCGACGCGCCGGCACCGGCCAACGAGTGCGCGTCTGCTGCTTCGGCAGCGCATCAGGATCGGGCGGTGATTGCGGTTCCATCTGCATCGAAGCGTAGCCTCAAGCTGGTGGAATCCCATCAGGTTGCGCAAGAAGTCCGGGACCGCGGCGGTATCGGACCTGCAGCCCTGGTGGTGCAATGATCTCGCCGTCATCCGAAACGCGGAGCTGCCCCGTCTGCCTCAGGTACTCCAAGATTGCGATCTGGACCTCCCGCAGTGCGCGGGCTTTCTCGTTCTCCGCTCGAGCCAGTTCATCCACGGCCTCGGTGCGATCTCGGGGACTCGCCCGATCGGGTGCCGCATCGATGCTTGCTTGACGATTCCGCGCGATGTCGATGTTCTTGTCCTGCAGCGACAGCGTGTACAGCGCCCGATCGATGCGGCGAGCGGCCTGACGAACCTCAACCGCCGCCGTGTTCTGGGCAAAGACGAATTGGCGATCCACCTGCTCGAGCAGCACCTGCGCCTTCCGCACATTGACCTCTTCGATGGTGCGGTCAAGCGGAAGATCGATCGCCATGCCGACTGCCCAGTCGTTGAATGTGTCATCCAACTGAACGCCGTTGAAGAAGTCGGGGTTGCTCAGCAGCGATGCGGTCGCGAAGAAGTCCGCGCCTGCAAGGACCGCATTGCGCGCGTTGTCGACCTTGCGTCTCGAATCCACGACACGGTCCCGCGCATTCTGCAGATCCAGCCGCCACTCAAATGCGGAAGCGATGGCCTGCCCAGGATCGATCGTGGGCGCATCGAGATCAAGCATCTCAGGCTCGATCACGATCGCCTTGTCCGTCTCGTAGCCGATCCTCAGCTTGAAGCGATCCACGGCGAGTTTGTAGATCTCCTCCAGCGTTGCCAGATTGTTGATGACGAACAGCGCACGCTGCTTCGCCAGATCAGCCTGGAACGCAACCTGTCGCCCGCTCTCGACAAGCGCATCCTCGCGCTCGACGATCAGGCGAAGGCGTTCCACTTGCGCACGCGTGTTGGCGATCACCTGCTGTTGGACCACCAAGTCGTGGTAATCGCTGAAGACTGCGATGTAAAAGCGCCTCCGAAAGTCCTCGAACGCGCGCGCGCCGTAGACCAGATTGCGCTTGGACTGAATCAGATCCTCCTGCGCAACCAGGCCCGCACCGCGCAGGAGTGGAATGTTGAGGTTGAGCGCGACATCGATCGAGCTGGCCTGACCAGTGATGACCGCCTCTTGCAATTGACTGGATGCCTGGGTCAGGATCGACGCACTGACCTCGCCACCATAGGGAAGTTTCTGCCTCGCCGAAAACTCGTTCACCAGTTGCAGTGCCGTCGACTGCGAACTGTTGACCGCCACTCCTTGCACTTGCGGCGTGATCGTGTCGAAGATGCGGGGGCTCCAGATGTGCTGTTGAATCAGCAGGTCCAGCGCGATCAACAGATAGGTCTCCTCGGCAACGCGGTACTCAATGCTCTTGCGAATCGCGTACTGGAAACTCTTCGAGAGATTGAATCGCTCCGCATCGGGCGGAGGAGGCGAATTGGAAGTGACCTCGCGGATGACTCGGTCCGCATCGAGCTTCTGCTTCAGCCGCGCCTGATAGTCCAACTCCTCGGCGGTCGGATTGACAGTCGGTGGTTGGTTGAGTCCTGGGCTGTCCGCCGTGAAGGGGGTTCCTTGGTACTTGGACTCGGTCTGATTCAGAAGGGGAACGCTCGCTGGTTCGCGGATGGAGTCGCTTGCCTCCCGCAACCGACGCTCGGCATCGGCGTCGATTGCCACAAGCGCCTCGTCGCGGCATGATGGAACGGCTGCGCTGACAAGGCACAGCACCACAAAGAACCGACTCCAGCGCCTGGACACGGTGTGAGTGTTGTATGGGAGGTGCCGCACGATTGAAGGATCCAATCTATCGGCGCAATGCGATGCTCCGATGCGCTTTGCGCGTCGATTGAGTCGCCAGAAACTGATGCGCCAAGTAGTACCAATCTGGTACCAGAATATGTTTCTGCGAAGTCGGAAGAAAGACGACATTGTGCTGTATTTGTGCTCCAAACGATTGCATATCGACGAACTTCGCCGAAAATGATGGCAAATACCTGTAAATCGTTGGATATTGGCGTGGCGATCGTATGAATATCGATCTTCTTCTGCGATAGATATCGATATCTGATCTATTTTCTGTCTATATCGCCAAAAAAGCGCAAGGTCTAGCTTTCGCTAGACCTCGGCCAGATCCCCAATGTTCATGCGCGGTCCATCCCATCCGCGCGGTGTTCCTTCCCATCCATCCCGTCGGGGCTCCTTCGCCCCTTTTCCTGCCCTCCTCGGTCCTTTCCCTCCCTCCGAGGTCCTCATCCTTCTCCGCTCCGCCCCATTCGTCCTTTTCCTACCCTCCTGTCCTTTTCCTACCCTCCTCAGTCGTCCGAAATGGTCCTGAAAGGGCTCCGATTGACTCGCCCAGCCCTGTCAGAACCCGAGAACCGCACTCCGAGAAACCTCGCCCAGTTGGCTCCCGCCACGAAACTTCTGCGTCGGACGATCGCCGAGGGTTTCCCCGCCCATTCGTGCTCTTCGAGAGGTGGCAAACTTCGGCGCACTTCTCGCGTGCTGAGCGGGGCGCCTCTTGGATTGCCAGACACCAACACAATCGGATTACCGCCTAGGCGAAGCAAGCGGAGGTCATGATTTTTACAAAATCGCCAATGGAGACTCAAAAACGCACAAGAGTTATGCGCTTGCAAATCGAAATCGACGCCCTCAAATCCCGATTGGATGCCAGACCGTCTTTATCTCGGTCACTCCCGTGAACGCCCGCGGATCGTTCCACGCGTTTTCGTCCAAAAACGCTGCCCCCGGATCGATCAGCCGAACCCGCTTCATGTTCTCCGCAACGCCGACCTGCAGGGTCTTTGCCAGCTCGAGGGGCACCGCAGCAACAACGGCATCGATGTCTCGGTGTGCAGCGGCAACCGGAACCAGCTCCTCATGCGATCCTGTCAGCAGGTTGAACACTCCCGCAGGGATATCCGAACTCGGTGCTGCCTCCGACACGATCAATGCGGGCACTGGTTCGCTGGCACTCGCGACAGCAACCACGGAGCACCCACACGCGAGCGCGGGCAGCACAAGCGACAGGAACCCGAGCAGCGGATGCTCATCCGGCGCAAAGACCGCAACGACCCCGACTGGCTCGACCTGTGAAAAACAGTGGAACGGTCCAGCCACCGGATTGCGACCGCCCATCACGCTCTCCAGTTTGTCGCACCAACCCGCGAACGACACGATGCGGTCCAGGCTCCGTTCCACTTCGATGCGCGCCTTGCCCCGCCCGAGCCGACCACCAATGCGAACGGCATCCACCAGCTCGGCGCGCCGACCATCGAGCATCTCAGCCAGTCGATAGAGAATCTGCCCGCGGAGCAGGCCGCTCGCTGCAGCCCAACGATCCTGCGCCGCACGCGCGGCTTCCACCGCATCGCGCATGTCCTTCCGAGATGCCTGCGCCGCGTATGCAACGGCACGAACGCCCGCTCGCCCAGTCACATCGTGCACGGGAAGAACCCGCCCAGACTCGCTGCGTGGATACGCGCCACCAATGAAGAGTTTCCAGGTCTTTGTGATTTCCGCGCGGTCGGTCATGGAGAATTCCTTGGGGTGATCATGCGAGATACGCGGCGAGTCCTGCCCGCCCGCCTTCGCGCCCGAAGCCTGATTCGCGGTAGCCGCCGAATGGGGCGGCGGCATCGAACTGGTTGAACGTGTTGCACCAAATGACGCCCGCCTTGATCTGCCGCGCCACCTCGTACGCCTTTGATCCACGACTTGTCCAGATGCCCGCGCTCAATCCGTACATCGTGTTGTTGGCGCGCGCCACTGCCTCGTCTGGTGTGCGAAATGTCATCACCGCAAGCACGGGGCCGAAGATTTCCTCACGCGCGATCGTGTGTGCTGGCTGAACTCCCGTGAAGAAACAGGGGCGGCACCAGAAACCGCGTGATGGCAGCGCGGCATCGGACACGGCGTGCTGTGTGGCACCCTCCGAGGTGGCCGTGCGGATGTGCGCCTCGATTCGCTCCAGCTGCGCGCGACTGTTGATCGCGCCGACATCCGTGTTCTTGTCGAGCGGATTGCCGACTCGCAGGCTGCGCATGCGATGACGAAGTTTGTCGATCACTTCATCCACGACGCTCTCCTCCACGAGCAGGCGACTGCCCGCGCAACACACTTGCCCCTGATTCACCCAAATCGCCGACACAATGCCCTCGACCGCCTGGTCGATCGGCGCGTCGGCAAAGATGATGTTGGGGCTCTTTCCCCCAAGTTCGAGCGTCAATCGCTTCGATGTGCCCGCGACCGCAGTGGCGATGGCGCGCCCGACATCCGTCGAACCCGTGAACGCCACCTTGTCGACATCGGCGTGGTGGACAAGCTCCCGCCCTGTCGCTCCGGCGCCCGTGACGATGTTGACGACACCGCGCGGCAACTCGACTTCCTGCAGAATCTCCGCAAGCCGAAGTGCGGTCAGCGGCGTTGTCTCCGCTGGCTTGAGCACGACGGTGTTGCCACACGCAAGCGCCGGCGCGATTTTCCACGCGGCCATGAGCAGTGGGAAGTTCCAGGGGATCACCTGACCACACACGCCAACAGGCTGGGGATCCTCACCCGTGGCGGTCGGCAGCGCGTAGCGAAGCTTGTCGCACCAGCCGGCATGATGGAAGAAGTGTGCTGCCGCGAGCGGCACATCCTCATCCCGCGTCTCACGAATGGGCTTCCCGTTGTCCATCGTCTCGAGCACCGCGAGTTCACGCGCGCGCTCTTGAATGCGCCGCGCAATTCGGAAGAGGTACTTCGCGCGTTCGAGCGGAGGCAACTTTCGCCAACCCTTGAGCGCCTTCCGCGCAGCCATGACCGCATCGTTCACATCCGCCGCATCCGCCTCGGCAACCTGCGCAAGCGGCTCCTCCGTCGCGGGATTGATCGTGGCGAACATTCGTCCCGATCGCGGTACGCGGAACGCCCCATCGATGTAGAGGCCATACTCGGGGGCGATGTCGACCTTCAGCGATTCGGGCGCGGGTGCATACTCCCACGTTGGCTTCGACAGGGTCATCTGCCTAGTATCGCATGAGTCAGCGTTCGTGGAGAGTCATTCCCCAAACCGCATTTGGTGAACCGCGTTCGCTTCCCGGAGAACCTCCAGTGATCCCCACCACCATTCCCGCGTCCATCCTGCTCCTTGTGCTGCAAGCATCGCCAGCAGATCGCTCTCCACTGCTGCCGAAGGCTGGCTGCGTGATGCGTGTCGGCACCTTCGGCAGCGGTCCCTCCGCTGAACCGCAACTCGATGGCGAGTTCTGGCAGTGCGGTCGCTGTCAAATCGAGGCGCCGCTCCCTGTGGGATATCCCGCGCCAACGCCACCCGGTGCGATCGAAATCAAGGCGTATCCATCCGTTCGCCGCGCGGAGTTCACATCAACGGGAAACTCGGGTGCTGGTTCCTTCGGCGCGTTTTGGCCGCTCTTCAACCACATCAAGGAACGCGAGATCGCCATGACGAGCCCCGTCGAGATGGACTACCGCGAGATGACGCGCGAGACCGATGGACTGCTCGATGACCGAAAGGGAAACTGGACCATGTCGTTCCTGTACCGCGAGGCTGAACTTGGGCCTGTGGGGAAGGATGGTCAGATTGCCGTTGTCGATACGCAGCCCGTCACGGTCTTGAGTATTGGCCTGAAGGGCGCGTATGGCATGAAGCGGACCAACGAGGGATTGCGCCTGCTGCGCGAGTGGCTCGATGCACATCCAGGTTGGACCGTGGTCGGCGAGCCACGGCAGTTTTCATACAACGGACCCGCCATCCGCAACGCAGACAAGTGGAGCGAGGTGCATCTTCCGGTCGCCCTTTCGACCGTGAAGTGATTGCTCGCTGGCGCGCCGCGTATGGGGCGCCTTGTCGGGGGAATCGACGGTTTCCAGCTACGATTCACGCATGGCAAAGAAGGTGCTGGCAGTCGACATCGGCGGGACCAATGTCAAGATTCGCATCGAGTCCGATCCGCAGAAGCGTGCGTTCCCATCTGGACCCACGCTGACTCCGCAGCAGATGCTCGATGGTGTGATGGATCTGGCAAAGGACTGGGACTACGACGCGGTTTCCATCGGTCTGCCTGCACCGATCGTGAAGAACCAGCCCGCTCGCGATCCCGTCAATCTTGGCGCTGGATGGAAGGACTTTGACTATGACAAAGGCTTTTCGAAGCCGGTCAAGTTGATCAACGATGCCGCGATGCAGGCGGTCGGTTCCTATGAAGGGGGACGCATGCTTTTTCTCGGGCTCGGCACCGGGCTCGGATCGTGTCTCATCGTGCAGCATGTCATCATTCCCACCGAACTCGCGCACATGCCGTTCAAGAAGGGTGGGTCGTTCGAGGACTATGTTGGGAAGAAGGCGCTCAAGAAGAGTGGGCGACGACGCTGGGAGAAGAATGTCCACAAAGTTGCGGAGATCCTCTCCGCAGCGCTGTTGCCTGACTATGTGGTGATTGGTGGCGGCAACGCGGCGAATCTGAAGGAGATTCCCGTCCTTTGCAGACTTGGCAACAACGCGAATGCGTTCGTCGGCGGCTTCAGGCTTTGGCAGCCGGAGTGGGCGAACTCGGTGCCTGTGTACGACCGCTGAGGGGGAGAAGTCCGCCGATTCGTGGCGCGTTCCCTCGGCTGATACGCCACAAGACCGCCGCACCAAGCACCATCATGCCGATGGAAAGCAGCATCGGCAAAGTGAGATCGCCCAACATGAACACGCCATCATCCGCCTGCCGCAGTTGCTCGCTGAAGAGTCGCGAGGCGCCGTAGGTGACGAGGAATGCGCCAGCGATCACCCCAGGGCGGCGTGGTCGCAACCACACCAGCGCGAGCACCGACAGCAGCAGGGGACCATCCGTTGCCGCCTGAATGAAGTTGTTGGGCCAGTAGGCGGTGAGCAGCGGCTCGAGCCGCGTGATGACATCGGTGCGGTGGTTGTATGCGGCTTCCACGATGGCACGAGGCAGAGGCTCGGATGGATCGACGAGTGGCGCAAGTGGTTTCAGTGATTCCACCGGAAAGTTCGGCTCCAACACTTCCGCCGGATACTTCACGGACCACCAGGGTGGACTCGCCTGCATCGATGCGGGCAGCGGCTTGCCCCAGAGTTCGCCATTCACCCAGTTGGCGAGTCGACCGAAGCAAAGACCTGGCGGCGCCGAGAACGCCATGCAATCAATCACATGCGCGACCGAGATGCCATGACGGCGTGCGAACACGACACCCGCCACCACGGTGCCGATGATGCCGCCGTGACTGGCCATGCCTCCTTTGTGAATGTCCAGCAGACCCCACCATGGCAGCCCCTCGTGGAATGTGATGAGGAGCCGCGGTTCATAGAACACCACATGCCCCAGTCGCCCACCCGCGACGACACCGATGATGATGAAGGTCATCAGGTCCGCGACTTGCGTGGTCGAGAGCAGGATTCGCTTGTGCTGTGCCAGTGTGCGCAGGAGGAACCAGCAGCACAGGAAGCCGAGCATGTACGACAGTCCGTACCAACGCACGCCAATGCCGGGCGAGATCTCGATCGCCATGGGACTCCACTGATGCACGATGGATGCAAGCACCCCCGTAGCATCTCCACTTCTGCATGGGAACGCCAGTCACGCCAGTGCAGCCCGCCGAGTTCTCGCGTCCGGAGCGTGAGGGTGATCTCACCCCATTCTTGCGACTGCTGATCGCTGGACACACGCTCACCACCGAACAATCACGGTCTGCATTCGGCGAACTGATGGGTGGACAGTCGCATCCCGCTGAGGTGGGCGCCATGTTGGCGCTGCTCGCGCGCCGCCTTCCAACGGTGGAAGAACTGACCGGTGCGGTGTTGGTCATGCGTTCTCATGTCACGGCGCTCGAATCGTCCGTAGATCCTGCGAGCATCCTCGATACAGCAGGAACCGGCGGTGCACCCAAGGCGTTCAATGCCAGCACGCTCGCGGCAGTGATTGCCGCATCGCAGGGTGTGCATGTCGCCAAGCACGGGAATCGATCGCGGACGGGCCGTGGTTCAGCTGAGGTCCTTGAAGCCCTTGGGATGCCGCTTGATCTGGGACTGGAAGGTCAGCGCCGATGCCTCGAACAGGCGCGTTTCGCGTTCTGCTTCGCACCGAACCATCACCCAGCAGCCCGACACGCCATGCCCATTCGAAAGGCACTCGGGTTCCCGACCATTTTCAATCTTGTGGGGCCCCTGACGAATCCTGCGCACGCACGCAGGCAAGTGATCGGTGTGTACGACCGTGCGTTCATCCCGCTGATCGCCGAGGTACTTCGCGAACTCGGCAGTGAGCATGCGCTCGTGTACCACGGGCTCGATGGGCTCGATGAAATGACGACGGGTGCACGGACACTCGTTGCAGAGGTCACGCGCACTGCGCAGGGCGGCTCCATTCACCTGCGTGAGGTGGCGCCTGAGTCGGTGGGAGTGCGGCAGGGCAATCCGCTTTCCGTTGCTCCGGAGAGCCTTTCCGATGCGGCCCGCCTGTTCCGCGATGTTCTCGCCGGACGCGCTGCACCAATTGCCATGGAAATGACTGCGTTGAACGCCGCCGCGGCGTTGGTGGCTGGTGGTCGTGCCGAGAGCCTCGCAGATGGCGTGGATCTGGCTCGAAAGTCGATTGCCACGGGGGCGGCAGAGGCAGCGTTGGATCGTCTTGTCGCAGTCGCACGCGGCTGACGCAGTTCGAGTCTCTTATCCTCGCACCGGCAATGACTGACGCTTCTCCTGCGACCCCAGCCTCCGACTCTGCCGTCACCAAGGAAGCGCTTGCGCTCATTCAGCAGTATGCGGGGCCACTGCTCGTGTCCTGCATCATCCTGGTTGCTGCATACTTCTTCTCGGCGTGGGGACGGCGCATCGTGCTCCGAGCGTGCGAACGGGCCGAGATCGATACGACTCTTGCACGGTTCTTTGCCAGGTTGACGCGCTGGTTGATTCTGCTCGTCGCCATCACCTTTGTGCTCAATCGCTTTGGTTTCGAGACAGCGAGTTTCTCTGTCCTGCTTGGCGCTGTCGGCCTTGCTGTCAGCCTTGCGTTCCAGGGAACATTGTCGAACTTCGCTGCTGGAGTGATGTTGATGGTGTTTCGTCCGTACAAGATCGGCGACACCATCCAGGCCGCAGGCCAGGTGGGCACGGTGGATGAGATCGATCTCTTCTCGACGACGATCGATACGGTCGACAATCGACGGATCTTCGTCCCAAACAGCATGATCTTCGGTGCTGTCATCACCAACAACAGTGCCCATCCCCTTCGGCGCGTGGAAGTGCAGGTTGCCCTGCAGCATGGTGTCGACTCTGGCGACGCGCGCGCCGTTCTTGTGCGCGCGGCGGAGCGGGTGCGCGGCCGCTCGGATGAGGCACCGGATGCGTTCATTCAGGACATCTCCCCGATGGGTGTCGTCTGGTTGGTGTATGTCTGGGGGCCATCCGCGGATGTCGTGACCCTGCGCCGCGACCTCCTTCGCGAAGTGCATCAGGGTGTGCGATCGGCGAACTTGAACTTCGCCGTGTCCAACAACCTGCCGGGCAGCTGAAGTTTGGTTTGATCGGCCAGTCGGCACTTCGCCGCGTCCTACCTTCCTCGCATGTCGCGCCGAGCGGGGGCTGGGCATGTGCGCCGCGTTCCATTGTTTCCCATCGCCACCCTGGCGCTCTTCTGCGGCTGCTGGGGCGGCGCCCTGATTGCCGCGAGGACCGCCGAAGTCGCTGTCATCTCACTTGTCGCTGCGATCGGCGTGCTCGCCTACGGCGTGGTTGCAAGACGCCGGGTTGGTCTTGGCATGTTGATCGTTCTCTGCGCGCTTGGCGGATGGCTGTCCGTTCTTCGCGCGGCCGTGGAGTGGGAGTCTGTACTGGCGCGATGCGGAACAACCGATGACTCCCAGCGGCGCTTGGTGCATCTCGAGGGGATCGTGGTGTCCACGCCCCGTACCGATGAGCGGGCATTTCGCAGTGAGTTGATTGCGTGCGATGCCCTCGCTGAGGATGTCCTCGCCCAGTTTGTCCCGAGCGATCCATCGACACGCTTCCTGCTGCACGCCGATCACTCCATCAGCGAGACCGCGATGTCTCCACTTCCGATCGATGCACTCGTGCAGGTCGTGGTGGCGGCGAGTGGGGTTCCATGCGCTCCGGGTGAACGCATCCGCCTGCATGGATGGTTGAGTGGGTTTGGACCACCCCGAAATCCGGGGGGATTCGACATGGTGGGATGGGCTCGCGATCGCCGCATCGTCGGATCACTGCAGGTGGAACGCCCCGACCTGATCCGATCGATGGGGAGCGCGCACACCGTGACAGCATGGGTCGCTCGGTGGCGTGGTGCGGTCGATGGCGCACTGAGGCGCGTGGTCGCGAGCGAGCATCTTGATGCGTCGGCTCTCATTGCAGCATCCACGACTGGAGCGTCGCTGCCCGGGCTTCGGAGTGTGGCGCGCACCTTTGCCGCATGTGGCATTCAGCACCTTGTCGCCATCTCCGGCTTCAACTTTGCCGTGCTCTCCGGCGCCGTGATGTGCTGCCTCGGCGTCGTCCGTGCTCCGCCCCGCTTGCTGGGGGTCGGGCTGCTTGGACTGGCCGCTTTGTTCGTTCTCTCCATCGAACCCGAGGTGTCTTCGACGCGCGCAGCATGGATGGGTGGATGCGTCGCCCTGACAGGTGTGCTTGGGAGGCGAGTTCCATTCTCGGTTGTGTTGTCGATCAGTCTTGGGCTGCTCCTGATCGCAGACCCGCTCTCGGCGCATGATCCGGGATTGCAACTCAGCTTCGCTGCCATTCTCGGGCTCCGTATCGGAGCGGAGCAGGTGGAGCGATGGATGAAATGCGTTCTCGGCGGAACCGGCCTGATCATGGTGCTGCTCCGGCGCGTACTGCAGCCACTCTGGGCCGCGATCGGCGCGTGGACTGCAACGCTGCCGGTGATCTGGATGCACTTCGGTTCGGTACCGCTGCTGTGCGTTCCATGCACGCTGCTTCTTTCACCCGCCTTCGCCCTGATGGTGGTTCTTGCCAACGCAGCTGTCGCGCTCGATCCGATTTGGCCGTGGGCAGGGGGGGTCGTCGGTCACGCAGCCGTTCTGGATGCGCGGCTGGTCCTCCGCGTGGCGCGTGAGACCGCGCGGTGGCCGGGCGCGCTCCCAACGCCGGCTCGCGGGTGGACCATCAGCGACGAAATCCCCTGGCGAGTGCGGATCGACATGCTCGATGTCGGGAATGGATCCTGTCATCTGATTCGATGCGGCGAGACTTGTGTGCTCTACGACTGCGGAAGTCTCGGAGCGACGGCGGTCGGATCGCGCACCATCGTGCCGGCGCTGTTCGCTCTCGGCGTTGACCGAATCGATTGGGTGATCATCTCCCATCCGAACCTCGATCACTTCGGCGCTCTGCCCGAGGTCGTGGAAGGCATCGATGTGGGTGAGGTTGTCGTTTCGGATGCGTTTCTTCGGTGGTCGGATCGTCAGGATGGACCTGTTGCTGCCGCCGTGCGCGCGGTCGGGGAAGCGCGAGTGCCCATTCGCTGCATGCGAGCCGGCGACAGCACATCGCTTGGCGCCATGAAGGTCTCGGTCATTCATCCCCTCGCGGATGATCCTGCGCTTGATGCGAACGATGGCAGCTTGGTCCTGCGCTTGGATGCGGGAGCGCTCTCCATCCTGATGACCGGCGATCTTGCCCGAAAGGGCTGCCCTCTCGTGCTCGCATCGGCAGGAGAGAAGCTCGGTGGCATCCATGTGCTTGAACTGCCACATCATGGGAGTTTCCAGCCCGCCGCTGCGGCATTGGTGCAGCGCATTCGTGCGCCGATTGTCCTTCAGTCCACAGGTCAGCAGCGATGGCGGAGTGATCGCTGGAAGGAACTGCTGGATGAACCCCTTCGCCTCGTGACGGCACGCGACCGAGCATGTGCAGTGCTGCTCGACCATGCGGGTCTGTTGCATGTCGGACGATGGGATGGGGATCGTCACGCATGGAGCGCGACCGACATTCGGCTGCGGAATGATCCGCCTTCAGTTGGTTCGGATGAGCAGCGGCCGCGCAAGGATGACTGTGTCGCCGACTGGTCCATGAGCAGCTTCTTCGACTTCGATTTCCAGCGCACCCGCGACGATGGGCAGCGCAATCGCTGCGTTGGGATGGGCAGCAGACATTGGCTGACGAAGCAGTTCCTTTTCTGCCTGGCGGATCACCAGCACCAGATCGCCCCACCGACGCAGCGCGGGTGGAATCTCCGCATTGGCCGACAAGGTGGTGAACCCCTCGGGGACTTCGTAGACGAGCCGTATCGGCCCCCGAAGAGTGATGGTTGCCGCCGACAGGGGGGCGCTCCGCACATCTGCAACCCGCGGCGGTTCGCGATGTGCGCGCGGAAGCGTTGCAGCAGTCGGCCCTTCCATCTGGGGCGTGAGATCGGCGAGCGATCGAAGACGCTGTGGTTGCAACACGACTCCCTCGATGTCGTCTGGCATCACCGGGAGATTGGATCTTCCTTCCACGAGCGTGAGCCCTCGCAGTGCAAAGCCGCCTGCGAACCCGCCCTCGATCTTCGTTGCATCCAAGATCGATCCATCGTCGAACCACACTCGAATCGGCCCACCATCCTGCTCCGTGTGCACAAGAGCCATCGCGGCAATCCGTTCCACTGGTATGGCCTGAACGATGCTCTGGGCCTCCACCTCGACCTCGGTGCCGACCGACTTCACGAATCCGGCGACACGATCACCGTTGCGAAGCAGGATCACATCCGAGTCGAAAGCCTCCAGCGTCCCCGCATTTGCGGATGGCTCGAACAGGATCTGGGCCGTCTGATCGAGCGGGACCGAAAGGGATCCAAGGTCAAGGTTCTTCCAACGGGAGACGCTGCCGATTTCGGTCGTCGCGAATCCGCCAAACGATCCGACCAACCTTTGTCCATCACTCAGTTGCACAGCCGCCAATGAGCGACGCTGCTGCGGTGCGCGATCCCGCTTGGGAATCCAAGCGATTGCACCCTCCAGTAGATTGGGTCCATCCTCCCTCCGCACAGCTCCCCGTTCGTCAAGAACACCGGTGCGCCACGAACCGTCGATGCCGAGCACATCGATTTCCGTTGGGGCCGCTGCCGCCTGCGCCTGAGCGACCGCGAGAAGTGATGCGACAAGCACGGCAACCATTGTTCAGCGCTGAAAAATGGGAAGGTATCGACCGGGCATTTGAAGCACGATGAGTGCCATCGATGTCGCGTAGGACTCGCCTGCCTGGTGGTCCACCCACGATCCATCGGCGGACTGCTCTTCCACCAGTTCGGCTCGCGCTCGGCGCCACCAGGCTTGCCACCGATCACCTCCCGCCAAGTACATCGCCTGCGTTGTGTAGTACTGCCCGTAGTAGTAGTGGGCTTGGGACTGCGGTCCGCCGACCGCGCCAACGCCCGCATTGCTGTCGAGGTAATCGAGACCGCGTTCAATCGAGTCGTCCTCGTAGATGCCCGCATAGAACAAGCTCGCCACGCCCGCGGCGGTGCGTGGCCATGCGCTCGTTCCTGGTTGCCGCATGTAGCGAAACCCGCCATCGGGGTTCTGACAGTCACGCACATAGCGCACAGCGCGGTCGATCGACTCGCGCGGCACCTTGATCCCCGCGTTGCGTGCGCTGCGAAGTGCCATGACCTCGCAGATCGTCACTGAAACATCTGCGTCGTAGGGGACTGGGTTGTAACGCCACCCACCCTCATCGTTCTGACTGTTGATGATGAGATCGATCGCGCGAACAAGCGCGTCGCGCACACGACCATCACTCGGATTCATGCCGTAGATCTCACCGAGAAACAGTGTGGCGAAACCATGCCCGTACATCGGTCCCGTCGTTCCGTCAGTGGCCAGCAGACCGCTTTCTGCAGTGTTTCGCAGCACGAACTCGAGCGCCTTCGCAACCTGTTCTCCGTAGCGACCGCGCCCCGGCACATTGCCATCCGCCATGAACGCCAACCCGCCGAGTGCAGCGACGGCGATGTGTCGACCGTAGCGACCGCGCCCAAACGATCCATCCTCATTCTGCACCTCCGCGAGATAGGCAAGCCCGCGTTCAATCGCCTTTTGCTGCGCTGGGTTGATCTCATCCTCTGCCGGCTTGTTTTCTGCCCCGCCACCCACATCAGCCGCGGCGCGCCCGGCTTCGGGATCCGCCGCGCGCTGAGCGCCTTGCTTCGCGTCTTGCGACGCCGTCGCCATAAGGCCTAGGAATCCAACACAAGTGAATGCAGCCGCCCACCGCCACCCTGACATTGCACCGATCGGTTTCACCGCTTTGCCTCCTCAGCGATTCGGCGATAGTAAGCCTCCGTCCACCGCCGATAGGCCGACGACATCTTCTCACGAACTCCCTGCTGAACCATGTCGCGTGCCCGCGGTGGAAGATTGCCCCACTCCGAATCGCTCTCTGAAAGTGCGCCGCCCTCGATCGGATCGACCTGCTCAGGCATTTCGCCTGGGTTGTTTCCATCTCCAGCCGCCTGACGCTCTTCCTGTCCCGGCTTCCCCTCTCGCGCGGCGCGGCGCTGCGCTGCCTCGCGTCTGCGTCGCTCGGCTGCCTGTTCCGAGGTCTCGCCCTGCTTCTGATCTTTCCCGCCTTGCTGGCCCTGTTGCTGTTCTTGGCTCGATGAGGAGCTGCTTGAACTGCTTGAGCTGGACTGCTGCTGCTGTTGTTGTTGTTGCTCAGCCGTGTTGATGAGTGCATCGAGCCGAGCCAGCACATCCTCTTGGACGCGCTGTACCGCGGTGCCGAAATCCCGCTCGCCGAGCAACACTCCGCTTCGCCGCATTCCCTCGACGGCCGCTTCGAGTGTGTTCTTTGCTTCCTGCTCGGTCAGGATCCTCTTGAGGTTGCTCGCACGGTCGCGCGCGCTCTCCTGTGCCGACTTCGCTCCATCGCCGCCGCCGATTCCAAGCAGTTCATCCAGTGAACGATCGCCATCCACCGGTGGCTTCACTGGGGGCGCCGCTGGGGTTTCCACCGGGGGCTGTTTCCCATCCTGCTGACTCGATGGCGCTGATGGTGTTGGATCGCTTTGTGGTGCTTGGGCGAGCACATGTTGCGTTGTCAGAAACACCACAACTCCAACACCCACCATCCTGCTCCGCTTCATGGTTCCACACCTTCGTTCCCATCCTCTTTCGGAGGAACAATCGTCGCGCCTCGCTCTTGCATCTGCCGCTCCACCTCGCGGCGAAGCTCGTCGGCAAGTGTTGCGACCGACTCCTGTCGCTTCATCAATTGCTTGGCCCATTCCGCCTGCCCGGGCATGGTGGCTGCGCCTTTGGTTCGGTCGTAGATGCGCTGCTGCAGCGAACGAATCACCTTCAATTCGGCAAGGGGTGGAATCGCAGGCTTGTCGCCACCGCTCCCTCCTCCACCTCCGCCGCCGGCCTGATTTCCATCATCGGCAAATGGGTCCTTCTTCTTTTTCCCCGACTGCCCAAGAGCATCTGCGATCTCGCGAACCGTCTGGAGTACTTCGCGCTGAGCCCGTGTGGTTTCTTGTGTCGGAAGTCCATTTCTCAAGTCTTTGGCCGCATCGGAAGAGCTCTCCCCTGCAACATCGAGTGCCTCCACAAAGGCGGCGGACTTCTTGACGTCCTCGGACGCATCCACGATCTCCCGAATTGCTTGACCGATTCGCTCCTGATCGACACCAAGCCGCCGCGCTTCGACAAGCGCACGGCGATCACCAGCCACCCCAATGAGCGCACTCGATGCCGTCCACACACCTTCTTGGCGATCTGCCAACTCCGTGAACTTCTTCGCGAGTTCCTGGGCCCGCTGTTGACGCTCCTGCTCTTCCGTACGACGCTCCTGTTGGCGAACCGCATCAAGGGCCTCCCGAAAGAGCTGTGTTGCGCGGGTTGTCTGCTCCTGCCCGATTCCGACCTCGACAGGTGTGGCGGCGAGCGCCTCCGCGGCACGGACTTCCGCTTCTGATCCCCGCTCGACAAGCCTCACGATGCGCTGCATGTTCGATCCGCCGAGGCGTGCTTGGTCCGCGATGGCTGCGGCGTTGACCGCAACATCCGATGCTTGCCGTGCGGCTGCCGAAGATCCACTCGCCACCTCATCTGAATTGGCTGCGACAAGGCTGATGACACTGTCCTGTGTGCTTTCCGCCTCTTGGATGAGCTGCTCGAGCGCTTGGGCGACCGTTGCCAGTCTCCGCTTGAGCGACTGGGCGCGACTCGAATCACTCTCTTCCAAATCCTGCACCATGCGCTGCACTGTCTGCATGGCACTCGCCGATGCCTGCTGTGCGGTATCCATCTTGTTGGCTCGAGTCGCCCGCTCCGCCTGATCCATGCGAGACTGCAGGGATTCACTCTCCCCTCGCTGCGCCGCCTGTCTCAAACTCTGGGCGCGCTCAGGATCGTCGCCACTCACCCGCTCGGCTCGCTGTCGCAGATCCTCCATCGCTTCTCGTGCAGCCTGTGCCGCATCGCGTGTTGCCTGGGCAGCTCGCTCGAGATCAGCGAGTTCCTCGGGACCAAGCTCTGTCTCATTCTGTCCGATCGTCTTTGCGGCTGCGCGCGTTCGTTCTGCATCCGCCTTGGCGATCGCCTCGGCCACCCGTTGCAGACGCTGGGTGGCTGCGAACGACTCACGATCCCGATCGAGGAGTTCGGCGAGATCCGTGAGTTCCGAGTCCACTTCCTGTTGGGCTGCCTTCGCCGTTTCCATGAGCTCGGCAACCTTGCTCGATCCTGCTTCTTCCTCGCCTTGCTTGCTCGCATCTTGCAGGGCATCCCTCGCTTGATTGCTCTGCACCTGTGCAACCTGTGTGATGTCCTTGGCTGCATCGAGCAGGCTTTGGGTCGCATCCTCCTCCGCGTTGTTCCGCTCGAGCCGTGCACCAAGCGAATCCAGCATCTTTGTGAGTGTGCCAATGCGCTCGCCGATTTCGGCCTGTGGTCGGACCTCCGCTGCCGCATCGTTCTCGCGCTCAACCAGGGTGCGTTGGCGTTCACTTGCCCGTTGCGCTGCTTGTCGAATCGCAGCCAACAGGCTCCTTGTCTCCTCGGAAAACTGCTCGGCACCGATGATCTTCAGTCGACGCGGCCCCGACCGCACGGGCGCACGACGAAGTCCACCTGTTTCCATGTTGTCGATGGCCACCGCGACAACCTCGATGACATCACCCGGCTTGCCGCCTGACGATGAGACATCGAGCACGGTCGAAGCCTCGACCTCGCGTTGACCATCCCCCGCGGTGGTTGTCAGGCGTTGTTGCCAGCCTGTCCCGAGCGATGCATCCATGTGCAACTCAAAGATGCCCACGTCATCGCGAACCACCCCCTTCAGTGGTATCGATGCACTTGCGAGGACAGTCTCGTCCGCTTCCGGCACCGTCACCAATGGTTCGGGGGGCTGGTCGATCCGGACATCCACCGTGATCTCGATCGGGATGACGTTGGATACTTCGTACTCATCGCGCAGCATCCAATCCAGGAGGATGCTCTCGCGCGCGGTCCACCGAACGGTCCACACATCACCCGAGCGGACGAGTTGGAGATCCGCCGGCGATCCCCCAGGCGTGCCATCGATGTGGGAGCAATCGATCGATGACTTCAACCAAGCGGCCCGCGCGTCGTCGGAGTCCTCTGGGAAAAGGGCGGTTGCGGTCGGCCGCACCGTGACTTCGCACACAGACCCAGCAAGAACGGGCTCGAGCAGTCGTCCCTGACGACCCGTGCAATCGCCGAGTGACTGTCGAATGATCGGCAGTGTCGACGCATATGCGGGCGGAGTGACGATGATGGAGGCTTCCGCGATGCTGGGTGCTTCCCGAAGATCAATGCGCTGCAGTGGCGTTTCCACTTCGGCGGTCAGGAACTGGAACTCCACCGCATCGACGCCTGCTTCGATCATCCGTTCGAAGCGACGCTGCCCTTGGTGAACCATTGCAATCCGTTCCCATGGTCCTGTTGCTTCGCCACGCACGCGCCGCAGTCGAACCCACACCAAGTCTCCGTCCACATCACCGCGAACAAGTTCGACCGCGAGCGGCAATGCGATTTCGCGTGGATGATGGGTGGCCGTGACGGCGGATCGCAGTTCGGTTCGCGCAGGCCATTCCATCGCGACCCATGGAGCCGTGAGTCGAATGGCGCCCGTGATGGCGAGTTGTGGAGCAATGAGCGCGGCACTTGTCCACGTGGCCACCAACACTGCCAACAACAGCAGCTCTCGCTTGAGCCGACGAGTGCGAACAAGCGCGTGGACGGCATCGTTCGGCACTTGGCGAGCCGCTGACTGCGCGACGGACACGGCGAATGGGTTGTGTTGCCAGCGTGGATCAACCGAGAACTCGACGCCCGAGGCGATGATGCCGCGTGCTGCCGGGAACTGGCGTTCCAGTTCGAGCGCCAAGTGAACACGCCCCGGCGCTGGCGACAGTGCAGGCCGAACCTTCCGGCGCCAGCGCCAGATGCAGAACACAACGAGTGCAACGAGCACGAGCCAGCGCAAGGCAGATGGAAATCGGAATGCAGCATCGAGCAGGACGCATCCCGAGGCAATGGCCACCACCGCACGGGCCATCGCTGCCACGGAGGCACCCACGCGGATGCTCCTAATGCGCCGAGCCGCCGCATCAAGACTGTGTATCAGTTTGGTGGACTCTGCCATGATGAAGTATCGAAAAGCCTACGCAAGACGCAAGAAACGCCGCCCCACAAGTTCGGTGAAGATCAGCGAAAACACCACCAAGATGGCTGCAGGACTATTCCACAGTGGATCCACGATGGCACGCTCTGACACGGATGACCGCTTGGGCAGCACTTGCTTCAATCGGACAAGGTCGTTCGGTTGGATCACGGCACCGCCGGTTCGTGCTGCAAGATCCGCAAGCAATGCGTGGTCCGCTTGAGGCTGTCCAAGCTCCATGTCACGTCTCACCACATCCACCATCACTTCGCGTGTTCCCGTCCGCGCCGAATCAACGCTCACTCGGCACCGACCTGCAGCCATTGGCGTCCAAGGACCGATCCAACTTCGGCCTTCGCGCACCAACTGAACCACCGTCCGTGAACCACGCCGTGAACCATCCATCTCCTCTATCTGTGCCTCGAGCGGTGCATCACCAACTGCATCCGCCACCTCCGTCTCGCGCGCCTCCAGCCGAATGACGGAGGCCAGACCTGTCTCAGGATTCCTCGGCTCGACCGACAGTTGGAAGGGGTCACTCGATTCAGGCGCACTTCCACGAGAGAGCATGCGGATCAACTGAATCCAGAAGCGCTCTTGGAAGGACTCGCCGACGCCGTGCCGCCATCGCCACGTCTCATCCGTTCCGACATACACGACCTGACCAGCCCCATACCGCATCGAAATCACGAGTGGCCACGTCGCTCCTGATGCCGTACGCGCCAGACCAAGCACCTCCGCCGACGGCTTGAGGGTGCTCAGGTCAATCCGCTGTGCCCACTCAAGATGTCCTCGACTTCCACTCTCGGAGAGTGCAACCGGCCATGGACTCCGCGCCTCCTCGCCAAGACGGAGCACGCCGGCGCGACCGGCCGCTGGTGTGGGTTGCACGTGAATGCGTTCATCATGTCGCTCTGGATTCGACCGCATCGGAAGAAGATCGTCGAGCGGAGTACCGCGCCAGGATTTCGGGGTCGATCGCTCGCCAGCGATCCACAGCAGACCCGCACCACGATCGCCGACGGCGAATCGAATCTCATCTGCCTGTGCATCTGAAATGCTCCCGCTCGGCACATCACCCATCACAAAGAGGTCGAAATCGGCAAACTCCTCGCGTGTCCTGGGCAGCCTTTCCAGTGGCGCGTTGCCCTCTTGCGCGAAGTCCCGGTCCGCCGAGAGCAGCATGACCGAGCTTTCAAGTGATTCCTCACGCACAAGAAGGTTCTTCAGATAGCGATACTCCCAGCGCGGATATCCCTCGATGTACAGCGCGCGCAATGGACGATCCACGAAGTCCACGGTGACCACCGCCTCGTTGTTCGATGAAACGAGATCACTGCCCGTACCACGCACGCGGATTCGCCACGTATTCGGGCCGGCGCTTTCTCCGACCGCTGTAAGGATCGTCTCGCTTCTCCCTCCGGTGAAGTCCGCTTCGGTGAGCTGCACCGTGTCGACAACCTTCCCGTTGGCCTCGTTGATCAGATCGACTTGCACCGAACCTCGAACCGGTCCACCTGTGGACCGGACGACAGCCGTAAAAGGCAATTGATCGCGCACAAAGGCGCTCGCTGGCGCCGATGCATCGGCGACAGCAAGATCGACGACCGCCTCTGCGGAACCAAGCGGGATGGCGAAGAGGGGAATCGCGCGTGCTTGGAGTTGACGAAGGGCGTTTGGTTCGAGTGCGCGGGTCGCTCGTCCATCGCTGATCAAGATGATTCCACTCGCCGGTCTCCCCGCGAGGCGAGTCAGGGCCAACTCGATCGGCACGCCAAGATCCGTGTCCCATCCATCTGCCGGCCCTGGTTCGGTCGGTGTGATCTCTCGGGTGGCTCCATCAAATCCGATCCAGACAACCACGCGCCCCTCGGATACCTGGGTCCATACTTCATCTGAAAGGATCTGGCGAGCCTGTGATTCCCTGGTTTGCAGGTTGCCGTTGTAGGTGGGCGCGTCTTCGATGCTCAAGCTTCGGCTTCGGTCCACGAGAACGACAACCCAGTCGGGCTTGCTCTCCAGAACCGGCAACCGCAGCAGTGGACCGGAGAACAACACGACAAGGAACACGATGGCAAGAACGCGGATCGCGCCCAAGGAGGAGCGAAGACGACGGCTTCCCGCGAGTCCTTGATAGCTCAACGCCGCCACCACAACTGCGACAATGATCACAAGCAGCCACACCCATGGTTCGAGTGGGCGCTGCCACGCGAACTCCAACCCAGCTGCATCGCCCGGGATCACATCCACGCCAAACAACCAGCGCCAGATACTCCCCGTGCTCATCGCCCATCTCCCAGGAGTGCGTGTGTTGTTGCGCCAGCCGAAGCCCTCCGTGCGAGCCACGACTCGCCGAGGAGACATGCCATCGCGGCGAGGAAGAACCAGGGCGCAAGCGAAACACCATCCAGTGCCTTGGCGATCGGCAACTCCTTTTCATCTCCACGATCGACTGGCACGCCAGGCGCAGCCTCCACTGCGCGTTCGACGGTGGGCGGATCTGGGATGATGCAATCCATCCCCTGAAACAACGCGACCGCCTCTCCGTTCGGTGTCGCGCGAATCGAGGTTGAACGCAGGTCCACATTCGCGACAAGCCACGCAATCCTCCGATTGCGTGCGTCGACTGCGCTGTACACACCGGGCACCTGAATGGGCTGTGTTGCCCTGCCCTCCGAGTCGAGTGGGATGGACCGCGCTTCCGGCAATCCACCGCCATCCATGTGCAGGATGGGCTCGAGTGTGATGGCCCCCGGAATATTCGCGATTCCACCCATTCGTTCAACTGTTGCGCGCTCCACACGAGCGATCGACTGTCGCAATACCTCCTGCACAAACGGAACCATGAATGGCTTTGTTGGCAGAGAGGTCCAGCCTGTCACAAGAGCCGTCGACATCAAGAGCACGGAGCCCCGAGAGTTGGTCGGCTGCGCACAGGCCAGCAAGGGCGATCCGTCGCTGAGGGAGAGCACCACGTCGCCCGAGTTGGTTGGCACACGAAGTCCAAGTGATTCATGAACCACCACCGGTTGAATCAATGTGTCGAGTTCGGACCCCATTTGCGCCAAAAGGGGGTGGGGTGTCTTTCCGGCTTCGATCCTTCTTTCCGTGAATTCCTCTTGGCTGTCCGCCTTCTGATTTGGTGTTGCTCGTTCCAACAGCCATCCGAGGGAGAACGCCCTCTGGAAGTCTGCTCCCCAGACAACAGACTTGTTTGTCGGGGCAAACACCCAGACCACCAGTCCATCCTGAACCGCTTGCGACAACACGCCCCACCCTGTTGCGTCCATGCTGTCGGGCCGCAATACCACGACCGCCTGGGTGCCACGCAAACGCGCGGTATCAAGTGCTGCTGGATCCACAACCTCCACGGCTATATCCGTGCCATCGATCGGAACCAACGCGCGCAGCAGCCATGATGCGGGAGTGTCCTCGTTGTCGCTCGGCTGATCGGGCAGCGCACGATCCAAGAGGATCACTCGAATCGATTCCTCTGCCGAGACAACCCCATACACCGCATTGTCTGCTGGCTGTGCATCGCTTTCGAGAATCCTTGCCTCCACGACGAAATCCACGCGCTGTTCTTTCGCCAACGCAGTCATGGTGCCGTCCACCTGCGCAAGGACCTGGCCCGAGTCCCACACCACACGAAGCGTGTTCTTCAAGCCGCCATCTGATCTCACTTCGATCGTCGATGTGGACTTCGGCAGCGCGGTTCCTTCGCGCTGCAGCCTGACACGAAGCGGGCGTTGTTCGCGACTTGATTGTGGGCCCGATGATCGCGTCTCCACGGCGACAACCTGCACATTCAACTGCTGATCCGGATGTGGCTCCAAGAGAACCGTGGTCGTTCGCCTGGTGGATTGTGGTGCATCGCTTGGTCGGCTCGGTTCGCTCGTGCCACCCTGGGATCCTCCGAAGGATCCTGCTCGGAAGTCACTGAGCACAATCACATCCCGACCACCCTCTGCTGCACTCGCCGCGGCGGCCACGACATCAGAACCCTCATACGACGCTGTTGCGAGCTGCACCTCTGATCGCACTGCATCCAAGTCGCTTGATGGTGGCCAAACCACTGCACGCGATCCAACGCCCCGAAGAATTCCAATGCGATCACCCGGTTGGAGTTGGTCGATCAATCCGACCGCTCGCTTCTTGGCATCCTCCCAGCCAGTCGATCCTCCACGGACAACCTGTTGGGCAACTCCGTCATCAAGCACGATCGCTCTCTCGCGAGTGCTCGACTGGGTGAAGGAGGGGTCCTCGGATGACTTTGGGAGAAGTGGACCGGCGATGGCAAGCCCGGTGGCAAGCACCAACAAGCAGCGAATCACCAAGAGCAACCACTGATCGAAACGGCGCGTCCGCGCAGTCCGCTCGAGCGCTCGTCTGAGCAGTGCCATCGCTGCCCACTCCACCGGCTTGTTCTTTCTGCGCAAGAAGAAGTGAATCAGGATCGGCAGTGTCATGCCCGCGATGGCGGCTGCGACCAGGCCGATGGACGCGAAGGTCATCCCCGAATCCTCCGCCGCAGGATGGTTTCACGGCGTGCCAACAACGAAGAGAGAATGGGTCCAACGGACTCGTGCGAATCGAACACCCCGACATCGAAGCGGAAGTTGCGGGCCATTCGCTCAATGTCGGCGAGGTGCTTCTCCAGTTCGGCGAGATAGGCGGCCCGAATCTTGCGTGTCTCGACTTCCAATTGGGGTTCGCCCTCCAACCCGACAAACGCTGCGTCCACATCGATGTTGAAGAGTCGTTCCGCGCGATCAAGAACCGTGACAAGGATCACATCGTGGCCTCGATGACCGATCCGCGACAGGGCAGACTGAACCACTGCGGGCGGTGCAAGAAAGTCGGAAATGATGATGAAGAGTGTGTGGTGTGGATTTTGACTGACCGCTTGATCGGCCACGCGCTCCCACGCCACCGCTGCATCCACGGGGTCTGCTGTGAGGCACCGGACGACAGATCGCCAGTGATCGTTGCTGCTCGACCGCCGGACGCCACTTCGGATTCCATCCGCGAAGATTCCAAGCCCCACCTGATCCCTCTGCCGAAGCGCGAGGAATGAAATCGCGGCAGCTATGGCTGTGGCGTGGTCATACTTCGTCCAGACATTCCTGCTCCGCTGGGCCTTGGTTCCACCCCAACCAGACTTGGTGTGAAGGGTCCCGAACTGCATGGACGCCGAACCGTCGACGAGGATCACAACATTGAGGTTTGTCTCTTGCTGGAACTGTTTCACCTGCAACTTGTCGCTGCGGGCGAACACCTTCCAGTCCACGTGTCGAATGCTGTCCCCGGAGACATAGGGACGGTGCGACGCGAAGTCCGTAGCCGATCCCTTGCGTGGGGATACATGCATGCCGTTCATCAGGCCTTCGGCGATGCGCTTTGCCCTCAGTTCAAATGGTGCAAGCTGGGCCAGCGTCTCGGGTGCGAGATACTGCTCGGCTCTCAGTTGCGTTGGAGGTGTTTCCGCCATTCATCACGCTGCACTATCCAGCGGAATGGTCTTCACCAGGTCTTCCACCACTCGGTCTGCATCGATTCCATCTGCTTGCGCGTTGAAGTTCAACATGATGCGGTGGCGCATCACGGGAAGGACGACTGCGTGGAGATGGTGTGGCATCACATGTTTTTCGCCACTCAGGAGTGCTTGTGCTTTGGCTGCCAGAATCAGGTACTGCCCCGCACGGGGACCTGCGCCCCACGAGACATAGTCGCGGATGAACTTCGACGAGGATCCATCGAGTCGGGTGGAACGCACGAGCCGAAGCGCATAGCGGATCATGTGATCCGCGACGGGAATCTTACGAACGATTTGCTGGATTCGAAGGCACTCAGCAGCACCAATCACTTCCTGCGGTTCGAGCGATGCACCGCCCGTTGTTCGCTTGATGATCTCGACTTCCTGTTGTTCGGATGGATATCCAATCCGAACCAAGAACATGAATCGGTCGAGTTGTGCTTCGGGCAGGGGATATGTTCCCTCCTGCTCGATGGGATTCTGGGTGGCGAGCACGAAGAAGGGTCGCGGCAACTCGTGTGTCTGTCCGCCGACCGTGACCTGTCCCTCCTGCATCGCTTCCAGCAGGGCAGCCTGCGTCTTTGGCGGCGTTCGGTTGATCTCGTCGGCGAGCACAACATTCGAAAAGATCGGCCCTTTCACGAAATGAAGGGCTCGCGTGCCCGACATTCGATCCTCTTGGATCACCTCGCTTCCCGTGACATCGCTCGGCATCAAGTCTGGCGTGAATTGGATTCGCGTGAAATCGAGCGAGAGCGTCTTGGCAATCGTTGAGATGATGAGTGTCTTGGCGAGACCAGGAACCCCCTCGATCAGCGTGTGTCCACCACAGAAGACGGACAGAAGGATCTGGTCGAGGATCGCGTCTTGTCCGACGATGACTCGGTGCACCTGTTCACGGATTTCGCTAGAAAGTGCGTGAACGGCCGCCGCGGCCTCCAGGGGATCGCTGCTGTGGAGTCGGTCGGAGGTGGTGGATTGCATGGCGGGATTCGCGATCGAAGTATAGGGTTGGTCCATGCCTGAATTGCCCGAGGTGGAGTGCATTCGACGCGGATTGGAGGACATCCTTGTCGGAAGGGAGATGCGGGTCGACCACATCAGCCGTTCGGACATCGTTGGTTCCATCGCGCACCCTCGAGGACAGCGAAGGGGGCGAGCGTCTCCTGTGCCGGCAGATCGTCTGCTCGATGGCTGTGTCGTCGACCGCGTCCTTCGTAAAGGCAAACAGTTGGCGATTGGTGCGCGAGATGGACGCCTGTTGATCGTTCGCCTTGGCATGAGTGGACAGGTCTTGTCGGGCGACGCTCTCTCGTCGAAGAAGGATCATGTGCATGTTCGCTGGTCCCTCAGCGACGGAACATCCCTCGCCTTTCGGGATGCTCGGCGTTTCGGGTCTGTCATTCCTTGCCGTGATCAACACCAGCTCGATGCTCATTGGCAGCGACTTGGACCAGACGCCCTCTCTGTCGATTCGGATGATCTCCATGGTTGCTTGCGGTTGAAGCGTGTGCCGGTGAAAACCTGTCTCCTCGATCAAAGCATCTTGGCTGGCGTTGGAAACATCTATGCGGATGAGGCGCTCTTTCGAGCAGGGCTCCATCCACAGGTGATCGGGTCTCGATTGACACGAGCACAGATCGATCGACTTGCTCTTTCGCTTCGGGCGGTGCTGCTCTCGGCGATCGAACACGGCGGCTCAACCCTGCGGGACTTCTGCTCTCCGAAAGGCGTCGTCGGCTCGTATCGAGTCGCCCACCTGGTGTATGGACGGAAGGGTTTGTCCTGCTGTGTGTGTGGCACAACCCTTCGTGGGCAAAGGCTTGGCGGAAGGGCATCCGTGTGGTGTCCGACTTGCCAGAGCAGGCGAATAAAGTCCCCACAGGATGAATAGAAAGAATCATCATCATCACAGTGGTTGTGTTGACTGATTGTGGAGAAACACGATCCAAACACCACAAACCACCATCCGAAAGGCACTTACCGCAACGGCGCAGGTCCAACAACATGTCGATTCGCATTCGCAAAGCGATAACCGTCGTCGAAGTGCAGTGGAGGACACCCCGAAACCCCTGCCGCCAGACCGAAGCCAGCGAACGGGGGCGAAGCAGGAGGACAGGTTTTCCACCAAGTGCCCACGCACAACCGAACGGTCAGCGACTTGTGGGACGAACGAAGACACCCTCGATCCGATGGACCGCGTTGGCGAGTTCGGGGTCTGAATCCTTGCGCTTTCCAATGTTGCGGACAGCGTGCAGCACAGTCGTGTGATCACGACCACCGAAGTAGCCACCAATCTCTTCGAGGCTGTAGCGCGTGTGCTTGCGCGCAAGCCACATGCACATCTGCCTGGGAACAGAGATGGACTTGTGCCGCCGTTTCGAAAGGAGGTCAGAGAGACGGACGTCGTAGTACCGAGTCACGGCCTCGGCGATGGTTTGGATGGACGGCTGGGCCGACGATGAAACACCGAAGCTGTCGTCGGCGAGGGCTTCCTTGGTCAAATCAAGGTCGATCGTTCGGTCGTTCGCGAGAGCGAAACAACGCACCTTCGTGAGACAGCCTTCAAGCTCTCGGATGTTGGTATCGATGCGGGCGGCAATGTAAGAACAGATCTCTTCGGGAACCTGGACCCCGACGAGCGCGGCCTTCGACTTCAGGATCGCAACGCGAGTCTCATAACAGGGTCTATCCATCCGAGCGACAAGCCCGCAGTTGAAACGGCTGACGAGGCGCTCCTCAAGATCTGGAATGTCGTTGGGTGACGCATCCGAGGAGAGCACGATCTGCTTGCCCGCTTGGTACAGCGAGTTGAATGTGTGGAAGAACTCTTCCTGGCTCTGTTCGCGTTTCGAGAGAAAATGAATGTCGTCCACCACCAACATGTCCAGGTTGCGGAAGCGGTGGCGGAAGTCCTGCATGCGACCAGCCTTCACACAGGCCATGAACATCTCGGAAAATGACTGGCACGACACGTACCCAATCCGTGACTGTGGTCGTTGCCGCAGGATGACCTGGCAAATGGACTGCAGCACATGCGTTTTCCCAAGACCAACACCACCATGGACAAAGAGTGGGTTGTAGGCGCGTCCAGGATTGGATCCAACGGCGATCGCAGCTGCGTGCACAAGGCGGTTTCCCGGCCCCACGACGAAGGACTCAAATGTGTAGTCCGGCGAGAGCGTGAGTTGTTCATCAAGATCACTCGGGGCGTTGCCCACGCCGGGCTGCGAGGATGATCGTGCCGGAGCCTCATCCGCATCGCCGACGAATTTCACGGCGACCAACTTGCCCGTTGCGGCTTGGGCCGCCTCGGTGAATGCGGCGAGACACGATCGCTGGAGATACTGGCGGTGGACACGCTCTGGCACTCGCAGTGAAACACAACCACCCGCCACGGAAGCGATGGAGATCTCGTGGAACCAGTGTCTGCAGATATCAGGGTGATGTCGTCGGAGATAGTCGTCGATCAACGACTTGATGTCAGGGAGTGCTGGGGAGGCCTTCGACATGAGGAGGTCCCACCGAAGCGGGACGTTCCAACATAAGACACGATTGGCAGATGGTCAACCAGCGTCTGAGGTTTCAGTGCTCTCTGCATCACCGACAACGGAGTCAAACTGCAGCGACTGTTGTTCGAGTCTCTTGCGATTCGTCTTGAAGTCCATCAGGAGATGCACAGAGTCTTCGGCGCGATCACCGACAACGGCAGCAAGTCGTTCGCGTGCAAACGACAGCAGTGTGCGCCGCGAAGCATGCACAACCACCACATGTTCAGCCTTCCATGCTGCAAGGAGAGGACGAAGGTCCTCGACGTGGAGATGTTTACCAATCTTCGCGCGATCGCGGTGCTCGCGGTCGTAGAAGGTGCATTCACAAATGACGATCCGAGCGTTCGTGAAGTCATCATGGAAGAGAAAGGGCGCGGGCTCTGTGTCGCCGGAGTAGGCAACCAGCGGCACCTCAACGGTCTGCGTGATCTCCTCGCCTCGCATGCGACGGTCCCGCAGATCATCCTGAGAGATGCCAACAAGATCGGCACGCAACTTCTTGCGTCTTTCCACCAGCGCATACCCAAGGCTTGGGATGGTGTGGCTCGAAGCATGAGCCCTCAGGTAGATGCCCGGCTTGACTTCAACCTCATCACCCGGATGCATCCCGACGACATTGTGGGGTGTCTCCTGGCGTTCGAGCGCGATCCAAGATCGCATCATCTCGCGGATGGGATCCGCCATCTCAAAAGGGCAATAACAGGTGCCCGTCGCCATTTTTTGGAAGAAACGCTGGCTGAAGTAGTAGGGCAGCCCAGCAATATGGTCCATGTGCGTGTGTGAAAGCGCAACGATCGGGGCGCTCAGGATGGGGCGTGGGCACAACCCAATATCAAACGCGATGTCGTACTCCGGGATGGAAATGGCGGTTTGTTCTCCAGCGATGGAGATTCCCTGCACCCGAATCGGCGGGAAGTAGAGGAATCCAATCTGTCCGTCGCGGGGAGCTTGTCGCGGAGTCATTGGGGGGTTCTGGCGAAAATCCGTTCACCGGGCTCGCTGTGGCGATACTACAAGCGTGGCGACCACGAAACACCCACACGCGACTTGCCTTCATCCACGGGGGAACGCATCTTGTGGCATGGAGGCGGAAGGAAGTTTTTCACCAGTGATCGGTCGGAGCATGACAGGAAATGAGAGCATTGTGAGTGGGGTTGACAACACATGATGATGATGCAGCCATCCGTGCCGAAGCTGCTCGCGATCGATGATTCGGAGTTGATCCACCGTCTGCTGCGACTTCGTTTGCAGAATGAGCGGATCGAGATGCACTCTGCGACAGGCTCCCCCGAAGGTCTTCGGATGGCAAAGGAGTTGAAGCCAGATGTCATTCTGCTCGACGTGGATATGCCGCACATGGACGGTTTCGAGGTCATCAGCCGGCTGAAGGCCGATCCAGAGACCCAGGACATCGCGGTCATTTTCGTCAGCGCCGCGAACGACCCAGGCAATCGCGTTCGTGGTCTTGACCTTGGTGCGGTTGATTTCATCTCAAAGCCATTCGACATCGTTGAACTGAAGGCGCGCCTGAGGTCTGCGCTCCGTGTGCAACACCTGATTGCGATTCTGGCCCAGAAGGCACAGATCGATGGATTGAGTGGACTGTGGAACAGGACGTATTTCGATCAGCGACTCACCGCAGAGTTGTCGGAAGCACTCCGCTATGGTCGACCACTCACCTTGGTGCTTGCCGACATCGACCACTTCAAGGAGACAAACGACCGGTATGGTCATCTCTTCGGTGATGTGGTGATCGAGCGATTCGCGAACATCTTGAGCAGTGGTCGAGTCACCGACATCGCGTGCCGATATGGCGGCGAGGAGTTCGCGATCATTCTTCCGAACACAACAATTGCCGAGGCACTCGACGTCACGGATCGTTACCGCAACCAACTGGAATCCGCGACCTGGCCCGAGCAGCCATCAGCGACCATCACGGCAAGTTTTGGCATAAGCGACCTTTCCTCGTGTGATCAACCACCGATGGTCAAGTCGTTGTGCGCATCGGCGGATCAAGCGCTGTATTCCGCGAAACAAGCCGGCCGGAACTGCGTCAGGGCCGCGGCAAGAACTCCCGTCGCAAGGTGAGTCGCATCGGTACCTTGGCGCCGTGATGGCGGCAGCGGAAGACGATGCAATCTGCATTCGGCACTGGGACTATTCAGAGACAAGCCAGACGGTGGGATTGCTCACGCTGAGGCACGGAGTCGTGCGAGCCATCGCGAAGGGTGCCAGGCGGGAACGCAGCGGGTTCTTTGGGGGAGTCGACCTGTTGACGGCTGGTCGCGGCACTCTCCTCATCAAGCCCGATCAAACGCTTGCCACACTGACAGGATGGCAACTTCAGGATCACTTCCCCAGGATTCGTGCAAGCCTGAGCGCAAATCGAATCGCGTTCTATGCAGCAGACCTGGTGAGTCAATTGACCACACCCAATGATCCACACGCCGCGATGTATCGAGGCCTCCTGAATCTCCTTCGGCAGATTGGCGGTCGTCAATCCGAGCAGGTCACACAATCGTTGCTGCTCGAGTTTCAGTGGCTCATGCTGCACGAGGCAGGGGTGCAACCCGCACTCGGCGACATGGATGGTGAGAGCGACGTGGCATTGTTCGCACCACATGATGGTGGCAAGATCACCAAGCGGGCGACGGGAGTGGTGTGGAAGGTTCGACCGGCAACCATTCGATTGCTGCAGGCCCTGCAGCGCGAGGGTGGCCTTCCGGATGGGACGACGGAACCAGAGAGCCTTCACCGTGCGAATCGTCTGCTGGCTGCGTACATCCGCGAGATCATCGGAGAGCAGCCACCCACCATGCTGTCACTGTTTGGGGAACTGACCTGAGGACTAGACTTCTTCGGTGGCGACTCGCTTCCAAGAAACAGTGCTTTCCAACGGACTTCGGATCGCTGCCGAAGTCACACCTTCTGCAGCAAGCGCGGCTGTGGGAATGTTCGTCCGTACGGGAACTCGTGATGAACCCCGGGAACTCATGGGGGTCAGCCACTTTCTCGAACACATGATGTTCAAGGGATCGAAGACTCGTCGTGCCGACGAAGTGAATGAGGCGTTCGATCGCATCGGCGCCCGGAACAACGCCTTCACTTCACACGAACTGACGGCGTACCACGCGCACACGGTTCCAGAACACACACTCCACGCACTCGGGTTGGTGGCAGACTTGCTTCGCCCAGCCCTTCGGCAAGAGGACTTCGATCAAGAGCGTGGGGTGATCCTCGAGGAGATCGCCATGTACGAGGACAATCCATTCTGGACTGTCTATGAGCGCGTTCAAGAGGCCTACTTTGGCGAGCATCCGCTCGGGTTTCGTGTGCTCGGTACGCCTGAGTCGATTCAGTCCTTGCGCTGCGCATCCATGCAGGGTTACTTCCAAGAGCGTTACGCGCCTTCGAACACGGTGGTTGCCGCTGCCGGGAACATCGACTTTGAAGCGTTGGTTCGGAAGGCGGAAGAGGAGACCGCGCAGTGGAATTCACCAGGCGTCCCGCGGAGCTACCCGCCCCATATCACTCACGAGGCGAAGTTCACCGTGGAGGACAAGCGGGCAACACGCGCGTACATGATGTTCGCATGGCCAGGGCCTGATCAGTCAGATCAGCGAAGGTACGCCGCATCCATGTGCGCCTACATCCTCGGCGGACAGGATGGGTCTCGGCTGTATTGGTCTCTGATGGAACCCGGCATCGCCGCTCACGCGACAACGGAACATCAGGGGCATGACCGCTGTGGGCAGGTGATCGGTGCGGTGGTGTGTTCGAGTGAGGACAGGGAGCGGGCAAGCGACATCTTCATGAAGGAGTGCGCAGCACTTCAGGATTCGCTCTCGGACGCGGACCTCACGCGCGCACGAAGCATGGTGGCAACCGCTGTCGCGTTGGCGGGGGAGAGTCCATCGGGCCGCATGCGTCGCCTGGGCATGAAACTCTCCGCGACGGGTGAGTACAGATCGCTCGAGGATGAACTGCGGAGCATTCAGGCACTCACGCTTCGTGACCTACGCGAGTGCCTCAGTGCATTTCCCATGAAACCAGTAGTCAGCGGGTGCGTCCTGCCGCCGAAGTGAGTTGGTGGCCTACAGAAGTCGGAGTCCACTCTCCCAAATCATCTCACCCGAAGGGGATGTGGATTCGCGCGTCCACGAAATGACGACCGTTCGGATTGCCACGACGCCTTCCCGCGAGAATGTGGCACGCCCCGTCAGTCCCTCCATCAGGAACGAGTGCGTGCGAATACGAAGCCCAGTCTCACTGCAGTCGAGTCCCTCATAGGACTGCAGCTCGAAAGGGCGATGGTGCCAGTGAATGTCGACGGGACAGGTCAGTTGCGTGCGGCCCCCTCCGCGCCGTTCTTCCGCAAGAGCCAGTTCCGTCGCACGCCGAATTGCTGATCGAATGGATTGACTGAATTCCACGGTCCCTTTCCTTCCGCGGGCTGAATACCCACACACACATCATTGGATTGAGCGCGAGCAGAGGCAAGTCCAAAGGACCAAAAGACGCCCCCTTTTGTCCACCCAAACATCGCCCTGCGCAACCCTATCTCCCACCCGCGAGCGCTGCAGCCTGTTCATCCGCGTGATAGGAACTGCGCACCAGGGGGCCACTCTCACACACCCGAAAGCCCCGCACAAGCGCTTCCTTCTTGAAGTGTGCGAACACATCCGGGTGAACCCACCGGTCGATCGGCAGATGATTGCGGGTTGGTTGCAGGTACTGACCAATCGTGAGGATGTCCGCGTTGGATTCCTTGCGAACATCATCCATCAGTTCGAGCACCTCATCATCACGCTCTCCAATCCCAGCCATGATCCCCGTCTTGGTGATCAACCCACTGGCCTTGAACGCCGAAAGGACCGCAAGGCTGCGCTCATACTTCGCTTGTGGGCGAACGGCGGGGTGCATGCGCCGAACCGTTTCCATGTTGTGGCTGATGATTTCAGGCTTGGCATCACACACCACCCGCACAGCATCGAGATCCCCGCCGAAGTCACCCACCAGGACCTCCACACTCATGCGCGGACACGCGTCGTGAACGCGTTCGATGGTTTCCGCCCAGATGGCTGCGCCTCCATCAGGCAGCTCGTCGCGGTTGACGCTCGTGATCACGACATGGCGGAGGTCCATGAGGCGCAGACTCTCCGCGACGCGGCGCGGCTCATCATGATCGACGGAAGCCGGCCTCCCAGTCTTGACATTGCAGAAACCACACGATCGCGTACAGGTGTCGCCGAGAATCATGATGGTGGCGGAACCCCGACTCCAACATTCGCCCATATTGGGGCAACTTGCCTCTTGGCAGACGGTGTGCAGCCTGTTTTCATCGATGATCTTCCGAAGGCGCGTGTACCCATCTCCGCCGGGCATCCGAGCCCGCAGCCAATCTGGCTTGCGCCGAAGATCGAGTTGATGCGTCGTTCCCCCATCCGACTGCCCAAGAATGCGGTCCGTCAAACTGAACACGGACGCACCTGTGGTTCGCTGGGTATCGCCTCCGAGCGGTCGTGGATGCCGCGCAAGGGTTCGAGCCATGGCATCTTGCGGGATGTGCGGAACAGAGCTCATCAGCACCCCAAGTCTATTCCCACCCCGCTCAAGACCAAGACCACCTCTTTACCTTCCGAATGCGGTCGGAGGAGCTGGGGGTGTTCCAGTTGTGACGGGTGGCGGAGCCACAAACAACCGGTCGGGCTGCAAGACAAGGGTCTGTGTCTCACCACCACCGCTTCGCGTGATGATGACATTGCCTGCCTCTTGATCGAAGTCGCCAAGCGTGAACGGCACACCATTCAAGCCCCCAGTCTTGATCCCCTCACTCGAGTTCCACGTCCACCGACCATCCTCGGGCGTTCCACCCTTCCAGATGCGCATTCGACCATCTGCGAGGAACAAGATGGAGTCCGCAGTGACAAAGCCTTTGGATGATCGTTCCGCATCGACAGTCCACTTTCCAAAGAGTGGGGACGCGGCCTGTGCAACAGGCAGTGCCTTCCGTACACCACCCCTGACAACGCTGGTCGTGGAGCCCCGTCGTTGCGGCATGGATGTGCGCCGCTTCGGATCAGTCGAATCCGCCTCCTCTTCCGTTTCTTCGGCACCAGTCATGCGCTCTGGCCTGGCTTCCTGCGGCTTCGCAGGAGGAGCTTCCTGCGTGTCTTGTGTGGGAGGCGTCATGGCGGTACTTGCTTGGGACCCCATCGTGCGCGTACTCGATGCGGTGGACTTCATCGCATCATCGTGGCTGTAGAGCGGCGCAATCACATCATCTTCATGGGCGGTCTGCGTCGTCCCGATCGGCAAGGGCTCCTGGACCGATGCGTTCGAAGTTGCGGCTTGTTGTGAGTCACAGCCCATGCAGATGATCGCCGCACACACGGCAGCCCCCACAAGGATGCGGTGCCTGGACCTGTTCATTGTGGGTTCAGCGTAGCGCGGGAAGTGGTGGGATCGTTGGGAAGCATGGGAGGAAGCGGTATGCCGAGGCGCTCAGAGAGCGCGCGCAGCAAGAGATACTCACGGTCGGTGGTATCCAAATCGTGCGAGACGCACACCAGCGCGGCATCGATGAACTGCCCCGCAGCCATGGGGCGGAGCATGCTGATGACATCAAGGTCTTGGGCAACGACATCGAGTGTGCGCCGTTCCTTCGCAGGCAGTTCCTCATGCGGAAAGTCAAGTGTGTCGAGACCAGCATGAAACGCAGCGGTCGCGGCGCGTTCATCCGGATGGCCCTGGAGGGCGAGCACACCAAGCAGCCGCGCCGCGGGGACGGCAAGCGCGCGGAGACTTGCGTCGTTCTTTCGGGCCACCTCACCCGTCCTCAGGCTCATGGGAAGTTCAACACGCATTCGCAGGACCTGCAACACAACCCACTCAAACAGCGTCGTCGTGCCATCCACGCGGACGACATCCGCGAGGAGTGAGCGGAACGAGCCGTACTCCGCGCGATCGAGCCGAACAAGCGTTGCACACGCCACATCCACGACCATCATGCGGTGTTGGGTTCCGTACGAATGAAGAATGGGCATGAGCCGCCGAACCGTTGCAAGGACATCAGGCAGTCGTGAACGGATCAGGGCAAGTTGTCGCTCCGAGAGGTCGACATCCGAGTGCATGCACACAGCAAGAACGATCGCGCGCGCACCCATTCGATCGTGGACTGCATTCTCGATTGCGGGGGACGTCTCATCAATGGCAGAGTGCACAACCCGAAGTCCTTCGGCCGGCACACAACCGATCGCAGCAATGCTGGCAGCCAAACTGCCGGGGATGGGCCGCATCGGCCGGCTTGCCACGCGACTCGGTTGGGCATCCGGCGTGGGAGTGGCTGCAGGTGCAGGCGGGAGAACACCGCCGGCGATCGCCTCGATTCGTGCAATGCGGACATCGATTGGTGGGTGCGATGCGAAGAATGCCTGGAAGCCAGAAGCGAAGAACATGTGATTGAACTGACTCGCGTGCGGGGAGGAGACGGCGCTTCCGTATTGCTGGGCGATCTTGCGAAGCGCGCCAGCGATGCCGGCGGGATTCCGCGTGTACTGCACGGCGCTGGCGTCAGCGAGGAACTCGCGCTGCCGACTGATCGCGGCCTGCATCAGCCGCGCAAAGAAGGTCCCGATCCCACCGATGACGATCAGTGCAATGGCAATCACGACGATGCCGGCGGTGTCCTTCTTTCGGCGTGAGCCCGCGGCCGCGCGAAGCATTATCTGACCGATCAGCCCAACCGCCATCACGCCGAAGATGGCGGCCACGGCACGGATGTTGATCCGCATGTCGCCGTGAAAAATGTGGCTGAACTCATGCGCCATCACACCCTGAAGCTCATCGCGCGTTAGGGATTCGATCGCTCCACGCGAGACGCCAAGGGCGGCGTTCTGCGGTGTGCCACCAGCAGCAAAGGCATTGATGGAAGAGTCTTCCATCACAAACACGGGCGGCACAGGCATGCCGCTGGCGATGGCCATTTCCTCCACGACATTCAACACCTTGCGCTCCGCGGGATCTTGCGAACCCGGATCGATTCGCGTGCAGCCCAGTGATTCCGCGACCGATTGTCCACTGCCGCTGAGCGTGAGCAGTTTGTAGAGGAACGGGATGCCGACCATGCATCCACCGATGAGGATGCCGAGAGGCCATGCTGGAGGATGAACACCGACGGTCACCATCGTGACAGCACCAATCACCCCAGACATTCCAAAGAGGAAGAGAGCGACGAGCCAGACTGTGCGTGACTGTGCACGGTCCTGATGTTCAAAGAACGATGCCATCGGAGTGGAGTGCGGGGCTGCCGATCGGACTAGGAAAGGCGCACCTCAGGAAGGGCGCGATCACCCTCTCCCGCTTCAAAGAGTCCCATGGACGCAAATCCAAAGAGACGAGCGAGCACGTTGGAAGGAAAGACGGACAGCGATGTGTTGTAGGACATCACGGAATCGTTGTAGGCCTGTCGTGAGAATGCGATGCGGTTTTCCGTCGAAGCCAACTCCTCCTGCAGTGCGAGGACATTGGTGGATGTCTTGAGATCTGGATAGTTCTCCACGGAAACCCGAAGTCCCGCCAAGAGTCGGTCGAGCGACTGGCTTGCGTTTGCCACGGTGCGAAGCGCAGCGAAGTCACCCGGCGTCATCTTCAGCGCTCCGAGACCGGCGAGCGCAGTTTGACGAGCGCGCGTCACCGCCTCGAGCGTTTGCCGTTCATGTGCCATGGCACCCTTCACGGTCTCGACCAGATTGGGACTCAGGTCGCAGCGGCGCTTGAGCTGCACATCAATCTGGCTGAATGCCGCCTGCGCGCGAACGCGTCCGCGGACGAAGCCGTTGTAGGTCATCCACACCCACACCAGAGGAATGGCAACGGCACAGGCGATGGCTCCAAGCACGATCCCCATACGGCCAAAGAATAGACAGGCAGACCACACTACCCTTGCGCCCAAGTGACACCGAGGCCATCAGACATCCCTGCGCACCTGCGTGGCACACTCGATCGGCTTGGCTTCGGATCGCCCACGGCGGTGCAGGCCGCGGTGCACACGCCGTTCATGGAACGCCGCGATATCCTCGCTCTCGCGCCGACAGGAAGTGGGAAGACACTCGCCTTTGGGGTGCCGCTTCTGTCCCAACTCCTCCTGCAGCCTCCCGAGCGACACAAGGCTGGGCGGGGCGTCCGGTTCGTGAACCCACACGAGAGACTCCGAGCAATCGTTCTTTCACCCACGCGTGAACTGGCGCAGCAGGTTGCGGGCGATCTCACGGAAGCCGCCAAGGGAAGCGTGCTGCGGATCGGCGCCGTGTTCGGCAAGAGTGCGCTTGCGCCGCAGCGAGAGATGGTTTCGGGCGGCTTGGACATTCTTGTGGGAACGCCGGGGCGGCTCCTGGAACTGCTCGATCTCGGAGCACTGACGCTCGCGCGCGTTTCGTGTGTGGTCGTGGACGAGGCGGACCGAATGATGGACATGGGTTTCATGCCGCAGGTTGAGCGTGTGATGGGTTGGGTACCGACCGATCGTCAGGTGGTGTGCTTGAGCGCAACGCTGCCCGCGGCGACCGAATCGCGTGTCCTGCAGTTGCTGCGGGATCCAAAGCGAGTAGATGTCGGCCTCCGAAACGCCCCCGCGCACCGACGACATGTGCGCTGCGATGTGGCGGATGACGACAAGTCGGCGCTCCTCGTTGCACTGATCCGTGAACACCACATGAAGGGCTTGGTGGTCTATGTGCGAACGAGACGCCGTGCGGGCTGGGTCACACAGGCGCTGCGACGGCACAAGATTTCTGTCGATGTCCTGCATGGCGATCGTTCTCAGCGGGCACGAAACGAGGCACTTGCCGCATTCGCCGCGGGAAGGGTGGATTGCCTCGTGGCGACGGATGTGGCTGCTCGCGGCCTGCATGTGCCGCGCATCAAGTCGGTGGTGAACTACGACGTTCCACTGATGCCCGAGGACTTCGTGCACCGGGTGGGCCGAGCAGGACACGGCGGCGGAGAGGCGGAGAGCTTCACATTCGTGGACCGTGATGAGTTCGGTGCCTGGCGAGCGATTGAGGCGCTGTCGGGCGTGGTGACGGCGGCGTTCACACTCCCTGATTTCACGCCGTATCAGCGCGAGAGGAGTGTCCGCACGCAACCGCGACGGCAGGGGGCGAAAGCGGACTTTGGCGGAGGTGCGCCGCGACTTCGCGGTGGTGTTGGGCAGAAGCCGCTGCACTGGGAGCGATCGGATGACGGTCGACGCAAGGGAAGTTCGGGGAAGTCCCTCGGAAAGAAGAAGCGTCAGCGATCGGCGCCGATCACGCTGGGGCAGAAGCAAGGTTCCGGCGTTCGCCGCACGGTGAAGTGACCGACTGGCGACGCAGTCAGTCAGCGCGGAGCAGGGGGATGACGAAGTACACGAACAGGTAAATGGCGAGCGCGAGCAAGCCAAGAACGGCATTCGCCTTGACCGTGAGGCGGATCACGCGACCCCAGTATCCATCCATGCTCTGATCTTGCACCGCTCGGTGCACAACCGCGACACCAAAAACGAGCGGCACCATCAGCAACCACCATGCGTTCCCGAGGGCGGTGATGGGTTGCAGGAACGGCAGCCAAGCGACCAGATCGCTCATGCGGTCCACCCCTTGGGATTGGCCGGTTGCCTCCGAAGCGCATCAAGGATCACGACAACATTCATCAGTCCAGCCGTGAAACAGAACAGTGTGCCGACCTCATTCGACATCGTCACCGTCTTGAACGAAGTGACCTGCGGGGGTGGAAGGCGAGGGTTCGATGGCGGTGACGGGATGAGCCGACCCACCCTGCCCGTCTTCAAGAGAGCGCTGTTCGCCCAGTCGGCAGCAAAGGCAACGGGGCCCGCGCCCGCCTGCGCGTAGAACCAGAGCGCATCTTCGCGGCGGTCGACGCAGTCCACGCCACCCACGAGAACTCCAGCCAAAAAAATCCCAAGAATGCCGCCCATTGCTCGAAAACCGCGTTGGCGATGTCCAAGCAGCACCTGCCCAAGTCCCGGAAGAATCCACCCCATCAAGGCAGGGAACCAGTTGAGCGGACCATCGACCGAGTCAGACTGTTGGCTCATGATGTGGAACGCTCACAGGAAAGGCTACAGTACGCGTTCACCCAGTGGAGACCGCAGCGATGGCGACCTCAGATGCGAACAAGCCCACATCGGAACCGGAAAAGTCTGTGATTGATCGGCGCATTGGAATCGATCGCCGCGATTTGCAGCCTGCATCAGCGACCAATCTGGAACGCCGCCGCGGTCCCGGTCGGCGATTGACGGACTTCGTGAAGTCCGCCGAAGAGGGCGAGATGAGCCGTGAGCAGTACACCTTCCTGATGGCGATTGACGCCTTCAAACGGGTCAACCACAAGACATTCCCAGCCTGGACCGATGTCTTGGAGGTTGTTCGCAAGTTGGGCTACCGCAAGACGATGCCGTCAGAACTCAACTTGGGCGATACGGTTCAGGATTGGACCGAAAAGCCGAATGCGACAAGCAATGTGACCAAACTTGCGCACGAGGCGGATTGATCGCGCCTCGCGCGCCGCGGCGCGTTCGCTGCGTGCCACCGATCCTCTCCTGCACACCCCGCAGCAACTCGCGGCGCGTCCAACAGGGGGAAAGGATCAGGTCTTCTTCTTGAAAAAATCTGCGTTGATCTGGATGTACTTCGACCACTCGGCGGGCAAGTCATCTTTTGGGAAGATGGCTTGAACGGGACACTCATCGACGCAGAGTCCGCAGTCGATGCATGTGTCTGGGTCGATGTAGAGCTGTGTGCACTCAGAAAACTTCTCACCCTTCTTCGTTGGGTGGATGCAGTCAACGGGGCAGACTTCAACGCATGAAGCGTCTTTGGTACCGATGCAGGGTTCAGCAATGATGTGCGGCATGACGGGTCGGGATAGTAGCGAAACGTGCGAAAATAAAGCCCAAAACGCACCGAAAGCCGGCACTGTGCCGGCTTTCGGTACAAATCATCCATTCACTGCGACTTAGCGGCTCTTCTTGGCCTTCTTCGCAGCCTTCTTCGCAGCCTTCTTCTTCTTTGCCATGGTGTGGCTTCCTTTGTCGTTACGCTAATGCGTCGGAGAGAGCCTGCGCCAGCGTAACGAAGACGCACACTCAGGAACAGTCATTGGTGTTATCGACTGTTCACGATCAAATCTTGACATGATGATTCCACAAACACCCTCATCTTGTCAAGACCTTCATCTGAAAGTTTTTCTCTTCGGTGCCTCGGGCAGGATGGGTCAACGGATCGATCGACTCTGTTCGGCGTCATCGGGACAGGTGGAAGTGGTGGGTCGAGCGGATCGCAGTGGACTTCACGATGCCTGTCCCGCTGGAACGCATGTGATCATCGACTTCTCATCGAGCGATGGCACTCCAGAGGCAACTCGCCGTGCTCGCGCGGTGCGGGCGGCACTTTTGGTCGGAACAACGGGTCTGACGGCGGCCACAAACGCCGTCCTGCGTGAGGCATCGGTCGAAATACCCATCCTTGTGTCGCCCAATACCTCGCTGGGCGTGGCAGTCATGCGTCATCTGACAACGGAGGCTGCGCGACTTCTTGGTGGGGAGTTCGCGCTGTCCATTCGGGAAGTGCATCACACACGCAAGCTCGACAAGCCATCTGGCACTGCGATCGCCCTTGCGGATGCGGCTGCGCGAGGAGGTCAGCAGATCGATGCTGCGCGGATCGAGTCGGTCCGCGAAGGTGACGTGGTGGGCGATCATGCTTTGGTTTGGGATGGTTCTGCCGAGCGAATCACGCTTCGCCACGAGGCCAAGGACCGCGACCTCTTTGCGCAGGGTGCGCTGGCGATGGCGCAGTGGATTTGCCGACAAAAGGCTGGTCTTTACACCATGGACGACTGGTTCGCATGCTGGAGGAAATCCCGATCATGACTCTCGCTGTTCCGATTCGCGCGATGAATGTCGGTGACATGCCAGTCGTGGTGGAGACCGTCAGTGAGAGCAGTACGGTGACAGTGGCCTGGTTGTTGCCCGTCGGATCCGCCGGCGATCCGGTGGATGCCGCAGGTGAGGGGGAGTCCGCGATGCTGGCCGAGGTGATTCAGCGGGGTGCCGGGAGCCGCGATAGCCGGGCGTTCTGCGACGCACTCGACCTGATTGGCGTGCAGCGGGGAACGGCAAGCGCCATGCACCACATCGCCATCACGGCGACCTGTCTGGTGGAGCATCTCCCCCACATGCTCGAACTCCTGACCGACATGGTTCGCCGTCCCCAGATCGGGGAAGAGGCAGTCGAAGCGGCGCGGGATCTCGCGCTGCAGACCCTCGAGTCCCTTCGAGACGATCCACAGCACTATGTCTCGATGCTGCTTGGCAGCATCGTGCACCCCGCCCCCTTTCATCGTCACGGCTTCGGCACGGAGGCGGGGCTGAGGGCATGCACACAGGAATCTCTTCGTGCGGCGTGGATGAGGCGGGCACGACCGCACGGCAGCATCATGGGTGTCGTGGGGGGTGTGGAGGCCATTGAGGTTGGGAAAAGTCTCGAAGGGCTGCTTTCGGGTTGGAGCGGTCATGCCGATGAACCGCGCGAGAGTGCGCCGGCGCGTCGAGGCACGGCCTTTGAACGGCAGGAGTCCGCACAAACGCACATGTGCATCGGCTTGGTGGCGCCCAAGGAGTCGGACAGTGCGAGCATGTTGCACCGCCTGGTGGTGCGCGTTCTTGGCGGCGGAGGCATGGCGAACAGACTCTTCAGCGAAGTTCGGGAGAAGCGAGGTCTGTGCTACTCGGTGGGCATGGATTACGCGGCGGGGCGAGACCGCGGACTTTCGAGCATTTACGCGGGCAGCACGCCAGACCGCGCAGCACGGACGATCGAGTGCATTCGCGGTGAACTGCGGCGTATGGCGGAGGGGATGTCTCGCGATGAGTTTGAACGCGGCATCATCGGGCTCAAGAGCGGCACGATCATGAACGGTGAACGGTCGTCTGCGCGCGCGGCGGCCATCGCAAGCGACATCTACCGTGTGGGTCGGGCGCGCACACTGGCAGAAGTCGTTGCGCAGATCGATGCGCTGACGATCGAGTCGGTGAACACCTACTGCAGACAAGCGTTCTCGGAGACCGCTCTCGCGACGGCGTCGTTGGCAGTCGTAGGACCCGAGCCTCTCTGATCGACCTCGGTCGCAGGATGGTGAGGAGCGGAGCTCATCGTGGAGAAGAATGGTGTCCCATCCCTATACTGGGTTCATGTTTGAAGGCGTTCCGATCAAGGCTGGCAAGCGAGTGCGTGTGACCCAGCAGATGCCCACCCCGGAAGGCGCGTGGACAACCGCCGTGGAGGGCACGGTGCAGCGTTGGCGTCAGGCGACGACGGGGTCTTGGTTCGCGCACAGCAAAGATGATCGCCTCTGGCTCGATCGACTTGAGATGAGGCTCGACGACGGCGAAGTGACCGTGTTGAACCTCGATCAGTACTCGCTCGTCGAATCGGTCTCATCCTGAACGCCAGCGCGGTGCGGTCAGTCACGCACCGTCATCCATGCGGCGGACGCCGATCATGGCGGCGCGTGCGCCGAGCCAGCCAGAAAGCCAGAGCATCACAGCGGTCGCCAAGAGCATCCACAACCCGACCTTGACATCGACATGGATGACGCCCTGACCTTCCATCAGGAACAGGCCAAGGGCAAGCGCAAGCACATCCAGCATGCACCACTCGCGAAGCCACCCGATCCAACGCCAACGGCGTCGATGCACATGTGGCGTGGCTGGAACGATCCATGCCCAGATCTCGGCGGCAAGGGTCAGCGCCGGCATGACGACCAATCCGACCACCGAGAGGACCGCGAGAGGCCAGTTCTTGTCGTGAATCATGGTGGTCGGGATGGATCCAACGCCGTATGCAGAGTCGTGAAGCAGGAACTGGTTCACTTGCAGGAACGGCTGGGTGATCGCCGCGACGAAAAGTGCGCTGGCCAGCACAAGGACGACGATGGCAACCACGCCGAGTGAGCCGGCACGGCGCGCGAGCGCTTGGCGTCGCCTCGCTTGTTGCGCCTGCTCGCGGATCTCGCGCGCATCCAGGGCGGAGGCGAAGATCGACAAACACATGGTCATGGCGATGGCGGTGAGGAAGCAGTAGACGCCGATGTAGGTGGTCGTGGACACTGCCCACTGGTCCGTGGCGAGAAGCACAAGGATCAGGACGCTCAGTGGATCCAACATGCTCCACTTCCCGAGGATTCCGAGCCACTCGAGCACATGGGTTCGGCGCGGCCCCGACTGGAGGCCGAGCCACGCCCATGCAAGCAGCAGGATCTTCACGAACGGAAAGACAATGCTGAATCCAGCGATGAGCAGGACGAGCACATAGAGACCACCGTCCCACAACAGTGAAACGGAGCGAAGCAGTGAGTAATCCTCGCCACCCTTGATGAAGACGGCGATTCGCAGAAACGGCAGCAGCAGCCCTCCGATCTGCAGTGCAGCAGCGATCACGAGTGCCGACAGCCATACCCAACTCCATGCCCCAAGGCTGCGGTGCAAGGTGGTGCTCTCCGCGCGCGCCATCATTCCGGTGGGGAGGGTACTGGTCTTGTTTGTGGGGGAGGGCAATAGCATTGCATCGTGGCGCAGCCGCGGCGTTTTGAGTCGGAGACGGAAGACCTTGTTCTCACGCGGGGATCGTTCCTGCGTGTGTTCGTTCGTGAGTTGGCACCCGCGCCTGGGCGGCTCGCGTCTTCGATTCGGGCAACTGCCGCGGTGTTGTCGGCCGTTGTGCTGACCGTTTGGGTGGGCAACGCTTCCTTCGCGATGTGTCCGTTGGCCGCGCTGACCGAGTGTTCTCCCGGCACGGTGTGGACCGTTGGGCTCGCGATTCGCCGCATTCTCGTGAGTTTCGTCTGTGCGCTCGTTTCGATCGGCATCGTTGCCGCGGTTCCCCAGGCGCAAGCAGTGCTGTTCGTTCTCACCCTCCTGGCCGTCTGGTTTGGGCTGTACCTGACGCGAGTGTTGCCGGTGGGGCAGTCCGGGCTGCGCGTTGTGATTTGGACACTGAGTGCGTTGCTGGCAATACCGCTCTATGACCCCCAGGACTTCGAGCAAGCTGCGCTGATGACGGCCTTCGGCATCTCAGCAGGGATATTGCTGGCCTATGCGGCAACGTTGTTCATCTTTCCACGTTCAGATTCAGTTCGTGCACGCGAGTCGGTCATGGCGTTACTCGCCGATTCAAGCTGGCAGCTGCGCGAACTCGCTTTGCAGTGTCGAAGGGGCTCTGTGAGCGCCGACGCCGATCTGCCGCCGATACCGGATGCGACATTCGCGCACATCACGGTTCTGACGCAGGAACTGGGCGTCGCATCGCAGCCAGACCAAATGTTCCCAGAGCTGGCAACACTGACGCACATGGCATCGATCGCCGATGCGGTCGTTCCCCATGTGCATCGGATGTCGAGCGACCCGGGTGCATCGAGCGCCTCACTGCACGCGCTCGCCGACATGGCCGACGAGATCGCGGGCATTTTTGACCGCACGCGCGGGCTGGCTCACGAGGGTCACTGGGCGCGCGCGGGTGACAAAGTCCCGGAGGTGGATGACATCATCGCGGCAACGGATGCGGTGGGGTTGCGTTCCAAGCACATATTGGAATCGACGGGTTCATCGCAGGATGAAGCGTTGCTCGTGGTGGCTGGATTCGGCAGACGAACAAGCAGACTGATTCGCGGCGTGCTTCGATCACATCATGCGCCCACGGAGACCGCAACTGCGACGGCAATCCCTGCGCGATTCGATGTGCCGGCTTGGAGCGGGAGAGTGGGAACCCTGTGGGATGCGGTCAGTTCATTCCAGCCGGCCGCCGCGGTGAGCGCTGCAGCATCGATGGCCGGACTTGGCATCGCGCTCGTTGTCAGCGCACTGTTCCTTCGGAGTGACCCGGGAGCAGCAGCGCTCGGTGGTGCATTCGTTATGCAGTCCACCATCGGGGGATCGGGGCGACGAGGCACCCTGCGTCTTCTTGGAACGGTCTTGGGCGCGGTGGCATCACTGTTCGCGATCATGCTTTTCGCGGGAGGCCTTCAGGGGCTTGAGTCATTCATCGTGATCATGGCGGTGCTGTCATTCATCTCGTCATGGATCGTTGTCGGCAGTGCGCGGACGAACTATGCAGGTCTGATGTTCGGCGCCGCATGGGTGACATCGATCGTCATCAATCCATCACCTCCGGATTCCATCGCGCCAAGCTTGGAGCGGCTTGCGAGTGTCGTGGTGTCGCTGCTGAGCGTGACAATGGCAATCTGGCTGTTCGCAACAGTCTCGGCGCGTGCGGCCTTGATGGAATCGATGGAGAAGGGTTGGCGACAGATTGCAACACTGATGCGCGCCGGCGAGATGAAGCCGTTTGGCGAACCAGATCTCGTCGCCTGGACCGCAACAAGCGCCCGGACGGCCGAGCAACTCGCAACGACCGCAGACTGCCGAGAGCAGTACGCATTCGAGCGACGCCTGCATCCATCGACCTTCAAGCCAGTCCTCGCCACACTGGCCGAGCAGCAGCGATTGGTCGTGCTCTCAAGGCTGATGGCAAGTGGGCGTTTCCTCGATCATGCGCTGCCGTCGAGTGCCTCCGCTTCGCTCGACGAGGCCCTTGAGCAGGCGGCGAAGCGCATCGATCGGCTGGCGGATCGCTTTCGCACACCGGACGGTGGCGTCGCAACCGCCGTGTCGATCCCGCCTGTGTCCGTGGTGCGCGCTCAGGCTGAGGCGGCTGGCTGCAGTCGCGAAGATATTGCGCGATTGCTCTATCGGCGAGAGGCACTCTGCGTGCTCGATGCAACCATACGCCGCGCAGAGCGCATCTGCGCGAGCGGCTTTGTGTGGATCGATGGAGGGCTGCACAGCGTGCAGGAGTATGTGGACGGCAGCGATAGGAAGCCTCGCGCGGCTATCCTCGTACCACCTGCACCATGAGAGATCGAGGAATCAGTCCAGAGGGTCGGTGGCGCTGGCAAGCCGTTGCGACGGCGGCTTCGCTCTCCTGCTTTGGATGCAATCCAAACCTCGACATCGATGGTGCGCTGCTTCCTGCATGGATCATCGCAGGCGTCGTGGGAATTGCATTGACCGTGGCAGCGCGCGCAGTTCTCCTGAGAACGGGTGTGGATCGTCACCTTCTCGTGCGACCGGCTGTGTATCTCGCATTCGCCATCACATTCACATGCGTCACTTGGCTGACGCTGTTCCGTTTCTGAAGTCATGGTGGACGAGGCAGCACCCATACAGATCAACCGTGCTCGCGATCCGAAGCGACAGAGGATCGGGCTGGCGGTTTCTGCGGGCGCTTTTCTCGCGGCGGCGATCAGCCTTCTCTCGGTGTGGGACATCGTGCAGAGGTACCCGCGCACGGATGACGCGTATATCCGGGCAAACACCATTGGAATGGCGCCTCGCGTGTTCGGTCAGATTGTCGCGCTGCCGATCCGTGACAATCAATATGTGGAGGAGGGCGACCTGCTCTACCAGATCGATCCGCGGCCCTACCAAGTTGCGCTTGCCCGAGCGGAGGCGAATCTCGCGGTCGTCGAGTTCGAGGTTCGAGCGCTGCGTGACAGCGTTCTCGTGGCCGAGGCACGCGAGGCATCGGCGGGCGCGGAGGTCAGCAGGGCTGAGGCGGAGATTCTTCGGCGAAGGGCGGAGATCGATGCCGCAAAGGCGCGATCGGACTATGCGAGCGATTATCTCGCGCGTATCCGTCCGCTTCTCGAGGAGCAGTTCGTCACTGCGGATCGTGTCACGCTCGCGGAGAGCGATGCGCAGGCAGCGAAGGCCGCTGTCGCTGCCGCCGAGGCCAATCTTGCGGATGCGGCCGCCACGATTGCCGTTGCACGCGCCAACGTGGTGAGTGCGGAAGCGGAGCTCAAGCGGACACGCAATTCGCTTGCACAGCTCGGCGATGTGAATGTTCGTGTCGCTGCGGCAAGGGTGGATGTGGATGATGCGCGACTGAACTTGCAGTACTGCGAGGTGCGTGCGACAGTGGGGGGATGGGTCACGAACCTGAACACCAATGTCGGCGCGTTCGTCAAGGTTGGTGACAACCTCTTCTCGCTGGTGCAGAACTCGGAGTGGTGGGTCATCGCCAACTTCCTCGAGACGGAGATCGAGCAGATCCGCATCGGGCAGGAAGTGGCGGTCTACATTTTTGCCTATCCAGGCCATCGTTTCCGCGGGACGGTTCAGGGAATCGGATGGGCGCTCTATCAGCCGAATGGATCGACGCAGCAAACGCTGCCCGATGTGAAGCCAACACTGAATTGGGTGCGCCTCGCGCAGCGATTCCCCGTACGCATCACGCTGCAGCCCTTCGATCCACAGTATCCGTATCGAATGGGCGGAACGGTGACGGCCATCGTCAAGACAGATGGTCGCGATCCGATTCTTGAGCAGGTTGGAGTTGTTGGTTCGCCATTTTCTGCCGCAGGCGAGGGGTTTCCGCCTTCGGGCTCCGGACCAACACTTCTCCCGAAGCAGTGAAGTTCAGCGAACTTCGCCGAAACCAGATCCAGCGGCAAAGATCAGCTGCGCACTGGCGCACAACACTCCAGAGCGCGCTTCGATCCGCTCGGCGCGCGCCTCCGAAAGGTTCTGCTCGATTTCAAGAAGGTCGGGCAGGGTCGCGAGACCGAGCTCGTAGGCTCGCTTCACTGCGGCAAACGCCTCAGCAGCAGCGGCGAGTCGAGCCTTCGCCGCGTCGTACTGCGCGCGGCTGCTTTGCAGGCTGTAGTACGCGCGCCAGACTTCCTCTGCAGCATCGAGCCGCGCGCGTGCCAAGCGAGCCGCCGCAGCGGCGCGCTGCGCCGTTGCTTCCGCGAGTGCCGCATCTCGTGCACCGTCGTCATAGAGCAGCCAGCGACCACCCACGATTGCCGACCCAGAGAAGCCCCACCCCTGACCGAGGATGCTGAAGCCGGGTTGATCGAAGTAGTACCAGCCGCCGCCGAGCGTGCCGCTCACCGCCACTTCAGGCAGGTAGTTCGCCTGCGCCTTCCGCACCTCGGCCTCGCGAGCCCGAACCTCCATGACAACCGACGCAAGATCGGGCCGCTGTGCGAGCGCTTGGTCGATGATGCCATCGATGCCACTCGTCAATATCTCTGGGATGTCGCTCTCGGGCGTTGGATCGATTGGAAGGGCACATGACACGGGAAAACCCGCGACATTGCGCAGTTCACCTTCGGCGATGAACACATCCGCGCGCCGCTTCTCCAAGCGGGAGAGCGCTTCTGCCATGGATTGCCGAGCGACGAGCAGATCGGGCTTGGTGGCAAGGCCGAGTCCGAGGCGGCGTTCCGTCGACTTCAGCACGCTTGCCGCGGCAATCACATCTTGCTCAGCCGCCGCGCGAAGCCCGAGTGTTGATTCAAGCTCGAAGTACGCATCCTGCACTTCGTAGACGGTTCGTTGAAGCGAGCGGTCATGGCTCAGGTTGGATGCAGCGACTTCGGCTCGGGCACGATCGGTGTCCGCATCGCGTCGCCCGAAGTCCAAGAGCAGCCAAGACGCATACATCTGTGGTGCGAAACGGGACTCGTTGTCAGCTTCGGCCTGTGGGCTGAACGACTCGCCAGGCTGAGCCGAGTAGCTCATGCTCGCCTCGATGCCAACGCGCGGCGCATAGGCTGCGAACGCAGATTGTTCGCGAGCCGCAGCGGCCCGCGCGCGGTACCAAGACTCGCGCGTGGCGGGGTTCGCTTCAAGAGCCGCTGCCGCGAGATCCGCGAGGCCCCACACGCGCTCGATGCCAGGACCAGCGCCATCGCTTGGCACAACAGAGGCATCAGCCGCCGCGTCTGCCTGTGACGCAACAGCGGATCGAATCCCGCGGTCGATGAATGCTGCCTGATCCGCATCGGAGGCGCGTCCAAGCGCGCCGAGTTGGGCGACGAGCGACTTCGGATCAGCCGCCACTGGTCGTGGTGACTCGGCAGACGGACTGCGCGCCACCTCGACTTCGATCTTGCGTTCCATGTCGGCGAGTCCCTGCCGCCAGAGCGGATCGCCGCTCTGGCAGCCGGCGATGCACACGAGCAGGAACAGGATTCCCCCACATCGTGGAAGTGGACACATCACGGAGGAGGAAAGGTTCATGCGCATCGAGCTCCGTCGCTCCAGTATCGACCATCCCCGATGCGGAACTCCAAGTCAAGGGAATGCACGGGTGCAAAAGGGATGCCGCTTGGGCGAAAGTCAGCCAGCGATTCGCGCGGTGGCAACGCCATGCCGCGTGCACCGCTCTCGAGCTGATCCACGAGATCGTCGACACCGGAGACCGAGCCCGCCACCGCGCGCAGCACATCCCGCTTCCCGAGCAGGTTCGTCAGTCGCGGAGGGGTTCGTGGTCGAACGAGCTTCGCGAGCGCAGCGTTGAGCCGATTCGCGGTCAAGAATGCCGTCATGATCTCCTTGCTCATCGTCGAGAACTCATTCGAGATCGACACGGGGCCAAAGAGACATCTCGTCTGCGGCCTGGCGAGGATGAATTCGCCGATTGCGCGCCAAACGAGGATTGCAGCATGCGATTGGCGATGAACCGAACATCGGAGCGCTGTCGATCGAGCAGCCAGCAGACGGTCGCCGCATCGAGAAACCCGAATGGGTGGTTTGAAACAACAAGGAGAGGCCCACCCTTGGGGTGCGCGCAACTTCACTCGCATCCACTGCGAGCGTGACGAGGAACCCACGGATGAGGAGATCTTCGTTTGACTTTCGATGGCTCATTCCATGCGCCCACCTCCAATCCGCGGAATCCCATCCGATTCGCGTTCAGGGTGCTGCCGCAGATGGGTGAAGGTCGTGTGACGACACAGAGGTGGTGCCACGGCGAGTCAATCGCCGAGACCAAGTCGGGACTCCATGTCCAGGAAATGTTCAGTTACCGATTGCCGTTCGCTGCGGTGCAGCTGCGGGTCGACCGCGGTCATTGAGATTCGTCGGCGTATTGGGAGTACCGGGGATCTTCGGCGATGGCACGGGACGCGTCGGTTCTGGCTGGAGTTCCGCAGGCAGGGGAATGTGCTTCCAGGCAAGGGTTTCCAGGACAAAGTCCTTCGAGACCTTGCCGCGGCGGACGGTCAGCGTGATCGACTGCCCAGCCGACATGCCTTGCAACACGGCCCGAATGGCCGCGGGTGTGGCGGGCGATTTGCCATTCACGGCAGTGATGATGTCGAAATCCTCAATGCCCGCCCGGTAGCCCGGACCATTTGGCATGACGCTGACAACCAGCGAACATCCATTCACATCGGAACCGAGATGCTTGACGAGCGCTTCCCCCGGTTCTTCAAAGCGAACGCCGAGCATGACAGGGGGGTGCTCTGGTGGCTGCGGGATTGGAATGCTCTGAAGAACCTGCCCCTGAGAACCAATGATCTCGACCGCGGTGTCCGTACGGCGGACATGTTGCTTGGCAACGGACCGACCGTTGATGGTGACATGGATCTCGTCGCCAACGAAGTGCAGATCTATTTGGGGTGTCGGTGGTGGTGGCGGTGGTGGCGAAGGTTGCGATGGCGCAGGGGGTGGCGGTGGCGGTGGCGGTGGTGAATCTGGCTCTGGCTCTGATGCTGGTTCCGGCTCTGGTTCCGGCTCCTTTCGCACCTCGATCTGTGCAGTCGGAACGCGAGCGATGCGTGTGCGTTCCACAACGGGTTCTGCAGTTTCAGGCGACGCATCATCCACCGGGATTGTCAGACCACCCGGCTCAGGTCCAGGCACT
>SXGR01631115.1_pt1 | contig 102140 bp, 89 predicted proteins | sample 3174711 | NCBI WGS metagenome assembly SXGR01 (sample SAMN11356860, study PRJNA531348) | freshwater metagenome | isolation source: freshwater sample F1-60 | place: China: Fuxian Lake, Yuxi | collected 2017-12-25 | reverse complement strand
TGCCCGAAGCGCAGCTCGACCGTTTCATGTTCCACATCGTCATCGAACATCCGCCAGAAGAGGAAGAATTCGAGGTGGTTCGGACCACCACCGCGATTCTGGATCCGCAGTTCCAGCGGCCCGTGTCAGGCGCGGAGTTGGTGGCGTTTCAGCGGCTGGTACGGCGCGTGCCCGTGTCCGAGCCGGTCATGCGGTATGCGCTGCGCCTGGTACGCACCAGCCGGCCGAAGTCGGCCGATGCGCCCGAGTCGGTCAAGAAATATGCAGCGTTTGGCGCCAGCGTGCGTGCGGCGCAGTACCTCATCCTGGGCGCCAAGGCGCGCGCGCTCACGAGCGGCCGCTATCACGTGAGTTTCGGCGACATCAAGTCGCTGGCGCATCCGGTGCTGCGTCACCGCGTGCTGACGAACTTCCGCGCCGAGTCCGAAGGCATCACGAGCGACGTGCTCATCGACGATTTGCTCAAGTCGGTACCGTTGCCGAAGTCCGGCATGTAGGACCCTGGACTCAGGACCCTGGACCCAGGACGCAATGGAGCGCCACGAACAGTCGGGAGCGATGCCGGGGGCGAGGTTTGTCGATCCCAGGGTGTTGGCCCGCATCGGCAACCTCGATTTGCTGGCGCGGAATGTCGTGGACGGCTTCATCAACGGCCTGCACCGCGCGCCACACTTTGGCGCATCTATCGACTTCGCCGAACATCGGGGCTACGTCGCCGGAGACGATATTCGCCGCGTGGACTGGCGGCTCTATGCGCGCACGGACAAGTACTATGTCAAGCAGTACGAAGCCGACACCAACACCAACTTCGCCGTGCTACTTGATATCTCCAAGTCCATGTCGTTCGGCAGCAACGGTGGCGTGACCAAGATCGAATACGCGCGGTTTCTAGCGGCGTGCCTGGCCTACATGGCGCATCGGCAGCGCGACCGCGTGGGTATTGTGACCTTCGACGAAGAGGTGGTCACGCACGTGCCGCCGTCGGCCAAACATTTCGACGTGCTGCTGCACACCCTCGACCGCGCCCAACCTGTGCGGGCGGGACGGCTCCGTGCGCCACTTGAGAACATTGCCGAACACTTCAAGCGCCGCAGCGTGGTGGCGCTGATTTCGGACCTCTACGAAGAGCCCGACGAAATCGTCGAGGCGATCAAGCCCTACCGGTTCCTGGGCAACGACATCATGGTGTTCCATGTGCTTGACCCGGCCGAGCTCGATTTCTCGTATCGCGAAGCGTCGCGGTTCCAGGATATCGAGACCGGCGAAGAGGTGCCGATCGTGCCTGAATCGCTGCGGGCGCAGTACCGCCAATTGATCAACGCGCACATCGACGCGTTGCGCACGAAGTTCTCGGAAGTGCGTGTGGATTACACGCTCGTGAACACGGCGCGCCCGTTGGACGATGCGCTCTTCAACTACCTCGCGAATCGCGAGCGCATGATGCGGGTGAGATAGCCGATGACATTTCTCACACCGTTGTTCCTGCTCGGCCTGGCGGCGCTCGCCGTTCCGGTGCTCGTGCATCTGATTCAGCGCGAGCGCAAGACGCCAGTGGAGTTCCCCTCGCTGATGTTCCTGCGACGGGTGCCCTACCAGTCGGTGCAGCGCCGTCGCATCAACAACTGGCCGCTGTTCCTGCTGCGGTCGGCCGCTGTGTTGCTCATCGTGCTGGCGTTCTCGCGACCGTTTTTCAGCCAGACGGCGGTGCAGGCGTCGATCGCGAATGCCGACGCCCGCGACGTGGTGGTGCTGCTCGACCGGTCTGCCAGCATGGGATACGGCGACCACTGGCAGCGCGCGAAAGACGAAGCGAAGAAGATCATCGACGAGCTCGGCAACGGAGACCAGGCTACGCTCGTGTTGTTCGATCGCAGCGCAGAAGAGAATGTTCGCGCCACCGGCGACAAGACACGCCTGCGCGCGGCTGTGGATGCGGCGGAGCTTTCGGCCGCAGGGTCCCGATACGCTCCGGCGTTGCGGCTGGCGCAGAGCCTGCTGTCTCGCTCAACGCTCGGACGCAAGGAAGCGGTCGTCGTGAGCGACATGCAACGCACCGGGTGGGACCGCCCGGAACAGATTCTGTTTCCGGAAGGGACGACGTTTACGCCGGTATCGGTGGCGGCCACGGATCCAGCCAACGTGTCTGTGACATCGGTCATGTTCAATCGCACACGTTTTGCCAACGACGAGCGCGTCATCGTAACGGCAGCCATTGCCAACCGCGGACCCAAGCCCGTTGAGAACGTGCCGGTGGTGCTCGAGATCGACGGGTTGGAGGTGGCGACCTCGCGAACGACGCTGACGCCCCGCGTGACGAACGCGGTCGTGTTCCCGGCGTTTACGCTCGCGCAGTCGTTTGTGCGCGGCCGCGTCAAGGCGGGCACCGACAGCCTGGCCGCCGATAACGTCTTCCAGTTCGTGTTGTCACCGGCGCGACCGACGCCGGTCATCATCGCCGTGCGCGATGGCGCCGGAGCCGCTGAGAGCCTGTATCTGGCGGCCGCGCTCGATGTGGGGTCACCTCGGCAGTTTGACGTCCAGGTCGTGCCGATGTCCAAGCTCACCGCGCCCGCTATCTTCCGCGCCAGTGTGCTCATCGTCAGCGACGCGACCATGCCGCGTACGCTGGGACCGGCGCTCAAGAAGTTTGTGGAGCGCGGAGGCGGCATCTTCACCATCGTCGGATCGCGTGGCGGATCGCTTGATGGCGAAGGCGCGCTGCTGCCAGGGACGTTGGCTGACCTGAAGGACGCCGCGAGTGGACGGGCGGAAACCCTTGGCGTGATCGACTTCAGTCACGGGGTGTTCGAGCTGTTCAAGACGCCCAAGAGCGGCGACTTCTCCGGCGTTCGGTTCTTCCGGTATCGGCCTATTTCGCCCGCCGCCGGAGACCTCGTGTTGGCCCGGTTTGCCGACGGTTCAGTAGCCATGGCCGAGCGTCGCGTGGGCGCTGGAAAAGTGATCGCGTTCGGGTCCACACTGGATAGCAGCTGGAACGATTTGGTCCTCAAGCCTGTATTTGTGCCGATGCTGCATCAAGTGGCGCGGTATCTCGGGCAGGTACAAGTGCACTCCGCCTGGCAGAGTGCCGGGCAGGTGGTGGACGTGTCTCAGCGTGTGGCGGTGCTGACGGCTGGCGGCACCGACGAACGCGTGACGTCGGCGCTTGTGGTGGCGCCAGGCGGCGACCGCCAGACTGTTGGCGGCCAGGCTGAGATGTCGGTGGAACTGCGCGAGCAGGGGTTCTATGAAGTGCGGCCGCAGGGGGCCGCGTCTTCGGGACGGCCGTTTACGCTGGCGGTGAATATCGACCCCAGCGAGTCGGACCTCGCGTCCATGGACGCACAGGAGTTCACGGCGGGAGCCACCGGCAAGGCGTCACTCGTGGGCACGAGCGTGCCCACCGACATCAAACCGGCGGAGAGCGAACGGCGTCAGTCCATCTGGTGGTTCCTGTTGCTCGTCGGGTTTTTCTTACTCGTCGCCGAGAGCATCATCGCGAACCGGCTCTCGCAGAAGCCGGCGTTCGGTATTCGGTAGGTCAGGAGAAACGCATGAGCACGACCCCCGGAAGCGATCCGCGCGCGCAGTTGACCGCTGTCATCAGCGAGGTGCGCAAGCGCTGGCGGATGAAGATGGCGCTGCGTGGCGGCGCGCTCGTGCTGGGTGGCACGGCGCTTATCCTGTTGGGGTCGGCGCTGGGCATTGATGCGCTGCGGTTCTCCTCGGGCGCCATCATGGGCTTCCGCATCGCGGCCCTGGTCGCCATCCTGGCGCTGGCCGCCGTGTGGCTGGTGGCGCCATTGCGCAGACGTGTCAGCGATGGCCAGGTGGCGCTCTACGTCGAAGAACATGAGCCGTCGCTTGAAGCGTCCATTCTGAGCGCCGTTGAAACGGTGGAGACCGCCGGGGCATCGGCGTCGCCGCAGTTGATCGAGAAACTCGTCGAGCAGGCGATCGACCGCTGCCGCACGCTCAACACCAGTCGCACCATCGGCCAGCAGGCGCGTCGCCGCTTTGCCACGGCGATCGTGGCAGTGGTCGTGGCCCTTGGCGCCGCGTTCAGTTTCGGCCCCGAGTCACTGCGTCAGGGGTTGTCGGCGTTGCTGCTGATCATTCCAGCCGAAGCGGCCAGCCCGTATTCCATCGAGGTGCTGCCAGGGACGCTGACCGCGCCGCGCGGGTCGGACCAGAACGTGAAGGCGCGCCTGGTGAACTTCAGCTCCGACGAAGTAATGCTGATGATGCGCACGGGCAGTGAAGGCGACTTCCAGCGCGTGCCCCTGGTGCGTGGGCTCGAGTCGGGCATGTTCGAAGGCATGCTCTTCGACCTGATGCTGAATGTGGAGTACTACATCGAGTCGGACGGCATCAAGTCTGGCACCCACATCATCACGCTGGTTGACCTGCCGGCCGTCAAGACGCTGGACCTCGAGTATCGCTTTCCCGCATACACGCGCCTGCCGCCGCAGGTTGTGGAAGGTGGCGGAGATGTGGCCTCGCTCAAGGGCACCACGGTCAACTTGAACATCGAGTCCACGATGCCGACCACTGGCGGACGCATTGTGATGGGCGACGACCGCACGTTGCCGCTCACCGTGCAGCCCGATGGCAAGCTCACCGGCAGCTTCGTGGTGGACAAAAAGGGCTTCTACCGAATCGAACTCGAAGGCCCGAACAAGGAAGCCGTGGCCGCGTCACCGTCTTACACGATTGATGTGATTGAAGACATGGCGCCCTCGGTGAAATTTGTGAAGCCGGGCCGCGACACGTCCGCGAGCGCCGTCGAAGAGGTCTTCCTTGAGGCCAGAGCAGACGATGACTATGGCGTGAAGGCGTTGGATCTGGTGTATTCGGTGAACGGCGGGGAAGAGAAGACCGTGCGGATGTATGGAGCGGGCGAAACGCCGCGCGCTGAAGTGTCGGCCGGTCACACCGTGTATCTCGAGGAACTCGGCGTGACGGCGGGCGACTCGGTGTCGTATTACGCCAAGGCGTCCGACAACGACAGCGTGGCCGGCGGCAAGGTCACTACGAGCGATATCTACTTCGTGAAGATCCGGCCGTTCCAGCAGGCGTTCCGGCCTGGCCAGTCCGCTGAAGGTGGCGGCGGTGGCGGTGGGGGTGGTGAGCAGCAGGGAGGCCCCGGCGCGTTGTCGGAGAAGCAGCGCCAGATCATCTCGGCCACATTCAACCTCGAACGCGGCAGGGCCAAGGCCGCACCTGGGCAGTTCAAGGAAGACGCCGTCGTGGTGGCGTTGTCACAGTCGAAGCTGCGCGATGAAGTGACCGCGCTGATTCAGCAGATGACACAGCGCCTGGGTGGCGATTCGGATTTCCAGCCCATCGCCCAGTCGCTCAAGAAGGCGTCGGACGCCATGGTGCTGGCCGAGAAGGAACTGCGCGCCCAAAAGTCCAAGGAAGCGTTGTCGCCAGAGCAGGTGGCGCTCAAGCACCTGCAGGATGCCGAGACGAGTTACGAGGTGGAAGTCCGCGAGCGCCAGCAGCAACAGGGCGGGGGTGGCGGTGGCGGCGGCGGTCAGATGGCCGAGGACCTGGCCGACCTGTTCGAGCTGGAACGTGATCGCCTGGCGAACCAGTACGAATTGCAGCAGCGCGCCAATGAACAGCAGGGCGGCGGGGCGCAGGCCGATCAGGAAGTGGACGAGTTGGCGCAGCGCCTGAAGGAATTGGCCCAGCGCCAGTTGCAGGAGGCTGAGCGGCAGCGCCGGCAGGCGGCGGCCCAGCAGGGCGCAGCCGGCGCCGGGTCTGGCCAGCGGCAGCTTGCAGAGGAGCTTGAAGAGATGGCGCGGCAGCTCGAGAAGCTGAGCCGCGACCAGCAGCGCGAGCAGCAGCAGCGCCAGCAGTTGGCCGAGGAAGCACGCCGGCTTCAGGAGGCCGCAAACACCGCGCGGAGGGCGGCGGCCAACGGTCAGCAGGACGGCGGAAGCCAGGCCTCAGCGGCCGCGCAGCAGTTGCAGGACGCGCAGCGCCGGTTGCAGAACGCGATGAGCGGCAATCCGCAGCAGGCCGTGCAGGATGCGCAGCGCAAGGCGCAGGAGCTGGTGCAGGAGCAGAAGGCGGTGCAGTCGCAGGCGCAGAACCTGCCGCAGCCTGGCGCCGCTCGCGATGAACAGGTCAAGGCCATCGGCGAACGCAAGGACGCGATGGAGAAGAAGGTGGACGATCTGCAGCAGCAGCTCTCGCGCGCCGCGGGACAGATGCGGGGCGATCAGCGCGATGCGGCAAACAAGTTGCGCGAAGCCTCCGACGGCATTCGCAGCGATCAAGTGCAGGAGAAGATCCGGTACTCAAAGGGCGCACTCACTGGCAATCCGGACTACTCACGCGGCTACGAGCAGGAGATTGCGAACAACCTGACAGAGCTGCAGGACACCATCGGACAGGCGTCCGAGGCGATGAGCCAAGGTATGCGCCAAAACGCGCAGTCGCAGACGCTCGATCAGGCGCGGAATCTGTTGCGAGGCATGGAAGCACTGAGCGACCGCATGCAGCAGCAAGGCCAGCAAGGCCAGCAAGGCCAGCAAGGCCAGCAGGGCCAGCAGGGGCGCCAGGGGCAGGGTGGGCGTGAGGGTGGCCAGGCGGGCCAGCAGATGACAGATGGTCGTGGTAATCCCACCGGCGGCATACAGCGCGGTCCCGCAGTGACAGGTGGTTCAAGTGATGATGCACGCAACACCGGTCAGCAGTACTCGGCTGAATCGATTCGGCAGTTCCGCCGCGAACTCGTGGAGCGCACGATGGATGCCCAGGCGCTGCGCCAGGCGCTGCAGCAAGCCGGTATCCCTGCGAAAGACCTTGAGGACGTCGTGCGGCAACTCCGTCAACTCGACAGCGAAAGTGCCTTCCGCGATCCGCTCGGTGTCCAGGAACTGACCACCGCCGCGCTTGAAACGCTCAAGAAGTTCGAGTTCGACCTGCGCAAGAAGCTCGACCAGTCCAGCAACGCGCTCTTCCTCAACGCGAACGAAGAAATTCCCGCCAACTTCCGGAACCTCATCGAGGAGTACTACAAGTCGCTCGCCAAAAAGGGAGGCGGGAAGTAACTGGGAAAGTGGAGAAGTGGGGAAAGGTGGCGTTGTGAAACCCTGGAGAATGAGCCTGCTCGCGGCCGTTGTGTTTGTATCGGTGATGCTGGAGGCCCAGCAGAAGCCCGACTTTACCGGCACCTAGGTCGTCGTCACGCCGGCTGACTCGGCGGGGCAGGAGCAGTTCGTGCGTCATACGGCAACGACGCTCTCCGCAGGCCATGCGTCGGAGGGCGACGGCCACAACGCTATATATAAACCCGATGGCACCGAAAGCCGCAATGACCTCGGCTCTCACGGCCAGAAAATCGTCACTATCTCCAAGGCCGTGTGGGAAGGCGCCCAGGTCGTCATCACCATCACGAGTACCTATTCCAAAGACGAAAAGATAGACTCACAACAGATCTAGTCCATGGACGCCGGAGGGCGCCTAATCATCGAGCACACTCAGACGATGGCCGGACAGCCCACTCGGTTGGGCACCGTATTTACGCAAGGAAGACCACGTAGCTCGGCCTGATTTTCAAGCCCGAGTTCTGCTGGAGGCGATCACACACACGCCGCTATCGCGAGCGAGAAAGGTACGCGAGCGCTCGCTCCACGACCGCGTCTACTTGCGCGCTGGTCGCGATGAAGTGATTGGCGATCATCGAAAAGACGAGCCGTTCGCCGGACTCGGTGACAAGGAAACCCGAAAGCGAGCGCACGTTTGAGATCGTTCCCGTCTTGGCCTGCACTCGCCCGGCCAGCACCGTATTGCGCATGCGCAGGCCCAGCGTGCCATCCTGTCCGCCCACAGGGAGCGCCGCGAGAAATGGCCCGCGCTGGCGCTCATCACTCCATACATGTTTGAAGAGGAAGACGATGGCGTCGGCGGAGACGTAGTTGTAGCGCGAGAGACCGGAGCCGTCATACATGAGGTACGAGTCTTCGGGAATACCCCAGGTGGTGAGTGTTTCGTTCACCACGCGGCGGCCCGCCGTCGTGCTGCCGCTGCGGCCCAGGCGCTGGCCCAGCGTCTTGAGGATGGCTTCGCCGTAGAAGTTCTGGCTCTCTTTGAGAAAATATGCACCGAGAGACGAGAGCGGCAGCGAGCGCCGGGTCGCGAGAGTGCGCCGTGATGTCTCGACTGGCGGTGTGGTGAGAGCGTCGATATCCCACGCCCCGCCACGAACGTCGATTCCGCGGGCCTCAAGGGCCGCCTTGAAGCCATTGACGAAGAACTGCGTTGGATTTTCGATCGCGGCCGTCCGTACGATCAGCGCGCGGTCGAGCGGAATCGTCCCGTTCAGCAGAAGGGCTTTAGTGCCGGGCTGGCGGAACTGCGACATCGACGGGGTGCCGTCGGCGGCGGATGTAGTGACTGTGGATGTGAGCGCCAGTCCGTGGCCGGTCGGGCTGAGTTCAACGCGTGCGGGCGCACCGACCGTGGCCCCCGGCCAGATGCGGATCACGGCCGTGTTCTCGTTGTAGTTGAGGGCGCTCGACCCGGCCGCGTACCCGTCGCCCAGGTAATCCCAGGCCCAACCGGGTCCAATCACGGTGTCGTCGAACAGGTTGTCATCGCCGATCAGCCGGCCTTCGACTCGCCGAATACCTGCCGCGCGCAAGCTCTCCGCCCACTCATCAAACAGCGGTGAGGCGCCAAAGTTCTGGGAGTCAATCGACGGGTCTCCGCCGCCAACAACAACCAGGTCACCGGTGAGCGCGCCATCGGTCACCGTGCCTGCGGCATCCAGCTTCGTCTCGAACCTGAAATCCCATCCCAACTTCTCCGCAGCCACCGCCATCGTCAACAACTTCATGTTGGACGCGGGCATCACGAGCTTTTCGCTGTTGCGCGTGTAGAGTACGCGGCCATCCGCGAGGGACTCGACCCGCACGGCGAACGTGGCGCGGGCGAAGAGGGGGTCGTTGAAGATGGCGTCCAGCGCCTCGCGGCGATCGATAGGGCCGGCGGGCGCTGGGGCGACCGCGGATGGGGTGACCTTTGGCTGTGGTGCCTTCGCAGGCGTTGTAGCGCAACCGGCGGCGAGAATCAGGAGGGCGAACCCTAGACCCGCCGTCGCCGCTCTGCGGCGACGGCGAGGCAAGCCCTGGACCCTGGACCCTGGACTCACTTCGCGCTCGTGAGTTCCTTGAACAGCACCAGCGCGCGGTCGAAGTCGGCTGTGGAAACGACAGCCGCACCCGGTTCGCCTGCGCGAATCGCGTGCACGACCGTTCCGACCTTTCGCAGGGTGACGGTTTCCGTCTGCGGGGCGGCGGCGTCGCCGAAGCGCGCCGTGATGGTGATGGTTTCGCCACCTGTGTGCGCAGCAGCCACAAAACTTTCGGCCCTCAGGTTCGATATCGTCATCAGGAAGTCGTCGAACTTTGCCGACTCGAGTTCCTTTGACGCCGGAACGGTCTGCCACCACTTTTCGAGCGACGTCTCGCCCTCAGCTTTTTTCTTGGCGAAGGTGTAGGTCTGACCACTGGAGGCCACGTCCATGCCGTTCGCAGTGAAGGACCGGTACGCGAAGACGTCTTTCACGCGGAAGTCGTCGGCCTTCTTCAGCAGCTCATCGAGCAGCGCTTTGTCCACGCCGAACACAAGCGGTCGCGACAGATCGCGTGCGAAGAAGTGGGTGTCATCCTCCTTCTTGCCGATCGCGAGTTCGGCTTTGGTTGAGCCGGCGCCGATGGTGGCCACCACCTGAGGCTTATCAAGGCCGTACTCGGCAGGCTTGGCGGAGGCGGCGTCGGCCGCGGCGATACTGGTCATCCGTGCCTGAGCGAGCTGTCCAATCAGGGCGTCCACGGCCGCAGCATCGGCCCGTGCGCCGTTGGGGCCAGTGAAACGCCAGTCGGTGCCGGTCTTGGCGAGCGTCACACGCGTCGTTCCCTGCGCGAGCGTGATGCTGTCTACAGCCTCCCGGGTGAACTTCAGCGCGGTCTTGTCGCGCAGATCGAAGGGCTTGCGATTGAAGGTATCTTCAAGGAACGCTCCAATCAGGAAAACGCCTGGGGCGTTATCGAGCTTCGCGTACAGGTCTCCACCGGTCGGCGTCTTGTTGCCGATGAGCAGCACTTTCTGCGGGGCGTCGCCAGCCGTCTTGAACGCCACCTTGATACGCGCCGGCGCCAGGCCAAAGGGCGCGACAGTAGCGGGGTTTTCATCGATGACCTTAACCCGCTCCAGTGATTCCAGCGACGAGATCACCGTGGTGACTTCCACCGTGTCTGCTTCTTCAATTCCCAGGGGAGCCTCAGGGGCGACGAGCGACCACACAGCGTCCTTGCGCGAGACGCGCACGATCTGAGATGTGGCGGTGGTGATTTCCACGTCTTCAATGGTGCCCGCTTCGATCGTGAACACCTTCTCGCGCGCCGGCGTGGCCGTGTCGGTCACCGGGTCGCGTTTCATCTCGACGAAGTAGATGTAGCCGCCCAGGCCTGCGGCCACCACGAGCATGAGCAGAAAAGACCGGCCGCTTCGCATGGCGCTAGCGCCTCGTCCACCACACGCGTACGCCGACACCGATCAGCGCGAGCGGGATGATCACGAGCGCCAGCCAGAAGATGCGGCTGCTCTGGTCCTCGGTCAGTTGAATGCGCCGGTCTTCGGGGTCCTTGGCGCGGATGGCGATCAGGTTCTCCTGCTGCGCCAGCCAGTTCGACATATTCAGGAACAGGTCGCGATTGCCCTGGATGCCGAGTGCGCCATTGGAGCCGAAGTCGGCGTCCCCAACGACCACGAGCCGCGCCTCAGACTGTGGCGCGGCTGGTTCGGTCGGAGCCGGAGCGGCCGTGGCCTCTCCGGTCACAGCCGCTGCGATGGAAATCGGACCCGCCTTGTCGCCTGGCTCGGCCGGCACGGGCTTACCCGTGACGTAAAGCGCCTTGATGTCGCTTTCCGCCCAACTGCGCGGGCTGGTCTGCACCAGGCTCTGCGCCGTCTTGCCCGCTGTGCCGCCTTCGATTGGCGTCACCGATCGTGTCATCGGGAACGCGGTCATCACCCGGAATCCGTCCGTGATCGGGTGCGCGGGATAACTCATCGCGAGCGGCACTTCCGGTCCCGCGCCGATGGCGCGGCCCATACCGCTGGCATCCAGCACGATGTCCGTGCCGACGGTGATTCCCCACTCATTCGCCAGTGCCACTAGGTTCGGCACGGTCATGCCGCCGGTTGCGTCGGGCGGATCAAGCAGGAGCATCACTTTGCCCGCCTTGCCAAGGTAACCTCGGAGCAGGTCCATCTCACCGGCCATATAGTCGCTGGTTGGTCCGGCGATGACGAGCATCGTGGCGTCTTCAGGCACGGTCGCGTCCTGGGCCAGCGCGAGCGGTGCCACCTCGAAGTTGTCGCTCTTGAGCGCTTCGGCAATCTGGCTGTAGCCGCGCGGGTCGGCGCCGGCCGAGTCACGTTCGCCATGGCCCTGGATGAAGTAGACCTTCTTCGCTTTGCCTTCCACCACTTTGATCAGGGCGTTGGTGATCTCCTGCTCAGTGTCGGTGTTGGCGCGTTCGCGCCGCCCTGCGTATTCAAAGACGATGGTGCCGAACTGCGCCACTTCGTACTTCTGCGCTTCAAGGGGCTGCTTCTCGACGTCGAAGAACTCTACCTTCAACTGTGACGAGAGGTACTGATACTCGGCGAGCCGGTCGCGGAATCGCTGCACGTCGGCCGTGCTGTGAAACACCCTGACGGCCACCGGCTGGGTGAGTGACGACACGACCTTTTTGGTCTGGTCCGAGAGCTCGAACTGTTTGGTCGAGGTGAGGTCCCAGCGTTTGTTCTGCCGGTTGGCGATCCAGTTGACGGCGATCAGGATGCCGAGAAACACCACCAAACTGCCGGCCGCGATCGTCCCGTACTTGACGTTGCGCCCCTGGAACGAGCGGGCGATGTCGCGCCACTGGCCGAGCGTGTAGAGCAGGGTGACCACGAGGCCCGCAATGGCCAGCCGCTGCGACCATTCCATGAGCTCGGGTTGAGTGTAGCGAATGACGACGGCGCCGGCGACCAGCGCCACTCCAAACCACCCGAGGAATCCAATGAGTGTTTTCACGATCAGCCCCTCCACCGTTCAGTGTCCACAGACTTCAGGGTGAGGAAGAGTCCGAAGGTGATGAAACTCAGGTAATAAATCACATGCTTGGTGTCGATGACGCCCTTCCCGAAATCGTCAAAGTGCCACACGATCGAGAGGTAGTCGAGCAGGCTCGCCACCGCCGGGCCGGCACTTTGTCCGAGCCAGCTGATGATCCACAGCAACAGGAAGACCACGAAGGTGGCCGCGCCGGCCACCACCTGGTTCTTTGTCGTGCTCGAAATGAAGAGGCCCACCGAGAGGAAACATCCGCCCATGAGCAGCAGGCCGAAGTAGCCGGTCAGCACCGGTTTCCACTCGGGGTTGCCGAATACAAACAGGATGCCGATGTAGAGCATCGTGACGGCCAGCAAGGCCGCGTAAAAGCCCAGCACCCCGAGGAACTTGCCCAGGATGATCTGGACGTCGGTCACCGGTGAGGTCAGCAGCAGCTCGATCGTGCCAGACCGCTTCTCTTCCGCGTACGCCCGCATCGTGATCATCGGCAGCAGGAAGAGGTTGATGAGCGCCACGTTCTGCAGCAGCGGCCGAATCATGAACTGGTTCACATTGATCGGCCCGCCGCCCTGCTGCGCCTGCATGCTCTGGCCGACGAAGTAGTCCAGGTGCGCCAGGAAGAAGTAGCCGAAGAGCAGGGCAAACAGGCCCATGATGATCCAGCCCATGGGCGAGGCGAAGAAGCCGCGCAATTCCTTGCCGGCGATGGTGAAGACATTACGCATTGGGAGTCGCCTCGCTTTCCGACGCGGCTTCAGCCGCGTCGCCCTGAGCCCCGTCGAAGGGAAAAGCAAATTCTTTGGACCCGCCGGCCAGCTGATTCTCATCCGTCGTCAACTGCAGAAAGATGTCCTCCAGGCTCAGTCGCAGGGGCCGCAGTTCAAGCAGGCCCCAACCCTTGTCCACGATCATCCGGGCGACATCGCGCCGGATGTCGCGCTCGGTGTCAGAGGCTACTTCAAAGCCCACCGACTGTTCACGACGATCGTGCTCAGACACCTGCCGCACACCGATGATGGTCGAAAGGGCCGCAGCGGCGTCCGCACCGGCGGCGTCCACCTGCACGTACAACGTGGCCGATCCCTTCAATTGTTGTGTCAGGTTGTCTGGCGTATCCACGGCCACCACGCGGCCGCGATTGATGATGACCACGCGTCGGCACGTCTGCGACACCTCGGGGAGGATGTGCGTGCTCAGCACCACCGTGTGATTGCCTGCGAGCGCACGAATCAGGTCTCGCACTTCGATGATCTGTTTCGGGTCCAGGCCTGCGGTGGGCTCATCAAGGATGAGCACTTCCGGGTCGTGAATCAGCGCCTGCGCCAGGCCGACCCGCTGCTTGTAGCCCTTTGAGAGCTTCGCGCAGTGGCGGTTGGCCATGTCGGTGATGTTGGTCTTCGTCATCACGCCGTTGACCCGCGAGATCCGTTCGGACCTCGATACCGAGCCCGGCAGTTTGAGCTTCGCCACAAACGTGAGGTACTCGCGTACCGTCATGTCGGGATAGAGCGGCGGCGTTTCGGGAAGGTAGCCGACCCTGCGTTTCGCCTCGATGGGATTCGTGAAGACGTCGTACCCGGCGACCGTGGCCGACCCTTCGGTGGCCGGCATGTAGCCCGTCAGTACCCGCATCGTGGTGGTCTTGCCCGCGCCGTTTGGCCCAAGCAGCCCGAGGATTTCGCCCTTCTCGGCGCGGAAGCTCACATCGTCCACCGCCGTGACAGGCCCGTAGCGTTTCGTGAGGTGTTGAACCTCGATCATCAGTGCTCTCCGCGTTGTCCGACGCGACGGCGAGACCGTCGGCCAGTGCTTAGGAAGCTCAATCGTATGCGAAAAAGCCAAAAAGACGTCGGGTGTCTTTTTGGCCTGCCTTGACATATGAACAAATGCTCATATATCAATGCGTGGTGAACGCTACCTGCGCCGAACCTCACACGTCCGATCCCGACCTTCTGAACCGTATCCGGGCCAAGTTGCTGACAGGCTCCGTTCTGATATCGGTGGCTGAGGTGTTCAAGTTGCTCGGTGACCCGACCAGGGTCCGATTGCTCGACGCCCTCTCGCACGGCCAACGGTGCGTCTGTGATTTGGCGGCCCTGGTCAGCCTGTCCGAGTCTGCCGTTTCGCATCAGTTGCGGCTCCTGCGCACAGCGAGGCTCGTCCGGGTGCGCCGGACCGGACGCCTGGCGTTTTATTCACTGGATGACCACCACGTGATCGGGTTGCTCCAAGACACGCGAAAACACGTGATGGAACACTCACATGCGAAGAGGGGACACCGTGAGTGACGCCTGCTGCAGCGGCGACGTCTGCACGCCCGCGGTGCCACCGCCACCGGCCGCGCGCCTGACCGCCATGATGGCCACGGCGGGCGCTGCCATCGCCCTCGGTGGCGGTCTCTCCTGGCTCGGATATGAGGGCGGAGCCTTCGCGCTCCACGCCCTCGCCATCGCTCTCACCATTCCGGGACCCGCGCGCAACGCAAGGCGTTCGGTGCGACGCCGCGTTCTCGACATTCATGTGCTCATGGTCATTGCCGTGGCCGGCGCCCTCATCCTGGGCGAGTGGCTGGAAGCCGCCACCGTCATCTGGCTGTTCGGTGTTTCCGAGTGGCTCGAATCGCGAACCATAGCCCGTGCTCGCCGCGCGATTCGTAACCTGATGACCACGGCGCCCAGCGAGGCTTTGGTGCGCAGGGATGGAACGGTGGTCACCGTGCCTGTCGCGCAACTCGTGCCCGGCGACATGGTGCTCGTGCGGCCCGGCGAAAAGGTCCCCGTCGACGCCATGGTCGTCTCCGGCGAATCCGCGCTGAATCAGGCTCAGGTGACCGGCGAGTCGTTTCCTGTCGAAAAGGCGCCGGGTGACAACGTGTTCGCCGGCAGCATCAACGGCAACGGCTCACTCGATGTGCGAGTGACGCGCCTGGCGCAGGACAGCACCATCGCCCGTATCGTCCACATGGTGGAGCAGGCGCAGGCGCAGCGAGCGCCTACACAGACGCTGGTGGAGACGTTCGCGCGGCGATACACGCCCGCTGTGGTCGCGTTGGCCGTCCTGATCGCAGTGGTGCCGCCGGTGATTGGCTCGGTGGAAGCGCTTTCGCTGGCGGGTGGTGAATGGGGTATTTGGGCATATCGCGCACTGGTACTGCTCGTCGTGTCGTGCCCCTGCGCGCTGGTGATCTCAACGCCGGTGACCGTGGTGTCGGCGTTGACGGTGGCGGCGCGGGTCGGTGTGCTCATCAAAGGCGGCGCTAGCCTCGAACGGCTAGCGGCAGTTCGCTGCGTGGCCTTCGACAAGACGGGCACGCTGACCGACGGCTGCGTGGCCGTCACTGATGTGCTTGGCGTCAACGGCGCCAGTGCAGACGATGTGCTGTCGGTGGCCGCAGCGCTTGAAGCGCGGTCGGAGCATCCCATCGGCCGCGCCATTGTCGGCCACGCGCGCGATGCCGGCCTTGATGTCACCGCGGGCGAACGGTTCCGCGCGCTGCCTGGCCTTGGCGCTGAGGCGCTGGTGGCCGCGTCCGTGGCGGTGATCGGCAGTCACAGGTTCTTTGAATCGCGCCAACTCTGCACCGATGCAGTCCACGCGCGGATGGCGGAGATCGAGGCGGGCGGCAGCACGCCGGTATTCATCGGGCGCGACGGTGCGGCACTCGGCGTGATTGGGCTTGCCGACCAACCGCGTGCAGGCAGCACCTCGGTGGCGCAGTCGTTGCGTGACGCGGGCGTGGAGCATGTTGTGCTGCTCACTGGCGACACACGGCGGTCCGCCGAGATAATTGGTAAGTCGTCGGGCGTTGACGAGGTGTACGCGGACCTGATGCCGGCCGACAAGGTCATACTCGTGGAAATGCTGCAGCGCGAGCATGGCACCGTGGCCATGGTTGGAGACGGCATCAACGACGCGCCGGCATTGGCCACCGCCGATGTCGGCATCGCCATGGGCGCCGCCGGCACCGACGTCGCGCTTGAGACAGCGGACGTGGCACTGATGTCCGACGACCTGTCGAAGCTGCCGTTCGCCGTCCGCCTCGGTCGCGCCACGGTGCAGACCATTCGAGTCAACGTCGCCATCGCGCTCGGCCTCAAGCTGGCGTTTGTCGCCCTCGCCGCGCTGGGTCTCGCCACGCTCTGGATGGCAGTGCTGGCTGACACCGGCGCGTCGCTCCTGGTGGTGGCCAACGGCCTGCGCGGCACCGGCCTGCTGTCACGGCGCTAGCGCTTGCGTGCGGAGACACTCGGGCTGTTCCTCAAGCCCGAGACCGCGACGCCTTACGCCAGCCTGTCAATAATCTGCTGGTCGCTCGCCGACATGTGATCGAACTGAATACCCATGCCGACCGAGCGGTCCGACCACACCACGCGTCCACGCGCTTCGATCTCTGACCTGCCAGGCACTCTGAACTTCAGGTCGACCAGGGTCCCCGGACTCAGGGGGCTCAGCGTGCGTATGGCCAGCCCGCCTCGTCCAAGATTCAGCGTGACAGCGGTTGCAATCGTCTGGCCGGCGCGGTAGGACACGGGGATACCCAGCGGCACCCGCGCGCTCAATCGGCGATCGAAGCTGGCCGGAAACAGATGGGGCGCGAGCGCCGGTAAGATCTGCGCCGGTGACGCGTATTCGTTGACGTAACCGGCAATAGGCACGGCCAGCAGGGCGCGGGCGTCGGCCGACGACGCCACACTGCCAGCAAACACGAGCACTGGCCGCCCGGAGTCTCCGCGCAGCGTTAGAATCCACGCCGGCGCGTCGTCCCGCAGGCCTGCATCAATGAGAGCCAGGTTGACAGGCTGGGCGGCATCCCGGGCGGCCAGGTCGGCTGCCGCCGCCGTGGCTGCCGTGACGGGCGTATGACGCGCCTCAGCCAGCGCCGCAGAAAATCGGTGACGCACATCGGCATCGCGATGCGCGATCAGAATAATCTTGTCCGGCATCATTTATAATCGCGGTCTGAAGTCGGAGGAGAGTTTATGGTGACCTGCCCGGAATGCGATATCGAAATCAAGATCGACGAAACGGATCTCGAAGAAATGGAGGTTGGCGATCCGTGGGTCTGTGACGGCTGCGCCAGCAACCTTCGACTCGCGTCCCTCGACCCGCTTGAATTCGAGTCGGACGATGAAGACGACGAAGAAGACGACGACGACCAAGAAGAAGAGGAAAAGACCGCCGCCGCTGAAGGTGACGACGACATCGCCGATGACGATGACGATGACGCCGACGGTGACGACTGGGACGAATAGTTGGTCGCGTTCAGGTTCGATGCGCCAGACACATTAATGATGTGCCCACAGGCAGGTTCACGTAACGCATGACCTGGGCCTCGGCCGCAAGCGCCAGGTTCAGGGTCCGGTTAATGGGCGGTGACGGCACCAGCAGGTCGGCGTCCGACGCCTGTGCGGCGCGGCCCGACCATCGATCAAATGCCCGTACGGCCAGCGTCGCTGGGAACGTCGAGAAGTTCGTGAACGACATCCGGTCAATCGTGAATCCCGCACCTTCCAACCGCCCGCGCAGCCGGGCTCGGCTATAGCGCCGCAGCTCCCGCGTCAGCGTGGAATGCGCGCCGTGGAGCATGTCGAGTGCGGCCACATTGAGTAGTGCCAGGCCGCCGGGCCGAAGGACTCGAGCCATCTCGGCCAGAGCGGCGCGCTCGTCGGCTTCCGGCAGGCAATAAAGCACATCAAACGACGTGGCCAGGTCCACCGATGCGGACGGCAGGGGGAGTGCCGCCACGGTGCCCTGCACCATGAGGCGGCCGTGCGCCCGCGCCACCGCCAGGCCTGTGGGCGAGCGTTCGATGCCCACGACCGGCCCGTACTTGCGAAGCCAGTCGAGGTTGCGGCCGGTTCCCGCGCCGCAGTCCACGATCCGCTCCAATCGGCGGCCTTTCAGGGCCGCGTCGAGCATGACGCGCGCCGAGCGCCGCAGGCCCCTGAACCAGAAATGGTCATCCTCGGCACGCGCCGTGGCTTCGAGCATGGCGTCCATCGGGTCGATCCTGTGCATGGGAATCCATTTTATGGGGGAGATCAGGATTTTTGCTTTCGTTCGTCGTTGACACATCTGGCGTGGGTTTGTAAGCTCGGCAGGTCTGAAAATCTCAACGACGACGTTACGGGAGAATGTGGATGTATCGAGACACTTTTAAAATCACCTCTGGCGTGCTCGCGGCCGGCGCGTTGGCCGTAACAGTTGCCTGCGGCGCAAAGGTTGTGCCGCCGACGCCCGCGCCGCCTTCTCCACCCGCCGTTGTCGCGGCCCCGCCGCCCCCGGCGCCACCGCCCCAGACACCGCCGCCACCGCCGCCCGTGGCGCAGGCTACGCCCGTGCCCACCGAGGACCAGGTGTTTGCGAACTGGACGCTGGAAGGGCTGAATCAGCAGAAGCCGCTCGATACCGTGTTTTTCAACTACGACAGCGCCGACTTGAGCGACGCCGGCAAGGCCAGCCTCCAGAAGAACTCCACGTGGCTGATGCGCTGGGCGTCAACACGCGTCACGGTGGAGGGCCACGCCGACTCGCGCGGCACGAACGAATACAACCTCGCGCTTGGCGAGCGCCGTGCGGATTCAATGCGCGATTATCTTGTGAGCCTGGGCGTGGCCGCCGCGCGCGTCAGCATCGTGAGCAAGGGCGAAGAACAGCCCACCTGCATGGACGAGACGGAAGCCTGCTTCCAGCAGAACCGGCGCGGACAGTTCGTGATCACGGCGAAATAGGGGGACGGGTCTGTTTTCCACAGATCCAGCCAAAAAGGGGACAGGTCTCAGTAGGGAAACTTAACTGAGGCCTGTCCCCTTTTTGGCTGGATCTGTGGAAAACAGACCCGTCCCCCTCAACTCCTCGATGACCGCTTGTGCCGCCGATCGCGGATCGCTTGCCCCAGTAATCGGCCTGCCCACCACCAGGTACGACGCGCCTGCGCGCATCGCGTCGCCCGGGGCCATCGTGCGTGACTGATCCTGGCGGCCGCTGGTTTGTTCCGCGCTGCCTCCACGAATTCCTGGCGTGACGATGAGAAAGTCGTGCCCGCAGGCGTCGCGAATGGCGGTCGTCTCTTGTGGTGAGGCCACCACGCCGTCCATCCCGGAGGCCTTGGCCATCAACGCGAGATGCACCACCTGTTCGGCAGGCGACCGGTGGACGCCCACACTCGCGAGGGCCTCCGCGCTCATGCTCGTGAGCACCGTCACAGCAATCACCAGCGGGCGGGGACGCCCGGCAGTGGCCGCGCGATCGGCAGCTTCGGCAGCCGCGCTCATCATCGCCTGGCCACCCGACGCGTGCACGTTCATCATCCACGCGCCCAGATGGCTTGCAGACTCGATCGCTCCAGCCACAGTGTTCGAGATGTCATGAAACTTCAGGTCGAGGAAGACCTTGTCGCCGCGCTCGGCCAGAGTGCGCACGATTGACGGTCCCTCGGCGGTGAACAACTGGCTACCAATCTTGTAGCCGGCCACGCTGCCGCGCAGCGCGTCAGTCAGGGCCAATGCGGCGGCGGCCGACGGCACGTCGAGCGCAATCAAGATGGGATTCATCGCTCCATCTTTCCGACGAGATCAGCCACACGCGCAATCCCATGCCGATCGAGATACTTGTCAATGCCGTCAATCATATCCGCCCAGAGCGTGGGATACACAAAGTTGGCCGTGCCCACCTGTACGGCGTCGGCCCCGGCGATGATGAACTCCAGCACATCGGTCACCGTGGCGATGCCACCCATGCCGATGATCGGCAACTTCACCGCCTGCCGGCACTCCCACACCATGCGCACCGCGATGGGACGGATCGCCGGTCCCGACAGGCCGCCCATCAGGTTCGTGAGTTTCGGCTTGCGCGTTTCGACATCGATGGCCATGGCCAGAAACGTGTTCACTAGCGAGATGGCATCGGCGCCCGCGTCTTCAGACGCGCGCGCAAACGACGCCGGGTCCGTGACGTTCGGCGTGAGCTTCGGCACGAGCGGCAGCGATGTGACCTTCCGCACCGCGCTGACGACGTCGTACGTGCCTGTGAGGCTGCAGCCAAACTGGATGCCGCCCTCCTTGATGTTCGGGCAGGAGATATTGAGCTCGATCGCGCCAACGCCCTCGGCGTCTGACAGCACTCGGGTAACTTCGCAGTACTCGTCGATGGTCGATCCGCAGACATTGACGATGGTCGTGACGCCGAGACGCCGCAACTCGGGCAGCTTCTCCCTCACGAAACGGTGCACGCCGATGCCCTGAAGGCCGATTGCGTTGAGCATGCCGGCTGGAGTCTCGACGATGCGAGGTGGAGCATGGCCTTCGCGTTCGTTGAGGAAGAGCCCCTTGACCGCGACGCCGCCCAGGGCGGAAACGTCCACCGCTGACGCGTACTCAAGGCCATAGCCGAAGCACCCGGACGCAGCGATGACGGGATTCTTCAGTGTGAGCGACCCGATCTTGACGGAAAGGTCGGCCATTAGTGGTGCCCTCCCTTGAGCGCGTCCCACACGACCGAAGCCGCATCAAACACCGGCCCTTCGATACATGAGCGGACGAAATGTGTGCCGCCCGGCCGGGTGACCCGCACCACGCAGCTGTAACATCCGCCCATGCCGCAGCCCATCACGGGTTCGAGCGACACGAACGTTGGCCGCGCGTGCGTGGCGGCCAGGTCCGCCACGGCGCGCATCATCGGGGTTGGCCCGCACGCGTACATCGTGACCGGCAGAGTGGCTGCGCGCGCCGCAAGCGCGCGTTCGAGCGGCCGTGTGACGCGCCCGCGTTCGCCGCGACTGCCATCGTCGGTCGTAATCACCAGCGTTGCGCCGAGGCCCGTAAAAAACGACTCGTGGAAGAGGTCTGCCGCGCTGCGTCCGCCGTAAAAGAGCGTCATCGAGGTGCCGCGCGCCGCCAGCGCCTGTGCCAGTGTGGCAAAGGGCGCCAAACCAACGCCGCCGGCCACCATCCACGCTTCGGCTGGCGGATCAACCGGCTCAAACGGTTTGCCGAGCGGACCCAGGCAGTCGATGCGATCGCCGTCGCGCGCGTCGTAGAGCAGCGAGGTGCCGACGCCCACGCGTTTGTTCAGGAGGCTGATCCCCACCGGCGCGCCCGACGCGTCGCGCAGGATCTCGAAGATGGAAAACGGCCGTCGTAAGAGCGGGTCCAGGCCCGGGGCGGTCTTCACCATGACGAACTGTCCGGGGGCGGCGTGTTCAGCCACGCCGGGCGCAGCCAGTGACAAAACGTTGTACTCGGGGGTCAGCCGCGTGTTGCCAATCACTGCGGCCGGGATATCAACAGGCATCAGCAGGAAAGTATACGACCATGGGTTCCGAGACTAAAATTGGCAGGCCCATGCGATACCTGAGGATGTTGACCAACGCCCTGATCGGTGGCGTACTCGGCGCGGTCTATCTTGCGGTGGTCGTTCTCCTCATCAATCCGCAGGTTCCACTGTTTTCCCGAACATCCGGCCAGTGGTTTCTGGCTCTGGTGGCGTACTACGGACTGCCTCTGACAGTGGCCGTGTATCTGGTGATTTTGGTCCGCGAGGTACTCGCGTCGCGACCGCTGCAACCAGGCTGGCTGAGCGTCCGCATGCTCGCCTGGCTTGGCGCCGCGTTTGCCGCGGCGACGGCGCTCGTGACCTGGGGCAACCTGCAAGGCTTCAGGGCGGTGCTCGGCGAGTTGACGGCCGCGCGCATGTGGAGCGCAGCAGTATCCCAAACCGTGATTGCCGTAATCCTTGTCGGCGTGGTGGCCTTGCGCTATTCGTTTGGGCGTTCGGGCACACGCGCCGCCGGCGTTCTTCTCACTGTGACATTGATCGCGTCAGTGGCGGTCCCGCTCTGGTTCCGCGGCCCCGGTGAATTGCCCGTGCCGACGGTGCCTCGTGCTGTGTCGCTGCCCCAGCGGGGCACCGTACTGGCGCAGATGGGGCCCCGCGTCCACATGATCCTGCTTGACGGCGCGTCGTTGAGCCTCGTACGGGAACGCGTGGCGGCCGGGCAGTTGCCAAATTTCGGCCGCATCCTCGATCGCGGCGCAGTCATGGACCTGGCAACGCTCAAGCCGACGCAGGCCGAGCCGGTGTGGGCAGCAGCCGCCACTGGAAAATACCCGCCCAAAAACGGCGTGCGCTCGAACGCGGTCTTTCGCATCGACCCTGGCGAAGACGATCCGGTGGATCTGTTGCCCGACTACTGTTTCGCGTACGGCCTCATCCAACAGGGCTACGTCAGTGAAGGCGCCGTTACCGCTGCGTCGGTGCGCACCCGCCCGTTCTGGGACATTGCCGCCGACTATGGCTTTGCGTCGGGGATTGTCCGATGGCCGCTGACGTATCCCGCCCGGCTTTCGCGGGGCTACCTCATTTCCGATCGCTTCCATCGCGGCACCAGCTCGCCACTGCGGCTTGCCGACGCGCGCGCCGGCGTGCCGACCAGCGCCGTGGAGATCGCACGCGAAGTCTTTGATGCCGAGGAGTTTTCGGGGTGGGCCAGCGCCGAGTCGCCTGTGACGTCCCCGGTCGAAGCTGAAGCGGATGGGGGACTGCCGGCGCGCTGGGACCGCGTGTACCGCGATGTGGCGCGGCGTCTGGAGCCTCAGTTCGCGCCCAGAGTGACCGCGCTGCGCTACCAGGGCATCGACCCGTTCTCGCACATGCACTGGGGCAACGCTGGTCCGGGCCGGCCCGCCCGCGTCACGCCGGAAGCCGCGGCCGGCGTGGCGTTTCTCGATGCCTACTACGATGAGATCGATGCCGACATCGGACGCGTGATCGATCGTCAGGCCCCTGGCGATCTGCTCCTGGTGGTGTCGGGCTTCGGTATGGAGCGTGTGACCTTGCCCAAGCGTTTGCTGGCACGGCTCCTTGGACAGGCGGACCTAACCGGCAGCCACGAGGGCGCGCCCGACGGCTTCATCATTGCGCACGGCTCACAGGTCCTTCACGCGGAGCTCCCGCGCGGGGCCATCGTCGACGTCGCGCCCACCGTGCTCTATTACCTCGGCCTGCCGGTGGGGCGTGACATGGACGGCTTCGCACGCTCGGACATGTTCGTCCGCGCGTTCAGGCGCGAGCATCCTGTGACCTATATTTCTACTCACGAGCGGTGAGCGACATCCGCGAACCCTGGACCCTGGACGGTCTGCAGGCCCGTGTTATGCTGTGCCTGCTCTTTAACGCGGTCCCGAGAGGCCGCAAAGAGGGGAAGACATGCCTATCGTGATGGATGCCGACCGCGTCGGGCGAAGCCTGATGCGCATCGCGCACGAAATTCTTGAACGAAATCGTGGTGCCGATAAGCTGGCCCTGATTGGAATCCGTGCCCGTGGTGTGCCGCTCGCCGAACGATTGGCCGCGAATCTCAAAACTGCCGGCGGCTATGATGTGCCCACCGGCACGCTCGACATCACCCTGTACCGCGATGACCTGATGAAACATCAGGTGGGGCCTCAGCCGATCCTGCGGCGCACCGATATCCCGTTTTCAATCGACGGCCGCACCATCCTCCTGGTCGATGACGTGCTCTACACGGGACGGACGATTCGCGCTGCCCTGGATGCGCTCATCGACTTCGGCCGGCCCAACGCCATCCAGTTGGTTGTCCTGGTCGACCGCGGCCATCGCGAACTACCCATTCGAGCCGACTATGTCGGTCGTAACGTCCCGACCTCGCGTCAGCAGAGTGTGCAGGTGAGGCTGCTCGAGATCGACGGTCGCGACGAAGTGGAAGTGGACGAAGTGGAAGGTGCGTCGTGACCGTCGCCACACGCCTTCGAAGCCGTCATCTGCTGGGCATTGCCGATCTAGACCCCGGCGAAATCGAGTTGATTCTCGACACCGCCGTGGCCATGAAGGAAATCGGCACCCGTACGATCAAGAAAGTCCCGGCATTGCGCGGGCGCACCGTGGTGAACCTGTTTTTCGAGGCCAGTACCCGCACACGACTGTCGTTCGAACTGGCCGAAAAGCGGCTCAGTGCCGACACGATGGGCATCACCACCGCCGGCTCGAGCGTGACCAAGGGCGAGACCCTCGCCGATACAGCCCGCACACTCGAAGCGATGTCGCCAGACCTCATCGTCATTCGCCACGCCGCGTCGGGCTCGCCGCATCTGCTGTCCACCATCTGCAAGGCGGGCATCGTCAACGCCGGCGACGGCACCCACGAACATCCGACCCAGGCCCTGCTCGATGCGTTGACAATGCGGGAGAGGAAGGGGCGGTTGGCCGGTCTCAAGGTGGCCATCGTTGGCGACCTGCTGCACAGCCGCGTGTTGCGGTCCAACGTATTGCTGTTGACAAGGATGGGCGCCGAAGTGCGCGCGTGCGGGCCGGCGACGTTGATTCCGCTCGGGCTTAAGGCGCTGGGCGTGCATGTCACCACCTCGATTGACGAAGCGGTGAAAGACGCCGACGTGGTGATGATGCTGCGTGTGCAGCACGAGCGCATGTACGGCCTCTTCCTGCCGTCGCTGCGCGAGTACTTTAATTTGTTCGGCTTGACGCCCGCGCGGCTTGCACACGCGGCCTCCGACGTCATCGTGATGCACCCCGGCCCGATGAACCGGGGCGTAGAAATTGACTCGGCTGTGGCGGATGGGCCGTGGTCGGTGATTCTGGATCAGGTGGCCAACGGCGTGGCCGTGCGCATGGCCGTGTTGTATTTGCTGGCGGGAGAGGAACTGACATGATGGCTCAAGCAACAACCGCGCACGTACTCAAGGGTGGCCGTGTCGTGGATCCTCGGGCAGGCCGCGACGGGCACTTTGATATCCGCATCGAAAACGGTCTGGTTGCGGCCATTGGCAAAAACCTGCCGCTCGACGAGGCGCGTGTTGTGGACGTGCCCGCCGACTTCGTCATCACGCCCGGGCTCATCGATATGCATGTGCACTTGCGCGAGCCGGGCCAGGAACACAAGGAGACCATTGCCACCGGCACCTGGTCGGCGGTGGTCGGCGGGTTCACCGGCGTCGCGTGTATGCCGAACACCGACCCTGTGAACGATTCCGCGTCGGTGACCCAGTTCATCTTGAAGCGCGCCGCCGACGCGGGCTTCGCGCGTGTGTATCCGATCGGCGCTGTTTCGCTCGGCTCTATGGGTGATCAGATGACCGAGATGGGCGACCTCCGCGCCGCCGGCTGCGTGGCGTTCACAGACGACGGTAAGCCGGTGGCGACGGCGTTACTGATGCGCCGGGCGCTGGAGTACGCGGGCATGTTCGACGTGCCGATCATCGAGCACTGCGAAGATCCGTCGCTCAAGGGTGACGGCGTGGCGCACGAGGGCGCAGTGGCGGCACTGCTCGGCTTGCGCGGCATTCCCGGTGTGGCCGAGTCGATCATGGCCGAGCGAGATATCAGCCTGGCGGAACTCACCGGTGGCCGCATCCATGTGGCCCACATGAGCGCGAGGCAGACGATGAGGGCGGTGCGCGATGGGAAGTCGCGAGGCGTCCGGGTGACCTGCGAAGTGGCGCCGCATCACTTCACGCTCACTGACGAGGCTCTCAGAGAGGGCGCGGGCTACAACACGAACCTGAAGATGAATCCGCCCCTGCGCGAAGAGGCCGATCGCCTCGCGATGATCGAAGGGCTCAGGGACGGCTCCGTGGACATCATCTCCACCGACCACGCTCCGCATCACGCCGACGAAAAGGCGCTCGAATTCGACCGCGCCCCCTTCGGCATCGTTGGTCTTGAGACCTGTGTGCCGCTGTGCCTGGACCGACTGGTGCACGCCGGTGTAATCTCGCTGTCGCGCTTTGTTGAACTGCTGTCATCTAACCCGGCGTCGCTGCTGAAGATTCTTGGTGGAACCATCTCGGTGGGTGCACCTGCTGACCTCACCGTGCTGGCTCCGGACGCGCCGGTCACCATTCGCACCGCGACGTTGGTCTCGAAGTCGAAAAATTCTCCGTTCGACGGCTGGAGCCTGCGCGGCGCCACTGCCGCGACCATCGTGGGCGGGCGCGTGCTCTACGCGAACCCAGCCGTGACTGACGCGGCGCGCTTCGTCATTACATAGACGCAATGCAGGTGCTTGATCCCTTATGACGACATCGCTGAATGAACTGAAATCCCTTGGCGTCCTGATGGTGGACAGCCATTTTGATTATGGGAATGGCTACCATGGCACGGTGTATCTCAACCCCCACCGGCTGTTCCAGCAGCCCGGGACGATTTGGCGCGTGGCTCAGGACTTGATCGCGAAGTTGCCCGCCGATCTCGTGAACGCTACTGAGGTGGTGTCGGGTCCGGTGATGGGCGGAGCACTCCTGGCGCACACAATGGCCGGCCTGCTGGACGGCCACCGGCCGCTCAGTCACCCGGCGTGTTGCTTCGCGCCGTTGTCGGTGGACCATAACGGTTCGATGGTGCTGCGCACGTTCTACCGGGAAGTGGTACTCGGCAAACGCGTCTTGTTGGTGGACGACGTGAGGAATACCGGCAAGACGTTCGAGCGTGCCAAGGCTCTCATCGAAGACGCCGGCGGCATCGTCATTGCCACGGTCCAGATTTGCGATCGCCTTGAGGCGGTGGTGGACCTTGGTGTGCCGAACATCGCGCTCGCGGAGTACCGGGCTCCGGAGAACTACCCGGCGGCGGATTGTCCGCGGTGCAAAGCGGGCACACCTGTGGCGGCATTCTGAGTCCAGAGGCCAGGGGCCAGGAGCGAGGGGCCAGGGTTCGGTAACGTAGCTCGGGCTGTTCCTCAAGCCCGAGGCTTTTTCCTTATGCGCCAACGTCCCAGCGACTTTCAGTCTCACTTGAACCGGTTATACGCCGAGTTCAACTATCCCGAGTCGGCGTTTGATCCCATCCAGGTTGTTCGGCGGTACGAGCGGTGCGACGATCGTGAAATCGTCGCCTTCATTGCGGCAGGCCTCGCATTTGGCCGCGTGGCGTCGATCGTCGCTTCCATCGAGGCCGTGTATCAGGTGTTGGGGCCGTCGCCCGCAAAGGCAGTGCGCAGATTCGAGCCTGCCCGCGATGGCGCCGCACTCCTGCCGCTGGTGCACCGGTGGATCAAGGGCCCCGACCTCGTCGCGCTTCTGTGGATTCTCCGGCGAATGCTCGACGAGGCCGGGTCGCTCGAGGCGTACTTCGCAAGAGGCTGGTCAGCGGAGGCAGCCGATGTATCCGACTCGCTGGAGTCGTTTTCGACGCGGGCTCGGGCCATCGATCTGAAGCCGGCGTACGGCAAAGTCCCGGAAGCGCCCGGCGTGTACTTTTTCTTCAGCCGGCCATCAAGCGGCGGCGCCTGCAAGCGGCTCAACCTGTTTCTCCGCTGGATGGTGCGCAAGGACGGCGTGGATCCCGGTGGGTGGAAGACGCCGTTGCCGGGCCAGCTCGTCATCCCGCTTGATACGCACACCATTCGCGCGGGGTCGTGCCTGCGATTGACGAAGCGTGCCTCGCCGGGCTGGAAGATGGCCGCCGACATCACACAGTCTCTGCGCGCCATCGATCCTCTCGACCCCGTGCGATATGACTTCTCGCTGTGTCACCTCAGCATGATGGGCGCCTGCGGCTACAAGACGAAGCAGCGCGATACACAGTGTCCGCTTCAGGGCATTTGCCGACCACGGTGAGCCTACTGATCGCTAGGCCAGCGTCGGGCCGCGAGACGGTGTTCGTAGACCGCGAGCGTGCCTTCCACCATTGTGTCGACACTGAACTCGCTCTGCACGCGCTGACGGCCCGCGGCGCCCAGTTGTGCGCGCAACTCAGGGTTCTTGAGCAGGTCGATAAGCGCTGCCGCCAGTTCGTCCGCATGGTTGGGACGGACGAGCAATCCGCTTTGATCGTGCTCAATCGCCTCGGGAATGCCGCCGGCGCGCGTGCCGATGACGGGGACGCTGCACGCCATCGCGTCGAGCATTGATGAACCCAGACCTTCGGTGACCGAACTCATCGCGAAGATATCGAACGATTTCTGAAGTGCGATCACATTGGAACGGAATCCCGGCAAGAACACATGTCGTTCGAGGCCGAGTGCCTTCACCTGGCGTTCGAGCGAGTCGCGCAGTTCGCCCTCACCTAAAATCACAAACCGCGCATCGGGCACCTGGCGTGTGACCCGCGCGGCGGCCTCGATCAGGACCCTCTGGCCCTTGTGCGGCACCAGTGCCGCCACGTTACCCACGATCGGCGCACCGTGCGGCAGGAAGAACGCCTTGTGGACGTCCTCAACCTCGATCTTGTCGATGGCGCTGATATTGACGCCGTCGTGCACCACCTCGATGCGTTCAGCGGGAATCCCATCCTCCACCAGCATGCGCGCGATGACCCCCGACACCGCGATGAACACGTCGATGTGCCGGTACTTCCAGCGCGAAAATGCATTGCGCTTTAGATGAAAATCCACCCGCCGTGAGGCGACGATGAGCGGGCGGGGGGCGAGGCGGGGTTGAAGCTTCAGCGCCATGGCGATGAGGGTGACGCCCATCGGATCGTGGACGTGCACCACGTCTGGCTTGATCGTGCGCAGCGCACGGTGTAGCTGCCAACCCGCCTGCACGTCGAACTCGCCGGCCGGGTTGAGCGCCACCGTGCGCAGGCCCTCGTGCGCGCGGCGTGACAGCTCGCCGCTGCCCTGGGCTACGAGCACTGCCGGATGTCCCAGCTCGCAGAGGCCGGTGACCGTGAGCAGCACCTGGTTCTGCCCGCCTCGCCAGGTCCGGGCCGTGTCGAGGTGGACGGAGGTCAATCCTTCTTCACTCCCTGCGGCGCCACTTGCAGTGCCCACAACTTCGCAAACTTCAGGAAGACGTAATGCGCGTTCATGGCCGAGATGATGAGGCCGGGCATGCCGTCGAGGAAGCCGGCCCTGAGCACGTAGTTGCGCAGGAACGCCGCGGGTGGGTGAAAGAGCACGCTAAAGAGACCGGCCGTCCGTCCCTCACTGGCCATCTGAGAAGCCGCCAGCGTCGTATACCGCTGCATCGTCTCGTAGTGATGGTTGAGGTCGCAGTATGCGTAGTGCTGCAGGTCGTGCGACAACTGGCCGACGGGGCCGCGCGCGGTGATCGACTCGTGGACGAGCCGCTTCGCCCAGCTTGCCTGACGCCGGTCGTAGAGGCGCAACTGATAGTCGGGATACCAGTCGGTGTGGCGAATCCAGCGGCCCAGATGGAAGGTGATGCGCGGCACTCGGTAACCGACGCGATCCGAAGACTGATCGAGCAAGCGGCGAATCTCGGCAGCCAGTTCGGGTGTGACGCGTTCGTCGGCGTCCACCGACAGGATCCAGTCGTGGGTCGCCTGGGAGGCCGCGAAGTCCTTTTGCGCCGCGTAGCCGGGCCAGTCTCGAACGATGACCCTGGCCCCGGCAACCCGGGCCAACGCTGCCGTGCCGTCAGTGCTGCCGCTGTCTACGACAATGACTTCGTCAGCCCACGCGAGCGATGCGAGGCATCCTTGGATGTTCGCGGCCTCGTTTAGCGTGATGACTGTGGCGGAAACACCGGGCACATGGGCATTTTAGTCACTGTGCTTCCGCATTAGCGACCCCGGGACTTTGGGACTCCCGGACCCCGATCGCAGCGTCTCGCCTCAGCGCACAGGTGCTTTCTGAATCGCTTCGAAGGTGATCAGTGAGCGGCTATAGTCGATGATTGCCTGCAGTTCGCGGATCTTGGCCGCGGCGAGGTCGCGCTGGCGTGACTGGAGCTGGAACGTCGTCGAGAGGCCCACGCCGAAGCGTTTCTGCTCGGCGTCGAGCTGGCGCTGGGTGCGCTCACGTGCCACCTGTGTGACCTGCACACGCTTGAAGTTGGTGGAGACCTGGCGGCCCGCGTCGCGCACCGAGGTGGTGACCTGCAATTCCGCGTCACGCAGTTCAATCTCCGCACGCTGCTTCTCGAGCCTGCGCGTGGCCAACGCGGCTTCCGTGCTGCTCTTGCCCACGGGGTACCCCACGTTGACGCCAATCGTCCACGCGGGGTTCGTGTTGCGGAACGCGTCACCCAGCACGGGGCCAAAGCCACGTTCGCTGCTGCTGATCAGGATCGGTGGAAATTCATTGGAGAAGTTTTTCTGCGTGCCACCCGTGCCTGACGCCGAGTAGCTGAGCTGCAGGTCCACCGACGGCAGTGTCTGATTGCGCAGCAGGTCGAGGTTGAGGTCGGTGTTCTCGATCTGGAGCTTTGCCACCAGCAGATCCGTGCGGTTGGCGATGGCGTTGGTGATGGCTGCATCCACGTTCACGTCGACGGCCTGCATCTGAATCGTGTCGGTCGGCTGGATGCGCACCTGCCAGTAGTCGGGGCGCGTCGGCTCGAAGATGAGCGCGCGCAGCGCATCTTCAGACGTGGCCACCGACGACTCGGCGATGATGACGGCCTCTTCGTTGCTCGCCACCTCGGCTTCCGCCTCGATGACGTCGATCGGCGCCATGGTGCCGACTTCCACGCGCGACTGGTTGTTGCGCAGCGATTCACGCGCGAGGTCTAGGTTCTGCTGGGCCACCTTCAGGCCTTCAATCGCGCCAATCAGCGTCAGGTAGGCCGACTGCACCTGCACCCTGGTGACGACAACCACTTGTTCGAGTTGGATATCGGCAATGACCCGGTTGCGCTCAGCCATGTGGACGCCTGCCCTGGCGCCATCAATCTTGAACCCTTCGAGCAGCGGCTGATTGAAGCCCAGATTGACACCCGAGTTGAGCGTGGGGTTGAACCGCGAGAACGCCTCGGACGACTCGATGCGACCCGCGTTCCACCGCACCTGAAAACTCGATCCATACCAGGGGAGGAACTGGTTCACCGTGGTGTTGATTGACACGCCCTTGTTCGTCACTGAGGTTGCGCTGCCCTCAAACACGTTGGTGGAGGCACGTTCACTCGAACTGCGCGAGAAGGCCGAGCTGAGGGTCGGAACAAAAGCGGCCCGCGCGCTGGCCAGGTTCTCCGACGCGATGTCAGGGGCAAGGCGGTCAGCCTTCAGACCGAGATTCGCTTCGAGCGCCATGGCCTCGGCCTGACTCATCGACAACGGCAGCGCCGGCCCCTGGGGAGCGGGAGTGGTCGTGGAAGTCTGCGCCAGCGCCACATCGGGCGTCAGCCCAAGTTGCCCGACCACGGCCAGGCCAACAATACCGCTGCGAATCAAGAAATACAGGCTCCGAGTCATCATCTCAATCTCTCCAAAAATCACGCTACCCTCTATACTACGCGGTCAAAAGAGTTGTTCCTGCTTCAGGGACAACCGCGTCCCGGATCGCGGAGCCCTCGGGGACGTATCATCAGTATTCGCAAGCAATTGCCACTGATGGCCAAAGAGAATGCAAACCATGCGCCGACTGACAACCCTGACAGCCCTCGTCTTTTTGACCGCTACCTGGCTCGCCGCCGACCAACGTGCCGCCGGCCCCACCGCCCTTGCCGCCAAGCCCGTCGTAATGCCCATGACCGTGGATTCCATCATGCGGGGACCCGCTCTGGTGGGCGCCTCGCCCTCGGCCGTACGATGGTCCAAAGACTCATCGAAGGCCTATTTCACATGGCAGAAGGCCGGTGATCCCCGGTCCTCAACCTACATCGTGCATCGCGATGGCTCCGGGCTGCGCCAGTTGACCGACGAGGAAGGCCTGAAACTCGACGTGCCCCCGGCTGGCCGTCCCGATCGGGCGGGCCGCCGTTTGCTGAACGCCGAAAGCGGCGACTTGGTACTGTATGACGTCGCTTCGGGTGCCCGCAGTCTGCTGACCCACACTGCGGTCGCAGAAACGAATCCCCGCTGGGCGCGCAACGACACGGCCGTGACGTTTCAGCGCGACGGCAATCTCTTCATCATGTCTCTGGCCGCAGGGCCCGGGCCCACCATCCAGCAGTTGACCGACATCGTGGCGGCAGGTGCGGCCACAAGTGCGGCTCCCGCCGCTGCTGCCGGGCGCGTCGGTGGCGCCGGGCAACGGGGCGGAGGCGCCGGCCGCGCCGGTGGCGCTAGCGCTGTGGAAACCCTGACCGAGGCGCAGCGCATGCTCCGCGAACAGGAACTGGCGTTGGTGGACTACCTCCGCGCTCAGGCAGAGGGCCGTCAGGGTGGTCGTGGCGGCCCCGCCGGTGCTCAGCCCCCTGCAGTATTAATCGCGCGCTTCACGCTCGCGGAGCGGCAGACCACAGCGGACCTGCAGTTGTCCGCCGACGAGCGTTACGTCTGGATCGGTATCAACGAAGCGCCGGCACTGCCGGCACGGGGCCAGGACACGCCGAGCTACATCACGCAGTCGTCGTATCCTGAAATGATTCCGGGCCGCACCAACGTCGGTGACGTGTCGCCTGTGCGGAAGCTCGCGATTCTCGACGCGAAGGAAGACAAGCACGTGTGGGCAGACGCCGCGCCGTTTGCCGGCCGCGAGTGGTCGGCTCTGTCGGACGCCACACTTGGACCCCGCATCGTGAACTGGGGCTCTCCCGACATGTCCGATGACGGCGGGCACACGGTGATGGCCGTCCGCGCCGCCGACAACAAGGACCGCTGGTTTGTGAAAGTGGACCCGGCCACGGGCGCCGCAACCGTCATCGACAATCAGCGCGATGACGCGTGGATTCGTGAGCAGGGCATCGGTGGCGGCTTCGGCGGTGGCGCCGGTATTGCCTGGCTCGCCGACGGAAAACGGTTCCTGTTCCTCTCGGAGAAGACCGGCTATCTGCAGCTCTACTCGGTGGACATGAGCGTGGCGAAGCCGACGGCCACGGCGCTCACCAGCGGCCAGTGGGAAGTGACCAACGCCGTGCTGTCACGCGACCGCAGCAAAGTGTTCCTACAGACTAATGAAGTACATCCCGGCGAACGGCACTTCTACACGATGTCGGTCGATGGCGGCGCGCGCACCAAGGTCACCACGATGACCGGGTCGAATGACGCCACCATTTCGACAGACGAGCGCTCCCTCGCTATCATCCACTCCTACAGCACCAAAGTGCCCGAGCTGCACATGATGCCGTTCACCGCCGGCGCTCCAGCGGTGCAGGTGACAACGACGCCGTCGGACGAATTCAGGGCCTTCAAGTGGATGGACCCCAAGGTCATCACCTACAAGGCGCGTGACGGGCAGGACGTCTATGCCCGTCTCTACACGCCCGAGATGATGGGCGCGAAACGTGATCCGAAGAAGCCCGCGGTCATCTTCGTGCACGGCGCGGGTTACCTCCAGAACGCGCACAAGTACTGGTCCACGTACTACCGCGAATACATGTTCCATCACATCCTCGCATCCAAGGGCTACGTCGTTCTCGACCCCGACTACCGCGCGTCGTCGGGCTACGGCCGCGATTGGCGGACGGGGATCTATCGGTTCATGGGAGGCAAGGACCTCGAAGACGTTGTGGATGGCGCCAAGTTCCTCGTCGCCTCAGAGAAGGTGGATGCGAAGCGCATCGGCGTTTATGGCGGTAGCTACGGTGGATTCATCACGCTGATGGCGATGTTCACCACGCCGGATGTGTTTGTGGCGGGCGCGGCGCTGCGCCCTGTGACCGATTGGTCGCACTACAACCATAGCTACACGTCAAACATCCTCAACACGCCGCAGACAGACCCCGAGGCGTATAAAAAGAGCTCGCCTATTTTCCATGCGGCGGGTCTCAAGAATCGCCTGCTCATCCTGCACGGGATGGTGGACACCAACGTATTTTTCCAGGACTCGGTGAGACTGGCGCAACGGCTGATCGAGTTGCGTAAAGAAAACTGGGAGTTGGCTGGGTATCCGGTGGAGAACCACGCGTTCACCGAAGAGACCAGTTGGGCCGATGAATACAAACGCATCCTGAAGTTGTTCGAATCGGCACTGCGGGGTGTCCGATGATTGACGTCCTGTCGCTCTTCCGTCAGTCCGGCGCCCTCCACGAAGGGCACTTCCGGCTCTCCTCGGGCCTGCACAGTTCGGGCTACCTGCAGTGCGCGCTTGTGCTCCAGCATCCCGAACATGCGGCGCCGCTTGGCGGCGCGCTAGCCGACGCGCTGCGCGATCTGAAGTCCACCGTGGTGTTGTCGCCCGCACTCGGCGGCTTGATCATCGGGCACGAGGTGGCGCGTGCGCTCGGTGTGCGCGCGATCTTCGCGGAACGCCAGGAGAGCGTATTGACGCTCCGTCGCGGCTTCACGCTGTCGGCCGACGACCGCGTGGTGGTGATCGAAGACGTCGTGACCACCGGTGGGTCAACGCGCGAGACGATGGTGGTGGCCCGGCAGGCTGGCGCCACGGTCGTGGGCGCGGGTTCGATCATCGATCGCAGTGGCGGCACGTCATCACTCGACGTGCCATTCCGCGCACTCGTAGCCCTGTCGTTGCCCACCTACGACTCGGCGACATGCCCCCTCTGTGCGGCTGGGCAACCCGTGACCAAGCCCGGCTCAAGGGCGTAGGCAACCCGCGCCATGAGGGTTTTGCGGCTGGTCGTCGCCTACGACGGCACGCGCTTTTGCGGGTGGCAGCGTCAGGAAAACGGTCCCACCATCCAAGCGGCGATTGAAGACGCCATGCAGCCGTTCTCGGCGCGGCCGCTGTTCGGCGCGGGCCGCACGGATGCGGGTGTGCACGCGCTCGGGCAGGTTGCGTCAATCGAGTGCGACACCACGCATCCCGTTGACGTGATTCGGCGGGCGCTTAACGTCAAGCTGGACCGCGATATCCGCGTGCTTGACGTCGCCGATGCGGCGGAAGGGTTTAATGCCCGCTTCGACGCGATCGGCAAGGCCTACCGCTATCGCATTGCCATCGCCGAAATGGTGTCGCCGTTTGCGCATCGATACGTGTGGCAGGCGCCGCAGCCGCTGGATGTGCCCGCGATGCGGGCCGCCGTGTCCGCGCTCATCGGGACGTATGATTTCTCGGCGTTCATGTCCAGTGGTTCCGATGTGCTCGACACGGTCCGGACGGTGGACCGCGCCGAACTGCGCGTGAGTGGCGACGAGCTGGTGTTCGAGGTGCACGGCGACGGGTTCCTGCGCCATATGGTGCGCGCCATCGTCGGCACGCTAGTCGAGGTAGGGGCCGGCCGCAGGGATCCCTCGTCCATGGCGGCGCTCATCGAGTCGCGGGATCGGGAGCAGGCGGGCGATACGGCCCCTGCGCAGGGCCTGACGCTCGTGTCGGTGGACTACCCGTAGTAGGGCGTGGCTTTAGCCGCGCCATCGGGCTAAACTCCCTGAATGGCGCTCGCTGATGTGCTAGCCGGCGTGCCGAAGGGATCGCCCGAAGAGGCCATTTCGCGTCGGCTCGACTTCGACCGTTTACCCAAACATGTGGCCAGCATCATGGATGGCAACGGCCGATGGGCCGCCGAACGGCACCTGCCCCGTGTGGAAGGGCATCGCGCCGGCATTGATTCGGTGCGCGACACCGTGGAAACCTCGGCGCGGCTCGGCCTCTCGGTTCTGACCCTCTACGCGTTTTCGGTGGAGAACTGGAAGCGCCCGGTGCCGGAAGTGTCGGCCCTGATGGGTTTGCTTCGCCACTACCTGCGGGCCGAACTCAAGACGCTGCTCAAGAACAACATCCAGTTCCGCGTGATCGGGCAGCTCGACCGTCTGAGCCCCGACGTGCGCGAGGAGGTGGAAGCGGCTGTCGTCAGGACCGCGACCAATACTGGGATGGTCTTCAACATCGCGCTCAGCTACGGCGGTCGCGCCGAGATTGTGGACGCGGCGCGGCAGGCGATCATCCGCGGCATCGCGCCCGAGGCGCTGGATGAGGACATGTTCTCGTCGCTCCTCTACACAGCCGGGCAGCCCGATCCGGACCTGCTGATTCGGACCAGCGGCGAGATGCGCGTGAGCAACTTCTTGCTCTGGCAAATTGCGTACGCGGAAATCTGGGTCACGGACACCTTTTGGCCCGACTTTCGCGCGCGGCATCTGCTGGAAGCCGTGGCCGATTATCAGCGACGCGATCGTCGTTACGGTGCCGTGTCGTCGGACCCGGTTGGAGTCACAAATTAACGCGTGACCCGCGTCCTGAGCGCCGTCGTACTCGTCGCAATCGTCGGCGCCGTCCTGTGGCTTGGGCCATGGTGGGCCACGTTGGTCATGGCCGCTCTGGTCGGCGCACTGGCCGCAGGCGAAGTGGCCAGTCTTTCTCGCGCCGTTGGCGCTCCCGTTCCTGTTCTCTTTGTCGCCGTGGCGGCCATGGCCGCATGCGCGGTGGTGCCTGTCGGTATGGCGAATGGCGCCGCGATTGTCCTGGTGTTGCTGGCCCTGGTGGCGGGCGCGGGGATTGTGACGATGGCCGGGGGGGCGCCGTCACCGTCCATGATCACGACAGTGGCGGTCACGGTCATGGCGCCGCTGTATGTCGGCCTTCCGCTGGGTGCGCTTGTGTGGATTGACGTGGTGTTTGGCCCACGGCCGGTGATCTTTCTCATCGCGACCATCGCGATCAGTGACTCGGCGCAGTATTTCGTCGGCCGCGCGTATGGCCGTCGAAAGCTGGCGCCTGCGATCAGCCCCGTTAAGACGATCGAAGGTGCGGTTGGAGGCATGGTGGCGGCCGCTGTCACCGGCGCCCTGCTGGGGCCGATGTGGGGGCAGGTGGTCTCACCCCTGGAGGGAGTCGCGCTGGGCCTGATGTTGTGTGTCGTCGGGATCACGGGCGATCTCTTTGAGTCGTTGCTCAAACGCAGCGCGGGGGTCAAAGACAGTTCGGCGCTGATCCCCGGACACGGCGGTGTGCTCGATCGCATCGACGCGTATCTGTTTGCAGTCCCTGCGTACCTGTTGTTCCTGCGGTACGTCGCGTGATCCGCATCGCTATTCTCGGCTCCACCGGATCGATCGGTCAGAGCGCGTTGTCGGTGGTGGACGCGCACGCCGATCGCCTGCAGGTGGTGGCCCTCGCCGCCGGTCACAACACCGCGCGTCTGGCCGAACAGGTGAGTCAATACCGGCCGTCATTCGTCAGCGTGGCCACCGAAGACGGCCTAGCCGACTTAAAGTCGCTGGTGCCGACCGGTGCGCGGCCCGCAGCGCTCGAAGCGGGCCCGCACGGGTTGATCTCGGCCGCTACCCATCCCGATGTGGACGTGGTGCTCTTTGCGTCCTCCGGTGCGGCGGGCCTTGAGGCAGCACTCGCAGCGATTGACCACGGTAAGACCGTGGCACTGGCGAATAAGGAAGTGCTCGTGATGGCCGGCGCCCTGATAGTGGATGCGGCGCGCAGCCGCGGGGTGTCGTTGCTGCCCGTGGACTCCGAACACAACGCCATCCACCAGTGTCTGCACGGCCGCACGGCGGGCGAACTGCGGCGGCTGATTCTCACCGCATCAGGCGGCCCATTCCGTAGTTGGACCGCCGAGGCGCTTGCACGAGTGACGCCCGCCGACGCGCTGCGCCATCCCACGTGGCAGATGGGGAAGAAGATCACGGTTGATTCCTCCACGCTGATGAACAAGGGCCTTGAAGTGATCGAGGCGCGGTGGCTGTTTGACGTGACGCCGCAGCAGATCGCGGTGGTCGTGCACCCGCAGTCGATTGTCCATTCCATGGTGGAACTGCGCGATGGATCGGTGATCGCGCAACTGGGCGTCACAGACATGCGACTGCCGATCCAGTACGCCTTCTCGTACCCCAATCGCTGGGATGCGCCAGTCCCCGCGCTCGACGTGACGCAGATGGGCCAACTGGACTTCATGCCGCCCGACCCCGAACGGTTCAGGTGTCTGCAGCTGGCGTCTGACGCGCTCGAGCACGGCGGCGCGTGGCCCGCGGTTCTCAATGCCGCGAACGAGGTGGCCGTAGAGGCCTTCCTGGCCGGGCGGCTCGGGTTCCTGCAGATTCCCGCGGTGATCGAACGCGCGCTCGAGGCGGCGGGCCGCGAAACCAGCGTGCCTCGCTCGTTGGCCGATGTCAGGGCCACTGATGCCTGGGCCCGGCGGCATGCGGCCGAAACCACCGGTCTGCTACCATAATTGTAGCCCTACAGGGTTTTCACATATGGCCAACATCATCGGGTTCTTCGAGACGATTCTGCCGTTCCTGTTTGTGCTCGGAGTCCTGATCTTCGTCCACGAGCTCGGACATTTCCTGGTCGCGCGGTGGTACGGCGTCAAGGTGCTCGCGTTTTCGCTGGGATTCGGACCCAAGCTGGTCAAGGTCACCCGTGGCGATACCGAGTACTGCATCAGCGCCGTTCCGCTGGGCGGCTATGTCAAGCTGGCGGGCGAAACGTCTGAAGATGGGCCATCCGGGGACCCGACCGAGTTCCTGTCCAAGAGCAAGTGGATTCGGGTCCAAGTGTACCTGGCGGGCCCGATCATGAACATTCTGCTGGCGTTCATCCTGACGACCGCCATCCTCACGCAGGGCGCGGATATGCCGCTCTACCGCTCGTCGCCGCCGGTCATCGGCGTGGTGGAGGCTGACGGCGCAGGCGCGCGTGCGGGCTTGCAGGTGGGCGACCGCGTGCTGCGTGTGAATGGCGCCGCGGTGGAGACCTGGGACCAGTTCGACATGGCCGTCCTGCCGAAGGCCAACAGGGAACTCACGTTGGCGGTGGAACGCAGCGGCAGCTACCTGGATATCAAGGTGACGCCCGAGTTGGTGGGAGACATTGTCGACTTCGGCGAGCTGAAAGTGCGTCCCCGAGTGCGGCCGCAGGTGGCGCAGGTGATGCCAGACCAGCCTGCCGACAAGGCCGGCCTGCTGGCCGGCGACGTGCTTCTCACGATCGGGGGCGAGCGGGAGCTGACGCGCGAGCAGATCATCGAGCGTATCCAGAAGAGCGCCGGTGTGTCCATCACGTTCACGATTGAGCGTGGTGGCGCGCCGCAGGATGTGGCCATCGTTCCCGAAAAAAGCGGCGACGTGGGCGTGATTGGCGTGTCGATTTCTGAGGCGGAGACCCGCCGCGTGGATCCGGATCTGCTGACGGCCATGAGCATGAGCGCGACCCAGACGTGGGAAGCCTCGGTGTTGACCGTCACGACACTGGCCGGGCTGTTCACGACTGAGACGCCGGTCACCAACCTTGTCGGTCCAGTGGGCATCGCGCGGATATCTGGCGCCACGGCCCAGCTCGGCTGGCTTCCGCTGCTGGGCCTGATGTCGATGATCAGCCTTCAGCTCGGCCTGCTGAACCTGATGCCCATTCCCATCCTCGACGGCGGCCACATCACGATCATCGCCCTAGAGGGCCTAGCCCGCCGCGACTTCAGCGTGAAGGTCAAGGAGCGCATTCTTTTCGCGGGCTTTGCGCTCATCCTCATGCTCATGGTGACGGTTGTCTTCAACGACGTGGTGCGGTTGATCCCTTAGAACTGCCCCTATGGCCCCGTGGCGTTCGAACGCCCTGAAGCTAGCGGTGATCGCCATGGGTTCGATGCCGCAATACGACTGCGACCCCTTCTCAGACCCGGCCACGCGGCTGGACACCTGCCTGGAACGCTCGATCAAGGCTGCGGCAGGCACCCGGGCGATGGTGCACGCCAGTTGCGACATCAAGATCGAGAGCCGCTACATCGTCGTACTCCATCCGGCGGACGAATTGAGTAATGACGAGTTGGTGCAGGCGGGCCTCCCGGATGCACTGGTGATGAAGCTTCGCGCGATGCGGATGCAGGGCAACCCCGCGATTGATGTGATTGCCGCTGACAAGAACGTCTCGGGTTATGGCGCCGGCCGGTCGGTGATGAGCAGTCGCACGTCGGTCCAGACCGCCTTTGTATAGATCAACACGTTGATGGTGGAGACGAAGACGAAGCAGCCCGTCGCCGTCGCGGTCGTCGGGTCGCCCAATGTGCGTGTGGTCCAGAGGATTCGCTGAAGGGCTGGCCTCGGCCTTGAAACCCAGGCCGAGCTACGCACGGAAAAGTAGCGACTCCGTACGTAGCTCGGGCTATTCCTGAAGCCCGAGTACCGCTACCGTGCTTCGGCCTCCGCTGCCAGGTGGCCGAACGAAGGCCAGTCGGCCCCCGCCAAAATCGTCGCCCACAGCTGCTGCGCCTCACGCCGCTTGCCGTTGATGAGATACCAGGCGCTGACCCCATAACGCGCCGACGTGCTGCTGGCCCCTTCGCCGGCAGCCTTCAGCACCTCTTCGGGTGTGCGCTCGCCCTTATACATCAGGAGCAGTGAGTGGTAGCTGCCGTTCTCGATGACGTCCAGACGCGCGTCGATGGGCAACAGCGCCGCCGCCGCCTCGTTTGCCTTGCCGGCTCGGCGCAGAGAGAGGTAGAGCCAGTTACTCGCGGCCACCAGATTGTCTGCGTTGCGCACCACATCGCGGGCCTTCCTCCAGTTGTCGGCGGCGCGGGAGAAGTCCTTCTTGATGTAGTAGCCCAGGGCCAGGTGGTAGTAGATGTTCGAGTGCAGGGTGCTGGTGGGCGTGTTGCGCGCGTTGGGCTGCCCGTCCGGCTCCACCTGATCCGGCTGACCGGCGATGAGCGTCGCGGCTTTTTCGAAGTCGGCGATGCCGAGGTCGATCTCCCGAATCGTCAGATAGCGGTGCCCGCGATGGCGATAAAACCGCGCATCGTTGGGGTGGCGCGTGATGCCCTCGCTCAAGAGCCCGATGGCCTCGCGGAACCGGCCGAGATACGCGGTGCGGCGGCCGACCCAAATCAGCGCATCGGGGTCCTCGCGATTGGTCTCGAATACTTGCACGGCTGTCGCAAGCTGCGCCTCCATGCGGGCCTGCGCGTCTGGCGCCAAGGCGGGCGTGGAGAGCTTGCGGCCCAGCAGGGAGTTGGCTTCCGCGCTCTGCATGCCGGCTGTGATTCCGGCGGAGAACCCGCCAATTACGAGCGTCAGTAAGAGAAAAAGGTTGCGCGTCATGCGCGCGATCCTATCCCACCCGGAAGATCCTCTGCTATGTTTGAAGTATGGGTGATTCTGGTGAAGGCCTTATTGACGCGGACGAGAGAATTCAGGAGCTGGCCGATGAGCGAGAGGCCGCTCGACGCGAGCGGCGGACGCCGCAGGCGCCGGTTGATCCGGTGAAGAAAGCGCAGGTGACGTCGCTCACGCTCGGGCTATCGGAACTGCGGCGCCAGCTCGAGGCCACTGAGCATCCCGTCCGCCAGAAGCAACTCAAAGCCGCGATGGCTGATGTCGAGAAGCGCTTGGCGAAGCTCGGCTAGCGGCGTCGTCAGGCGCTACTAATTGCTCGCAGTCGCAGAAGGGGAGGAAGAGTGCCATGCCCCCCCCCCCCAAGCGTCGGCGTCTATGTCAACGCCGACGAAGTATCGGGTAGGCCTTGGCTCCCTCGACGCCGAGGACGTCGTCGAGGTAATTCCAGGCCGTCAGCCCGTCGTCGGACTTGGGTTCTAACAAATAAAACGCGAGGCGCGCGAGTCTTTGGTTCATCGCCACAGCGAATGAGCCGACTGGCGCAGCGACGTCGGTGGCCGCCCACGCGCCGTCGAGGCTGCGGAGTCCGTGGCTGCCGGTGTCGATCGAGTTCGTGGCCGCACGCTGGGTGTTGGCCGTGATCGCAAACTGCTCCAGGCCTTTGGTAGCCACCGTCGTCTTTCGCATCTGCACGCCGTGAGCCCGCAGCAGTTCAAGCGCCTTGGTAGCGCTCGCCGGAATGTAGTACTCGGTGGGCACGGTCTCTGTGGTCGTCGGCTCAAACCACAGGCGGTCGGTCATCTGTTCCGGTTTGATCACATCCTTGCGGCGGTTCATGTTCCGGCCGTTGATAGGGTTCTTCTCGTCCTCAACCTCGCCCATTAAGATTTCGATCATGGCGCCGTTGCGAATCTGCGCGCGCGTGGCGTGTGTCTTACCCGCCAGCGCTTCGCGGTCGGCTGAGCCCACCGCCGTCCGGATCTTCGCCACGTTCTGGTGCGCGAAGTTCATCGCCTCTTCGATGAAGTGGTTCGTGGCCAGGATGCGGTCCTTGAACGTGGCGTACGCATAGGCTTCGCTGAGCAGCGCAAAGCGGTTGCGCATCCCGACATAGTTGTTGTGGAAGCGGGGCACATGCTCGAACGTGCCCCAGGCACGGGGACCGGCTGGTGCCGCCGGCGCCTGCGGTTGCGCCGCCGGAGGTGTGGCTGGAGCGCCCTGCCCGCCACCACGTCCGCCTCGGCCGCCACCGGGGTGGCTCGCGTTGCCGTAGTAGTAGGTCTCCCACTTGTACTTCTCGCGAATGGCCTTGGTCACAAACGGGAACCACTCGTCTTTCATGATCGACATGATGCCGGCGTTGGTGTTCGGGTTGAGCGGCGGGGAGTACGTGAGGTGGTATCCGTGCGTGGAGCCGTCAGAGGTGTGCAGGTCCATGCCGACGTACGGGTCGTAGTCGTTCCAGAGCTTCGCAAAGGCCCGGCCTTCAGGCGTTTCGAGCTTCATGAAGTCGCGATTGATGTTGATGTTCTGGCCGTTCGCACGTGTGCCCTGTCCGTTGATGGGGCCGTTCTGCACGCCGCGATTGGTCAGCGAGAAGCGCTCGTTTCCGTCGGCATTGAAAATCGGCGTGATGAGGAACACCATCGTCTCGAGCCAGTCGGCGTGTTTGCCCTGGGCAAATTCACGCAGCAGGACCTGGGCCGCCTCTTTGCCCTCCACTTCACCGGCGTGAATGTTGCCCTGGATGTGCACGCGCAACTTGCCCGAAGCCTTGACTGAGGCCGCGCTCGCGTCTTTCAGGCCCGTGCCGACCACCGCGAGCGGCATCATTCGCCCCTCGTACGTGGTGCCGTAGCTGATCACCCGGATGTTCGGCGACGCGTTGTCGACGATTGTCATGAACCCGAGCACTTCAGCGTAGGTCGAGGTCGTTCGATAGTCAGACGACTCGGCCACCGTCCTCAGGCTGTCGAGTTGTGACGTCGGCTTTGGTGGTTGCGGTTGCGGTGCCGGCGGTGCTGTCTGCTGCGCCTGCCCAGGAACGGTCAGGGCGGCAACGATGGCAAGGCAAAGAAGGGATCGAGACATAGAGCAGGCAACCTCTGGAGCACGATTATAATCGCCCGTATGCCCCGAACCTGCATCCGAGTGAGTGTGGTCCTGACGTTGGTGGTGTTGACCTGGCTCCCGTTGGGGGCCGACAAGCCGCTGTTCACCCAGGCGTTCTCCCCCGGGGAATTCCAGGGGCGTCGCGCCAAGGTGATGGATGCGATTGGCGATGGCGTGGCCATTCTGGCTGCCGCTACCGAACCGGCGGCGTACACCAAGTTTCAGCAGGGCAAGCAGTTCTTCTACCTTTCGGGTGTCGAGGTGCCGCGCGCGATTTTGCTGATCGATGGGCGCACCAAGACCTCGACCCTCTTCCTGCCGGCTCGCAACTCAGCCTCAGACCGCTCTGAAGGCCCCTTGCTAGCGCCAGGAGACGAGGCGGCTCGCCTCACAGGCATCGAGCAGGTAGTGGATCGCGCCACGTTTGACGATGTGGTGAAGAGTGTGGCGGCTGAAGGGCGGTCGATCTACTTCCCGTTCCGGAGCGAATCACTGGGCGCAGCGGCGCCCGATCGCATCTCCAACCACGAACGCGCGGTGGCGGCCGACCCGTGGGACGGACGACCATCGAAAGACGCGGTGTTTCGCGAGAAGCTGCGAGTGGCGGCGCCGAGGTCCGAGATCCTCAATCTCGACCCCTTTGTGGACCGGATGCGCCAGATTAAGAGCTCTGAAGAGATCAAGATCATGCGTGAGACCACGCGACTCTCAAACCTGGCGATTCTCGAGTCTATGAAATCCGCAAAGCCGGGGATGTACGAGTACGAGATCGAGGCCATCGCCGACTACATCTTCAAGCGCAACAACGCGCAGGGCATCGGCTACTACGCGCTCGTCGCCACCGGCACGAACGCCTTCTGGCCGCACTACCACGCCGCGCAGAGCCGGCTCGAAGATGGCGACCTGGTGCTGATGGACTACGCGCCGGACGTGTCGTACTACACGACCGACGTCACGCGCATGTTTCCAGCCAACGGCACGTTCTCTCCCAGGCAGCGCGAGATGTACGGCATTTATCTCAAGCTCTACCAGGCGCTGATGTCTTCGATTCGACCGGGGCCTGCGTCAGAATCGCTCGCCAACGCGCACGAGAAGATGACCGCCATCATGGAGACGTTCACGTTTACCGATCCCAAGATCAAGGAAGCGGCCGAACGGTTTGTGGCCGGTTATGCGCGGCCCCGCAACTCGTTCGGTCATTGGCTCGGCATGGAGGCCCACGATGTGGCCGGCGCCAACTTCGACGGCGTCTACCTGCCTGGGATGATGCTGACCATCGAGCCCGCACTCACCATTCCCGACGAACGCATCTACATCCGCCTCGAAGACGCGATCCTCATCACCGCCACCGGCTATGAAAACCTGTCGGGCCCCCTCCCGATGGAGATGGCCGACATCGAGAAGGTGATGAAAGAACCAGGGATCGCGGACATTTGGAAAGTGGGCAGGTTAGGACGTTAGGAACTGGGGAAGTGGGGAACTGCACTCCGTACGTAGCGCGGCCTGGTTCTCAAGGCCGCGGAACACGAATGCGCTGGATCACTGCGACTGTGTGCGCGGTGTCTGTGCTCGGCGCTGCCTCCTGCGGCCGGGAGGCCGCTCCGGCCGATCGCTCCGCCGCGCCGCGTCCCTCCATCCTTCTCGTCACGCTTGATACCACACGCGCCGACGCGATCGGGCCCGGTGCGATTGGTGTAGAGACGCCGGCGTTTAGTCGCCTAGCCGCGCGGGGCCGCGTGTTCTCGCAGGCCTACGCCACGGTGCCTGAGACGCTGCCCTCGCACAGTTCGATCATGACCGGCGCGTATCCGGGTGGGCATGGCGTCCACGAGAACGCGCGATTCCTCGCGGCCACGCATCCGGTCGCAGCCGAAGCGCTGAAGGCCGCCGGCTATCGCACGTCTGCTTTTGTCTCATCGTTTGTACTCGCGCGGCGGTTCGGACTTGCCCGCGGGTTCGATGTCTACGATGACGAACTGGCTGGAGGACGGGCGGAGCGGACGTCGCGTGAGACGACGGACCGCGCGTTGGCGCACCTGTCGCAGGTGCCTGGCCAGGAACCGCTGTTCGTCTGGGTGCACTATTTCGACCCGCATGCGCCCTACGAACCACCCGAACCGTATCGAAGCAGGTATCCGAAAGACCCGTACCGCGCCGAAGTGGCGGCGATGGATGAGCAGATGGGCCGCCTGGTAGAGGCGTTTGACGCACGCGTGGCCGCTTGGGGTGGCACGTCAGCGATTGTCGTCGCAAGTGACCACGGCGAGGGGTTAGGGGATCACGGTGAGCCGCAACACGGCCAACTCCTCTATCAGTCCACGATGCGAGTGCCGCTGGTAGTGGTGGGGCCAGGCCTCTCGCCTGGTGTTGTGGACACGCCGGCGAGCACGCGTCGCATCTTCCATACCCTAACCGGTTGGGCAGGACGTTCGTCGAGCGAAAGCCTGGGCGCGGCGACGCCATCGCCTGAAGTGGTGATCGGCGAAGCGATGAAGCCGTTCCTGCAGGCGGGTTGGCAGCCGCAGATCATGGCGGTGTCCGGCTCGCTGAAAGCGATTCTCTCGGGCCGCATCGAGGTGTACGACGTGGTGGCCGATGCCGGCGAGGCGCGCGACCTCGGCACGTCAGCGCAATTGCCGGCGCCGGTGCGGGCGGTGCTCGACGACTATCCAGTGCCGACGGTGGACGCCGCGGGATCGTCGTCCACGGCGCCGCTCGATAACGAGGCGCGTCAGAAACTTGCCAGCCTCGGCTACGTCAGCGGCTCCACCGCGCCGGTCGTGCGGCGCGATGCGCCCAGGCCAGCGGACATGGTCAAGCTGTTTCCTGTGATTGACCAGGCGTCTACGCTGTTTGTGCAGGGCCGCTACGAACAGGTGGTGCCGCTGCTCAAGCAGATCCTCGTCGCCGACTCCTTCAATCTGGATGCCACGATGCGTCTGGCGACGGCGTATTCATCGCTCGGCAAGGATGCGCTGGCCGTGGAGACGTTTGGCAAGGCGGCCACGCTCGCGCCGAAGTCTCAGGATGTGCGCCTGTACCTAGCGCTGCACTACGCGCGCGGCGCCGGCTGGCGCCGCGCGCTGCCGCTGCTCGAGCAGGTGCTGGCGGAGTCGCCCGAGCGTGTGCCCGCGCTTGAGGCGCTGGCGCTCGCGCGGGAGCGCGAGGGTCGGCTCGCTGACAGCGTGGCGCTGCGCCAGCGCCTATTCGCCCTGCGCCCGGCGTCACCGGCCGAGCTCGTGCAGCTCGGCCAGGTGGCGATGGGAGCGCAGCAGACGGACGTGGCGATTGGGGCGTTTGAGCGCGCGAGCGCCGCGCAGGGCGCGGCGTTCGCGCAGCACCTGGAACTGGGCGTCCTGTATCTCGCCGCGCGTCGCCTGGACGACGCGCGGCGGGTGCTGGACTTGGTGCCGGCGACGCATCCGGCGAGGGCAATGGCGCTGTTCAAACGCGCGCAGGTGAGCGTGTTGCTCAACGAGCCGGACCGGGCGGCGAGGATTGAGTCGGCGCGGCGTGGCGCGGATGCCACGACGCGCGGCCTCATCGCCACCGAGCGTCTGTTCAAGTAACAAAACCGTAATCACATCGGGTGTCTTTTTCGGTGAAAAATACACCCGACGTCTTTTTACTTTTTACTTTTTGTCTGGCACAGAAAAAAAGGCCCGGCGGGGATTCCCCCGCCGGGCCTTCATGTCTATCGTGACTGCGGCGTCCTAGAACTGGAACCGGGCGGCCACTTCCAGCCGCCGAGGCGAGAAGTACGACCGAGGCGTGTTGAACAGTGAGCTGTTCTTGGAGGGTTCGAAGTTGTAGCCGGTCTGCTTGTCCATCAGGTTGAACAGATCCGCGGCCAGTTGCAGGTTGTACCGTCCGCCGAACCGGAAGTTCTGCGTGTAGTTGAGGTCCATCTGCCAGTGCGACGGTGTCCGCCGTGTCCCAGCTGGCTCCGCGTTGCGGATTGTGTCGCTGGTGCTGGTGCCGATGATGGACGTGGGATAGGCGGTGCGGTCCCACGCTTCCCACGGCTGTCCCGACTGCGCAATGGCATAGACACCGGCGGTGGCCTGCCACGGCAGCGTGTAGAAGCCGTAGACCTTCATCATGTGACGCCGGTCGCCACGCAGGTCGCCTTCCTTGTTGTCCCAGACCTGACGCCCACCACCGTCGGCCACGTTCGACGAGCCGATGAAGATGGCCGCGTCGTTGCCCACCGTAGTGTTGTCCTGGTCGAAGTTGCCGAAGTAGTGACTCCACGTGTAGGAGCCACGCACGAATACGTTCCCCGACCGGTACTCGGTCTCGGCCGTCGCCTCGTAATACTTTGTGAAGGCCCCGTCGAGTTCGGCAATCACGTACGACGAGCCCAGCGCGACCGCGCCGCCGCTGCCGATCTGCGCGCGTCTCTCATCCAGATCAGGAATGTACAACTCACGCGGCACTCCGGCCGGTGGGTTAAACGCGATTCGCGCGTTGTTGTTGGTGTCTTCCCAGAAGTGGGTGCCCGAGCGGTAGCGGCCGTAGACGCGCGACGTCAGCTTGTCGCTCACCTGCATGCTCGTGCCGATCATGTATTCGTCCGTTCGGCGGGGCGTCATGTCCGCGACGAACAGCTTGCCCGACGACGAGCCGACCGGAACGGCCGCGAAGAGGTTGCCGCCGGCATCGAAGTGCGCATCGATAAATGTACCCGTCAGGTTGCGGTCCCACGACGCCGCGCGTGGGAGGGAACTGGCTGCCGGATTGTACCTGGCGTAGCTGGCGAAGATTGTATCGCCAGTCTCAAACGTCCGCACCGCGCTCACGCGAGGCTGGATCATCTTCTTCCAGGGAATGTTGTACATCTCGTATTCGTTTCCGGGTGACGACACGTACCCGGACAACGTGCCCGGCGCTGCCTGGAGGCCCTGCCCGAACAAGGTGTCATTGCTGACCACCGCGCCGAGGTTGAATGACCAGTTGTTCCAGCGGATGGTATCGTTGAGCTCGATGTTCTGCGACCGGTACTTCGACTTGATCGGCGCCGCTACACCCGTGGACTGCGCCTGATAGCGGGCCGTGAAGAAGATCGGCGTGCCACTCAGCGACGTGCGCCCACCCGGGATGGTGATTTCACCCCAGCCGTTGGAGCCGCGCAGCAGGTCTTCGCGGTCTTCATACCACTGGTACCCCGCATGCAACTCGTGCGTGACCGTATTGCCAAACGAGATGTTGTAGGCCAGCTGAATCTGGTCGCGGAAGAAGTCCTGGTCGTTGAACTGGCTGGCGTAGCCGTTGACGCCCGCCGTCCGGACGCCGCTGGCACTGACGTAGCCGTATTTGTCGAGGAACGGCTGCAGGAATGTGTTGAACGCCGTGTTGCCCGTCACCGGCGTCGGGAGCACGAGCCGGCCCTGCAAAATCAGGTTGGCCACGTCCAGCCGCGAGCCGAGTGTGCTCGACGGCTGCGCCGCCGACAGGAAGTCGGGCTTGCTCAGGTTCTGGTTGTCAAAGCGCGTGTACTTCGCGGTGGCGACGCTGCGCGAACTGATGACCCACGATCCTTCTGCGATCGTGATCTTCTGCGACGCTTCTTCGCCCGTTCCGGTGGTGCTGGATGCGTTGGACGAGAACAAATTGCTCACGTCATCGCGCTTCGAGGCGCGATAGCTGACGTTGATCAGCAGGTCGCGCACCGGCGTCAGCGTGATCTTGCCGAAGTATTCGTTGCGCACACGCTCAAACTGCGGAAGCGGACCATACAGGTTCGCACGGTTCTCGCGCGAGATCTCGGGGCGGTAGTACGACCCGTAGAAGAACGCCTTGTTCGGCAGGAGCTGACCACCGAGGCTGCCGGTCATCCACATGCGTTTCTGTTCGAACTGCGACACCTGACCGCTCTTGAGGTCGGCCGACATGGCATCGTTCTGCAACTTGTAGCTGAGTTCGCCAATGAGCCGGCTCGTGCCCGACTTGCTGACCGAGTCAATCGTGAAGCCGCCCGACCGATCGAAGTCCACCGCCCGCGCGCCGCCCTTGATTGTGGTCACCTGTGCGATGTCATGCGACGACGGCTCGGTTGACAGCGTGCCGAACAGCGGCAGCGTCACGTTGACGCCGTCGAACTGGTAGACGTTGTCCTGGCCGCTGCCGCCACCGCTGGGGCCGCGCACGGCATCCTGCGAGTACTGTACGCCGGGAATGAGCTTCAGCAGGTCGCGGTATTCGTTGCCCACGGGCAGCGCGGCAATCTGCGTGGCCGTGACGCCGCTCTTGATGGTGGCGGCACTGGGATCCACAAGGCTCGCGGTCGCCGCGACCGTGACCGTCTCGCTGACACCCTGAATCGACAGCGTCGCGTTGACAAACGTGCCGGTCGACAGCTGCACCTGAGCCGTGCGGGTCACCGTCTGCATGCCCGACAGTGTGAATGTCACCGTGTACGTGCCCGGGGGCAACGCCGACAGCCGGTAGTCACCGTTGGTGCCGGTCACGGCCATGCGGCCGCCAGGCAGCCCACTGCCTGCAGCTTCCACGGTGACGCCAGGCAGCAATGACCCGTCGATGGCTATGACGCGGCCGGTAATCGCGCCGGTCGACTGGGCGAAGGCGGCGACCGGCGCCACCAACAGCCCGAATACCGCGAGGACTACGAACTTGTGACGCATTTGTTCTCCATCTGTAAAGATTCTAAGAATTCTTCTTGGATATTCATCAGGAATACTACTACATCCCCGACGCGCGAACGGCGGCCCCAAGCAGCCCGGCGACGGGGTTGAGGATCACCGAGACGGGCATGGTACGGAGCAGGTCCGACAGCGGGGCCTTCCCGCAAAAAACGTCGAGAAACGGGCCTGACTCAAGTGCGGCCAGCACTTTGGGCGCGATGCCTCCCCCGATGTAGACCCCGGCCGTGGCCACCGACCGAAGCGCCAGATTGCCGGCCTCGGCCCCATACGCCTCCACAAACATGTCCAGCGCTTCCACGCACTGTTCGCACTGGCCTGAGAGCGCGCATGCGCTAATGGCCGCCGGCATCTCGCCATCGTCCACATCCGGCCCGATGGCGGGACAGACGACGCCGGCTCGGGTGGCGCCGTGGGTGAACCGGAAGATATTCACCAGGCCCGGACCGGAAATGACCCGGTCGTTGTCCACCCGGCCATGAATGGCGGTCAACTGCTCGACCAGAGCCAACTCGCGCGGCGTGCGCGCCGCAAAGTCGGCGTGGCCGCCCTCCGAAGCCGCTGGCACAAACCGTCCATCCACGTAGTGCAGCAACGCCTCACCCAAGCCCGTGCCGGCAGCAATGATGGCCGCGTTGCCACCGGCGACCCTCACGCCTTTCTGTAGCACGGCGATCTCGTGCGGCTCAAGCACGGTCACGGCATGCGCCATCGCTTCGAGGTCGTTGAGCAGCTGCACGGGACAGTCGCCCAGGCGGTCGGCCAGCGTGGAAAGGTCGGCCAGCCACGGCACATTGGTCAGTCGGGCCACAAGGCCAGTCACCGGCCCCGCCACGCCGATACACACCGCCGTGAGCGATGAGGCGGCGCGTGTATCGTCGAGGAAGACCTGCGTTAATTCATCGAAGCTGTCGAAGTCGAGCGTGGCGTATTCCCGCACGACCAAGGTTCGCGGACGACCCCGGTCGTGCTCGAAGAGCCCGAGGAGCGTCTTAGTTCCACCGATGTCACCTGCGAGGAGCATGGGCAGATGCTAACATCGGCCACAGACTGTCTGTGAGCATGCCCGCGCCGATTCCTGTCGATCACCCGTTTGCCGCGGAGCATGTCTCGGTGGTTGGCAGGGGTGGTGTGCTCTCGCGCCGTGACCTGCGGTCGGTCGTCGAACGCCTCGGCGGCACTTGCGCCTTCACGCTCAATCCGAACACCACCATCATTGTCACCACCGGCGACCCGTTGCCCGCGGAGTGGCCGGCCTCGGTGCATCGCGTAATGACTGAGGACGAGTTGTGCCGCATCGCCGGCCTCCCGGATCTGGAGACCCTGCGCGCGCAGTACTACTCCTCGCGCGATTTGCAGGGTATGTATTCGGGGCTTCGCGACGATCACCTGAGGTACCTTGAAAAGTGGGGGCTCATTCGGACGGTTGCCGGGCGCTATTCGTTTGCCGACCTGCACGTGGTGAAGGCCGCGGCTGCCGATCTGGAACGCGGCCTTTCGTTCCACGCCATTCTCCGCGCGATGCTCGCCGAACGCACGGGCCAGATGGCGTTCGACTTCCAACCGCCGCGCTCCGACCGTCCGCACGCGCGCGTTGTGTCGCTGCCCGAGCGACGCAACTCGGCCGCATCGTTGTTTCCCAGCGATCGCGCCGAAGCGATCCAGTCGGCGAACTACACGCTGGCCGCCAAGTACTTCCTTGAGGGCGCTGAACTCGACGATGGGGATGAGCGGAGCCTAGAGGGCGCGGCGTCTGCCTACCGACGGGCGTTGTTGTTCGACCCGATGCTGGTGCCCGCGCTCGTCAACCTCGCCAATATCCACTACGAGCGCGATGAACTTGTAGAAGCCGATGCGATCTACGAAAAAGCGATACGCATCGACCCTGAGTGTTTCGAGGCGTACTTCAACCTCGGCAACATCCACCACGATCTCGCGCGCTACCCGGACGCGGTTGTCGCGTATCGCGAAGCGCTCGCGGTCAACCCCGCGTATCCCGAGGCGCACTTCTATCTGGCAGTGACGCTCGAGAAGCTCGGACGGTCAGCCGAGGCGCGCGCGCACTGGATGCAGTACCGCGACCTGGATCCGGACGGGGAGTTTGTGGAACTTGCGAAAGAATTCTCGGACTGAGATCACGCGCCCTACGAGGAGGACCTGTGCCTCTCGTGATCCGTGGTGACCAGAGTGTTCTTTGTTTGCGTGTAGCGGTCACTCGGGCTTGAGGAGCAGCGTGAGCTACGATCTAGCCCGAGCTACGTTCCCAAAGTCCAAGTCACGCCCTGCGCTTTTATTTCTCGTGTGAACTCAGCGAAGGAGAGTGAGACCGAACGCCTTTTCGATGTCTTCGAGATACGAGCGCTCGTGTTCGTCGGCCAGCGTCAGGGCGTGGCCCGTGGCGTCGTTGCGGCCGGTGCGGCCCACGCGATGCACGTAGCTATCCACAGACCGCGGCACTTCGTAATTCACCACCAGCGCCACATCGTCAATATCCAGGCCGCGGGCGGCCACGTCGGTGGCCACCAGCACCTTGACGCGGCCGGATCGGAACGCCTCGATGGTTTCCGTGCGCTCTTTTTGTGGCCGGTCCGCGTGCACCGCGGCGGCTCGCAGACCGGATCGATGGAGTTCACGCGCGAGCCGGTCGCAGCCGATCTTCGTATTCACAAAGACGATGGCCGTGCCGCGTTCGCGCCGCAATTCTCGAGCGAGTGCTGCAGGCTTTTCGCGCGACGACACAATGCGCGCTTCATGTGTGATCGTCGCCGCAGGGCCTCGGCTCGAACCCACCTGGATGAGCGCCGCATCAGGCGACAGTTCATCCGCAAACCGCATCACCTCTTCCGGCATCGTTGCCGAAAACAACATGGTCTGGCGGTTGGCTGTCGCCGGCATCATTTCTGCGATGCGGCGCACGTCAGGCCAGAAGCCCATGTCCATCATGCGGTCCGCCTCGTCGAGCACAAACACTTCCACGTGGGAGAAGTCGCCCACATTGCTTCGCATGTGATCCAGCAACCGCCCTGGCGTGGCGACGACGATGTCGACGCCGGCTTTGAGGGCGCGCTCCTGGGGCTCCATGGGGACGCCGCCGTAGACGGGGACGCTCGCGACAGGCGCGTGATACGCGAAGCCCTGAATCTCGTCGTCAATTTGCGTGGCGAGTTCGCGCGTGGGCGCGAGGATCAGCGCGCGAATCGTGTTGTGCGAATCCGTGTGGCCTGCGGCCATCAGCTTGACCAGGATGGGAAGCAGATACGCGGCGGTCTTGCCCGTGCCCGTCTCCGCGCAGCCGATGACACCGCGGCCGGTCAGGGCGTACGGCAGCACCGCGCTTTGAATCGGCGTCGTCTGCACGAAGCCGCGCTGCGCCAATGCGTCGAGCACGGCCGGCTCGGTGATGAGCGATGTGAAGGGAACTGGCGCGGGATCGAACGGTTGCGAGACGCGCGTCGTCGACGTGGACTTGACGGTGCCCGTCGAACGGTTGGCCTGGCGCGCGCCGCCGCCACCCCCTCCACCGCTTCGCCTGCGCCGTTGTGGTCTGGGAGTTTCTGAATGTGTGGACAATGCTTCTGGTGCGACGCTATCGAGCTCGGAAGGTGATGATGCCTCTGACAGGGTCATAGGGCGAGACGCCCACGGTGACGCGGTCTCCCGGCACGACCTTAATGCGGAAGCGGCGCATCCGGCCGCTCAACTGGGCCAATACTTCGTGGCCAGAATCCACTTGCACACGATACAAACCGCCGCTGTGCACGGCGACCACGGTGCCCTGGACATCAATCAGATCGTCCTTACTCAAATTCGCAGTCCTTTCAAGCTTTCAAGTATAGCCGAAGGCCTATTTGAGCGAAATTCCGAGCGATAGGAGGAACACGCGCACGCGGTCCCGGCCGGCTGTGACGGTTGTGGCCAGGGCGGGCCTGGTCAGATAGAACCGCAGGTCCACGGCAAAGGCCAGGTGGGCATTGGTGAACCAGCGGGCTCCGCCCCCGTAGTTGAGCGTGCCGGAGCCCACGCCGTCAGGGGTGGCCTCATTTAGGTAACTCTCGAATTTGAGCGGCCCTCTGCCTGCGGTGAGGTAGCTCCAGCCGCCGCCTGTGCCGAAGTTCAGCGAGATCTGGCCCGAGACGGCGTTGAGGCGCCTCCGGATGATCGGTCCTACGGCCTTGCCGGCGGTGTCGGTCTTCTGGGCCGACGCGGAGCCCATCAGCAGCTCGCCACCGAAGCCGAGTTTCAACCGACCGCGCCGGAACGGGTACGCGTGCAGGCCGACCACCGCCGTGCGCAGGCGCCCGGGCATATCCGTGGTGGCCACTTTCAGGCCCGCGGCCGTCTTGGCGTCCTGTCCCCCGGACGCGAATCCGCCCCTCACATCGAGGACGACCGAGGGCAGCGTCGCGATGGGCACCGGTGCAACAGTCGGTTGCACCGGTGTTTGAGCCGCCGCCGGGACGACGAGCAGGACCAGGAGGGCGGCGACGAGAGCGGCTCGCATGCGCCAAGCGTACCGCAAGGGATAGAGTTACGGCCAGTGGCGCTGACATCCACCATCTATAACTTCGAGATTGATCTTGCTGACAACAATCGAAGTGTCTACGAGCACCTTGAGCTGCGCGTGCCCCGGCATCCCTCGGAGTCTGAGGACTACCTGGTCACGCGGGTGCTGGCGTATTGCCTGGAGTACACCGACGGGATTGCATTTTCCAGGGGCATTTCCGACCCGGACGAGCCCACTATCGCTGTGCGCGACCTGACGGGCACGATTGGCGTGTGGATTGAGATTGGCATGCCTGACGCCGCGCGCGCACACAAGGCGGGGAAAGCCGCGTCGCGCGTCGCGGTCTACGCGCACAAAGACCCCACACAGATGCTGCGGCTCTGGGCGAATGAACGCATCCACCGCATCGAGGCGCTCGAGCTGTACCGCCTCGATCGCGCACTCATCGGGGCCATGGTTGACGCCCTCGACCGCCGCATGACGTTTTCGCTCGCTGTGAGCGACGGCGATCTCTACATCGCACTGGCCGATCGCACGATCGAAGGCCGGGTGACGCGCGTGGTGGTCAGCTAAAGCCTTTTCCGTTTGTGTGTAGAGGATACTTGGGCTGGCACGTAGCGCCCGAAAGCCTCTTGGCGTGAGCCTGGCGCATGACGCCGGCTGCTTCGATGAGGGCGTCGTACGCCGCCCGCCGCTACCAGTAAAGCTGATTCACCGCCCACGCCGCAGCCTGCGGTTTTTCCAGCGTGCGCCCTTGGGCGCCCGCGGCTCCCATCTGTTTCTCGAGCGCATGTCGCGCTGCCATGAACTCACCCGGCGGCAATACATACAACACCGCGATATCGTCGTGATTCATCAATTTCGCCATGCGACAAGAATTATCATGCTCACATGGCTCAGACCCTGACCTCCATCCTGACCACCCAGGTCGTCCGTGAACTTCAGGGCTTCATCCGCGAGGTCGAGGCGTTTCCCAGTGACGACAGCGTGTGGCACACGCGACGCGGGGTGACGAACTCCGCCGGGACCCTGGCGCTTCACGTGTGTGGCAACCTTCAGGACTTCGTCGGCCGTGTACTTGGCGGCACGTCGTACGTGCGTAACCGCGAACTGGAATTCAGTCAGCGCGAGGGCACTCGCGTCAGTGTGGTGGCCGAACTCCGGACCACGATCGGCGTCATCGAATCAGTCTTGCCGGAGCTTACCGACGAGACGATGGCGGGCAACTACCCAATGCCGCTGGCCGGCAAGACGGTCAACACCGCCGCATTTCTTGTCCACCTTGCTGCGCATCTGGCCTTCCACCTTGGACAGGTGGGGTATCTTCGCCGCGTGATCACGGGCGATAACACCAGTACTAATCCTCTCCCCTTGGCGCCAATCGCGGCCTCATAATGGAAGGTACGGAGGCTGAAATGACTGAACGAGCCTTGATAGTCTTGCGAACATTCCTGACCGACGTTGACGCGGAACTGGCGCGCAGTGTTCTGGAAGCCGCTGAGATCGAATCGCTCATCCGTGCCGACGATTGCGGCGGCGTGGGGCCCAATCTTGGGCTGACCGGCGTTGATCTGCTCGTCGTTGCCGAGGATGCCGCTCGCGCCGATGAGGTCCTGAGCACTTCAGCTGTGACCCCCGACCTCTGGGTTGAGTAGCCGCTTCAACGCGGCCACCGCGTCGTCGAGCGTCGTGACCGCGCCATCGAGCTGCTGTTCGTAGACGGCTTTGAGCAGTGTCCCAACAACCGGACCCGGCGCCACTCCGCGTTCCAGCACATGGCGCCCGAGCAGCAGAGGCGCCGGCGGCTGGTGCTCCACGCCGAGCGCACGCGCTCGCTCAAGAAACCAATCCATCGCCGCGCAATCAAACGCGCCCAGCCGTCCATGGCAATCCGCCTTCGCGAACCGCGCCAGCAGGTCCGGGTCCACCTTCTGCGCCAGTCGGCGGAACGCCCCATCTCCTACCGGCGACGCCGACTTGAAAAACATCGAGGGCTTCAGGTGATGCGCCACGATGCCGAGCACGGTGTGGCGGACGTCGTAGCCGCCGATGGTCTGGATGTTGAGCCGATCGAGAAACCGCGAGGCTGGCGCCACGCCTGCTTCTTCATGCCCCTTCGAACGGATGCGGCCGTCCTCGAACTTCGTGGTGGCGGGCTTGCCCATGTCGTGGCAGAGCGCACCGAGCATCATCACCACCGCGCGCGGATGATCCAGGTCGTCGATGCGTGTCCGCGCCTCGTCGGCCACCATCAACGTGTGCACCCACACGTCGCCTTCGGGATGCCATTCGAACTCCTGCTCGCAGCCGCGTAGTGCGAGCAGCTCGGGCCACAATCGCTCCACCACACCCAGTTCCATCGCAAGCGCCAGTCCAAGAGAAGGTCGATGGGCGCGGAGCAGGAGCTTTTCGACCTCACCCCAGATGCGTTCGGCCGGAAGGTCGTCGAGCGGAAGTGAGTGGCACAGATTCTTGGTGCCGTCTTCCACGGTCAGTTCAAACCTGGCCGTGAACTGGAGCGCGCGCAGTACTCGAAGGCTGTCCTCGGCAAACGTGCTGTGATCCACTGCGCGAAGAGTTCGAGACTGGAGATCGGCGGTGCCGTTCCACGGGTCGATGACCTCTGCTGTGAGCGGGTCGAACGACATGGCGTTGATGGTGAAGTCACGCCGGCGCGCGGCGTCCCTGAACGACAACCCCGGGTCGCCTTCGACGAGGAACCCCTTGTGGCCGCGCCCGGTTTTGGATTCGCGACGTGGGAGCGACACGTCGAGGTCGCCGAGTTTGTACACGGTGAAACTCTCGCCAACCGTGTTGACCTTGCCGAATGCGGCCAGCGTTGACTTGAGCGCGCCCGCCTCGAGACCGAACACTTCTAGGTCCAGGTCCTTCGCATCGCGCCCCAGCATCTGGTCGCGCACCCATCCGCCCACAACGAGCGCGCGTCCGCCGCGGTCACGTATGGCTTTGGCGATGTCGATGGCGAGTGGCGGCGGGCTGTGCATGAATCGAGGTTCGACTGACCGATGTTAGAACCTATCTCAGAAACCCCGTCGTTGCACCGAGGCGGGTGAGGCGCCGGAATGGCCAGGCGCGACGACCGAGAATACTGGGTGTCTTTGAGGGAGGAGCAACGCCACCAGCCCGGATTTATCGCCGGCCGAATGCCGACGGGGTTTATGAGACAGGTTCTAATATGTCGCCCGATCTGAGATCATGCCAACTGCAATGACGACCCTGTCCCTGCTGTCTGATCTCGTTTCGGTCAACTCCATCAATCCGTCGCTGGTACCCGGCGCGCCGGGCGAGGCCGCTGTCGCGGAGGTGGCCGCGCAGGCACTCAAGGCCGGGGGCCTTGATGTGGTGTTTCAGGAGGCGTCGCCCGGGCGGCCCAATGTGATCGGCGTGCTCGAGGGTCGCGAGGCCGGGCCGGCCGTCATGTTGTGCGGGCACCTCGATACCGTTGGCGTTGAGGGCATGACGAATCCCTTTACACCTCGCGTGGCTGATGGACGGCTCTATGGGCGTGGCTCGCAGGACATGAAGGGCGGTGTGGCCGCCATGATCGCGGCGGCCGTGGAACTCGCACGCCACTGGCGGCGCGGGCGGCTCATCGTCGCCTGTGTGGCCGACGAAGAGTACGAAAGCGCCGGAGCCGACGCGCTCGTCAAGGAGTGGACCGCCGATGCCGCGATCGTCACCGAGCCCACCGATCTCGCCATGGCGGTGGGGCACAAAGGGTTCGCGTGGCTCAAGGTCGTGACGGCTGGCCGCGCGGCCCACGGCAGCCGTCCCCTGGAAGGACGCGACGCCATTGTGGACATGGCGCGTGTGTTGATGGCGCTGGAAGGCATCGATCGCGAACTGCAGTGTCGGCCATCGTCCGAATACCAGGGGACGCCGTCGTTGCACGCGTCGATCATCATCGGCGGTCGCGAACTCAGCGTGTATCCAGATCGATGTGTGTTGCAGTTCGAGCGCCGCACGGTGTCAGGGGAAGACGATGGGGTGATCGTTGGTGAGGTGGAGGCGATCCTGGCGCGTCTCTGCGACGCCGACCCGGCCTTCCGCGGCGACGTGCGGCTGATGACGTCCCGGCCGCCGTACCGGCTCAGCCCGGCCGCGCCACTCCCGTTGGCGCTCGCGGCTGCGCTTCAGGCGCGAGGTCTGTCTTCCGCGCCCACAGGCATGTCGTTCTGGACCGACGCCGCCATCCTCGCCGGCGCCGGCATCCCATCCGTGTTGTTTGGTCCCGGCGGGGCGGGGCTTCACAGCATCGAGGAGTACGTCACGCTCGCCGACGTGGATGTCTGCCGCGACGTGCTGGTTGAGACGGTGCGGCGTCTTTAAGAAAACACCACACGCCCTGGTCTGCAGTCTCGCCTTGACAACCAGGCCGAGCTACGTTTGCAAGAGAGGAACGGAGCTCGGGCTGTCGAGAGAAACGTAACTCGGGCTGTTCCTCAAGCCCGAGTGGCAATACGTGGCTATTGGCCGCGGCCGAACCACTCGAGCGGCGCAAGGGTGAGCCACGGGATGTAGGTAATGAGCAGCACGCCGATGGTGAGGATGATCAGCATCGGCATGGCGGCGCGCATCACGTCAAGTGCTGGCCGCTTGAATCGCACAGAGGCCAGTAGCAGGTTCAGGCCCAGCGGCGGCGTGAGGTAGCCCAATTCGAGGTTGGCCACAAAAATGATCCCCAGGTGCACGGGGTGAATCCCGTACGCTGCCGCCACGCCCGAAATCAGCGGCACGACCACCACGATGGCCGAGAAGATGTCCATGATCATGCCCACCACGAGCAGAAAGGCGTTGAGGGCCAGCAGGAACATCAGGGGCGACTCAACGTGGCTCGTGGTCCAGGCGATCAGCGCATCGGGTACCTGCGCGTTGACCATGTAGTTGGTCAGTCCCACGGCCACGGCGAGGATGACCAACACGCCGCCGACCAGGCCCACCGAGTCGGCGGCAACGCGCACGACGTCTCCTGTGGTGGGAAGGTCGCGATGCACAAAGCGTTGCATGATGAACGAGTAGAGCGCGGCGAGCGCGGCGGATTCGACCGGCGTGGCGTAGCCACCCAGGAGAGCGGTGATGACGACGATGGGAAGGCCAATCTCCCACTTCGCGCTCCACAGTGCAGCAGCCGCTTCGGAAGGTACAAAGGGCGGCCGTGCCGCGCCGAACTTGAGGCCCTCGCGGATGCCGTACGCCGCCAGCATTGCCAGCATTAGGGCACCCGGCAGGAGGCCACCGATAAAGAGGTCTTCCATCGCGATGTTCGCGATGATCGCGTAGAGGATAAGCGGCAGCGACATCGGGAACAACAAACCGAGCGACCCGGCTGATGTCAGCATTCCGATCGAAAAGCGTTCGCGGTATCCGTCCTTGAGCAGGGCGGGCAGCAAGAGGCCGCCCAGCGCGAGGATCGTTACTCCCGATCCTCCGGTCAGCAGCGTGAAAAATGCGCATAACGCCGCGGACGCCACTGCCGTGCCGCCGGGCATCCAGCCGACCAGCGCGCGAAACATGCGCAGCAGGCGTTCGGAGGATTTGCCTTCGGCCAGCAGGTAGCCGGCCAACGTGAAGAGCGGGATGGTCGCAAGCCCGGCCGACCCCGTCAGCTCCTGATACGCGGTGATCATCAACACGGTCGGCTTGCTGCCTTGTGCCATGAAGAGCACCGCGGCCGCGCCGCCCAGCAGCACGAAGATCGGCGCGCCAAGGAGCGAGGCGCCGATGATGATCCCCAGCGCGGGCCACACGGGCTGGCCGTCGAGCAGTTCCGGATGTGTCGCGAGCCAATAACCTGCGATGGGACCAAGGACGGTGACGCCACGCCAGAGCCAGCTGGTGGAGGCGTTCCACACCAGTCGGGCCGCGATCATGATGAACGCGAAGGGCAGCACCAGGTCCGCCACCCACACGGGCACGCCTGCCGCGATCTCCGCACCGTCGGCGCGGTCGAGTTTCACGAGATTCACGGCGCCCACGGCGAAGATCGTGGTGGCACCTGCGCCAATGACCGCGGCGACCACCTTGGCGAAGTGGGCAGACTTGCTGTGGGCCAGGAATTCGCCCGTGGCCAGTGACAGCAGCTTGCCGTCACGGGCCGCGATCGCCGCCCCCAGCATTCCCACCCACATCGTCAGATGTTGGGCAAACGGCGCGGCACCGGGGATGCCTGTGGCGAACCACTTGCGCAATACGATCTCGGCCAGCGGCAGGGCAATGATGCCCGCCATCGCGAGTAGCGCGACCGAGTTCTCAAGTTTGACGAGAGTCGGCCGCACCTATTTTCCCTTGGACTTCCGGAACGCCGTTCGCGCCTGCATGGCCGCGTCGTAGATGTCGGCGGGCACGGTGGGACCGCGCATGGAGGCGACGAGCGCTTCGGCGGTCTTGCGGAACTCGGTCATGGCGGCCGGTGTCAGCTTCGTGACCTTGAGGCCACGCGCCGACATAGTGGTGATCGCGTCGGCGTCCATCTTCGGCGCTTCGTTCATGAAGCGCTGTTCGAGCGTGGCGGCTGCAGACAACATCTTGGGCTGGTCGCCGGCGTCAATTTTGGCCCACGCGGCGTTGGTCAGGACGGTGGCGCCAAGGAGGGGCGCGAGTTTCACGTCGAGCAGGTACGGCGCATCGCGGAAGATCTGGAGCATTGACGCGCCGTAGGCGGGGCTTGGCGCTGCGTCAATCATGCCGCGCTTGAGGCCGCCCACCATGTCGTTGAACGAGAGAGGAATCGGCTGGAAGCCGTTGCTCTTGTACCACTGCACCGACTTGTCGTCGCCCTCCGTGGTGTAGAGCTTCACGGCCTTGAGGTCGGCGAGTGTGCGGATTTCCTTTTTGGAGAAGAGCTGGACCCATCCCGCATTGCCCCAGTGCAGAACCTTGAAGCCTGCGGCTTCGATGCGCTGCGTCATGAGGGGCCGCAGTGCTGCGAACACCGCACGCATTTCTTCATCAGACTCCAGGAAAAACGGCATACCGAAGACGTCCACTGCATCGTTGATCCGGGCCAGCCCCGGCGGAAGCAGCAGCGCGGCCTGCAGTTCGCCCACGGCCGGACTCATCATTTTGACGGTGGAAGCTTCCGTCCCGAGCGTGCCGCCGGGGTACACGCGTAGGGTGACGCGGCCTTCGGTGGACTTGGTCCAGACGTCACCCATGTCGAGCAGCGCCTTGTGCCACGCCGAGTTGGCGGGCGCAAAGGTGGCCAGCTTCACCGTGAGCGGCGCGAGCGCCTGCACGGGCAGGCACAAAAACGTTGTGGCGACCGCCAACGCGGCGGCGGCAAGGACACGAGTCAGAGGTTTCGACATGCTATCTCCCAATCAAACAGGCACTTACTTCAAAAAATAGTAGTCGGCCTGGTCCAGGAAGTATTGGGCCCGGCGCTGCAAGAGGAGGGTGGTCAGGCGCTCGGGGGGGTTGGCACCGGGGTTCACCGCCAGCGCCAGGTTCATCAACTTTTCGAACTCGGCGCGATCCTGCCGCGCCACAGACACGCCCATGGCATAGGAAAGGTACGGGCCAGGGGACAGGCCCTTCTGGATCTCCACAGCGCGCTCGAAGTGTTTCCGCGCGCGCTCCTGTGAGCCGCCGAGCAGTTCCACGCTGTCGAGCACGACCATGAGTTCATGCAGCGCGCCGTTCCACCAGGTTTCATCCAGTTCCAGTCCACGCTGGGTCAGTTCGCGGACCGCAGGAAAATCGATCGCCAGCGTATCGGGACTGAGTGCCATGGCCAGGCCCCACGAGGCCGCAGACCAGTAGAGCAGTTCCACGTCGGTCTTCTTCGCCTTCGCCAGCGCGCCTTCGGGATTCTGCAGCAGCCGCGTCGTGACACCTTTGAACCGCTCCTCGAGCGCACGGGCACAGTAGCCGTGCGCGCGCAAATACAGGTTCAATGTGCGCTCGTCGATGGCCTTAGCGGCCGGCCGGTCAGTGTTGCGGACGGCAGCGGCATCCGTGGCCAGGAAGCCATACGCGTAGGCCGCATAACCGCTGCAGGTGGCGGTCAGCAGCGGGACGTAGGTCGGCATCGACTCGAGCAGGGACTCGTACGTCTTCAGGCCAAACGGCACCGCCGCGCGGATGAGTTCAGGGTCGTTATCCGAACTGATCGACGTGCCTCCGGCTGACAGCGAGTCGGCCACCATCTTCATCGCTTTGTTTGAGACGAGCGAGCAGCCTGACACGGTAACTGCCAGCACCACACACCCAATCACACGTGCCAATGGCTGTCTCAACACAGTCGTCTCCTGCCCACGCTATTTTCCCTTGTCCTTCAGGATACTACCCACCACAAACCCGACGTTCGCCGGGCGTTCGCCGAGGCGGCGCATGAAGTAAGGGAACCATTCTTTGCCAAATGGCACGTACACCCGGAAGGGGTGCCCGTCACGGGCCAGCGAGGCCTGCAGGTCGCGCCTGATGCCGTACAGCATCTGAAATTCGTATCGGTCGTTCGCGATGCCGTTGGCTTTCGCAAACGCCGTGGTGACGTCGATCATCAGTGGGTCATGCGTGGCAATCGCCGGATACGTTCCGTCGGTGAGCAGCCACTTCATCTGCTCGACAAAGGCAGCGTCCACTTCGGACTTTTGCTGGAAGGCGACCGCAGCCGGCTCCCGGTACGCGCCCTTGACCAAACGAATGCGCGCGCCCAGTGCGTTCACCCGTTTGATATCGGCCGTCGATCGTTTCAGGTACGACTGAATGACCACACCTGCCTGGCGATAGCCGATGCCCCAAAGGGTCTCGAAAGTGTCGAGCGTGCGATCGGTATACGGGGAACTCTCCATATCGATGCGCACAAAAAAATCAGACTGGGCAGCGACGTCGAAAATGCGCCGCAGGTTGTCTACGCACGTGGCCTGGTCGATATCCAAGCCGAGCTGCGTGAGTTTCAGCGAGATATTGCGGCCCACTCCGGCTCGTTCGATAGCCTCCATCACGGCGATGTAGGCAAACGTGGCAGCGCGGGCTTCGCCGTGAGACGCTACGCTTTCGCCCAGCAGGTCCAGGGTGACCATCAGGCCCCGGCGCTCCACCTCACGGGCCGCGTCGATGGCCTCTTCGACCCGTTCTCCCGCAATGAAGCGCCGCGCGAAGCTGTCGGTGCTACGCATGCCGTACCGCGAGGCCAGCGACTTGAGCGTCGAGCTCGCAGCGAGCATGGAAAACGCGGCTTTAGGCAATGCAGCGAACATGAGGCCTTAGCCGATAGTACTCGAGCTTGGCGACGCCAGGGCCGCGCAGATCGCTCCTGCAAATTCAGTGGTGGATGCCGTGCCGCCCAGATCGCGCGTGCGCACCTGGCCGGCCATCAGCACAGCGTCGAGTGCCGCCTGTACGCTTAACGCGGCATCAGTTTCGCCCAGATGGCGCAACATCATGATGGCCGAGAGCAGAAGCGCCGTGGGATTGGCCACGTTCCGGCCGGCAATGTCCGGTGCACTGCCATGAACAGCTTCGAACACCGCGACGCCGGCGCCGTGATTGGCTCCAGGCACCACGCCAAGGCCGCCCACGAGTCCCGCGCATAGGTCTGAGACGATGTCGCCGTAGAGGTTCGGCAGCACCAGGACGTCGAATTGCTCCGGGTGCATCACCAAGTGCATACACACGGCGTCCACGATCTTTTCATCGAAGGGCACGTCGGTGAAACGCTTCGAAACCGCCCGCACTGAATCCAGGAACAGGCCGTCGCCCAGCTTCATGATGTTGGCTTTGTGAATGGCCGTCACTTTCCTTCGGCCTTCGCGCCGCGCGTGTGAAAACGCAAACTCGGCAATACGCGTGGACGCGGCTTCCGTGATGATCTTTAGACTTTCGACCACGCCAGGCACAATCACGTGCTCAAGACCGGCATACAAATCCTCGGTGTTTTCGCGGACGATGACGAGGTCCACGTTGGCGAAACGTGAGGCCACGCCGGGGAGGTTCTTCACGGGACGCAAATTGGCGTAGAGGTTCAATGCCTTGCGCAGGCCCACGTTCACGCTCGTGAACCCTTCGCCGATGGGCGTGGTGCACGGGCCCTTGAGCGCCACGGTGTTGCGCGTGACCGACTCGAGCAACTTGGCGGGCAGCGTGTGGCCGGTCGTTTCGAACGCGACCAGGCCGGCGTCATGGCGTTCCCAGTTGATCGAAACGCCTGCGGCATCGAGCACGCTGACGACCGCGGTTGTCACTTCAGGGCCGATGCCGTCGCCGGGAATGAGTGTGAGGGTGTGGGTCGTGCCAGCCATCCGCAGCCTCTAGTGTACAGCTAGGTCCATGGCCCTCATTCCTCTACAAATCAAGTTTCTCAACATGCAGCGGGCGGCGTCGATCACACAGGACATCGCCGCACGAGTGGACGAGCTGGGATCGCTGCATGGCCGTATCGTTAGATGCCATGTGTCGGTGGAGATCCCGCACAAGCATCACCACAGCGGCAACGCGATCGAGGTGCGGATTTCTCTCGCGCTGGCCGGCGAACTTGTCGTCACACGCAAGTCATCGCCGACGGCGACACCCGCTAAGCCTGTGCAGCAGGCGTTTGATGCGCTGATGCGGCAGATGCGGAAGGTCAGCGGGAACAAGCTGGCGGCCCACAAGCGCCGTTAGCCGTCCTTGGTTTCAATCCAGAACACGGCGAGGCCGGCGCCAAGTGTCAGGACGATTGCGCCATTGGTCACGATAAAGGCGCTGACCAGGAGCATGGCGATCACAAGCCAGACCTGTATGGCCAGGCGCCTCGGGCGTGGTCCGAGCAGGGCGCGTACGGCCAGCAACGCGAGCAAGGCGCCCCCGAGGGCCCACGAGATGTACCGGAATCGTTCGACGAATTCCGCCGGCGCCGCCACCAGGGCCAATGCGGCCAGGCCGCCACTCCAGAGCGCCATGATGGCAAGTGAACCAACGCGCAGGACGACCACCAGCTGATTATGACCGCGTCGGACGCACGATCACAATTGCCCGGCCGTACAGTACACTGTCGCTCGCCAGCGATGACACCCCCATCCAACACCGTTCTCCACAATCTCGCTACTCAACTGCGCATCGATTCGGTTCGGTCAACGACCGAAGCGGGGTCGGGGCATCCCACGACATGCCTATCGTCGGCAGAGATCCTGTCCGTGCTGTTTTTCGACGAACTGCGGTTCGATCCGAAAGATCCCCAGCATCCGGAGGCGGACCGGTTCGTCTTGTCGAAAGGACATGCGGCGCCGATCCTGTACGCCGCCTGGGCGGCCGCGGGCGCGTTTCCACGCGAAGACGTGATGCAGTTGCGCAAGATCGCTTCGGACCTCGAGGGCCATCCCACGCCGCGGCTGCCGTTTGTGGATGTGGCGACCGGGTCCCTCGGCCAGGGCCTGGCGGCCGGTGTGGGCATTGCATTCAACGCGCGGCGCATTGGGTCCGATTACCGGACATACGTGCTGCTTGGTGATGGGGAAACCGCCGAAGGGTCCGTGTGGGAAGCGGCGCAGGTAGCCGCGCACCATCAGCTCGACAATTTGTGCGCGATTACCGACGTGAACGCGTACGGCCAGAGCCGGGCCACGCAGTGGGCGCATGATGTTGACGCGTTTGCCGCCAGGTATAGGGCCTTCGGATGGCATGCCATCACCGTGGACGGCCACGATGTGGCGGTGCTGCGGGCGGCGCTGGCCGAAGCGCGCGGCATGATCGGCCGGCCCACGATGATTGTGGCGCGGACGCTCAAGGGCAAAGGCGTGGCGCTCTTTGAGGATAAGGACAATTGGCACGGCAAGCCGCTCAAGAAGGGTGCTGAGGCTGACGCGGCTGTCGCCGAACTCGAAGCCCAGTACGTGCCCACGTCCGACCCGGCGCCGATCATTAAAAAACCGGCGACACGGCGTTCGGAAGGGCCGCTGCCCGACTTTGTGGCTCAGATGCCCGCGCCGGCATACGCCCTGGGCGACCTGGTGGCGACCCGTGAGGCCTATGGCACGGCGCTGGCGGCGCTTGGCGGTATCGATGTCCGCGTGGTGGCGCTTGATGCCGACGTGAAGAACTCCACATTCAGCGACCGCTTCGAGAAGTTGTATCCCGAGCGGTTCTACCAGGCCTTCATCGCCGAGCAGGCGATGATCGGCGCAGCGATGGGCCTGGCGTCACGCGGCGCCATTGCGTTCCCCTCGAGCTTCGCGTGTTTCCTGGAGCGTGGCGCCGACTTTATCCGCATGGCCGGCATCTCGATGCTCAACATCAAGTTGTGCGGCTCACACGCCGGTGTGTCGATTGGCGAAGACGGCCCGTCGCAGATGGCGCTTGAAGATCTGTCGATGGCGCGCGGCGTGCCGAACTGCACGGTCCTCTATCCGTCGGATGCCGTCTGCGCTGAGCGGCTTGTGGCCGTTGCGGCCGCCACGCACGGCCCGGTCTACATTCGAAGTTCGCGGCCCAAGACGCCGATCATCTATGGCCCCGATGAGAAGTTCCACGCGGGCGGCTCCAAGGTCGTTCGCCAGAGCGCCAAGGACGTCGCCACGGTGGTGGGCGCGGGTGTGACGCTGTTCGAAGCGCTCAAGGCCCATGAACTGCTTGCCAAAGCAGGCATCGCCATTCGTGTGGTGGATGCGTATTCCATCCAACCGATTGATCGCGAAGGCCTCATCGCCGCAGGGAAGGCGACAGGCGGCCGCATGTTCACCGTCGAAGATCACTACTCAGCGGGCGGCCTGGGCGACGCGGTCTCGGAAGCCGTGTGGGATCAGGGCTTCCGTGTGCAGCGCCTCGCCGTTCGCGACATCCCGCGCAGCGGCCCCCCCGACGAACTGCTCGACCGCTACGGCATCTCCGCCGCCGCCATCGTCAGAGCCATTCGCGCCTGAGAGGCGTCTTCACTATGCGTCCCACACCTGGTCCAGTGGCGATGGAAGTGGGCGAAGGCGCTGGTCGGCGCTCAGGGGCCACTGACGTTGAATGGTGAGGTCAAGGCAGGGCAAGGCTGGTAGTCGGTGTACCGGCCGGTGCCGTTTGTGGCGGGCGTCAACGGCGCCGGTCCGCGCAACTCGATTGCCTTGATGCCGCACTTGTTCCATCTACGGGTCTACGACAACAGCCAGACGGTGGCGGTGGATGAACGGGTTCCGGACCCGCGGTTGGTCCTCGACATGACCTCATCGGCGCTCGCCTGTCCACGACCCAACCGTCCAAAGGAGCTGGAGCGAACTCCGGCACTTCGAGCGACCTACTCGCTCTTAGTAAGCGCAATATAATCCGGGAATGTGTCGATCCTCCGTTCTGGTTGTCACCGCGGCCATGGCCGCTTTTGCCGTTACTGCGTTTTCCGCGCAGACGCCTGCGTTGCTCAGCGGCATGCGCGACCCGGCCTTTGCGCCCGACGGCCGACGCATGGCCGTATCGTGGCTCGACGAAATCTGGACGATCACACCAGACGGTCGCGATGAAAAACGCGTCGTCACCCTGCGAGGCGAGTGGGTGAGCGAGCGGGATCCCGCGTGGTCGCCCGACGGCAAGACGATCGCGTTCTCCGCTGATGTCGCCGGCGCCTACGACCTGTACGTTGTTCCCGCCGCAGGTGGACCGGCGCGCAGGATCACGTCAGTTGCCGGCGATGAACGATGGCCGTCATGGACACGCGATGGCCGGCTCGTCTTCTCCCATCGACCCGAGGGAGCACGATGGCAGATTCATGCGACTGCGGCTGACGGGACGGGTGCGCCAGTAAAAATCACACCAGACGATGTGGCCGAGTGGCAGGCGCAGGTCTCGCCCGATGGCCGGCGCGTGGTGTTTGTCTCGGAGCGCGACCTGGAACCTGGTGACCGTGCTGACGTGTTCGTACGCGATCTCCAGGCCTGGAACGAGACCACGCAGCTGGTCCGCGTCACTCGGGGCGGCGGCGAAGAGCGATTTCCTGCGTGGGCGCCCGACAACCAGCGCGTGTCGTATCTGGCGTCGCGTGCGGGACTTGGTATCGGGACGTTTGTGACTGAGCTGCCTGCGCCTCCGGCTGCAAGCGTCGTGGAAGCTCCGCAGCAAGGCCGCGGCGGTGGCCCAGGTGGGGCCCGCGGTGGTGGCGGTGCGGCGTCTGTGCTGCCCGTGGTGCTGGCTTCGCGACGGGCGGGGGCTTCAGCCTGGTCGCCCGATGGGCAGACGATGGCCATCGCGACGGTGGCTGCCGCAGCCGTTGGCTACAACGGCAATCCGGTTCGCAATGATGACGATCCGCCGGCCGCGTTTGCGGAAAGCGACACGTTGCAACTGTGGCGTGTCGCAGCGCCGCGGCGCGTGGACGATCAGGTCCGCGGGGTCACGGTGCCTACGCCCGCAGCTGGGCGCTGGGTGAGTCAGTTCGATCGCGCGTGGCAGACACTGAAGTCGCTGTATTACTCGAGCGGCGAATCTGCCTCGGCGTGGGATGCGCTGCGAACGACATATCGGCCTGCGGCGCTGGCGGCACGCACCGCTCGCGAGGTGGAAGACGTTGTTGATGCGATGGTGCTCGAGCAGCCGCTCATCAAATCCGTCGTGGAAAAGACGACGGGTGTGGTGGCGTCGGGGCATCCGCTGGCGTCGGCGGCCGGCGCACGGATGATTGAACTCGGCGGCAACGTCGTGGACGCCATCGTGGCCACGTCGTTTGCGCTAGGCGTGGTGGAGCCCGATGCGTCGGGCATTGGTGGTGACGGCCAGGCCATCCTGTTCCTGAAGGGCATGCCCGAACCTGTGGTCATTGAATACAAGGACATGACACCGGTGCGGGCCACGTTCGATAATCCGAAAATCTTCACGACGAATGGCCAACGCACGGCCGGTGATGGGCCGACGGTCGCCAACATTCCGGGCGTGGTCGCGGGTCTCGATCTGCTGTTCCAGAAGTACGGCAGCAAAAAGGTGACGTGGGAGCAGATTCTTTCGCCGGCGATCGAGCTGGCCGAGAAGGGCTACATCCTCGACGAGGCGCTGCCGACGACCATTGCGGAAGGCCGCGCGGGCTTCTTAAAGTATCCCGAAGCCGCGAAGATCTATCTGCCCGGCGGCCAAGTGCCGAAGAAGGGCGATCGCTTCATCAACAAGGACTACGCCGAGACCCTGAAGGTGCTGGCGAAGGAAGGTGGCCAGTCGTTTTATCGCGGGTCCATCGCGCGCAAGATTGCTGAAGACATGGCCGCGAGCGGCGGTATCATCTCGCTCGAAGACCTGGCGCAGTATCGCGCGATGGAACGGAAGCCGCTCGAGGGGCGATACCGCGGTCACGCCGTGTATTCGGCGCCGCCGCCTGTTCCCACCGGGGCGCAGTTGATCGAAACGCTGCAGATCCTGGACAACTACACGCCGAAGCCGGGTGCGACGTTCGCGACCGATGTGGAGTACCTGCATTACGTCATTGAAGCGTGGCGCGTGCGCGACGGCAGCGCGCAGATTGCCGATCCCGAGAGATGGCCGATTGATCTTGGCAACCACTTGCAGCCGGGACACGCGCTTGAGCGTTACAAACTCATCAACCCTCAGAAGGCGTATGTGGCGACGCAGGGGGGGCGAGGGCGGGGCGGTGCGCCCGCACCAACCGGCCAGGCAGCCGGCAATTACGACGAGGCGTTTGGTCAGGCGGTGGCCGATGGTGTGGCCGGCCCCGGCATCCAGACGGGCACCACGTCGTTTGCGGCGGCGGATGTCGAAGGCAACATGGTGGCGGTGACGCAAACGCTCTCAACCTGGGGCGGCAACTTTTACGTGTCGAAGGGCCTGGGGTTCCTGTACAACGATCACTTCCGCGGCGGGCGCGGCACCGGGTACGGATCGATGCTGCCGTTGCAGCGCGCGTCATCCACGAGCGTCCCGACCCTGGTGTTTGCGCCAAGCGAAGTCGACCCGGGCCGGTATGGCATTCCCAGTTTCACGCCGCGGCTGGCCGTAGGCGCAGCGGGCAATGCGTGGATTCCGGCCGCGGTCTACAACATCATCCTGAATGTAGTGGATGGCGGGATGGGTGCGCAGCGCGCCATCGAGGCGCCGCGGATACTCATCGGCAACACGCCGACTGGCTCACGGGTGCAGATTGAAGACCGCATCCCGCGGTCGCTGCTTGAGAAACTGGAGGCCATGGGCCACGCGTTCGCCCGCGTGGGCCGCAAGGGCGAAGTGGCGCAGGGCTATGCGGCGGTGGCGCTGGTCAATGCCGCCAAGGGGACGGTGGAGGGCGGCGCGGAGCCGCGGCGGTCTCACGGGGCGCGGTAGTCCCCAGTTCCTCAGTTCCCTAGTTCCCCAGCCGATATTGGCGGCAGCGCGCGTTTGTGGTCGGACGTGCTGCGTAGTTTTTCGATACGCGCGGCTGTTTCCGTCGGAACCGCCGCGGCGCCTTCATTCAAGTATTTCTCCAGCGTGTCGTAGCTGAAGCCCATTTCGGCTTCGTCCGTCTGGCCGATCCAGAGGCCGGCGGACGGCGCCTTGTTGATGATGGCTTGTGGCACGCTCAATTCCTTGGCGAGCGAACGCACTTCGCTCTTGAGCAGCGCGCCGATGGGCAACACGTCGCAGCCGCCGTCACCGTACTTCGTGAAGTAGCCCAGCGTCAGTTCGCTGCGATTGCCGGTACCGGCCACCAGGTAGTTCAGTGAGTTGGCGATGAAGTACAGCGACGTCATCCGCAGGCGCGGCTTGATGTTGGCTCCCGGCAACTGCTGCTTGATGTCGGTCACATGGACCTCGCGCGGCAGATTTTTGAGCGCCGTGTGCAGTTCGCCGGTCAGCGCGTCGAAGGGGGCGGCCAGGTCCACCTTCGCGGTGGGAATGCCGAAGGCATCCGCCATGACATACGCATCCGCTTCATCCTGCGCATGGCTATAACACGGCAGGATGACGCCGAGCACGCGATTGGGCGTGGCCATCTGGCACAACCGGGCGACCACCGCCGAGTCAATACCGCCGCTCAAGCCGAAGACAAACCCACGGGCCCCGGCGCCCTCGGCGCGGTCCCGCAACCAGTGAACGATGACGTCTGCCCGTTTAGAGAACATGAGAAATTCTACAACTCATACGAGTCGTTCCTTCAGTCCTTCAGCCTTGTGTACAGTAGCTTAGCGGGCTCGGGAGACGAGGTTTGCAATAGCCTCGGCAGCAGGAGAGTCGGGCCACATCTGCAGAGGCGCCGCCGTGTAGGTGGCGTGCGCCAGTTCGCCCTGGAAAAACACCACCGCGCCGGCCATCCACGCCAGCTTGGCCCACACCCGAAACAACAGGTACACCTGCGTCAGCAGGAACGCGACCGGCACCGAGGCCCAGGCCGAAGGTGCGGCGGTGAACCACAGGCGCACCACCACGATGGATGCGACCGCGCTGAGCAGATACAAGCCGAAAACCCGGAACGGCCGGCGGCGGACGAATCGCATGGACGCGCCCAGCGCGCCGAACATGCTCCTGCGGTCTTCGACCACCGCGCGCACTTTGGCGTAGTCGCCGATGAGGCTCACCAGCGCGAGCGCGAAAGCGAAGACGAAGTACAGCCCCACCCGCACCGCCAGCGCGTCACGTTCGGTGGTGATGCTGGCCGTCCAGTTGTTCCACAATGTGCCAAACAAGTACGGGTGCAGCCATGCGAACAGCGCCCAGTATGCCGCGCCAACCATCACGCCGAGGCGGAGGAATCGCCAGAAGAAGACGCCGCACGACGCAAAAAACGCCGCTGTGCGCACCGGGCGCGCGCGCGCGAATCGATCGAGGATGCCGCCCGAGAGGAAGATCCACAACACTGCGTACGCTACCGCCGCGCCTGCTACGACGGGCGGCAACGGCTTGGCGTCAAAGAAACCGCCGATGATTGAGATGGTCCCGCCGAACCCCAGGATCTCGTGTGTGAACGTGCGTCCCAATCCCTGCGCCTGCGCGGCAAATTCGGCCGCCCATCCCGCCTCCCATCCCCACGCCGCGCGCTCAGCGACCACGCTTGGGCCCAGGTGCTCGACAAGCATGCTGCGCAGCGCGAGTCCCAGTGGCAACGCCATCAGGAACAGCGCGGCCAGCACACCCAGAGTGACGGCAGGCGCGGCGAAGGCGCGCCGCCACCCTTCTAAAAATGCTCCGAGAGCAGTCGCCCGCGGGGTGGTGACACCAGCCTCAGGAGAAGAACGCATACGTCAGCATCACTTCCTGCAGCCAGCCCATCCAGCGCAACGACCACTTGCGTGCCGCCGCTGGCGCTTGCGGCGTCGCCGTCCACGAGTTGTTTGTGTAATTGAGGTCGAGCATCAGGATGCGATCGGGATCGACCTCCACGCGCACAATCGGCGACGGTCCGCGATCGACGATTGCCTCCCATCGGCCCTGGCCATCCCACGCGGTCATGTCGGTGGTGCCGTCCGCATAGGTGCGCTTGATGGTCAGCGGGAAGACGCCATCCTGCAGCCGGCGTACGACCACCACCGATTCGAATCCATCGACCGCCGGCGTATTGGTCACCTGCGCGACCGCGTAGTCGAACGCCGCGCTGCTGCGAACGGTCGCGTCGAAGAACCAGGTGAGGTCTGCGACCGCCACCTCGCTGGCGATTGCAAAAAAATCCTCAGGCGTCGGGTGACGAAACGCGCCACGCGAAAAATGCGCCGCCAGCACCCGCTGCATCATCTCCCAGCCCAGGTAGCGTTCCAGCGTGGCCAGCCACAACGCGGTCTTGTTGTAGGAAATCTGGCTCGCGCTGCCAGGCCAGTAGCGCCATGTCGGCGTGGACTGCGTGTCGTACGTGGCAACGGGCCGGTAGGCGTTCAGCCGGTTGCCATCAATGGCGCGCGACCACCTGACATCAGCAAACGCCCACGGCACGAAGCCCCCGAAGTACCGTTCCACTGCCACAAACGTGTTGGGCAGGGCTTCATCCATCACGCGGGCGGTTGCGTAGGTGTTCAGCCCCTCGTCCATCCACGCATGTTCAAACTCGTTGGTGGCGACGATGCCGTACCAAAATTGGTGGCCGGCTTCGTGAATGGTCACGCTCTCGGGTTGTGGACCGTCGAGCGGCGCCCAGTTGCGCGTGCCCGACGTGAAGAGCATCGGGTATTCCATTCCACCCGTGGATCCGCCCTGCACGTCCGGGTTCACCGGCGTGACAGGATCGACAATGGTGATGTGGGAGTACGGGTATGGGCCAAACCACTCCCCGTAATACCGCAACGCCGCACGTGTTGCGACGAAATGGCGCTCGGCTTGTTTGGCGTGTTCACGTTGCAGCAGCAGGCGTATGGTCACCGGCGGAAGAGTGGGGTGCTCGAAGCGTTCGATATGCTCAATGAAATTCGGACTCGTCGTCCACGCGAAGTCATGGACGTCGTCTGCCACAAACCGATGCGTCTCCTGGCCTTCGGCACCTGGCAGCACGGGCGATGCCACGCCGGTGGCGCCCACCGTCCATCCCTTTGGCACTGTCAGTGCGACGTCGTAGGTGCCGAAGTCCGAGAAGAACTCGGTGGCGGCGTGGAATTGGTGCGCATTCCATTCGCCATTGTTCTGGAACACGCCGAGTTTTGGGAACCACTGAGCGATGAAGTAGTACTGGCCCAGTCGGCCGGTGCGCGCGAATGTCACTGGCACGCGCGACGTCCAGGCGATATCGATGTCGATCGTCTCGCCCGGCAACACTGATCGATCGAGCGGCACCGACAGCACCGTCCGGTCATCGGCATTCCCATCGTCTGGTGCGACAAACGTGGCTTTTGGCCGCAGGTCCGATCCGCGCGCGACCATGGATACGATTTCAACGGAGCCGCGCTGGTCGGCCGGTCGTCGGGCGAGTGCCGACCTGCGCCCCAGGCGCTGTTCGCGCATCCATGACGAATTGTTGTCGCGCCAGGCATTCCAGTAGAGATGAAAGCGCAGGTCGTTGGCTGGCGCTGTCGTGATGTTGCGCCAGATGACCCGACCCGAGCCGTGAATGGTGTGCGTATCAGGGTCGAGTGTCGCCAGCAGCTGATACGAGGCGTTGCGCGGCGAACGGGCCGGTGCCGTGTCCGGCGTCGCGTCCTGCGCGAAACCCGCGGGCCGCGCCACCAGCAGCAACAAGGCCGCGATCAATGTCCATGAGGAGCGCCAGCGCATCGCCCGAATCGTATCGCATTACGATAGACGGTGATGTCTCCAATATTGGTCATCGCCGTAGCCGTCGGAACCCAATTGACCCCGTTGAGCGTGACTGTTCGGCATGACGACGCGCCGGTGACCGGTGCGGTGGTCACGTGTGCGACAGCGAAGGTGGAGACGGATGCGCAGGGCCGTGCCACAGTGCCGGTGCCTGCCGGTGGGTGCACGCTGGGCGTGAGCCGAGACGGACTGATGCCGTTCTCGCAGGCGGTTGGCGTGACGTCTCCGCCGTTGATTGTGGACCTCGAAGAGGAACTGGAAGTGGAGGAAGAGGTCATTGTCACCGCCATGCGCAGTGGGCGGCTGGCGTTAGACCAGGCCACGCGGGTGGAAGTGGTGGTGCGTGAGGAGATCGAAGAAAAACTCCTGATGACGCCTGGCGAAATCGTGATGTTGCTCAACGAGACCAGCGGCATCCGGCTGCAGCCTACGGCTCCGGCGTTGGGTGCCGCCTCGGTGCGGGTCCAGGGCATGCCCGGAAGGTTTACCTCTGTGCTGACCGACGGACTGCCTATCAACGGCACGCAAGTCGCATCCCTCGGCTTGCTCCAGATTCCTCCGATGGACCTTCAGCAGGTGGAGGTGATCAAAGGTGCCGCGTCGGCGCTGTATGGTCCGTCGGCGCTTGGTGGTGTCATCAACCTCGTGACGCGGAGGCCCACGCCCGAACATGCGGGCGAGGCATTGCTCAACCTGACTTCGCGTTCGGGCGCCGATGGCCTGTTGTGGCTCTCGGGCCCTGTGCGACCGGAATGGGGATACACCCTGCTCGTGGGAGCGCACGGTCAGGACGCATCGGATGTTGACGGCGATCGGTGGGCGGACCTGCCGCGTTACCGGCGGTTTATCGCGCGGCCGAAGTTCACGTTTGCGTCGGGCGAACGCGGCTCACTCGATGTGTCGGGCGGCGTGACGGTGGAGTCGCGCCGTGGCGGCGGGCTCGACGTCGCCAGTGCCGTCCAGTCGGTTGATACGACGCGTGCAGATGCCGGCCTCATCTGGCGTCGAAGTGCGGCTGGCGGCGTGGTGATTGCCAAGGGCGCCCTCTCTCAAGTCGACCACACCCACGACTTCGGGACCAACGCGTACGACGATGACCATACGCTTGGGATGGCAGAAGCGTCGCTGAGCCGGGCGATCGGCCGGCACCTGATTGTGGTGGGCGGGGCAGTCGAACTGCAGAGATACAGAAACCTGTCGGCCCCTCGATTTGACTACAGCTGGACTACTCCCGGCGTGTTTGTGCAGGACGATATCGCGCTGGCGCCGGCAGTGTCGTTTTCGGTGAGCGCGCGCGTGGACGCGCATCCTGAGTACGGTGCCCTGTGGAGCCCGAGAGCCTCGCTGCGATTGCAACCGGGCGAGTGGGATCTGCGGCTGTCGGCGGGCCGCGGGGCGTTTGCGCCCACGGTGTTCGTGGATGAAGTGGAAGAAGTCGGCGTGATGCGCGTCGGCGCTGTGCACCTCGAGCGCGCGGAAACTGCCGAGACATGGTCAGCAGACATCAGCCGCAAAGTTGGTGCGGTGGAAGTGTCGGGCACGTGGTTCGGCTCGCGCATTCACTTTCCGGTGGTCGCGCATGTGTTCACAGATGGCACACCCCGCCTCGAGGTGTTTAACCAGCCGCCGGGGAGCACGTCGTCCACCCGCACCTGGGGAGCCGAGCTGTTCGGCCAGTTCCGCAGCGGGCCCTGGGTGGCGACCGCGACGCACACCTGGGTCAACGCAACGCAGGCGGGCGATCTGGCTGGAATGCCGCGCGAGAACGTTCCGCTCACGCCACAGCGCACATTCAGTCTGATTACCGCATGGGAAAAACGCGGCATGGCGCGCGTCGGTCTTGAGGTCTACCGCACCGGCGTTCAACAGCTTAAAGACAACCCATACCGAACCGAGAGTGCGCCGTACACGATCATCGGGCTGTTCGCCGAACGCCGCATCGGCCGTCTCCGCGTGTTTCTGAATCTCGAGAATCTAACCGACGTGCGCCAGTCCGACTACGACCCGCTTCTTCGGCCGTTCGTCAGCCCGGTCGGCCAACTTGTCGTCTCCGCCTGGGCGCCTTTGGACGGCCGAACGCTTAACGGAGGGATTCGATTCGCGTTCTGAAGGTCTGCGGCCCCGCAGACCCTACTGCCTGAGCCGCCGCACCAGCGCGTCCACGAGTCCGTCGATCGTAAACGTGTCGGCGACAATCGGCGCCGTGATGCCGAGCGCGCGGGCGGCCGCGGCGGTGACGGGGCCGATGGTGGCGACCACGGTGGTGTTGAGCAGATCAGCGGCTTGTTCGCGGCCGATGAGATCGACAAACCGTTGTACGGCCGTCGGGGACGTGAAGGTGACCGCGTCGATGCGGCCCTCGAGCAACTGGCGATACAGCTCCTGCGCGGCGACCGACTCCGGCGCGCCAGGCACTGTGCGGTAGGCAATCAGGTCGTGTGCGTCAGCGCCGCGGCGACGTAACTCCGCCGTGGGGCCTTCGTCGCCCCGTTCAGCCCGCCCGTGATCGGGGCGAATCACCAGCAAGCGCGTCCCGGCAAGAGGGCCGTGGGCGGCGATGGCGTCACACGTGGCCTCTTCCCCAATCTCTGGCACCACCACGTCGGCTACCAATCCCGCCGCGCGGAACTGATCCGCGGTGGAGGGGCCGACGGCCGCAATCCGCACACCACCGAGTGCACGCAGGTCGCGCGTGCCTGACAGCACCGACTTCAGGAACCGATGGGCCGAGCTCGCTGACTCGCACACCACCCACTGGTAGTGCTGCACGGACGCCACCGCACGTTCGATCGCTTCGGGATCTTCGGCAGGCAGCATACGGAACGTGGGCGCTTCAATCGCCTGGGCGCCGAGACTCTCCAGGCGATCCGACAGGTCACGCGCCCGTTCATGTGAGCGCGTTACGACGATGCGCCGGCCGAAGAGGGGGCGCTCGTCAAACCACCGAAGGTGCGCGCGCAGTCCCGCGACGTCGCCGACGATGAGCAGGCCTGATGCGGCGTCAGGGGCTGCGTCGAGTTGTGCGATGAGGCCGGCAAGTGTGTCCGTCACGGCGCGTTGCGAGACCAGCGTAGCGTCGTAGATGAGCGCGGCCATGTGTGTGGCAGGCCGGCCGGCGGCCACGAGTTTGCGGAGGATGGCCGCAGCCTGCGGGGCACTTGCGTACGCCGCGATAGTGCCCTCCAGCGATGCGAGCGCGCGCCAGTGCACGTCGGGCGCGTCTTCCCGCGTGGCTTCATGGCCCCGCAGCAGGATCAACGCGTCGTGACCACCTGGGTAGGAGAGCGGCACGCCGGCGTACGCGCTGCCGAAGGCGACCGGCACGCCCGGCACCACTTCGAAATTGAGCCCTTGTTCGTGCAGGAAGAGCGCTTCTTTGGCGCCGCTGCCGAATAGGAACGGGTCACCCCACTTGAGCCGAGCCACCAGCAGGCCCTCGCGCGCCTTGTCGGCCACAAGCATCGCAATGGCGTCCTGGGCCATCGCCCCTTCGGCGGGCGCACCCACCTCGATACGCTCGGCATCGGGCCGGGCTAGGCGGACGATCGGCGCCACGGCGCGGTCGTAGACCACGACATCGGCGTCGGCCAGCACCTGCCGTCCCCGTGTGGTCAACAGGCCGGGGTCGCCGGGGCCTGCGCCGATGAAAATCACTCGTCCCCGTGTGGTGTGCTGGTTGGTGTTCATTTCGCGAAATCGAGGCGTGGCGTTTTGGGTGGTACGGGGGCGAAGTAGCCCCGTTTGGTGCGAGCGGCCGTGTTCGGGCGGTTGACTTTGACGACGAGGGCTCGCCAGGCGCCATCGAGTTTGGGATTCTTGGAGGTGTAGCCGATCGAGTACTGGTTCGCCAGTTCATCCGCAATCTGTTGATAGATGCCGGGCAACTGCGCGACATCCTCGACAAAAAACGGCCGGCCGCCGGTTTCCTGCGAGAGGGTTCGCAGCACAAATTCCGCCTCGTTGAATCCCCGTGTCGGTCGGTCGGTCTTGGAGCGAAGCCCGATGGCATACACCGCGGTTTCCGAGCGTTTCGCTGATTCAAGCACATCTTCGTAGGCAATCAGGCTTGAGGTGTCTTCGCCGTCTGACAACACCACGATCGCCTGGCGTCGCACTTGATCCGGCGTCGCCGCGCGTACGCGTTTCAGCTCACTGAGCGCCACGTAGATGGCGTTGTAGAGCGACGTGGACCCGCCGACCCGCGTTTTGCGAATCGCCTGTTCGAGCAGGACCTTATCTGCGGTGAACGTCTGCAGGATCTCGTGGCGACTGTCGAAGTCGATGATCTGCGCCGCGTCGGTCGGATTGAGGCGGCGGGCGAACCCGATGGCCGCCTCCTGCGCGACCCCGAGTTTGAACTCCATGCTCGTACTGGTGTCGATGAGCAACGAGAGCGCGATGGGTTGCGGCGTCCGTGAAAAATACGTGATGTCCTGCTGCACGCCATCTTCGTAGACCGAAAACAGCGCCTGCTCCAGCCCCGGGACCAACGTTTCGCCTTCGGTCACCGTGACGTTGAGCGATACCACGTCGGTGCCGACGCGGAACACCTGCGCATCCGGCGGCGAGGCCCCCACCAGGAGCGCCAGGGTCGCGCCTAGCGCCACCACACGTGTCATCGAGTGGTCCACCGCGGTGCCGCCAGCCGCAGGTCGTTGTTCGTGAGCTTGATCTCCAGCTTGTTTGGCGGCACCAGCGTCTCGGGCCGGCCGTAGGTCACCACGAACTGCGCCAGCAACTGCGTGGCTACGTCAGCAAAGCGTCCCTTGACCGCCGACCCGTCAAACACCGTTGAGCCGCGCCCGCCGGTTTTTGTCGTGACGTCGCCGATGACGATGCCGCGTTCGCGATTTTCCGGCGTCGAGGAGCTGCTGCCAAAGCCCTGGCGCGACACCGTCCACAGCGATGCGCGCGCCGCGGCGAGCGCGTCAAACGCGTGGTCGTTGCGCCGGTTGCTGAACTCCGGGCCGTTTTCGTCCACGTAGGCTACGATGACCGGCCGGGCGCCGGCGCGTTTCTTGAGGGCACCGGCCGCGTCGATGACTGCATCGATAAAATACGCGCCCGACCCGGACGCAGCAAACAGGCGGTCTGCACGGCGGTTCAGATTCACGGCGCTCGACGAAAAATCGGCCTCGAGCGTAGGCCGCTCGCCAAACGTGTAGAGGGCAATCTGGGTGTCTGGGCTCCTGGCCCAGATGGCCGCCGCGAACGCCTTGATCGAATTGCGCAAATCAGTAATCGCGCCGGACGTGATAGTGCTCGTGTCCACGAGCACGGCAATCTCCATCGCCTCGGTCGCCGGCTCAACCTTGAGCACCTCGCGCGCAATGCCGTCTTCCCGAACCGTCAGGTCAGTCGTCGCCAGGGTGGCCACGGGCGCGCCCTTCTTGTCCACCACCGAAATGACCGCGCGTTGCTGGTTTGGTGTCCGTTGCGCCAGCAGGGCGGTTCCGGCGGTGGCCGCGACAAGGGCCCCGCTCACGCACAAAGCTGCGACCGCCAGGGGACGCCGTACGAGGGGGAACTGTGTCATCCCCGCAGTATATCGAGTGCCGCTCGTGAACTTGTTCACAAGCCATGGTATAGTGCTGGAAGGTCCGTCGCAGGGGTGGTAGCCTGCTCCCTTTCCAGTACTGAGCTCCGCCTGTTACGATTGGCTGTTTGCCACCCGGGGCGCGGTGCGTGCCGGGAGGTCGGGAGGCGTCGGGTATGCAAGAAATGCCTCGACCGGGCGGCAAGAAGCCCCGTTTCGACACGCTGAAGTCGTTCGAGCGTTCGATGCGGGCCTTCCAGGAGAACGTGCAGCGGGCGGGCCCTGCGGCCAGCGCCAGTTACACGCTCACTGGGGGAATCCTGCTGCTGGGCGGTCTCGGCTATGTCGCAGACCGGTGGTTGCAGACGTCGCCGTGGCTGTTCCTCTCGGGGTTGGCCTTGGGGATTGTTGTCGGGTTTTACGCGCTCGTGAAGTCCACCAGATGAACGTCTTGTGGTGGGTCAGCGGCGTGGCGCTCTCAGTGGGACTGGGCGCGTTGTGGTTCGGGTACGGTCGCGGTGGTGAAGCGGTGTTTTTAGGAGTGGCGGGCCCCGTCGCGGTGGCCGGCGCCTCCTGGACCATGACCACCCGGATCTGGAGCCGGGATCACGTGGCACTGCTGCCCTGGATGTTGAGGGCCTTTGCCGCCAAGACCGTGTTCTTCGTCGGGTACGTGGTGGTCATGTTGAGGGGATTCGACGCGCGGCCGATGCCGTTTGTGGTCAGCCTCACCGTGACGTTTCTGGCCACGCACCTGGCCGAGGCGTATTGTCTGCGGCGACTGATGGCACCGGTGTTGGGCACCGGAGTGCGCCGCCCAGGGTTGTGATGGAAGTTGGGTTAGAAACGACGATGATCGAACAAGCTCACGCGGCCCCCCAGGAGGCCCATGCCGCCGCTGGCCAGTTTAATGCGGGCGAGACCATCATTGGCCACGTCGCCGACAACCCTGAACATCCGCTGATTCGCATCGGCCCGTTTTTCGGCATCGATTTTTCCGTGACCAAACACGTGTTCATGGTGTGGATGGTGGCGGCTATCACGTTCCTGACCATCACCTGGCTGGTGCGTCGTTACCTCAAACAGTCCGACCGCGTCCCCACCGGCGGCATGAACGCCCTCGAATTTGTCGTGGAGTTCGTGCGTGACTCCATCGCTGCGCCGAATCTGGGCAAGAAGTGGCTCACCACCTGGACGCCGCTGCTGTTGACGTTCTTCTTTTTCATCCTGACCGCGAACGTCATCGGCATGGTCCCGATTTTCGACGCGCTCGCGTTGCTCGACCATTACGTGCTGCACACCGGCCCCGATTCGTTCTTCCAGGGCCTGCTGCACGGTGGTTCAACGGCCACGGCCAATTTCAACGTCACGGCCGGCCTCGCGATCATCACGTTTTTCGCCATCATCATCGCGGGCAGCTGGGCGCACGGCTTTGTGCAGCACTGGGTCAACCTGGTGCCCAAGGGCCTGGCCACGCCGGTCTATTTCCTACTCATTCCGCTCGAGTTCATCGGCATGCTCGTGCGGCCGTTTGCGCTCACGATGCGACTTGCCGCAAATATGGCCGGCGGTCACATTGCCATTCTGGCGATCCTGTCCTTTGTGTTCATCTTCACGGAGCTGTTCGCCAGCTCCATGGCGGGCATGGGCATCGGCTTCGGGTTCTCGCTGCCGCTGGCGGTCGCCATTTCGGGCCTCGAGATCATCGTGATTCTCGTGCAGGCTTACGTTTTCACCCTTCTGTCTGCCGTGTTTATCGGCATGGCAATTCACGCGCACCACTAATCTCACACAGTCAGCCAGACCCTCAGGAGAAGGACACGCATCATGGAACAAGCTCTTACCCCCGAAGTTGCCGCAATCGTTAAGCCCACCTGGCACTACATGGGCGCGGCCCTTGGGTTCGGCCTCACGGTGATCGGCGCCGGCATCGGCATCGGCCGGCTCGCAGCAGCGGCCGCTGAAGGCGTGGCCAGGCAGCCCAGCGCAGCGGCGCAGATCACCGCAGCGGCCAACCTGCCCCTATTCCTGCTCGAAGGCGCCACGATTATCGCGCTCGTCTTCGGCCTGGTTGTTGTTTTCTTGAAGTAACTCACGTCGGCCGCAGCGCGTCGTCGCAAGACGACGCGCCCGATGTGTTTGAAAGGATAAAAGCTCGTGGATAATCCGCTGGTTCAGGTCAATCCTGGACTGTTTTTCTGGACCATTCTCACGTTTCTGGCGCTGCTGGCCCTGCTGACCAAGTACGCCTGGAAGCCGTTACTCAAGGCCCTCGAGGAGCGTCGCGCCACGATCGAGAAGTCGGTCGAGGATGCCAAACGTGCGACCGCCGAACTGCAGCAGGTGCAGGTGGAGTCGGCGCGTCTGCTCGCGCTGGCCCGTTCGGAAGCGTCCGCGATCGTCACGCGCAGCCGGGCTGACGCCGATCGCTTTGGCGAAGAGATGCGGGCCAAGGCTCGCGACGAAGCCGCGGCCATCGTCAAGAACGCTGAGAAGGAAATCCATCTCGAGACGGCGCGCGCCGTGGCGCAGATTCGCACCGAAGCCGTCGAGCTCTCGCTGGCGATTGCGACCAAGCTTCTGCGACGCAACATCTCGGCCGGCGACAACGAAGCGCTGATTAACGAGGCGGTCGGCCAGTTCAAAAGCGTCCAATAGGGGCATCGGGGCCCATAGGTGGACGGGTGTCGATCTGTGGAAAACTCCAGGAACATGGGTAAAGACGTTCCTGGAGTTTTCCACAGATCGACACTCGTCCCTTTTCTTGATCTACTGCTGGCGCTCATGGTGCTCATCTGGGGCACGAATTTCAGTGTCATCAAGCGCGCGTTCGAGGAAGTACCGCCGCAGCCGTTTAATGCGCTGCGGCTGGTGATTGCGTCGGCCGTCTTCCTCGCGGCGATTGTTGTCGCCCGGCGCAGGGCGCAACGCGGCAACCCCATCTCCTCGGTCCTCCACACCGCGCACCCGCTCACGCGGCGCGACCGCATCGACCTAGTCTGGCTAGGGTTGGTCGGGCACTTCGGCTATCAGTTCTTTTTTGTTGGCGGTGTGGCGCTCAGCAGCGCATCAAACGCCGCCCTCATTGTCGGGTCCACCCCGGCCGTGCTCGCCGTTGTGTCTGCGTTGCTTGGCCGCGAGCAGATCAGCCGGCTCCACTGGATGGGCGCAGCCGTTTCCGCCCTCGGCATCTACTTCGTCGTTGGACCCGGCGCGTCGTTTGGCGGCGCGTCGCTGCGCGGCGACCTACTCGTGATGTGTTCAGTGGCGTGCTGGGTGACGTTCACACTCGGGGCGGCCTCGCTCATCAAGCGCCATTCACCGCTCTATGTGACCGGCATGACGATGGTCTACGGAGGGATTCCGTATGTGGCGATGGCGCTGCCCCAGATCCTGCGCGTGTCGTGGCTGGACGTCAGCGCCTGGACGCTGACCGCGCTTGTGCTGTCGGCCCTTCTGGCGCTGAACTTGGCCTACGTCATCTGGTACATGGGCGTGCAGCGGCTTGGTCCCGCGCGGACGTCGATCTACTCCAACGGAGTCCCTGTCGTCGCCATGGTTGTGGCCACCGTATGGTTGGGCGAGCCCCTGACCTGGAACAAAGTCGCTGGCGCCACCGCAGTATTCTCGGGGGTGCTGCTCACCAGGCTTGGGCGAAGACTTGGGAAGCGTGCGTAGGTCCGCGGTGGAGTATCATGGACGCAGGTCTTATTTTGTCCAAGTCGCACTATTACTCGACGCACGCCACTGCGCTCAGGGCCGAGCTGGGCAAGGCCATCTCGCGCGAGCAGATGCGCGAGTTCCACACCAAACAGCCGTGGCGCCATTTCGTCGTAGCCGTGCGCCAGTTCCTGATCCTGGGCGCGTCCACCTGGGTGCTGATCCGCTTTGACGATCCCCTGATCTGGTTGCCTGTGGCATTGGTGCAGGGGTTCACGGTGTTCAACTTCACCGTGCTGCTGCACGAGGTGCTGCATCACAACGTGTTCCAGAAGCGGCATCGGCTGGCCGAGCGCATACTCAGCTTTCTATATGCGGTGCCGAGTGGCATCGCACCGAGCCAGTTCACCCGATGGCACCTGGACCATCACGCCGAGCTTGGATCGAATGATGACGACCCGAAGCGGCATCACTTGTCACCGAAGCGGAACGCGCGGTGGTACAAGGCGCTGTACGCCACGCCGGCCTTGTTTCCGATTTACTTTCGTGCCGCACGCCTGGAGTCGTCCACCTATCCGGCCGAGTTGCAGAAGACCATTGCGTGGGAACGGCGGATCGCAATCCTCTTTCATCTGGGTGTGCTGGCGGGAGTCTGGTGGGGGTGGGGCGGTGCGGCGGCGTTTCGCGCGCACGCGTTCCCGGTGTTCTTCATTTTTCCGATCGCGTTCACTCTGAACCGGCTCGGGCAGCATTACGACATTGACCCAAACGATCCGGTCAAGTGGGGCACGCTGCTGCGCAGCCACTGGTTCTGGAACTTTGCGTTCCTCACCTCAAACCTGCACCTCGAGCATCACTACTTTCCCGGTGTGCCGTTTTACCACCTGCCGGCGCTGCAGCGCGCGCTCGGGCCATTCTACGCGCGCAAGCAAATGCGATGGCAAACGTACCGTGGACTGCTCTACGGGTGGATTGTGGACAACAAGCGTCCCCACTCCGACTGGAGCCTTGTTTAGGACTCCGGGACCCGCCTCCGCGCGCCGCGCTACGGCGGGCAAGCCCGGACGTTACTTGTAGTTGAGTGTCTGCAGGAACACTTCGTATTCCTTGTCCCAGCGCGCGATGGTGTTGAGTGGTCCCATCAGTTTGATGAAGTACGGCCCGCCGGTAGTCTGGATGACGGCAGCGCGCATCCGGTAGCCGGGCTTGTTGAACCGTTCGGGTGAGCCGGGCGTGACCTCGGCCACGTAGGTGCCCCGCGCGTCGACCAGCGTCACGGACAGCCCGTTGATGAGCCGGCTCAATGCGGTGGCCACGTTCTTGGTCTGCCGGCCGTCGGGCTGCGCGATCTGGCCGAACCACCGGTCGAGGTTTGCCTGCACCGTGCCGCCGGTGCCGCCGAAGAAGTAGATCACAAGTGAGGCGTCCTCAAGGTCGCCGTCGGCCTTCGGCAGCACGAACTCGCTTACGCGCATCATCGACGTCACGGCCCTGGGCGCCCACGCGGGCGGCGCGGTGAACGTCAACCTAGCGGGTACAACGGCTCCGACAAGCGACAAGAGCAGCGATAGCAGCATGGCGCCATTCTAACCTCGGGCTTGAGAACCAGCCCGAGCTACGTACCGACTCGAGACCATCCCGAAGGTGCCGCCATCTGGGACGTGCATTCTCCCGTGTCCTTCACGGAAGCCTGGCTCGGACCGCGTTGACCCGCGTCTCGCAGCCGATGCCGCTCGTTTCGGATCAGCCGGCGAAGAATGGCCGAGACTGAGTCCTGCTCCATGGCCGCCTGGTCGTGCAGCAGCAGATAGTCGCTTTCTGAGACCCACAGGTGAATTTGCCGATGCTGTCGCATATCGAAGCCTCCTGCCGGCGACAGGAGCAAACCGTGTGCCAGTGCCGGACACACTTGGGTAGTTCTAAAACAGTGAAGGCCGAGGTCAGCGTCACTTGTGTATGTAGCCTGATACTCCGACCTCGGCTCAATGGGTATGGCTGTGCCCATTTGACCTCTGACCTCAGAACCCGCCTCTCGGAAGTGGTGTCAGAATTGCCGCCAGGACGCTCCGCAGGCTCTCGAGGTTCGTACTCCTTCTCTCGATGGCCGACTGCGCCGCACAAACGCAGCAGGTGGCCACTCCCACACCGCCGCCGTCAGGCGATGCCCCGTTGCCCACCAGCATCCAGTGGATGACGACGTCGGCTGAGTATCCGGCGCTGACGGTCTAGACGTACCGCATCGCGACGACACATGTGGAAGCCATGGCGTGGACGCGCACTGCGGGCACGTGGGTCGTGGTCCTTGATGCCGATGACACCGTCATCAACAACTTCCCCAATTAGATAGGGCTCGCGCGTGAACGCGCGGCACATACGGCGGAGCGGTTCACGGCATGGGTGCGGACGCAGGCGTCTGCGCCGGTGCCAGGCGCAGCGGTGTTCCTTGCGCGTGTGCGTGCCCTAGGCGGGCGCCTCGCGCTTGTGACCAACCGGCTGGCCATGGAATGCCCCGACACTTCGGCCGTCCTGCGCACGCATGGGCTGCTGTTCGACACCGTGTTGTGCCGCCCCGAGGGCGCGGGGTCCGGTTCAGACAAGAACCCGAGATTCGAAGCCGTCGCCACCGGGCAGACAGACGCCAGCCGCACGCTAATTGAAGTCATCGCGTTTGTCGGCGACAACATCCATGACTTCTCCGCAGGAAGCCAGGCGCTCCGTGCGCAGGGCGAGACCGCCTACACCCAGTTCGGTGTGCGGTACTTCATCGTGCCCAACTCGATGTACGGCAGCTGGCAATCGCGCTCCCCGGCTGTTCACTATGAAGGTCCGTGAAGACTTCACGCAGTGTTCATGAGCTGTCAGAAGCGCGAGCTTGGAATACCGCCTCTGGCGGCACGCGCAGCTCCGACGTAGCCGGGCCCCCAAGCTCGCGCTTTCATGGATCTTCATAGTGGAAATTCCTACCAGTCTTCGTGCAGCGACCACCCGTTTCACCACTTCTTCCATTCCAACCTCCTTCGCTCAGGAGGGGAATTGCACGGATCGTGCCCACTCGGCACTTAGGAATTTCTGGCGGGCTCAAAATTCAGTTTGCAGATCCTGCCACGTCGCCGGCGCCGGAGCACTGCAGATTCTCGACGACGATGGCATCGTCTGGTGTGGAAGTCCAGTGCTTGCTCGCACTCGGTCGACGGCGCCCTCACGCTAGCGCGCGCAGCCGGATCTGCGCGAGCGTGGCAGCCACAATGACGGCGCAGACCGTGACCACGGACCACGCCGTGAACTGGCCGTAGACCGCTCGGCCCAGAAGGTTGAACATTGAAAAGCCCATCACGGCGAGCGCCGCACCACTGGCCACGCGCCAGGGCAGGCGCAGTTCGCGCCATCGGTCGATCACGCACACCACCGCGGGCGTGCCGAGCAACAACACGTAGTCCCATCCCTGCAGTGAGATAAGCGGAATGACCAACAGCAGAAACGCAAACTCGACGTAGCAGGGCTCCGACACGCGCTTGCGCTGCCGCCACATGGTGGCGGCGACCGCAAGCAACAGGACGACCAACGCCGCCGCCAGAACGGTGGCGAGCGTGCCCGGGCCGAGCCACTTCGCCCACATCGACGCAAGCGAGACGTTGTCGCCTCCGAGCAAATTGGGCGCTGTCGAACTGGTCACGATGTGCCACCACTCGCGCAGAAGGGACACATTCCCGGCCCATCCGTAGAACACTGCGGGCATAAAAAGTCCAACCACGATCACCGCACCGGCCACCAGGCCTGGCGCCACACCAGACGAGACGACGATCCACGGAAGCAGAATGATCGCATACGGTTTGATGAAGATCGCCGCCGCGAAACAGCCGGCGGCCAGCTTCGGTGATTCCAACTGCAATGCGCCGAGACCCGCCATCAGCACGACCCCCAGCAGTAAATTGACTTGACCCAGCTCCAGTTCGTGCGCGTAGAACCTGGCCAGCAGCACCAGTGTGACGGCGATGAGGGAACGCTCGGACCAGCGTCGCTCAGGGAGTGCCACCACCGACCACCGCAACAACAGGATGAGGCACCCGCAGGAGAGCGCGTACCAGGCGATGCGCGACGAGTCATGACCCAGGATGGCCATCGGCGCCATGGCCACAGCAAACGCGGGCAAATACTTGAACGTGTAGTGCTCGTCCGCCGCCTGATACAACGGCTCGGCGGCCATCGCGCGTCGGCCTGCTGTGCGGTAGACCTCGAAGTCCACCATCTCACGGCTGATGCGCGTGTTGTAGGCAGTCAGGGCCAGCACGATCAGGAACACCGGCAGCAACAATGGGCGCAGGGCGGCAAACAAGCCGTGGTCACTGCCGGAAGTGAGCATCTGCGTCATGGTACCCCTGAAACTCTTCGGCTGATAGACACCGCTGGCCGCGGCCGGCTACACCCCGGTGGCACAGTCACCGAAACGCCCCGTCGCCACCAAACGGATTATCGTTGACGTGAACACGCCGGGCGCGGCGATTCCACCGCGGCTCTACGGTATCTGGAGCAGGATCGTCTTGCCGCGCCCGGTCGGTCCCGCCGCGTCGATCGCGCGGACCTGCAGCGCCGGTTCGCCGTGTCTTCCACCGACACGGCGTTTCAATACAACACGGCGGGGGCGCTCGCATGAACGGTGGCCACGGTGTCACTGGCATCCGCAAGCGCACAGCCGTCGGCGTGTTCGTGGAAGGGTCGCGCGCCATTCGTTCGTGGCTCAGTCTGTCCGCCGGCGTGCGTGGCGAGATGATTCATGGCGTCAACCGCGGCGGCTTTTTCGGCGATCGCACAATTGATCACTAAACGGTGGCAGCCAACACCGCCGTGACGCTTGCGCCACGCCACGCAATGGTCATGACGCTGCAGGCGGCTCGCGGCTTTCGTGACCCGACGATCACCGAGAGGTGTTCTCGCGGCCCCGTTGGTCGCGGCTTTCTTGAGAGCAATCCCGATTTGCGGCCTGAGACCAGCCGCCAGTTCGATTTGACGATGCGCTACGGTGCAGGCCGATTTGATGTTCACGGCGCGACGTATCGCGACAGCGTCAATAACCTAGTGGAGCGCTACACGGCCGGCGTGGACCTGTGTGGCATCAGGAACCGCGGACGTGCGCGGCTCACCGGTGCAGAAATTGGGGTCCGGGTGGACGCCGGAGCGAGCGTGTCGTTCGATGTAATCGGGCAGGCGTCGCGCGGCCGTGATGCTGTAGACGACACGGCGCTCAACGACATCGCACCGAAATCGTTGGCGCTCATCGCGCGTCATGCCTGGCGCGCGGCTCCCGTTGTATCTGCGTATTGCCGCCGTGGCCCGCGCTGGGTTCTGGTGCCGGGGCGGCAAGGACTGGTGACCATCGTCGTTCAGCGTCGTTGACGCCACTTCGCGGCAACGCGAGTAGAATACCGCATGTCTCTGCGCACTCTTATCGCCCTCGCCGTGGTCGTCGTCCAGGCCGTCGGCGCACCGATACTCCCGACCTCCGTCCGTGAAGCCGCCGATGGCATCACGGCCGATCAACTCGCGCGTGATCTGGCGTTCATCGCCTCCGACGAACTGCGCGGCCGGGCCACGCCGTCACCAGGATTTGACCGCGCCGCCGCGTATATCGTCAATCGCCTGAAGGCCGCCGGCGTGACGCCGGCGGGCGATAACGGCACGTATCTCCAGACGTATACGATGATCGAATCACGCGTGGATTTGGCCGCGTCGCACATCGAGATTGGCGGCAAGCGGTTTGCCCTTGATGCCGACTTCGTCCTGCGCTCCTTCTCGGGCCAGCCGCTGACCGGCACATGGCCCGTGGTCTACGTCGGCCACGGCTGGGTGATTCCTGACAAGGGCATCGATCCGTACGCCGGCGTTGACGTGCGCGGCAAGGTGGTGCTGACCCACGGGCCGCGCGCCATGCCAAAGGGCGTGGTGATTGAGCAGTTCGGCCGTGTCACGGTGGGCGCCAGCAACGTGGTGGCCGAAGCCCCGCGTCGCGGCGCCGTCGCGGTGCTGATGATCCCGCAGACAAGCACGCAGCCCGGCTGGTGGCAGCAGTTGCAGCGGCAGAACCTGGTGCGGCGGGAACTTGACCCCTCGGTGCCGTCGGCCTATGCCGCGGCCCAGGTGACATCCGCTCTCTTGTCGCCCACCGGCACGGAAGCCCTGATGGCGGGCGAACGCTTTACAACGAACGAAATCGTCGCCCGCGGCGACGCTGAAGACTATCCGGCCACGTTCACGCTCAACAAGTCAGTGACGTTCAATGTCCAGGCGTCCACCGTGCCGCATCGCCCCTACAACGTCGTCGCGAAGATTGAAGGCCGGGATTCGCGGCTCCGCAACGAGCACATCACCGTGATGGCACACCTGGACGGCGCCGTAGGGACGCGCTCGGTGGAGGGTGATGACATTTACAACTCGGCCGATGACAACGCCTCTGGCAGCGCCGGGATGTTGTCCATCGTCGAGCAGATGATGAAGAGCGAGCGCCCGAAGCGGTCGATGATTTTCGTGTGGGATAGTGGAGAAGAAGTGGGGCTGTGGGGGTCGCGGCACTTTGTGGCGAACCCGCCGGTGCCGTTGTCATCGGTGGTAGCGCACATCAACATCGACATGATCGGCGCCACGCGCGCTGCCGAATCCGCTGACGAGCACTCACCGGCCGTGCCCGGCCCCAACGAGGTGTATTTGATTGGCCCTGGCGTGTTGAGCGACAAGGTCAATGCACTCATCGACCAGGTGAACCGCGGTTATCTCACCATGACCCTCAATCGCGCGGATGACCGCTGGGACAGCGAGTTTTTCTATCCGCGTACCGATGCGGGCCCGTTCCTTGAACGCGGGATCCTCACGATCGGCTGGAACACCGGGCTGCACCGGCGCTATCACCAGCCCTCGGATGACGCCCGGTTCCTCGATCCGAAGAAGATCGAAACCGTCGCCCGCACAGTGTTTGCCACACTCTGGGCGATGGCCGAGACCAACGAACGGCCCGCCATCGACAAGCCTATTCCTGTCTCTGTGCCCAGGCACCGCTGACGCTCGAGGTACACTAGGGGCTGTGCAGAAGTCCGCTCGGCTATCCCTGACGGTCGCCGTCGCCATCGTCATGTTCCTTGCCGCCGGACGGCAGGAACGCCATCCGGTCAGCGGTCGCGTGATTGCCCCGACGATGAGCGTGCTCGGGGCGCCGTGGCTGGACAGGCCGGAGCGTGAGTCGGAGGAGCAACCGACGCGCGCCGTGGACGCCCTGCGGCTGAAGTCCGGCATGGTAGTCGCCGACGTCGGCGCAGGGTCGGGCTACTACACGGTACGTCTGGCCCGCGCCGTGGGACGCACCGGCCAGGTCTACGCCACCGATCTTCAGCCGGGCATGCTCGATCTGATTCGGGCGAAACTCACGCGCGAAAAACTCGCCAACGTCACACTGCTCCAGGGCCTGGCGGATGACCCTAAGCTGCCAGACGCGACCTTCGACTTGATCCTGATGGTCGATGTGTATCACGAACTGTCGGGCCCTCAGGCATTCGTCGCGCGACTGAGGCGGGCGCTGAAGGCCGACGGCAGACTGGTGCTCATCGAATTCCGCGGCGAAGATCCCAACGTCCCGATCCAGCCGGTGCACAAGATGACCGTGTCACAGATTCGCCAGGAGCTCGCCGCCGATGGCCTAGTGATCGATCGCGTGCTGGACGTGCTGCCATGGCAGCACATCGTGGTATTAAAAGCGGCGTCCCCACGGTAGTGCGCGTACACCCTTCGAGTTAACTCGCCGCACCAGACCTGGCGGCACGATCCTGATCTATAGTCAGGCACCCTGAACCCGCTGGAGGCCGTTATGCGCAGACTCTCGCTCGTATGTGTGCTGTTTTCGATGTTGTCCACCGTGCTCGCCGCCCAGCCGGCGGCGGTGCCCGCCGCAAATCCACGGTTCGGCAAATGGCTGATCAAGGCCACAGATCCGACGCGGCCATCCACAAATGTCATGACCTATGGGCCCCATGAAGACACCGGGATGAAGGTCACGATCAATCAACTGCAGCCTGATGGCGCGTTGACCCCACAGTGGGGTTACACGACGATGTTCGACAATAAGGAAACGCCGATGAACGGTTCGCGGAGCGCCGAGACCGCCGCTGTCCGTATGGTGGGCGAACGTACCGCCGAGATCACGTATCGGCGAGATGGTCGCATCAGGCAACAGCTGACTAATGTGTTGTCGCCCGATGGCAACACCATTGGCATCATCTACATGAACTACGGCGCCGACGGCAAGCCGGACACCGTGACCTTCGCGACCTATGAACGGATGAAGTAGATTTATGAGGAACCGATACATGACCTGGACGGCGGTGGTCGTCGTGTATCTCGCGGCGTTCGCGATCACGACCGTCACAATGCGCGCCGACACGTATCCGCGCCAGCCCGGCATCAAGATCACGAATTACACCTTCGACTACACGCTCAGCGACCAGAGCGACGCACTTGTCGTGAAACAGGGAGTGGATCTGACGTTCGTCCAGGCCGGCGTGAAGACGGTCGAGCTCGATTTGTGCAAGTTCAGCGCACAGCCTCGGCCCGCGCAGATGGCGAACGGCTTCGCCGATCCGTGCGCGGAACCTGGAGGCGATGACCGTGGCGGTGCGGCCACCCCACCCGCCGGCGGCAAGGGTATGACGGTCATCTCGGTGACCGCAGACGGGCAGGCGCTTACGTGGCAGCACGAAAGCGACCGCCTCCGCGTAACGATGCCGCGCAACTTCCCGGCGGGTGAGCCATTCTCGTTCACTATCGATTTCCACGGCGTGCCGGCGACGGGTATCTTCATCGCCAACAACCGGCACGGCGATCGTGGCTGGGTTACCAATCCGTGGCCGAACAAGGCGCGCAATTTCCGCGCGGTCTTCGACCATCCGTCCATGAAGGCGACACACACGACGTCGGTGACCGCGCCGGCCAAGTATCAGGTTGTCTCAAACGGCCTGCTCAGTGAGGAAACCGACCTGCCCGGTGACCGGAGGCGTACGGTCTGGAAAGAAGGCGTCCCCATCAGCACGTGGCTGATGTCGCTCGGGGTCGCACCGTACTCCGTCCAGCACTTTGGCTCCTATCGGGGAGCCTCGCTCTCATCGTGGGTATTTCCGCAGGAACAGGAGGCTGGGCATCGGGCCTTCACTGCACACACGCTGCCTGTACTGGAGTTCTTCACCGATCGCATCGGTCCCTTCCCGTACGAAAAGCTCGCTCAGGTGCAGGCCAACGGCGTTGGCGGTGGTATGGAGCTCGCGTCCAGCATCTTCTACGGCTACGGCGCCACCGGTGCTGGCCGTCAGCTCATCGCGCACGAAATGGCACATCAATACTGGGGCGACTCCGTCACCGAGTCCGACTGGGACGATGTGTGGCTGAGCGAGGGATTTGCGACCTACTTCGCGTTGCTGTATCAGGAGTTCGAGGACGGCCACGACGCGTTCGTAGAGGGCGTTCGCCGCGCCAAGGCGACCGCGCTGAACTACGCGATCGCCAATCCCGGCTCGACGATCATTCACGACAACCTCGCGAACATCAGCCGCGTCATCGCCAACGGCGCGCAGGTCTACCAGGGCGGCGCCCAGGTCCTCCACAACATCCGAGGCATCGTCGGTACTCAGACCTTCTGGGAGGGAATCCGTGCGTACTACGCGAAGTACCGAGACGGCACGGCTACCACCGACGACTTCAGGCGCACGATGGAGGACGCGTGCCGGGCGGCCGGTGATCGGTGCCCGGCTGACGGACGGGATCTGGCGTGGCTGTTCACGCAACTCCTGAATCGCGCCGGCGCTTTCCAGGTGGCAGGGACATGGACGTACGACGCGGGGGCGAAGCAGGTGCAGGTCACGCTCGAGCAGACGCAGCCGGCCGGGCTCTACCGGATGCCGATCGAGGTGCGCGTCTCGACCACGGCCCCGGCCGCAATGGGCCAAGCGGGCGGTGCACCGATGCCGCTCCAGACCCTGCGCACGTCACACACGGTACAGCTGTCCCAGAAGACTCAGTCGTTCTCCCTGCCGAGCGACGTCGAACCCCTCACCGTTGAGCTCGATCCGGAAAGTTGGGTGTTCATGAGGGCCACGTTCAGCAGGAAATGAGCGCGGCGTCCGACATTCGTGTGTCTCGAAGAATGTACGGGCGACCTCGCGCATGCTGGCGTGGCAGATGGTTTGCAAAGCCCTTGGCACAGACCTCCGATGCCATCGCCTCTCCCCGCACGACAGCACATCATCGACGCCCTGCATCAACTCGGGTTGCACCTGCCGTCCACGACGTGTGACGGCCTGCAGGCCCGCCGGGAACTGACCAAGCGTCATCACCCGGATCGATTCCGGGTTCCTGGTCGGAAACAGCTGGCTACCGAGACGATGAAGGACCTGAACCGTGCGCGCGAGTTCCTGCTGGACCACCTCGACGAATTCCGCCTGACCGCAACCCACTGGTGGACGGAGCGCGGATGTATTCGCTGCTGCACGATGTACGCCGATATCTGGCTGATGGGCCCTAGAGACTGAGCAACTGGGGAACTGTCCGCGTCAAGGTTAGTATCCAGCCCCCAGCAGGATCGCGTTGATGAACAGCAGGCCGGTGGCTTCTGTGAAGGCGCGGTAGTTCGGGTCCTCGGCAAACGCGATGACATGGCCGCGACCGATCGGCACATGTATGAGGAACGACTTCTGCTGAATCAGATTCCTGGCCTCGGGCCACATGAAGCCGGCGGCGACCACACGATCCTTCGCGGCATACACGCCCACGTTCGTGCCGGCGCCCAGCTTGACGGGCATGAACATCCGGCTGCCTTCCATCACCACCTGAATCTCATCGTCGAGCCCGGCTGAGAGCCAGTGCTCCTTGTCGAGTCTCACGCGCAGAATCGCACCGGCGGTGCCGTCGGGTGAGCCGCGTTCGATTTTGATCGCCTCGTTGTAGTCGAACTTCTCGATGTCGATCTTCGGCGGTGTCTTTTTCTCGTCAGCGGCACCGGCGGCTGAGCCGTCCCGCTGCAGCAGGTGTGTGGGCACAAGTCCGGCACGTTCACTTGTGGTCCAGACCGACGCCTGGCCCAGGGTGATGAGTGTGCCGCCGCGGCCCAACCAATCCTTGAGGCGGCGCATTAGGTCGTCATTGAAGCTGTATGTGCCCGACGGTAGCACCATGACGTCGTAAAGTGTCAAATCGATGCGACCGAGTGACCCCGCGCGGACCGTGGTCACCGGCTGCTTCCAGCGCTGTTCGAGCGCATATCGTGCCCAGCCGGCTGACAGGCTGGACGTAGGCGTATCCCACAACAGGAGTACTTTCGGGGCTTTGAGTGCGGCCGTCTCGTTGCTGCCAAGCGACACGCCACTCTCGACAAAAGCCGAGTCAATCGGCGTGAGCTCAATGCCGTGTTTTGCCGCTGCAGCACCAAGTCGCGTCGCCAGGTCCGGCAGGTTGCCCTGGATGCGGATGAATGCCGAACCGGCGGGAAACGCGCGACCGCCGATGGTAAATGTCCGTGGCACGTTCGTCATTTTGACGCCGGCCTGCAGCAGTTCCACGGCCGCCTCAGCCGCCTTGAGTCCCCACGGCATGATGTAGCCGACTTTTGCAGCCGCCAGTGTCGTTGAGGCGATGGTCGTCGCCGGCTCACGCGGCACCATCGTGGAGCGCGTGGTCACCGGCGTGGCATTCGCCACCAGATCCAGGTCGTACAGCATGGCGAGGTTCCATGCCGTCACGTCGTAAATCTGATCACCCAGTCCACGTTGATGCCGGCGCTCTTGTTCTTTCAGGAAGGCTTCGTCCATCACGATGGAGGCGTCGAGCAGGTTGCGTACTAGACGGCCGGCCGGCTGGGCCAGCGGGACGATCAGCGAACCGACAGGCAGTGTGCGTGTACCGACCTTGATCGCCTCGTCTGCGCGACGCACGTCAATGCCCTGCGCCGAGAGGCGTTGCGCCAGATGCATCGCACGAGCGGGGTCGGTGCCCGCATCAATCAGGTATTCCTTCGGACCGGTGTCGGCCAGACGGATGGCTGATTGCCGGTAGGCGAGAAAGTCGCGGAGCATTGCTTCGCGGTTCTTTGCGGCGGTGATGGCCGTAGTCACCGCCGTAGTGAAATGTTTGATGACACCCTCGCGATAGGTGAGGAGTGTGCCGTCCTGGCGCTGAAAACGCAGGCCCCGCGCGGACGCCATTTCGAATGTCATGCCCACCGCACCATGGAAGACAGGCCAGGAGTCGCCGTACCCAGGATAAAACGCGTCGTAGACCTCGCGAACGAAATACCCGAAGCCCCGGCTGTCAAAGACCTCTCCGTTGGCGCGGCCCATGGCCTCAAGCCACTTGCGCTGGTCTTGAGTGATTAGCGGATTGACCGGGTCGGCCGGCGGGGCGAAATAGTATTCGTTATCGCCACCCTGCTCATGGAGGTCCACGGCGACCTGGGGAAAGAAGTCGAGCACGATTTTGATGCGGCCCCTGGTCTCGGGTTGCGACATCGCAAACCAGTCGCGGTTCATGTCGAACAGGTAGTGATTCGATCGGCCTCCGGGCCAGGGCTCGTCGTGTTCCGCCGATGCAGGGTCGGCGTCAGGCACGCCCGCCGCGCGGCCCTGCTGATTCGCCGCAATAAAACGCGCGCGACCGTCGGGGTTCTGCGACGGGTCGATGAGCACCAGCGACTCGCGGAACACCGTATCCACGTCGGCGTTTCCCTGTGCCGCCAGCAGGTGGTACGCCTCGGCTAGCGCGGCATCAGCGCCTGAGATCTCGTTGCCATGCACCGAATGGAACAGCCAGGTAATGACCGGCATGTCCCTGACGAGCTGGTCGAGTTCGGCCTGCGACGCACCGCGTGGATCCCCAAGGCGCTGCATGCCCTTCTTGATCGCATCCAACTGGGCAATGCGCATCGGATTGCCGACGACCAGCACGTGCAACGGCCGATTTTCCCAGGTCCGCGCATATTCAATGAGGCGCGTCCGCTCGGGCGCCGCCGCGTTGAGCGACTTCAAATACGCAGTGATGGCGTCCGGGGAGGAAATCTCCTGGCCGTGATCCCAGCCCAGCACGGCCGTGAGGGTCGGAATCTTCGGGTCATACCGGGTGCCGGGCCACAATTCCTGCGCAGACGACAGGGTGGGCAGCACACAGACTAAGCAGGTCAGCAGCAGGCGCGACAGATGGGACATAGATAAAGAGTGTAGTCAGATTCGACCGCCCGCGTCAGCGTCTGACCGACGCCATGGGCTTCCGGAACGCCGGGTGGGCGCGATCGTCGTCGGTGAGAGACCGCTCGCTGGTTTGCATGACGCGCGCCAGCACGGAGCTCCCCTCTGGAGTCGGCCAGTCAGGACTGAGACCTGCGTCGATCAGCATCCCGAGCACGGCGGCGGCGTGTTCGCTGCGGGCGCCAGCCACGGCCTGGATGAGCGCCTCGTCGCCCATCAGGTCGTCGGCTTGCGGGCGCGCTCCTGCAGCCAGGATCAGGCGAAGCCCCTCGAGGTCCACCAGCCTTCCGCCATCCATAATGGCTGTGCGTGTGGCCAGCACAAGCAGGGACTGACCGCGCCCATCACGCGCCTTCAGGTCGGGCGCGGGAGCGGCATTGAGGAGTGCAGCAAGCTTTTCGTCGTCGTTGAGGACCAGTGCCAGCGCCGCTTTGCGGATGGTCGCGTCAGGGTAGGCGTACTGCGGGCTTGGTTCCATCTCGCGGACTTGTGGTCGCAATCCTGGAAAAATGAGCCCGAGCCCTTAGTCAGACACGGTCAGAGTCACAGTCATCGCGACAGATGCCGCTGCGATAAGGGCGATGATCCCCAGTGCTGATCCGAAGCCCTGGCCTATGCCACGCGTCGCGGCGTCGCCGATATCTTGGGCAAAGAAGAGTGAAGGGGCAGCGATGAGGTCGACGACCACCAGACACCAGCCAACGCGAGAGAAGTGGCACACCGGTCGATATCCTATAGTGGGCCGGCCGCGAAAATCTGCGCCACGGCCAACGCGATCGACCTGGCATCCGCGAACGAGATATTGATCATCACGGCGACGACGAGGCCGCGTTCGGGGAACGTCAGGAACGATGTGGATGCGCCCTCGATCGTGCGGCTCGCGTGGCCGGCCACCTGCGTACGCTTGCCTCCCAACTCAATCGTATCGAGCATCCAGCCGAGGCCGTAGTCGGTGTCCTCGTCGGTGGTGAGTTGCTGGCGTGACTGGAACAGGCTGACGGTGGCTGGTTGTAGGAATGTGTCCCGGCTCAAACCGAATCCAAATCGCACGAGGTCGGATGGTGTGGAGAGGAATGCGCCCGCGCCCGCGAAACACGTGTAGTCCACGCTTGTGGTGAGCTCGCGCCCCAGGTTGTCACGAAAGTAGGACGTCACCCGATTCGGCCGAGCCTCGGTCACTGAGTCGTCCTCCGTATCGACCATGCCCAGTGGCTCGAAGACTCGGCCGCGCATGAACGTGAAGAAGGGCTCGTCCGCCGCGGCCTCGACCGCCGCACTCACCAGGACCCAGCCATAGGTGGAATAGCGATACTGCGTCTCTGGCTCGAACACCAGCGGATCATTCGCGAAATTCTTCACCCCTTCGGACGCTCGCTCGCAGGGTGCCGTGGGCTTGTCACCCCACTCGTCATCCCGGTAGTGCCTGACGCCCGCCACGTGCCCCATCAATTGCCGCAGCGTGACCGGCCACTGTTTCCTGGGGAACGCAGGCACGTACGTCTGAATCTCATCGTCGAGATGCAGCTGGCCCTGCTGCCGCAACAGGCCGACTCCGGCGGAGGTGAGCGCTTTGGAGACGTGTCCGATCCGGAAGCGCATGCCAGGAGCCACGGGGTTCTTGCTCTTGAGATCTGCCCAGCCAAAACCTTCGGCCCACACAATCTCGCCGGCCACGCCAACGGCCACCGAGAGCCCCGGCAGGTTCTGGTCCACCACGGCTGCACGAACGATGTGCTGTCCCTGCTTCACGGCAGCGGTCCACCTGGGCAGGGGCGTCGAGTGCAGCACGGACGCCACGCCCTGCGCGTCGGGGTCGAGGGACTTGTTGTTGACGTTGACCAGGAAGGAGACGAGCGCCACGCCCGCGACGATCGGGAGCCCGACCGCCACCGCGATCAGCGTGAGTTGTGTCTCTCGCCGTGTGTTCCTGGGTTCACTCATGTGCGTCTCACTGAACAAATGTCTACGGCAGTGTCGTAGTGTCCAGTCCTGGATCTATGGGGCTGTAGCATCGGCGCCCGCGGAGTTTACCAGTTCCGAAAAAGCACGCCTTACTCTTCAGTGCTGGGCCGCCTCGTAGCAGACTGCACACATGCCGAGATTCTTAATGAGGTGTCACACGAATCAGGTCTGGTGTCGTGTGCACGTGCGGTCAAGGTGCTGCTGCCGCCCGGTCCCATTTTCTGATCCATGCTGATTTCGGCTTTCAGCATGGTATCTACAAGGCCACCTGGATCGTCTCGGAACTCGACAGCAGGAGGAAGCCCTGAACATCCTGCCGCTCACCTACCGGCGGCGCGGCTCTCCTGCGAATGAGGCAGCGATCGAGCCGCCAAAATATCGAGCGGCTGAAGGACGCGGACGCCTCCCGTGGCGACGGCGATGAGACCAACCGGTGTGGTCATGGCCACTCAGCCCTCGACGGGAGGGCGGGCAAGGCCGGCATCCGGATAGACGCGCGTTGCCAGATCGAGACCGAGCGTCTGGATGGCCGTTCGAAAAAAATGCTCCCGCGCCGTCGCATCAGGAAAACGCGTACGGATCCCTGCTCGGGCCATGTCGAACATCGCGGAAGTGAGCCCGGACACACTCGCAGCCTTCTGGGCCGGACTCATGCTGCGCCAACCAGCAATCTGGACGCGCTCAGCAATTGCATCTGTGTCCGCCGCCAATCGTGACTTGGCCACTCCCCCGATTATACGGAAGGGTAGGCACCATACGCCGGAACGGCCCTCGCCCGGTCGCGCGGCGACGTGAGGATAGAATGGCGTGATGGATCGCGTGTTGAGGGCCGTGCCTGATGAGCATGTGTGACGTGACGGAGTTTACGGTGACGTGTCCGTATTGCGGCGAGCAGGTCGAGATCTATCTGGAGCCTGACGTGATGGGCACGTTGGTGCAGGACTGCGAAGTGTGCTGCCGGCCCTGGCAGGTCCATGTCAGCCGCGACCAGGAGTACCGGTACGTGGACGTCACGCGCGGCGACGGGTCGGACTGAAGGGCCCGACGGGCACCCGTCAGGTCATCGCTTCAGCAGTGCTGGCCAGTTCAGCATGACGCTGATGGACGTTTGAGACGCTCGCTGGTCTTCTGTCACGTTGACCAGGAATCGCTGGCCGTCGGGAGACCATTGCGGGGTCGAGACCACGCCAAGGTTCGGCGGGAGGGGAGCCGCATGTTCGCGGCGAGCACGCGCTTGCGCATGCTTTTTCCTCGGGCCTGGGTGTAAACCGAGAAGACTCCCATGGTCATCCTCGACCGGTCTCTTTGTCCAGCGGTCGAACGGGTCCCAGGCTGGGTCAGCGGCGCGTGAGTTCTGCGCAGGACGCGCATGCCCGTCGCCACAATCTTTGAGAATCTCGAGTCGGGTGCCAGCCTTGACGACGTACTGGCCTGGTAGGAGGGTATCGATCGCGCGCAAGCGCAGGCGGTGATCAGGTTTGCCGCTCGAAGTCTTGACTTGGCCCCGACCGGGCGCTGATACTGATCTTGTTCGAATAGGGCACTCCCGTGCCCGCGCCGGGGACGTTCAGCGAGGTTGACATCCCGATGCCCTAATCGGCGGCGCCTCTCACGACTCCTTACGCGGCCGCATGTTCGCAGCCAGCACGCGCTTGCGCATGCGCAGGTTGTGCGGCGTCACTTCCACTAGCTCATCGTCATTGATGAACTCAATCGCCTGCTCCAGGCTGTGCACCTTGGGTGGAATGAGGCGGATGGCTTCGTCGGCGCCCGACGCGCGCATGTTCGACATCTTCTTCTCGCGCACGATGTTGATGTCGAGGTCATTGATGCGCGAGTTCTCACCGACAATCATGCCCTCATACACGACCGTGCCTGGCGCCACGAACATCTCGCCGCGGTCCTGCATGTTCGCAATGGCGTAGGCCGTGACCACGCCCGCGCGGTCAGAAAGGAGCGCGCCGGTGGGACGCGACGCGATGGGACCAGACCAGGGCGCCCAGCCGTGGAAGATATGGTTCATCATGCCGGTGCCCCTCGTTTCCGTGAGGAACTGCGACCGGAATCCGATGAGGCCCCGAGCCGGGATCGCGAATTCGAGGCGCACGCGGCCGCTGCCGTGATTCACCATCTTGGTCATGGTGCCGCGACGGATGCCGCACTGGGCGATGACCACGCCCTGATATTCCTCGGCCACATCGATGACCAGATCCTCGACTGGCTCCATGCGGACACCGTCTACAGCCTTGGTCACGATCTCGGGACGCGAAACCTGCATTTCGAATCCTTCGCGCCGCATCATCTCGATGAGAATCGACAGTTGCAGCTCGCCACGGCCAAACACTTTCATCTGCTCTGGTGAGTCAGTGGGCTCCACACGAATAGAGACGTTGCCGATGAGCTCGCGGTCGAGACGGTCCTTCAACTGTCGCGACGTGACGTACTGGCCGTCGCGACCCGCCAGCGGCGACGTGTTGATGCCGAAGATCATCGACACGGTCGGTTCGTCGATGGCGATGGTCTTGATCGCCACTGGGTTCTCGGCGTCGGCAATGGTCTCGGCAATCATGATGTCGGCAATACCCGCCAGGCCGATGATGTCGCCCGCGGCCGCTTCTGTCGCGTCCACATGTTTGAGCCCCGAGAACGTAAAGAGCTTGGTCACCGTGGTGCGCTGAAACGTGCCGTCGAGCTTGCAGACCGCGATGGGGTCGCCCACCTTGACTCGGCCATGGAAGATGCGCCCGATGGCGATGCGGCCCAGGTAGTCGCTTGAGTCCAGGTTGGCGACCAGAGCCTGCAGCGGCGCATCCACATCACCGCGCGGCGCCGGTGTATGCGCGATGATGGCGTCGAACAGCGGCTGCAGGTTTTCGCCCGGCACTAAAATGTCTGTGGTGGCCGTGCCCTCGCGAGCGTTCGTGTAGAGCACGGGGAAGTCGAGCTGGTCTTCCGTGGCGTCCAGATCGATGAAGAGGTCGTAGACCTCGTTGAGCACTTCGCTGACCCTGGCGTCGGGCCGGTCGATCTTGTTGATGACCACGATGGGCGGCTGGCGGCGTTCAAGGGCTTTCCGGAGCACGAAGCGCGTCTGGGGGAGGGGACCTTCAGAGGCGTCCACCAGCAACATGACGCCGTCCACCATCGAGAGGGTGCGTTCCACCTCGCCGCCAAAATCTGCGTGGCCCGGCGTGTCCACGATGTTGATCAGGTGCTCGTGATACTGCACGGCCGTGTTCTTGGCCATGATCGTGATGCCTCGCTCGCGCTCGAGGTCGTTCGAATCCATCACTCGTTCGGTGAGCGCCTGATTCTCGCGGAACGTGCCGGATTGGCGAAGCAGTTGATCCACGAGCGTAGTTTTGCCGTGGTCCACGTGAGCGATGATCGCGACGTT